>Ga0075105_1000608_pt1 | contig 16388 bp, 17 predicted proteins | sample AntDeeMetag02WF5_FD_69800 | JGI IMG/M metagenome (GOLD analysis project Ga0075105, IMG submission 69800) | Saline lake microbial communities from Deep Lake, Antarctica - Antarctic Deep Lake Metagenome 02WF5 | ecosystem: Environmental > Aquatic > Non-marine Saline and Alkaline > Saline | place... | reverse complement strand
GGCGACCGGCCCGGAGGGCCTGCTGTTCGCGGACGCGACGCACCTCGCGCCCGCGGACGCCGACCCCTCCGCCCCGGGCGTCCTCGGCGAGTTCGCCGTCTACGGGACGCTGTTCGTCGTCGCTCCAGACGCGGACACCGACGCCCTGAGCGACGACCTGCACGCGGCGGTCACGGACGCGGACGGACGCGCCGCAGCGACCGAACTGCCGAACAGTGCGGGGGTCGTCGTGCGCGCGCTCGGCGACCGTGCTGCGGACGTCGAGAGCGCCGTCCACACCGCCTGGGACGCCGCGCGCCGCGAACTGCTGGACGCCCCGGCGCCGTCCGGGAGGCGGTTCTGATGCTGGTCGCAGACAGCTACCTCGGCCACCGCGACGACCCGATTGTCGCCGACCGACTGGCCGGCGCCGATCCCCACCGCGTCGTCCTCTCGGAGACCGAGCGGCGCCGCTCGCGAGTCCGCACGGAGACCGCCGACGGGCGGGAACTCGGCGTCGTCGTCGGGCACGTGCTCGCCGACGGCGACGTCCTCGAGACCACCGACGGCGACCTCGTCGTGGTCGAACTCGCGGCCGTGGAGGCGCTCGTCCTCGACTTCGCGGACGCCGAGATAGCGCCGGCCGAGGCCCTCGAACTCGGCCACACCGCGGGGAACCGCCACTGGGTACTCGCTGTGCAGGACTCCACGGCGCTGTTCCCGGTGACGGAGTCCCGCGAGCGCATGGAGGCGACGCTCGCCGACGTGCTCCCGGCCGACGTGGAACTCGGCTACGAGGACGTGCCGCCGACCACGTTCGACGACGCGGGTGGGCACGGTCACTCGCACGACCACCAGCACGCCGACGGCCACTCGCACGACCACGGCCACAGCCACCAGCACTCCCACGACGGGACACACTCGGACCACAGCCACGGAGCGGACGGCGAAGCGGACCACACTCACGGAGGAGGTGGCGCCGAGTGAGCGACGACGCGGCGCTCGAGGCGTTCCGGCTGGCGGACTCGTTCCTCCCCGTCGGGACGAACAGCGTCTCCTACGGCCTCGAGCAGTTCGTCGCGGACGACCGCGTAGCCGACGCCGACGACGTCGAGGCGCTGCTGGCGACCCACCTCCGCCGGCTGTTCGGTCCGGGTGAACTGGTCGCGCTGCGGGCCGCCCACGCCAGCGCACTCGACGAGGACCTCGAGGGCGTCTGTGAAGCCGACCGCCGACTCGCCGCGGTGACGCTTCCGGCGGAGTTCCGCGAGAGCGCCGCACACGCGGGCGCGCGCCTGCTCGACGTCCAGCGCGAGGTCCGCGACGACGCGTTCCTCGCGGCCTACGCCGAGCGCGTCCCAGGCGAAGCGCCCGGCTTCCACGCGGTCGTGCTGGGCGCGACGGCGGCCCGGGCCGACATCTCCGAGCGCGAGGCGTGCCTGGTCTGCTGTCACGGCTTCGTCACCGGCTTGCTCGGCGCGGCCCAGCGGCTGCTCTCGCTGGGGCACAGCGACGTCCAGCGGGTGCTCGCCGACCTCCAGTCGACCATCGCCGACGCGGTCGAGGACAGCGCCGACCGCTCGCTCGCGGAGCTGACGCCGTTCGCGCCGCTCGTCGACGTGCTCGCGGCCGACCACGAGCGCGCCGACCGCCGGCTGTTCCTGAGCTGACCCTCCGTATCCTGCGCGGGGTTTAGGGAGTTCGCAGACGTACCTACGAACATGAACGAGTCCTATTCGAGGCGACAGTTTGTCGCTGGCGTCAGCGTCGCCAGCGCAGTCGCACTCGCGGGCTGCGGAGGTACCGGCGACGACGGTGACGGTGGCGGCGAGACGACCGAACCGGCGGACGGCGGTGGTGGGGGGACGACGGAGGCGACGACCGAGGCCGGCGGTGGCGAGGAGACGACGACGGAGTCGGGCGGCGGTGGGGGTGGCGGCGAGAACCTCGTCGCCGCAGGCCCGAACGCGGAACTCGTGTTCGAGCCCGAGGAGATCACCATCTCCAGCGGCGAGACGGTGACCTGGGAGTTCGAGAGTGCCGGACACAACGTCTCCGCGTGGCCGGAGATGAACGAGGAGATAGCCATCCCGGAGGGCGCCGAGGGGTTCGGCACGATGGAACAGGGCGGCGACGAGTTCGCCGTCGTCCCCCAGGGTGAGACGTACGAGCACACCTTCGAGACGACGGGCGAGTACACCTACATCTGCGTCCCCCACGTCGCGTCCGGGATGATCGGCACCGTCGTCGTCGAGTGACGCGCGCCAACCGCCACGACGCCTCCAGACGGGGTAACGTCCCCTCTGCGGGGTTCCTTCTCGCCGGGTAGCCCGTTCGACTGCCGGCCCGGAGCACCGGCCGTCAACGGTTGTCCTCACATGTTCGGCCGCGTTCCCGGCTCCCTGTACTCTGCTCGCCGGTTTACGTAGAACCCTCCCCGAGCCCCAGTCGAGGCAACAGTATGAGGAAACACTCACGACGCACGTTCCTGGCATCGGTCGGCACGGCGAGCGCACTCGCGCTCGCGGGCTGCTCCTCCGGGTCGGGACAGAGCGAGGACGATGGTGGCGACACGACCACCGAGTCCGACGACTCCGGGGGCGGTGGCGACTCGGGGTCGTTCACGGAGACCAGCACCATCGAGATGAACGACGAACTCGCGTTCGCACCCAAGCAGGTCCAGGTCTCGGCGGGGACCACGGTCACGTGGGAGAACGTCGGTGCGGTCGCCCACTCCGTCACCGCCTACGAGGACGAGATTCCCGACGGGGCGGCGTACTTCGCCTCGGGCGGGTTCGACGCGGAGCAGGCCGCCAACGAGGCCTACCCCGACGAGGGGAGCATTCCGGAGGGCGAGACCTACGAGCACACGTTCGAGACGACCGGCACGTACGAGTACTACTGCATCCCCCACGAGATGAGCGGGATGGTCGGCACCATCAAGGTGGTCTGAGATGACAGAAACACCGTCCGACGGCACCGACAGCACCGACCTCGACCCGGAGGCGGTCGTCGAGCGACACGAGCGCCAGATCGAGGACCTCCTCGCCGAGGTCGACGAACCGACCCCGCGCGACGACGACTCGCCGACGCTCGAGCTCGCTGGCCTGGAGCTCAACCGCCGGGACTTCGTGAAGGCCGGCGTCGCGACCGGCGCGATGGCCGGGCTCGCGGGCTGTTCCGGCGACATCATCAATCGCGGTGGCTCCGGTGGGGGCTCCGGCGGTGGGAGCAAGAGCGGGTCGGCGCCCGACCACAAGGTCCCGCCGGGCGAACACGACGAGTACTACGGCTTCTGGTCGGGCGGCCAGTCCGGCGAGATCCGCGTCGTCGGCATCCCGTCGATGCGTGAACTGATGCGCATCCCGGTGTTCAACAAGGAGGCCTCCCGCGGCTACGGCTTCGACGACGAGACCAGGGAGATGCTGGAGGGCGCCGGCGACTACACGTGGGGTGACAACCACCACCCCGTGCTCTCCGAGACGGACGGCGACTACGACGGCGAGTACCTCTGGGTGAACGACAAGGCCAACGGCCGCATCGCCCGGGTGAGCCTGAAGTACTTCGAGACGGACGCCATCACGGACGTCCCGAACGTCCAGTCCGTCCACGGCTGCGCCGTCCAGAGTCCCGACACGGGCTACATCTTCGGCAACGGGGAGTTCCGCGTGCCGCTGCCGAACGACGGCCGCGACGTCCACAGCCCCGAGAACTACGCGTCGCTGTTCTCGGCGGTCAACCCCGAGACGATGGAGACGGAGTGGCAGGTGAGAGTTGACGGCAACCTCGACATCGTCGACACCGACAAGGACGGCCGCTGGGCCATCGCGTCGGCGTACAACTCCGAGGAGGCCACGGAGGCCTCCGGGATGACCCACGACGACCGCGACTTCGTGAAGGCGTTCGACGTCCCTCGTATCGAGAAGGCCGTCGAGGCCGGCGAGTACGAGGAGGTCAACGGCGTCCCCGTCGTCGACGGGACCAAGGACAGCCCGCTGAACAGCGGCGGTAGCCCCATCGTGCGGTATATCCCGACGCCGAAGAGCCCGCACTGCGTCGAGGTCGGGCCGAACGGGAAGTACGCGTTCATCGCCGGGAAGCTGTCGCCGACAGTGACGATGCTCGACATCGAGGCGCTCGACTCCTCGAGTGACCCCGACGACGTCGTCGCCGGCCGCCCGAAGGTCGGCCTCGGGCCGCTGCACACGACCTTCGACGGGAACGGCCACGCGTACACGTCGCTGTTCATCGACTCGCAGGCCGTCAAGTGGGACATCGAGGCGGCCGTCGACGCGGACGCGGGCTCGACGGACCCGGTGATGGAGAAGGTCGACGTCCACTACAATCCGGGCCACATCCAGGCCGTCGAGGCGATGACCACCGACCCGGACGGCGAGTGGCTGGTCAGCCTCAACAAGCTCTCGAAGGACCGGTTCCTGCCGGTCGGCCCGATCCACCCGGACAACGACCAGCTCATCCACATCGGGCAGGGCGAGACGGAGATGGAGGTCGTGGCCGACCACCCGGCCTACCCCGAGCCCCACGACTGCGTGTTCGCCCACCGGGACAAACTCGACCCCGCGACGACGTACGACAAGGCCGACTACGAGGGCGAGAAGCCGTTCGTCAAGCAGTCCGACTCGGGCATCGAGCGCACGGGCGAGCGCTCCGTCGACGTGAAGATGTCCTCGATGCGGTCGGAGTTCGGCCTCAAGGAGTTCACGGTGACGGAGGGCGACGAGGTCACGTTCACCGTCACGAACATCGAGGGTGTGCGCGACATCATCCACGGCGTCGCCATCCCCGAGTACGACATCCACCTCGCCATCGCGCCCCAGGACACCCGGGAGGTCACGTTCACCGCGGACGAGCCCGGCGTGTACTGGTTCTACTGCACGTACTTCTGCAGCGCGCTCCACCTGGAGATGCGCTCGCGGATGATCGTGGAACCGCGCGAGTAGCGACGACGAACGACCAGTAGTCGGCCAGGGCGACCGACTCGGACGCCGGCCGCGGTCGGCCGGCACCGACGACGACCGGCGGTCGTGCGGGGTGCGAGTGGGGCGGCGTGTCAGTATCTGGCGTCGCTCCGCCCGCGGCCCGCGCGGCCGACACCGGTGGTTCGTCACGACGGACCCCGGCCAGGTGACACCATGGACTACGAATTCCCAGGCACGTCGGCGTTCGCACAACTGCGCCGTGGGCTCCCGGTGGTAGCGGCAGTGCTGTTCGTCGCCGCGCTGCTGTTCCCCATGTGGCGCATCGAGGTACACGCCGTCCAGTACCCGAGCACGGTCCTCGAGCTCCAGCTCTACGCCTATCCGCGCATCACGGGCGACTACGTGGAGATGGCGAACCTCAACAAGTACATCGGCTTCTACTACCCCGACCCGGTCTACTGGCAGCCGAACTTCGAGCCACACCCCCGGGCCATCGACGTGCCCGAGTGGTCGCTGGGTCCGCTGGCGTTCGTCGTCGTCTCGGCGTGCAGCCTCTTCGTCGCGCTCGCGCCCGACGTGCGGCGACTCAAGCGCGGACTCGTCGCGCAGTTCGCGGGGACGGCGGTCGTGTTCGGCGTGCTGCTCGCCGACATCCAGTACCGTCTCTACCAGGCGGGACACACGCTCGACCCGGACGCGCCGGTGATGGGCGTCGACGGGTTCACGCCGCCGCTGTGGGGGCGCTACGACGTGGCGAACATCACGAGCTACTCCCGGTTCGGGACGGGCGCGTACCTCTCGGTACTCGCCGTCGCCCTGCTCGCCGTCGCGTTCTACTACCGCGACCGCGACACCACGTTCGGCGACCTCGCGGCCGCCGCGAAGCGCCGAATCGGCGCGGGCGATGGGGGCGACGAGCCGGACGACGACCCCGTGCGCGCCGACGAGACGGGTGGGAGGTGACCGCCCGTGCGTGACCGACGCGTCGAGCGCTGGTTCGCGGTCGCGGCCGCCGTGCTGCTCGTCGTGAGTGTCGGCGCCGTCGTCGCCACGCCGGCGGAGAACCCCAGCCGGGACCAGACCGTCGACTTCGACGCGTCGGTCCCCGCGGAGTACGAGTTCGCCGCCCCACCGGCCGACGGCCACGCGACCGTCGACGACCAGCGCTACGACACCCTCGACGGCGCGCTCGCCGCCGCCGCTCCCGGCGACACCGTCCGCGTGACGGGCACCGTCGAGGGCCCGGTGACCCTCGACACCCCCGGCGTCACCGTCGTCGGCACCTCTCCCTCGGAGTCGGTCGTCCGCGGACAGGGCGAGGGGACGGTGCTGACGGTGAACGCCAGCGACGTGACCGTCCGCGACGTCTGGGTCACGGACGCTGGCTACAGCACCACCGACAACGACGCCGCCGTCTGGGTGGCCGGTGCGAATGCGACCGTGGACGGCGTCCGCGTCACGAACACCACGTTCGGCGTCTGGGTCGACGGCGCGTCCGGGGCCACGATTCGCGACTCGGCCATCGTCGGCCGGGAGTCGATCGCCCGGCTCTCGGACCGCGGCAACGGCATCCAGCTCTGGGAGGCCGACGGCGCCGTCGTCGCCAACAACACCATCACAGACGCCCGCGACGGCATCTACTTCTCCTGGAGCACGGACGTGCTCGCGCGGAACAACACGATGTGGGACCTCCGCTACGGCGTCCACTACATGTACTCCGACCACAACCGCCTGGCGAACAACACCGCGTTCGACAACGACGTCGGCTACGCGCTGATGGTCTCCGACGACATCGACGTCGTCGACAACGTCGCCGTCAACAACTCGGGGACCAGCGGGCACGGCGTCCTCCTGAAGGAGGTCGACCACTCACGCGTCGCCCGCAACGACCTGGTCGGCAACGGCAACGGGCTGTTCGTCTACAACTCCATGGACAACGACGTCGTGGACAACCTCGTGCTCGCCAACGACGTCGGCGTCCACCTCACCGCGGGGAGTACCGACGCCCGCGCCAGCGGCAACTCCTTCGTCGACAACGGCGACGCGATGAAGGCCGTCCTCGGCGAGCAGGTCGCCTGGAACGGCAGCGACCGCGGGAACTACTGGGACGGCGCCCGGCCCGTGGACGTCGACCACGACGGCGTCAGCGAGGTCCGGTTCCAGGCGACCGGCGTGCTCGACGAGATGAGTCACAGACAGCCGGAGGTGGAGGTGTTCGCGTCGAGTCCCGCCTTCGACGCGGTGCGACTGGCGACGCGCTCCGTGCCGCTGCTCGAGACACCGGGCGTCGTCGACCACCACCCCCTGGCGAGACCGGCACACGACGACTGGAGGCGATACTATGAGTGAAATCGAAATCAGCGACGTGGAGAAACGCTACGGCACCGTCACCGCCCTCGACGGCGTCTCCCTCACCGTCGACCGCGGGGAGACGTTCGGCCTCGTCGGCCGCAACGGGGCCGGCAAGACGACGCTGTTCAAGATGCTCGTCGGCCACGCGACGCCGGACGCCGGCAGCGTCTCGGTCGGCGGGCTCTCGCCGACGGCGGGCACCGCGCTTCGCGAGCGCGTCGGCTACCTCCCCGAGCAGGCCGGCTTCCCGCCGTCGTTCACGGGACGGGAGGTGCTCGGGTTCCACGCCCGCGTCCGCGACGTCCCCGGCGACGTCCGCGACCAGCGCGTCCAGCGCGTGCTCCAGACCGTGGGGCTCGCGGACGCCGCCGACCGCCACGTCGGGGGGTACTCCAACGGGATGAACCGACGGCTCGGGCTCGCGACCACGCTCGTCGGCAACCCCGCGGTGCTCCTGCTGGACGAACCGACCGCCGGCCTCGACCCCGCGGGCGTCGCCGACTTCCACGACATCGTGGAGACGCTCTCCCGGGAGACCGACGTCACCATCGTCGTCACCTCCCACGTGCTCGGCGAGATCGAACGCCTCTGCGACCGCGTCGCCATCCTCGACGAGGGACGGGTCACCGTGGAGGGCGACGTCACCGACCTCCGGCGGTCCGCCGGCGACACCGTCTCCGTGGTCGCGACGGTCGAGGACGCCGAGGGCGCCGCCGACTACCTGGCAGACAGCGCGGGCGTCGTCGCCGTCGCCGCGGACCCGCCACAGGTCCGCCTGGAGTGCGAGCGCGCCGCCGTCTTCGACGTGCTCGACGACCTGCGGAACGCCGCCGAGGTGGCGGACGTCGAGGTCGCCGAGCCGGGCCTCGACGCCGTGTTCCGGGACGCGGTCGCCGCAGGACGCGGTGTCGACTTCGGACTCGCCGGAGGTGAGCGCCGATGAGCGACGACGAGCCCGCTACCGACGGCAGCGGCGTTACGACCGCCGGCGTCGAACTCGGACTCGAGACCGAGGCCCGGACCGGCACCGGGTCGGTGTCGGCGCTCCGCGCGGCCGCCGTCGACACCGGTCTCGTCGCCGTCAGGGAGTACCGTCTCGCGGTCCGGCGGCGCTGGGCGCTCGGCGTCGCGGTGCTGTTCGCGCTGTTCTCGGTCGCGCTCGTCTTCCTCGGCGGCTCCGCGGTCGGCCCCACGCGGGTGGCCGCCGTTCTCGCGAGCTTCGCGCAGCTCGGCGTCTACGTCGTGCCGCTGGCCGCGCTCGCGGTCGGCTTCGACACCATCGTCGGCGCCGACGAGAGCGGCTCCCTGGAGATGCTGCTCGCGCTCCCGCTGTCGAACGCCGCCGTCGTCGTCGGGACGTATCTCGGGCGGGCGGCCGCGCTCGGCGGCGGGATGCTCGTCGGCTTCGCCGTCGGTGGCGCGCTCCTCGTCCGGTTCGCTGGCGTCGGCGTGGTCGGCTCGTACGCGAGCGTCGTCCTCACGGCAGTCGCCACTGCGCTCGCGTTCCTCGGAGTGAGCGTCCTCGCGTCCACGCTCGCCAGCGAGAAGACCCACGCGCTCGGCGCCGCGCTCGCCGCGTGGGTGTGGTTCGTGCTCGTCCACGACCTCGTCGCGCTCGGCCTCGTCGCGACCCTCGACCTCCCCGAGTGGGTCGTCGGCGCCGCCGTGCTCGCGAACCCCGCGGACCTCTTCCGCGTGTTCGTGCTGCGCGGCGTCTCCACCACAGCCGGGGGCATCGCGGGCGTGCTCACCGGCACCGGCCTGACGACGCCCGTCCTGCTCGCCGCGCTCGCAGCCTGGATCGTCCTGCCCGTCGCCGGCGCGGTGCTCGCGTTCCGCCGCCGGTCGGTCTGACCTCCGGCGGCCTGCCGTCTCCCCGAATATGACACGATACCCAACTCGTCGCACGTTCGTCGCGACCGGTGTTGCAACGCTCACGACCGCGATCGCCGGCTGTACCGCCCTCGGCGGTGCCTCCGGGAGTGACGACTCGGGCCCGAAACCGGGCCCTATCGACCTCTCGGGCGGCAAGTCCGACGACCAGGGCGGGATGCTCATCGGCGAGCACTTCGGGCCGAACGGCCAGGTGTTCTACGCCGACAACAGTCCGGAGGGTCACGACAACCCCGCGTGGTTCCACACGCTCGCCGTCGGCCTGTTCCCGTACCACCTCGCGCGCGAGCAGCAGGGGTGGACCGCCGAAGCGGTCTACGTGACGGACTACTCGGCGGTGGACTACGACCTCACCGAGCGCAAGGGACAGCAGTACATCAGCACGCACACCGCCGCAGACACGTTCGGCGACGCCGAGACGCTGACGTACGTCGCCGGCAGCCGCGTCCACGGCGGCATGGGCACGGAACTCGTCCCGTTCTCCGACGACAGCGACGCGTCGGCGTTCGTCAGCACCCACGGCGGCCGGACGCTGTCGTTCGACGAGGTCGACCGGGCGTTCCTCCAGTCCTACCGGTAGCCGGTCACGCCTCCCCGTCCCACGCCGTCACGCGGAACTGGCGGTAGCCGCCGTGGGACGCCTCCAGGGCGCCCATCCACCAGTTCCAGCGCTCCGCGGGCGTCCCCCGCGGCGCGTCCGAGAGGTGTTCGAGGACCACCTCTGCCGTCAACTCCACGTCGAGGTCACCCTCCAGTTTTCCCGCGTCCACGAGGTCCCCCGCCGCCCGTGCGACCGTGCGCCGCTCGGCTGCCGTTCCGCCGAACGCCTGTCGCAGGTGCAGCATGAGGACTTCGCGGTCCATCGTCGGCACCTACGATGTCCCGCGGCTTCAACACTCGGGTGGGGCGATTGGGGTAACGTTACGAGCGTGGACATCCAAGCCCACACCGATGTCCGACCTCGACCTCACCGACGTCGACTGGACCGCACAGTACATCGACGGCGAGTACGTCGCACCCGACGACGGCGACACCATCTCCGTCGAGGACCCGTCGACGCGCGAGCAGTTCGCCGAGGTGCCCGCGGGCACCACTGGCGACGTCGACGCCGCCTACGAGGCGGCCGCCGCCGCGCAGGACGAGTGGGCTTCCCGCCCGCCCCAGCAGCGAGCCTCCGTCGTCCGGACCGCACGCGACCTCCTCAAGGAGAACCGCGACGAGATTCTCGACCTCCTCGCCGCCGAGTCCGGGTCGACGCGCACGAAGGGGATGGCGGAGTTCTACACCTCCGTCGGCATCACGGGCGAGGCCGCCTCCTTCCCCACGCGGATGTCCGGCGACCGCCGCGACTCCACGGTCGCGGGCAAGGAGAACATCGTCGTCCGCGAACCGAAGGGCGTCGTCGGCGTCATCTCCCCGTGGAACTTCCCGCTGAACCTCTCCATCCGCGCCGTCGCCCCCGCCATCGCCACCGGCAACAGCGTCGTCCTGAAGCCCGCGACGAACACACCCGTCACGGGCGGCCTGCTGCTCGCCAAACTGTTCGAGGCCGCCGGCCTCCCCGAGGGCGTGCTCAACGTCGTCACCGGCCACGGGTCGGAGGTCGGCGACCGCATCGCCGGCCACCCCGAGGCCGACGTCGTCGCGTTCACTGGCTCCACTGAGGTCGGCAAGCAGGTCGCCGGCACCGCCGCCACGAACCTCGCGACGCCCGCGATGGAGCTCGGCGGCAACAACGTCCACATCGTCACCGAGGACGCAGACCTCGACCGCGCCATCGACGGCGGCGTCTTCGGCTCTTTCCTCCACTCCGGGCAGGTCTGCATCTCCGTCAACCGCCACCTCGTCCACGAGGACGTCTACGACGAGTACGTCCACCGACTCACCGAACGCGCCGAGGAACTCCCGACTGGGACTGCCCACGAACCCCAGACCGTGGTCGGCCCCATCATCGACGAGTCCCAGCGCGACCAGATCCTCGACTTCGTCGAGCAGACGGTCGACGCAGGCGCCACCGTCGAAACCGGCGGCGGCCACGACGGCCTCGTCGTCGAACCCACGGTCCTCTCGGACGCCACCAACGACATGGCCGCCGCGTGCAACGAGCACTTCGGCCCGGTCGCTCCGGTCATCCCGTTCTCGGACGACGACGAGGCCGTCGAGATGGCCAACTCGACTGACTACGGCCTCTCCGGCTCCGTCCACTCGGGCGACGTCGGGCGCGCCCGCGACATCGCCGACCGCATCGACACCGGGATGATTCACATCAACGACCAGCCCATCAACGACGAACCCCACGTCCCCTTCGGCGGCGTCGGCGACTCCGGCATGGGCCGCTACAACGGCGAAGCGGTTCTCGAAGAGTTCACCGAGCAGAAGTGGATCAGCGTGCAGCGCGAGGAGCGGGACTACCCGTTCTGACGCACGTTTTACGCTGCGCTCGGCGGCCTCCGGCCGCCTCACTCGGTAAAACCTGCACTAAAAGCACTCCTCCTTCGGTCCGCTTCGCATCCCTCAGTCGTCGGCCTGCGCTCCCTCGCTTCGCTCGTTCGCGCAGTGAACCGCTTCGCTCGGGTCCGTTGGACCGCTCGCTTGCGGATGCTGGCCGTTGACGGCTGTTCCACCGCCTGGTTCCTGCGCAGGTTCAAGTACGAGAGCGGGACCAACCCGGACTATGCACTGAATTCGGCCGCAGGGCGTCAGCGGTAGTGCGACCATCGCCCTGCGAACCGCCGGGTCGCCTGCTCGCTCCTACCGCCTCGAAGCCGGATTCTCCCGGGAAGCGCGTCAGCGTCGCTGCTCGGTCGCTTCGACGGGTTTTTGAATAGCGCCCGACTCGTTTCACGCATGGCTACGTTCCAGGTCGTCGTCGCCGACCCCGAGTCGGGGCGAACCTACCAGCGCGAGGTAGACGGACAGGACGCGAACCGCTTCCTCGGTCTCGACATCGGTGACGAGGTCGACGGCGAGGCAGTCGGCCTCGACGGCTACACCGTCGAGATCACCGGCGGCAGCGACGCCGCCGGCCGACCGATGCGCCCGGACGTCGACGGCGCCGGACTGCAGGACGTCCTGCTGTCGGGGGGCCCCGGCTTCAAGCCGACCACCGACGGCGAGCGCAAGCGCGTCAGCGTCCGCGGGAAGGAAGTCTCCGACGCCACCGTCCAGCTCAACGTCGCCGTCGCCGAGCGCGGCGACGAGTCCGTCGCCTCCCTCTACGGTGAGGGCGAGGACGAGGAGGCCGACGAGGAAGCGGCCGAAGCCTGAGTAACGCCACGCTTTTTCGCGGCGGTCGCGTACCCGGTGTCGTGAGCGACTACGACGCCTATCTCGCCGGCGACCGAACCGACCACGTCGCGCTCTACCTCTCCGAATCCTACGTCTCAGACGTCGACTCACTCGCCGACCGTGACGACGCCGAGCGCGTCGGGGAGGGCGTCATCCTCGTCGTCGACGGTGAACGCGGCCGCAGCGTCTTCCAGACGATCACGGGGATGGCCGCGATGGAGTTCGGCTCGACAGCGATGGACAACCCCGGCCAGGTCGACGCGGACCTCGTCGGCGGGGACTGCCCGGCGGCCGACGACGACTCCGAGGACCATCACGCCGAGTTCGTCTTCTCCTTCGCGGAGGCCCAGAACGATGAGGTCGGCGGACTCTACGCCGAGGGCGACGTCATCCACGCCTACGTCTACTGTTCCTGTGGCACCGCGTACTCCGAGAAGTGGGTGGCCGGGGAGCGCTGATGGCCACCGTCGTCGCCGTCGGGAGCGCGGTGCTCGACCGCGTCTACGGCCTCTCGAATCTCCCGGAACCCGACGGCGGCGCGTTCGTCCGCGACTACGAAGAGCGCGCAGGCGGCGTGGCCGCGAACGTCGCCTGCGCGCTCTCGGCGCTCGACCACGACGCGAGCGTCGTCTCCCGGGTCGGTGACGACGACGCGGCCGACCGCGTGTTCGCTTCGCTGGCCGATTGGGGCGTCGACGTGTCGGGCGTCCGCCGAGGCGACGACGAGTCCTCGTACTGCCTGATTCTCCGCGGTCCTGACGGCGACCGGATGATCGTCGCGGGCGGCGACAGCGTCCCGCAACTCCGACTCACGGACGCCGACCGAGAGCGCTGTCGAGACGCAGACTGCGTGTTCACGAGCGCATACGCCCCCGACGTGGTCGTCCGTGATCTTGTAGAGATGCGACAGACCGGCGAGATTGCGGCGCTCGCGTTCGACCTCGCCGGCCCGATTTCGGAACTCGAAGGCCGGGGCGCGACCCGCGAGACCATCGACGCAGCGGCGACGGCCGCGGACCTGTTCGTCACGAACGAGGTGGCCGCGCGCTCCTATCTGGACTGCGACCCGAGCGCGGCCGTCGAGTCGCTGTCCCGTGCGGGCGCCGACCGGGTCGCTGTGACTGTGGGAAGTGACGGCGCGTACCTCGGCGACGGCGAGGTGGTCCAGGTCGACGCCCACGAGCGCGCCGTCGTGGACACCACCGGCGCCGGCGACGCGTTCACCGCGGCGCTGATTCACGCGTGGCTGCTCGGCGACAGACCGGCAGAAGCAGCGGGAGAAACGGCCGCCGCGGCCGCCGCGCAGAACTGTACTGCGGCGGGCGCACGGGGTGCGCTCGCTGTCCGTGACGACCTCCCCGACTAGCGGGCTTCCTCGACGAGGCGCCGGACGCGCTGCTCGTCGACGGATGCGGTCGTCTCCTCGTTCTCCTTCAGCGCCGTGCCGACGATGACGCAATCCGCGACGTCCAGTGCCTCGCCGACCGTCTCCCTTGTCACGCCGCTGCCGACGAACACCGAGGCGTCCGTGTCGAGTTCGTCGCGGGCCGCCACCACGTTCCGGAGGTGGTCGAGGCTCGTCGCGTGGCCGGTGCCGCTGCCGCTGGCGACGAGGCCGTCGGCCCAGCCGCGCTCGACTAATTCCGCGACCTCCTCGGAGAGCGGTCGCTCCGCGAGTGGGGCGGAGTGTTTCACGTCGACGTCGGCGAGAATCGAGACATCCGCGCCGAGGCGCTCGCGGAGGCGGACCGTCTCGGCCGCCGCGCCGGTGACGATGCCCTGGTCGGTGAGGCGCGCGGCGGCGTGGACGTTCACGCGCACGAACTGCGCGCCGGCCGCGGCCGCGACGGAGACGGCGGCGTCGGCGTCGTTCCGGAGTACGTTGACGCCGAGGGGGAGATTCGTCTCGCGGCGCAGGTCGGCGGCGAGCGCGGCCATCGACGCCACGACGTGTTTGGGGACGTCGTCGGCGTAGAACGGCGCGTCGCCGAAGTTCTCCAGCATGAGAGCGTCCACGCCGCCCGATTCGAGGCGACGTGCGTCCCGCAGCATGGCATCCCTGATGGCTTCCCGGTCGCCGTCGAACCCCGGGGCGCCGGGGAGCGCGTCGAGGTGGACCATCCCGACGACGGGACGGCCAGCATCGAAGTCGAGGCTCATACCCCGGGCGACGGCTGGTGTCCGGATAAACGCGGCGGGCTAGTCGTCGGCCGGTTCGTCCTCGAGGTTGCGGAACGCGTCGAGGATGACCTGCTTGGTCGTCGCGCCCTGGGAGGTCCAGTGGTTCGCGTAGTCCATCATGTCCTCGTAGATGTCGGGCTTGCAGCCCGCGGCCTTCGGGTGACCGCCGCCGTTGACCTGGCGGGCGACCTCGTGGGCGCGCTCGAAGCCCTCGGTGCCGCGAATGCTCGCGCTCCCGGAGGGCTTGACGACGACAGCGGCGTCGGCGCCCTGCTCGCGGAGCGCCTCGGCAACCTCGTTCTGCGAGCAGCGGCCGTACGTGACGCCGACCGTCCACTCGTCGATCTCCTTCATCGCCGCGCGGGCGACCGCCCGGTCGATGAGGTCGTTCTTCTCGACGCGGCGCTCCGCGAGGAACTCCAGGACGTCCTCGGGGAGGTCGGCGCCGTGTTCCTGGACGGTGTCCATGTACTCCTCGGCGTCCGTCCAGTAGGAGTAGTCCGCCAGATCGTCGCTGCGGGGGTCCTCCTTCAGCCAGAGGTCGTGGTCACGGGTGACGACGGCGAGTTCACGGAGGTACTCCGGGACGTCCCCGTCGAGGCTCCGGACCGCGACGTCGGCGGTGCACTCCTCCTCGGAGTCGCCGACGACGAGGTCGACGCCCGCATCGCGGACGGCGTCGGCCGTCTCCTCGGTCCACTGGTGGTGGTCGAACCACCGGACCTCACTGGCGTGCTCGACGGCGTACGCGAGTTCGTCGTCGACGTACCGGAACTTGTCCGGGCAGAGGTCGCAGACGAAGATGCGACAATCGTCGGCGCCGAACTCAGCAGCGCGGCGCAGGCCGTCCTCGATCTCGTGGGGGCCGGCGGGCACGAGCGCCGCCTCGCCGTACACCTCGCGGATGGTGGCCGCACACGCCAGGCCGTCGGCGTCGGGGTCCGCCACCACGACGACGTTCGCGCCCTCGATGCGCTCTCTGATCTCCCGGTCCTTCTGCTCCTCGCGGACGTCGTCCGGGACGAAAAAGCCCTTTCCGGGCAGCAGTGACTTGCGTTCGAGCGGCAAGCCCTCGTCCTCGATGACCCAGTCTTCCATACCGGCAGGTGGGCCGGACGCGCAAAGAACCCCGCGATTGGGGGCGAACAGTCGCCGCTCAGGTTCCGAGGTGCCACTCGCCGCGACCCGTCCCGCCACCGTAGTGGCGGTCGGCACCGAGCAGGTCGTCGCGCTTCCACTGGAAACTGGTCCGGTGGTCGTAGGCGATGCTCCCCTCCGTCTGCAGGCCGCCACAGCCGGTGAGCGCGCTCCTTGCACGCGCGTTCTTAGGCGTCAACTCGATTTCGAACGTGCTCCGGGTCGTGTCCGAGACGTTCGCGACCTGCACGCCGTTTCGCGTGTGCGCGTTCGGGAAGACGTCGTGGAGGCGCTGGTCGTCCGGGAAGTCCGCCTCCCTCACGCCATCCTCGACGGCGAACCCGTCGTTCGCCTCGGCGTGCAGCGTCGTCCGCAGGCGGACGTACTGGCCGGTGTCCTGGTGGCTGACCGACGCGACCGTCCGGGACGCGTAGGCCTCCCCCTCGTCGAGGCGACCGACGACGTTCGTGGCACCCGCGTAGTCGTACAGCTCGTCCGCCGATGACTCCGGGACGAACGTCTCGCACTCGGGGACGCGCCCGACGAGCGCCCAGCCGAGCGGGTCGAGGACCGGGTCGTCCCAGCCGCCCTCGTCGACGAACGTGTACGTCTCGACGG
>Ga0075105_1000600_pt1 | contig 16572 bp, 11 predicted proteins | sample AntDeeMetag02WF5_FD_69800 | JGI IMG/M metagenome (GOLD analysis project Ga0075105, IMG submission 69800) | Saline lake microbial communities from Deep Lake, Antarctica - Antarctic Deep Lake Metagenome 02WF5 | ecosystem: Environmental > Aquatic > Non-marine Saline and Alkaline > Saline | place... | reverse complement strand
TCTTCCTGGAACTTCTCAGCGTGTTCGAGTGGTTCGCGCTCACGCTCTCGCTCGCCGTCGCCGGCGGTGTCGTCGTCGCGCACGGACGAGTGCGACCCAACGCCGCGCTCGAACGGCTCGCAGTCGTCGTCCTCGCTCCGGTCGCCACGGTGTTCGGCCTCCCGCCGAGCGAGTTCAACTGGCTCGTCACCGACGCCGCGAGTGCACTCGGCCTCGATTTCGGCCTCTACTATCGCCTCAGCAGTCTCCGCGAACTCGTCCTCTGGCTGCCCTACATCCCGACGGAGTGGATCATGCTACTGCTGTCGGTCACGGTGCCGGTCGCCGGTGCGGCGGGCTGGTTCGTGGGCGAGCGACGGAACGACCGTCGCGACGGACTCGTCGTCGTCGGGTTGACGCTCCTGGCCGCGGCGCTTGGCCTCGTCGTCGGCCCGCTGCTGGGCGTCGGCGTCCTCGGGTGGATACTCCTCGTCACGTTCGCGCTCCTCCCGCTGGGCGTCTACGTCGAGGGGGTCGTGCGACGCGGCGAGGGGACCAGCGGACTGGCCTTCCCCGTGGTCGCGGTCCTCGGCGTCCTCGCCGGTGCGCTCGTGGTCCGGTACGCCGGCTTCGCCGCGCCCGACCCGTGGCTCGACTGGGGATTCCTGACGAGCGTCCACTCGCGGACGGCCGCGGACGCGGGCATCTACCCCGCGATGGTCGGGTCGGTGATGATGCTGATCGTCATCGTCCTGTCGACGTTCCCCGTCGGCGTCGGCGCGGCAATCTACCTCGAGGAGTACGCGCCCTCCAGCGGCTGGGGCGGCCGGTTCGTCACGCTCGTCGAGATCAACATCGGCAACCTGGCGGGCGTCCCGTCGGTCGTCTACGGCCTGTTGGGACTCGCGCTATTCATCCGAATCCTCACCTGGCCCCAGGGGTCTGTCATCGTCGCCGGCCTCGCCGTTGGCCTGCTCATCCTCCCCATCGTCATCATCTCCGCACAGGAGGCCGTCCGGTCGGTCCCGGACTCGTTCCGCCAGGCATCCTACGGGATGGGCGCGACGCGCTGGCAGACGATCCGACAGGTCGTCCTTCCAGAAGCGATGCCGGGCATCCTCACCGGGACCATCCTCGCGCTCGGGCGGGCCATCGGCGAGACGGCGCCGCTACTGATGATCGGCGCGGCGGCGTCGGTCCGTCTGGCGCCCAACGGCTTTTTCGACACGTCGAGCATGATGCCGCGACAGATCTACTCGTGGTCCAGCGAACTCGAACCGGCGTTCCGACACGGCGTGCTGGCGGCCGGCGTCATCACCCTCCTGGCGGTGCTGCTGGTGATGAACGCGACGGCGATAGTCATCCGCAACAGGTATCAGCGACAGGGTTAATCCATGACACGAGACGAGATAATGAGCGACGAGAGCACGGACACCTCACCGACCGCGAACGCCGCCGCTACGTCGTCGGACCCGTCCGGCGACCCCGTGGTCGACAACGCCATCGACGTCGAAGGGTCGACCGGACCGGCCGACGCCGACCGCGACGAATCCGTCATCGAATCGAGGAACCTCGACGTGTTCTACGGCGACGTCCAGGCTCTCCAGAGCATCGACATCGAAATCCCGGAACGGCAGGTCACGGCGATGATCGGCCCTTCAGGGTGTGGGAAGTCGACGTTCCTGCGGTGTATCAACCGCATGAACGACCTCATCGACGCCGCGCGCGTCGACGGGGAACTCTACTTCGAGGGCAAGAACGTCTACGACGACGACGTCGACCCGGTCGCGCTCCGGCGGCGCATCGGCATGGTGTTCCAGCACCCCAACCCCTTCCCCAAGAGCATCTACGACAACGTCGCCTACGGCCTCCGCATCCAGGACCAGACCGAGGACCTGGATCAGCGGGTCGAGACGGCGCTCAAGCGCGCGGCGCTCTGGGACGAGGTGAAAGACCAGCTCGACAAGAGCGCGCTGGACCTCTCGGGCGGGCAACAGCAGCGACTCTGCATCGCCCGCGCCATCGCCGTCGACCCCGACGTCATCCTGATGGACGAACCAGCCTCTGCGCTGGACCCCATCGCCACCTCGAAGATCGAGGACCTCATCGAGGAACTCGCCCAGGAGTTCACCGTCGTCATCGTCACCCACAACATGCAACAGGCCGCCCGCATCTCCGACAAGACTGCGGTGTTCCTCACCGGCGGTGAACTCGTGGAGTTCGGCAACACCAACGAGATATTCGAGAATCCCGACAGCCAGCGCGTCGAAGACTACATCACCGGCAAGTTCGGCTAGAAGAAGTCGCTATTTTCGCCGAGTGAGATGTAATCACTACCGCCAACAATGGAAAGCCCCCGAGCGCTGGGCTCGCGCGGCTCGCTGTCGTCCGAAAATCGGAGATTTTCGTGATGATGAGAGAGCTTCGCTCTCTCGAACCACGCTCCTCGCTCACTCCGTTCGCTGTAGTGCTTACGTCGCCGGGCTTCGCCCAGCGCTCGGCCCTTTTCAATCCCGCCCTGGCGGTTGGCCAATCCGGGTTTTGCCGCGGGTTGTCTGGAGCGAGCATCGTTCTCCGTTGCCGGCGCCGGGGAAGGTTTGAATGTTGGGTGCTATCAGATCGGTGGTAACCGGAATCGCGTGTGAAGCATCTCATGATAGAGCAAGCGTACGACGCCATCGTCTTCGACAACGACGGGGTACTGATCGAGCCGACCGACCGCGAGCGGCTGTACGAGGCCGTCCGCAAGAGCTTCGACCACTTCGACGTCGTCGCGGCGGAGGCCATCGTCCGCCGGGCCGTCGAGGAGGACGACCTGCCGTTCGACGACGTGCGGGACACACACGGGCTCGACCCGGCCGAGTGGTGGAGCCGACGTGAAGCGGCCGCCGTCGAGATTCAACGCGAGGAGATCCGTTCAGGGACGAAGGCCCTCTACGGCGACGTCGAGGCGCTCTTCGAACTGGACCACACGCTCGCAATTGTCTCCAACAACCAGCACGAGACCATCGAGTTCATCGTCGAACACCACGAACTCCACGAGCACTTCGAGACGTACTACGGCCGGGACCCGACGGTCGAGGGCGCAGGGCGCAAGAAGCCCGACCCCCACTACGTCGAGCGAGCGCTCGAAGAACTCGGGACGACCGACGCGCTGTACGTCGGCGACAGCGAGAAAGACGTCGTCGCCGCCGAGCGCGCCGGAATCGACTCGGCGTTCCTCCGGCGCGAGCACCGCCGCGACCTGACGCTCTCCGTCGACCCCACGTACGAGTTCGTCGACCTTCGGGCGCTCGTCGACGCGGTGGCGAGCGCCCGATCCGTCGAAGACTGATAGAGGGGAAACTTGGGGCCAGGGAAAGGCTGATACGCCCGTCAGTCACATTTCGGGTATGCCACGCGAATCGTACCAGGACAAGCTGGACGACCTCAGAGAGGACGTCCTCTACATGTCCGAAGTCGTCCTCGAACGGCTCCGCCTGGGGCTGGACGCCCTCGAACAGAAAGACGAGGCCCTCGCCCAGGAAGTCATCGAGGGCGACCACGAGGTCAACCAGATGTACCTCGAACTCGAACAGGACTGTATCGACCTGCTGGCCCTCCAGCAGCCCGTCGCGAGCGACCTGCGCTTCATCGCGGCGTCGTTCAAGATAATCACCGACCTCGAACGCATCGCCGACCTGGCGACCAACCTCGGCGATTATTCGCTGGAGGCCGAGGAGGACGTCTTCCCGGAGGTCGACATCCAGACCGTCGCCGACGTCACCATCGAGATGGTCGAGGCGGCGATGGAGGGCTACGCGAACCAGGACGCCGACACCTGTTACCAGATCTCCGAGACCGACGACGAGGTCGACGCGCTCTGCGAGAAGGCCTCCGAGGCCGTCGTCCGGGACCTCATCGAACGGGAGGTTACCGACGAGGCTACCGAGGCGGAGGTCGAACGGCTGATGGGCGACGTCTCGCGGCTGCTCCTGACGATCCGCGACCTCGAACGCGTCGGCGACCACGCCGTCAACATCGCTGCCCGGACGCTCTACATGGTCGAGAACGACGCGGACCTCATCTACTGACCGGCGCCGTTTTCGGCGAGCAACGCTCTCGACGGTCACCACTTCTGCCAATCACCTCGCCGACGTACCGCCCTGCTCCAGGTCGCGCTCGTCCGGGGGCCATTTTATTAGGGCCCGGCGCGAGTACGTGGTATTAGATGGACGACGACCCGGTCGTGGAGACGGGATTCACCAGCCGGACGCCGGTGGAACCGCCCGAGTCCTTCATCGAGCAGGCCAACGTCGACGCGTCGGACGTCGCCGCGTTCAATTCGTCGTGGCCCGAGTGCTGGCGGCGCGCGGCCGACCTGCTCGACTGGGAGACGCCCGCCGACGAGGTACTCGACCGGACGGGTGAGCGCGTCAGCTGGTTCCCCGACGGACGGATCAACGCCGCGTACAACTGCGTCGACCGCCACCTCGACGAGCGCAAGAACCAGGCGGCGATCAAGTGGGTCGGCAAGCGCGGCGAGACGCGGACCTACACCTACCTCGACCTCTACCACGAGGTCAACGAGTTCGCCGCGGCGCTCCGATCGCTCGATATCGAGGAGGACGACGTCGTCACGCTGTACATGCCAGCCATCCCGGAGCTTCCGGTCGCGATGCTGGCCTGTGCACGCATCGGTGCGCCGCACAACGTCGTGTTCGCCGGCTTCTCCGCCGAAGCGCTGGCCGAGCGGATGGACCGCGCCGGCTCCGAGCTACTCGTCACCTGCGATGGTTACTACCGGCGAGGCAACGCCGTCCACCAGAAGAACAAAGCCGACAACGCCCGCATCATGGCGTCCCAGGAGGTGCGCGACATCGTCGTCGTCGACCGCCTCGGCGACGAGGAGGTCCACCTCGGCGACGGCTACCACGACTACGACGAACTCGTCGCCGACCACCACGGCGCGGAAATCGAACCGGTCACCCGCGAGGCGGACGACGAGTTATTCGTCATCTACACCTCCGGGACGACGGGCCAGCCCTCCGGGATCAGACACACCACGGGCGGCTACCTGGCCCACGCGGCCTGGACCAGCCACGCCGTCCTCGACCTGAAACCCGACGACACCTACTGGTGTTCGGCCGACATCGGCTGGATCACGGGCCACACCTACCTCGTCTACGGGCCGCTCGCCCTCGGGACGACCACCATGCTGTACGAGGGCGTCCCGGACCACCCCGAGAAGGACCGCGTCTGGGAACTGATCGAGCGCAACGCCGTCGACGTCTTCTACACCGCGCCGACGGCCATCCGCGCGTTCATCAAGTGGGGGGCCGACCACCCCGACTCTCACGACCTGTCCTCGCTTCGCCTGCTCGGGACCGTCGGCGAACCGATCAACGCCGACGCCTGGTGGTGGTACTACGAACACGTCGGGAACGGGGAGTGCCCCATCGTCGACACCTGGTGGCAGACCGAGACGGGGTCGATCCTCGTTTCGACGGTCCCCGGCGTCGACGAGATGAAACCCGGCTCCGCCGGCCCGCCGCTGCCCGGCATCGACGCTACCGTGGTCGACGAGACCGGTGCGCCCGTCGCGCCGGAGACCGGCGGCTACCTGACCGTCACGAAGCCCTGGCCAGGGATGCCGCTGGACCTCCCCGCAGACGGCGCGCCCGACGACGAAGACTGGCGGTACGTCACGGAGGACGCGGCGCGCATCGACGACGACGGCTACGTGACTGTCCTGGGCCGCATCGACGACACGGTCACCGTCGAGGGTCACCGACTCGGAACGATGGAACTCGAAAGTGCCATCGCCGACGTCGAGGGCGTGGCCGAGGCGGCCATCGTCGACGTCCAGTCCCCGGGAGGGGGAAGCACCGTCCACGCCTTCGTCAGCACCGACGAAGGTCACCAGGGCGTCGAGGGCCTGCGCGAGCGGATCACCGAGAACGTCGAGCGGACCATCGGCTCCTTCGCCACGCCGGGCGTCGTCGTGTTCACGCCCGAGCTCCCGAAGACCCGCTCGGGGAAACTCCTCCGCCGGCTCCTGAAGGACATCGCCAGCGACCAGGAACTGGGAGACACGAGCGCGCTGCGGAACCCGGAGATCGTCGGCGAGATCGAATCTGCCCTCGACGGCGAGTGAGCACTGACCCGCGTCGGCTGCGGGAACTGTCGGCCAGGACCGTTTCGCGGAACGATATTCTAGCGAAACAGAAGACCCACCCCAGCGCCACGTATCGCCCGCACCCCGCCCAGGATGGCCTCGTGCAGCCGCCAATCGCCGAATGACTTATTTCGGTGCATCGTGTTTCTGCGAAACACACTCATGGGGACCGCCAGAACGGACGCCGCCGGCCGGGACGGCGTCGCACTACGTGAAAACGACTATCGCGCCATCCGTCGGTGTGCGGAGACGTATCGCGAGTCCCTGTTCGTCCGCCTCTGCGGGGAAGTCGGGCTCCGGCCGGCCGAGATCTGTCGGATCACGCCGGCGTCGTTCTCGCGCCAATCCACGCGTAACGCGCGTCATCACCTCCTCGCGCTGTCGGGCGGGGACGGAGACGGGGACGAGCGGACCGCGTACGTCCCCGCCGACGTCCGCTCGGCGGTGGAGCGGTACGTCAACGAACAGGCCGTCGGCGACGACGAACCCGTCTTCGACCTGACGCCGCGGCGCGTCCAGATGATCGTCTCCGAAGTGTCCGACCGGGCCGCCGAAGCCGCCGGCGACTCTCGACTCGATGACGTCTCCTCGCGCGATCTCCGGCGCTATTACGGCCGCCGCCTCCTCCACGGCGAAGGCGTCGACCCGTGCGTGGTGATGGCGGTCGGCGGCTGGGACCACCTGGACGGGCTCCTCCGGGACACCGGAACCGTCGACGCGGGCGCAGTCATCGGGGCGCTGGAGGAGACCAGTCTCGCGAACGGCCCCGGAAGGGTGTCGGGGTGTGACGTCGAACGCGCCGTCGACCAGGCCGGGTCGGGGGTCCTGGTCACGGACCCCGAGGGTAGGATAGAGTACGCCAACGACGGCTTCGCGGCGCTCACCGGCCGGACGCTCGACGACCTGGTCGGACGGGACGCGGCCGTCACGTACGCCGCCGAGGACGACGCGCGAGCACACGCACGCGCGGGCCCCCACGACGATTCCTGGGTCCGCCTCGGCCGCGCCGACGGTGGGGAGGTTCGCGCCGTCCGGTCCGCAACTGCGGTCGTCGACGACCGCGGCGCGCCGGTCGGAACGGTCGCGGTGTTCGTTCGGCCCGACGGACGGGCCGCTGGAGCCGCCGAGGCGTCCACCGCGCGGTCGAGCGACCGGCTGGCGGACGCCATCGCCAGCCTCCGCTCGGTCAACGAGGTGCTTCCCGCAGCCGACGACAGGGGCGAGGCCGAGCGGCGCGTTTGCGAACGGCTGGCCGCGAACGACGCCTACCGATTCGCCCTCGTCACCGGCGCGAGCGGGGACCGCCACGTCGAGCCGCGGACCTGGGCCGGGGTGGACGACGACGCGGCGAAGGCGCTCGTCTCCGTGACGGCGCGGCTCGAGGAACCGCCGGGGCAGACCGCCATCGCCACGGACGAGGTCGAAGTGCGTACCGAGGTTCCCGACGACGCGGACGGACGGCTCGACCGGCTCCGGGAGACCGTCGGGAGCCTCGCGTTCGTCCCCCTCACGTACGGCGATACCACCCACGGACTGCTGGTACTCGGCAGCGAGGCGTCCGCGGCCTTCGACGGCGAGGAGCGGGAGGTGCTGGCCGGCCTCGGCTGGCAGGTCGGCCAGGCGGTGACGGACATCGAGCGCAAGAAGCTCCTGCTGGCCGACAGCGTGCTCGAACTGGAGTTCCGGGTCCGCGACGAAGACGCGTTCCTCATCGAGGCCTCCCGGCAGTTCGACGCCACCTTCGAACTCGAAGGGCTCGTCCCGGGCGAGGGCCAGTCACTCCTGTGCTTCGTGACGATGACGGGCGCTTCGCCGGACGAGGTGCTGACGTACGCCGCCGACGTCGACGACGTCGAGAACGCCCGGCTGATCCGCGACTACGGCGAGGGGTACCTGCTGGAGTTCAGCGTCGGCGGGGAGGAACCGGCGACGACGCTCACCGAACTGGGCGGGCACGTCAACGAGTTCGTCGTCGAGAACGGCGCCCAGCGGATCGAGGCGGAGTTCACGGCCAAGACCGACGTCAGGGCCGTCCTCAGCGGCCTGGAATCCTCCTATCGGACGGCCGAACTGCTGTCGAAACAGGAGGTCGAACGCTCCGTCCAGACGGCCGACGGGTTCCGCCGCTCGCTGGAGGACGACCTGACGGACAAACAGCAGTCGGTGCTCACCGCGGCCTACCACGCCGCCTACTTCGAGTGGCCACGGGGGAGCACGGCCGAGGAACTGGCCGACTCTATCGGCGTCTCGTCGCCGACGCTCCACAACCACCTCCGGAAGGCCCAACAGAAGCTGCTGACCGCGTACTTCGACGAGGCCGAGGGGTGACCGAGGCGCGCCCGGAGCGGTACTGTAACGATCTTTTTGCTATTTAGACGATCATCTTAAGAGCGTCCTTCGACATGTTTCGCACGTTCTATGCCAACAGGTTACGCGACACGGGCCGCAGCAGACGTGGAGGGTGATCATCGGGCGACCGACCGGGTGGCCGTAGCGGACGCTGACGCGGGGACGGGGGCGATCTGTTATGAGTGACGACGCAGACGTCGAGGCCGAGGCCGAACTCGAATCCCGACTGACCGAACAGGAGTACTTCCGACCCCCGACGTCGTTCGTCGGCCAGGCGAACGTCACCGACCCCGAGATCTACGAGCGGTTCGACGAGAACTATCCGGAGTGTTTCGAGGAGTACGCCGAGCTCCTGGAGTGGGACGAACACTGGGACGAGGTGCTCGACGACTCGAACCCGCCGTTTTACGAGTGGTTCACGGGCGGGAAGCTGAACGCCTCCTACAACTGCATCGACCGCCACCTCGACGAACGCAAGAACCAGGCCGCCTTCATCTGGGAGGGGACCGACGCCGACGAGCGCGAGCACATCACGTACCAGGACCTGTACAACCGGGTCAACGAGATGGCCGCGGTGCTCAAAGAAGTGGACGTCGAGGAGGACGACGTCGTCACCTGCCACCTCCCGATGTTGCCGTCCCTGCCGGTGACGATGCTCTCGTGTGCGCGCATCGGCGCGCCCCACTCCGAGGTGTTCGCGGGCTTCTCCGCGCAGGCGCTCGCGGACCGCATCGACAGCGCCGGGTCGGACGTCGTCGTCACCGTCGACGGCTACTACCGACGCGGCGAGTTCCTGAACCACAAGGAAAAGTGCGACGAGGCGCTCGAACTCGCGGAGTCCGACCCCGACACCGTCCTGCTGTGGACGCGCCACGACGAACTCGCAGACGACGTTGAGATCACCAGCGACGACCCGTACGTGCTGGTGGACGAACTGCTCGAACAGAACGAGCGCCGGCGCGTCGAACCGGTCTCCCGTGACGCCGAGGACCCGCTGTTCCTGATGTACACCTCCGGGACGACCGGCCAGCCCAAGGGCTGTCAGCACCGCACGGGCGGGTACATGTCCTACGTCACCGCGACGTCGAAGAACGTCCTCGACATCAAGCCCGAGGACACCTACTGGTGTGCGGCCGACATCGGCTGGATCACCGGTCACAGCTACATCGTCTACGGGCCCCTGTCGCTGGGGACCACGAGCGTCATGTACGAGGACACCCCGGACCACCCGCACAAGGGCCGGATCTGGGAGATAGCCGAGCGCTACGACGTGGACATCTTCCACACGTCGCCGACCGCAGTCCGGATGTTCATGAAGTGGGGCGAGCAACACATCCAGGACTACGACTTCGACTTCCGGCACATGACGACCGTCGGGGAGCCGATCCAGCCCGAAGCGTGGCTCTGGTACTACAAGTACATCGGCGACGAGGACGCCGTCATCGTCGACACCTGGTGGCAGACCGAGACGGGCGGGCACCTCATCACGAACCTGCCGGCCCTCGACGACATGAAACCCGGCAGCGCGGGCAAGGCCCTGCCAGGCATCAGCCCCGCTATCTACGACGACAACGGCGAGCCCATCGAACCCGCGTCCGGCCAGGCCGGCAACCTCGTCATCGAGGACCCGTGGCCCGGCATGCTCCAGACCGTGTACGGGAACGACGAGCGGTTCATCGAGGAGTACTGGCAGGACTTCTCCGACACCGACTCGGACGACCCGGACGACTGGGTGTACAAGGCCGGCGACGGCGCCGTCCACGGCCAGGACGACTACTTCCGCGTGCTCGGACGGCTCGACGACGTGATGAACGTCGCCGGCCACCGCCTCGGGACGATGGAACTCGAATCCGCCGTCGCCGAGGTCGAAGACGTCGCCGAAGCCGCCGTCGCCGCGCGCGAGGACGCAGAGAAGGGGGAAGTACCCGACGTCTACGTCGTCCTGCGTGACGGCATCGAGGAGAGCGACGCGGTCCGGAGCCGCATCGTCGAGGCCGTCGAGGACGAAATCGGGAAGTTCGCCCGCCCGGCCAACGTCATGTTCTGCGACGACCTGCCCAAGACCCGCTCGGGCAAGATCATGCGCCGTCTGCTGGAGAACATTTCCAACGACGAGGAACTCGGTAACACGACGACGCTCCGGGATCCGAGCGTCCCAGAGGAGATCCGCGACCGGATGCGCGGGGACTGATAGTAGTGGATGTAACTGTTTACCGACGTTCGACGTGACCGGTGCCGTCGAACGACGGTAAGGGCTTACAACCACCACTATGACCGACCCGCCCCGAGATAGTTTATTCCGGGATATCGGCCACCGTACGGCGTATTTTCGCGATCAGCTCGTGTCCGTTTGGAATAATTATACCCAACTATTATGAGGGTACTCGACAGGTGATATTGTGTATGTCAAGCGATGACAAGAGCGTTTCACGGCGCTCTATTCTGAAACAGGCCGGCGCGACTGGTGCACTCGGACTGGCTGGGCTAGCTGGTTGTTCCGGTGACGGTGGCGGTGGCGACGGTGACGACGAATACCCCGCGCTCGGGAACTACCCTATCGATGGCGACACGGCGACGTTCGGCTTCAACGTCCCGCTGTCGGGGCCCTACTCCTCGGAGGGGGAGGACGAACTCCGGGCGTACGAACTGGCCGTCAAACACCTCAACAACGGTGGTGGCTGGGTCGACAACTGGGACGACCTCTCGGGCGAGGGCGTCCTCGACTACGAGATAGACTACGTGGAAGGCGACACCGCGACAGACGCCTCGACCGCGGACGAGTCCGCCTCGCGGATGGTCCAGCGTGACGACGTGATCATGTTCGCCGGCGGCTCCTCGAGCGCGGTCGCCATCGCCCAGCAGGGCGTGGCCCAGCGCGAGAAGGTGATGTTCACGTGCTGTCTGACCCACTCGAACGACACGACGGGGAAGGACTGTGTCCGGTACAGCTTCCGCGAGATGTTCAACGCGTACATGACGGGCCAGGCGCTGACACCCGTCGTCACCGAGGAGTACGGCGACGACCTGGATTTCTACCAGCTGTACGCCGACTACTCCTGGGGCCAGACCCAGCAGGAGTCGATGAAGATGTTCTTCGAGGAGGCGGGCTGGAGTCAGATCGACAGCGTCGCGACGCCGCTGGATACGGACGACTTCTCCTCGTACCTCTCGGAGGCCCAGAGCTCGGGCGCCGACGTCCTGTTCCTGAACCACTACGGGCTGGACGGCGCAAATTCGCTGAACCAGGCCGTCGACGCCGGCATCGACCAGGACATGGAGATCGTCATGCCGCTGTACAACCGCCCGATGGCGGAGGCGGCGAGCTCGGCGATCGAAGGCATCTACGGGACTATCGCCTGGGACTCCCAGATCGACAACGAACCCTCGAACCAGTTCACCGAGGTGTTCGGCGAGGAGTACGACGGTCGCGTGCCGTCCGGTCCGGCCCAGCTCGCGTACTCGGGAACGCTCCAGTACGCCGCCGCGGTCGAACGCGCGGGGACGTTCTACCCGCCGGAGGTTATCCGGCAACTCGAGGGCTTCGAGTACGACAACATCGGAATGGGCGAGGAGACGATGCGCGCCTGCGACCACCAGTCCCAGCGCGCCATCCCCGTCGTCCAGGGGCGACCCGAGTCCGAACAGGGCGACGGCCAGTTCTTCAACATCGTCAACGTCACGGACCGCTCCCAGGTCGGCTACGCCTGCGACGAGGGGCCGGCCGCCGAGTGCGAACTCGGAGACTACGGAGACGAGTAAACTGTCGGCGGTCTGCCGGACACCTACATTGACATACCTATTCGACGGATGCCTACACAGCATGTTTGTTACTGACAACCGAACTGGACGGAGACGGTGCGACCGTTTCGGTCTCTCAGGGGTGACTACTCCATGAACATCCTCGGGGAGATCATCGTACTGCTGGTCAACGGACTGCAGACGGGCGCGATTTACGTTCTGCTAGCCATCGGGCTGTCGATCATTCTCGGCACGCTACGATTCGTCAACTTCGCCCACGGCGCGCTGTACGTCGTCGGCGCCTACGCCGGTCTGCTGATCACACAGAAGATATCGGTATCGAACGGCATGCTCGCCGAATGGGGGATGTCGACAGTCGGGCTCGGGTGGGGGTTCCTGCCCGCGCTCGTCATCGTCCCCGCGTTCGTCTTCGTCCTGGGGATGGCGATGGAACGCTACGTCGCCCGTCCGTTCTACGACCGACCGGACACCGACCAGATCCTGGTCACCTTCGGGCTCGCCATCGTCGTCCAGGAGCTGATACACGCCCTCGTCGGCGGGCGGAGCTACAAGCTCGCCATCCCGCCTGAGGCGTTCGGCACGATTCCGCTCTCGGGTCCGGTCGACATCCCACTGACGTCGGTGAGTCTCGGCCTCTGGCGGCTGTGGGTCATCATGATCACGGCCGCCCTCGTGTTGCTGGTGTACGCGATCGTCGAGTACACCGACTTCGGACTCATCGTCAAGGCCGGGACGCAGGACCCCGAGATGGTCCGACTCCTCGGCATCAAGATCACGCGACCGTACATCGTCATGTTCGGTATCGGCGCTGCGCTCGCCGGCATCGCGGGCGTCGTCGGCGGACCGCTCTCGAACATCAACCCGGAGATCGGGATGACCATTCTCGTGCCCGCCTTCCTCACCGTCGTCATCGGCGGCGTCGGCTCGATACGGGGCGCTGTCCTCGGCGGCACGCTCATCGGCATGGTCCAGGTCACGCTCATCACGATCGGTGAGGTGACGATGCTCGGATTCACGGTCAACTGGACCCCGTGGGCACAGGTCGGCATCTACCTGCTGGCCGTTGTCGTCCTGCTCACGCGACCACAGGGACTGCTCGGCAAGGAGGAGGTGGCCGCATGAGCGACGAGGTCGAACCGGCGACCGAAACGCCAGCGGCACAGGAACGTGACTCGTCGCTGTACGAGCGCTGGACCGACGTCAGGGGCGAGGAGCGAACCGTCGCGGTGCTCGCGATACTGGGCGTCCTCCTCGCGCCCTTCCTGCTCGTGACGCTGCCGAGCATGCTCGGCCTCCCGAGCAGTTACGCGTGGTACCACAGCCTGCTCACGCTGACGCTCATCTGGGCCATCTTCGCCATCGGCTACGACCTGTTGCTCGGGTACACCGGACTGCTGTCGTTCGGGCACGCGATATTCTGGGGGACCGCGGCGTACTCGGCGGGTATCTTCAGCGCGGAGGTACTCAACAGCCCCATCGCCATGATCCTGACCGGCACCGCGGTAGCCGTGCTGATGGCGTGGATCATCGGCTGGATATCGCTCCGTCGGGGCGGAATCTACTTCGCCATCCTGACGCTTGCGTTCGGTCAGATGGTCTACTACGTCTTCCTGTCGCCACTGGGCAACTACACCGGTGGCGAGAACGGGTTCACCGGCGTCGACGTCGGGTCCCTGTTCGGCGTGATCGAACTGGGATCCTCAGTGCCGTTCGTTCCCGGCGGGATCGTCAATAGCTGGATGTACCTGTTCGTCGGCACGGCGACGGTGCTGGCCATCGTCGTCGGCTACCGGATACTGAACTCGCCGTACGGCGCCGTTCTCCGGGCGGTCCGGGAGAACGAACAGCGCGCGGAGTTCGTCGGTCTCAACGTCTGGCGGTACAAGCTCATGTCCTTTATCATCTCGGGGGCCTTCGCCGGCGTCGCCGGGAGCCTCTACACGGTCCACCAGTCGTACGTCCCCATCGAGAACACGCTGTCGTGGACGGTCAGCGGCGACATCGTCGTCATCACCGTCCTCGGCGGCATCGGGTCGCTATTCGGACCGATATTCGGCGCGGGACTGTACATGTACGTCAAGAATATCGTCAGCGGGATGCCGGTGGTCGGCCCCTTCTGGCACCTGATCCTCGGTCTCGTCTTCGTCATCGTGGTCGTGGGCCTCCCGGACGGCGTCTGGGGCGGTATCGCGTGGACGCGCGAGAAGGTCGCCGACGCGCTCGGAGGTGAGGACCGATGAGCACGATCCTCGAGACGCGCGACCTGGTCAAGCAGTTCGGCGGCCTCACCGCCACTGACCACGTGAACCTCTCGCTCGAAGAGGGAGAACTGATGTCGCTCATCGGGCCGAACGGCGCCGGGAAGTCGACGCTGATCAACCTGATCACGAGAAAGCTTCAGGAGACCAGCGGCGACATCCTGTTCGAGGGCGACTCGATCGTCGGTCTCGAACCGCACGAAGTGGTCCAGCGGGGGGTCGGCAAATCGTTCCAGACGGCTTCGATCTTCCCGGAACTCACTGTGGAGGAGAACGCGAACATCGCGTCGTTCGGCGCCGAACACGGCGCCTTCCGGTTCAACTTCCTGCGACACCGGGACAGCTACCCCGAAGTCGCCGAGCGGACCCGCGACGTGCTCGACGCGGTCGAGTTGCTCCCGCAGAAGGACGTCACCGCGACCGACCTGCCCTACGGTGACAAGCGCCGCCTGGAGATCGGTATCGCCCTCGCGAGCGAGCCGTCGCTCCTCCTGATGGACGAACCGACCGCCGGCATGTCGCCGGAGGAGACCCAGGAGACGGTCGAACTGATCGAGCGGGTCCAGGAGGAGATGGGGCTGACCATCCTGCTGGTCGAACACGACATGGAGATCGTCTTCAGCATCTCAGACCGCATCGCGGTGTTACACCAGGGCGAGATCATCGCCAGAGGGACGCCCGATGAAGTACAGGGCGACCCGGACGTCCAGGAGGCGTACCTCGGAGGTGTCGAACTGTGAGCCTGCTCGAACTCGACGCCGTCGACAGCTACTACGGCGAGAGTCACATCCTCCGCGACGTGTCGATGCACGTCGAGGAAGGGGAGATATGCGCGTTGCTGGGCCGTAACGGCGCGGGCAAGACCACGACGCTCAGGAGCGTCGCGGGCGCGCGCCCGCCGACAGTTCAGGACGGGACGATCACCTACAAGGGACGGAACATCACGGACCTGCCGACCGAGGACATCTCGGCGCTGGGCATCTCGCACGTCCCCGAGGAGCGGCGCGTGTTCGCCAACCTCACCGTCGAGGAAAACCTCCACCTCGCAGAGGTCGTCTCGAACCCCTCGAACACCTGGGGCCGGGACATCGACTTCGAACACACCGGCATGACGACCGAGGAGGTGTACGACGACTTCCCGCGGCTCGGTGAGCGCGCCAGTCAGCAGGCCGGCACGCTCTCTGGCGGCGAACAGCAGATGCTCGCCATCGCCCGGGCGCTCAAGCAGAGCACCGACCTGTTGATGCTCGACGAGCCCTACGAGGGGCTGGCGCCCCAGATCATCGCGACCGTCGAGAACGCTATCGAGCGTATCCGCGACGACGGGACCACGGTGTTGCTGGTCGAGCAGAACGCCGCCGCAGCGATGAAGATCGCCGACCGATGTTACGTCGTCGACCAGGGTGCGGTCGTGTTCAGCGGGTCCGCCGAGGAGTTGCGCGAGGACAACGAGACGCGCCAGCGGTACCTGGGGGTCTAACACAGTGAACGAAGCCCAGGTCGACAGCTACGTCGACGTGCTCGTCGCGAAAGGCGTCCTCGTCGAGGACGACGCGACGGGAGCGCTGGCGACGACGGACGACTTCGAACAGGACCGCCACGTCTACTACGACACCTACCTCGACGTCACCGAGGCGGAGTTCCACCAGGCCGTCGCCGACACGTACGGCCTCGACTCGGCCGAGGCGGCCGCCGACCACGTCGAACGTCACGAGGTGACACGCGAAGAGTACGCGACGTACCTCACGCTCTACGCGAGTCTGGAGGACTGCTCGGTCGCGGAACTCGCCGAGATGGCGAGCATCGTCACCGAAGTCGGCCCACAGTCGCCGGTACCGGACGATGTGGTCGAACTCGACGACGAATGTTACGGTGACTTCCTCACCACGCACAACCGCGCCGTCGTGACGGTGTGGAAGCGGGGCTGTGCCCCCTGCGACGCGATGAAGGAGGAACTCGACGAGGTCCTGGCCGCGTTCCCGGGAGACGCCAGCGTGGCCGGGATAGACGGCGAACAGTGCCCCGGGTTCTGCAGGGAGTACGAGGTCAACGCGGCCCCCGCCGTGGTGC
>Ga0075105_1000589_pt1 | contig 16782 bp, 14 predicted proteins | sample AntDeeMetag02WF5_FD_69800 | JGI IMG/M metagenome (GOLD analysis project Ga0075105, IMG submission 69800) | Saline lake microbial communities from Deep Lake, Antarctica - Antarctic Deep Lake Metagenome 02WF5 | ecosystem: Environmental > Aquatic > Non-marine Saline and Alkaline > Saline | place... | reverse complement strand
GGCGAGTTCAACGACCTCTGTACCGGCTGTAGCCGCTGTGTGAACGCCTGTCCCGTCGGGATAGACATCCCCTGGATCAACACCGTCGTCCGCGACCGCGTCAACCACCAGGGCGAGGACGGTGGATTCGACTTCCTCGTCGACGGACTCACCCCGGATGCCGAGGACGGGTCGCCGTCGCTGCAGAAGCGCTTCTTCGGTCACTTCGAGACGGTGGCGAAACTCGGCAGCGCGACCGCGCCCCTGTCCAACTGGCTCGCGGGCCGGCGGGGTTCACGTCTGGCGATGCAGCGGATCCTGGGCATCGACGCCCGCCGCGAGTTGCCGCAGTTCCAGCGCGAAACCCTCGTCGAGTGGTTCGCCGACCGCGACGTGACGGTCGCGGACCCCCGTCGTGAGGTGGTGCTCTACCCAGACCTCTACACGAATCACGTCCAGGTCGAACGCGGCAAAGCCGCCGTTCGCGTCCTGGAGGCGCTGGACGTCGACGTCGTGGTGCCACCGGTCGCCTCGAGCGGGCGGGCGCCGCTCTCACAGGGGATGCTCTCCACGGCGCGGGACCACGCCGAGCGCGTCGTCGAGACGCTCGGTCCCCACGTCGAGCGCGGGCGGGACGTCGTCGTGGTCGAACCCAGCGACCACGCGATGTTCCAGCGCGAGTACGAACGACTCGTGGACGCTGACGCCGCGGACGGGCTCTCGGCCAACTCGTACGAGGTCATGGAGTTCGTCTACGGCCTGCTCGAGAACGGCGCGTCCGCGGACGACCTCCGGACCGGAACCGGCGACCCGATCGCCTACCACAGCCACTGCCAGCAGCGGACGCTCGGGCTGGAACCACACACGGTCGCCGTCCTCGAACGCTGCGGGTTCGACGTGCTGACATCGGACGTCGAGTGCTGCGGGATGGCCGGGAGCTTCGGCTACAAGGAGACGTACTACGACGTGAGCGTCGCTGTCGGGGACGAACTTCGCGACCAGTTCCGGGAGGCCGACGCGCGTGACAGGGCCGTCGTCGCGAGCGGGACGTCGTGTCTGGAGCAACTGGACGACCTCCTCGACCGGCCTACGAGGCATCCGGTGCAGTTGCTCTCGCCCTCGTAGGCACTGCGCCAGCCCACCGTCGCCGTCTCCGAACCGACGATGCCGGATGGGCAGATCCGGATTCGACAGACCCGTCCGGAGATCTCGGTCGACGGGGCCCGCCGTTCGACATCGATTGGTATTCCGTGGCGTGGTGGGGTCGTCGGTCCGTCTCTCCAGTCGTCTGACCAACAGACGGCTATCCAGATTTTCGACCCGCTCACCGTCTCAGACGGCGGTGTCGGGATCGACCGTTCCGACGTCCGACGGTCGCGACGGCGCGTTCGGATGGACTCTCTGTTCTGGAGTGTCCCTGCTTCGGGCCGTTTCCCGGACCTCGTGACCCACGTCATGTCAGTGGCGAACCGTGTTGCTTGGTAACAAGTGCCTAACGTGTTCGCACGCCCACAAATCCGGTGATGCCGGATACGAGTGCGGCTCTCCCGGCGAATGCCATCCATCTCCTCTCAGGGTTTCTTTCGCTTCCGTACCCGAATCTGACGAACGACCGGACCTCCCACCGCGCGATTCGTCTATCGTGGCGGGTCGGAGCGCAGTTAGAATAACAATATTAAATTTGTTATTAAACTTGCTTCACACGTCCGGTGTCGCCGGAACAAATGCGCCAGATCGACGATTCGAATGGCGATTCCGGTGGAAGGGACGACCTACTGCCGCATTCCGATCCGGACATACCGGAAGGATTATTCCCCGCCGCGGTATACAATCGTCCCATGACGACTACGGGTTCTCCGGTCCAGGCCGCGAAGACGACCTTCGAGATAATCGACACGCTTCGCGAGCTCGACGGCGCGGGCGTCTCGGAGCTCGCAGAGCGCCTCGATATGCCGACCAGTACCATCCACGACCACCTGCGGACCCTGGAGAACGAGGAGTACCTCATCAACACCGACGGGACCTACCGCGTCGGCGCCCGGTTCCTGGAGCTGGGCGAACAGGCCCGAAACCGGATGAAGGTGTTCAAGGTCGCCCGGCCGGAGGTCGAGAGCCTGGCCGAGGACACCGGCGAGCACGCCAACATGATGATCGAAGAGCACGGCCTCGGCGTGTTCCTCTACAAGGTCCGAGGCTCCGAGGCCGTCCAGCTCGACACCCACGCGGGCAAGCGCGTCCCCCTCCAGACGACGGCGATGGGGAAGTCCATCCTCGCCCACCGGCCGCGCGAAGAGGTCGAGGCCATCCTCGACCGGCACGGCCTCCCCGACGTCACGGAGAACACCATCACCGACCGGGCGGAGCTGTTCGACGTCCTCGACCAGGTCCGCGACCGCGGCTACGCCTTCGACGACGAGGAACGAGTCGGCGGCATCCGCTGCGTCGCTGCGCCGATAACCGACAGTGACGACAGGGCCATCGCCGCCGTGAGCGTCTCCGGCCCGAAGAGCCGCATGCTCGGGGACTCGTTCACCGACGAGTTCCCGGATATGGTGTTGCGCAGCGCCAACGTCATCGAAGTCAACCTCACCTACTCGTAGCGCCCGGAAACCTGCATTGCGAGAACCGACCCGCCGACCTTACAGTTCGACGACGTCGTCGCTCTCGGCCGATTCGTGGATTGCTTCGATGACGCGCATGTCCTGTAGTCCGTGGCGCCCGTCGGCGTGGATGTCTCCGTCGGTGAGGACCCGGTCGGCGAAGTAGTCGAACTCCTCTTCCATCTCCCGCTCGGCGTCGAACGTGTCGTGGTCGACCGTGACGGTCACGTCGCCGCGGGAAAGTTTGAGCGTCACCTCGCCGTGGAAGGCGGGCTGGAACTCGATCTGGCCTTCCGTCCCGGTGATCTTCAGCGTGGTATCCTCGTGGGCGTGCTGGCTGTCGGTCGTCACCATCTTCACGTCGTCTTCCAACACGAGGATGGCGGCCGAACGCTCGTCCGGGACGTCGGCGAAGGCCTCGTGGTGGGAACTCATCTGTGACTGCACCGCGACGGGGTCCCGGTCCAGCAGGTAGCGGGCGGTGTTGATCGAGTAGATGCCGAGATCCATCACCGAGGTGCCGTAGCCCGACAGGTCTGGGTTCAGGCGCCATTGGTCCGGGTCGGGGATCATCTCGAGCAGCGGCTGGCTGTTGTGGCCGTGGACGGACACCGGGTCACCGAGGAAGCCGTCCTCGATCAGTTCCTTGGCCCGCTGGACGGCGGGGTCGGTGTGCATCCGGTAGGCGACCATCAGCGGGACGTCCGCCTCTTCGCAGGCCTCGACCAGCCGTTCGGCCCGCTCGACGGTTGACTCCATGGGCTTCTCGCAGATGACCGCCTTGTCCAGGTCGGCGGCCGTCTCCACGTATTCAAGGTGGAAGGCGTTGGGCGTCCCGACGTAGACGGCGTCGAACTCGTCGCTCGCCGCCCCGTCGTGGAACTCGTCGTAGCTGATACCGTTGGCCACGTCGTTCTCGTCGGCGAGCCGTTCGGCCTTCTCCGTCGAACTGCTGACGAAGGTCGTCACCTCGCCGAGGTCGGACGATTCGATGGCCGGGAGGGCGACGTCGACCGTCCACCAGCCCAGGCCGAGCAGGGCGTACCTGACCGTGCCGTCGGTCGTCGTCTGCCACGCGCGCTCCTCGTAGCTGTCGATCCAGTCGAGCATTGACTCACGATACTGCGAGCGGGGAGTAAAAGCCTCTGGTGTCGGCGGTGGTCGCGTGTCGGTATGGAAACTGGTCCCCCCGCGGAATCAGGAACGCAGTTCGGAGACGTCGAAGACGGGCTTGCAGGTCCCGCCGCTGACGAACGTCTCGAAGGCTTCGTCGGCGTCCAGCAGCGAGAAGCGGTCGTCGATGAACGTCTCGGCGTCGACGTCGCCGGTGTCGATGAGTCGGAGGGCGTTCTCGAAGTCCTGGTACATCGAGGCGTAAGAACACTGCAGGTCTAGTTCGGCGCGGACCAGCGTCGAGTACTGCATGGTGGTCTCGCCGGTCTGGCCAACGAGGACGATCTGGCCCCCCTTCCTGACTTCCTCGACGGCCGAGGGGAGCCCGGAGGGGTGGCCCGTGGTGTCGAAGACGACGTCGTAGCCGACGCCGTCGGTCAGGTCCTCACGATAGGCGGCCATGTCGTCGGTCGCGACGTTGATCGTCTCGAAGCCGAGTTCCTCGGCCAGCGGCAGGCGGTAGTCGGCGTCCTGGCCGACGCCGGAGACGGCGACCTCTGCGCCCTGGGCACGAGCGATCTGGGCGGTGAGCAACCCGATCGGGCCGGGCCCTTCGACGAGTGCGCGGTCGCCGGCGCGGACCCGGGAGTTCTCGATGACTGCGCGGGCGCCGATGCTCGTCGGCTCGACCATGGCGGCGTGTTGCTGCTCGACGCCGTCGGGGATGGCGTGGAGCGCGTCCTCGGGGACGACGAGATACGGCTCGTAGGCGCCGTCGTGGTCGACGCCGGTGATCACGGCATTCTGGCAGACGTTCGATTCGCCGATCTCACACTGGTAACAGTCGCCACAGCCGCGGATCGGCCGTTCGACGACGCGGTCGCCGACGGCGAACTTGGTGACGCCCTCGCCAACTTCGACGACGCGCCCGGAGTACTCGTGACCGATGACGGTCGGGAGGTTCATCCGCTCGAAGGCGGACTCGAACTCGTAGATGCCGGCGTCGCTCCCACAGAGCCCGGCGTAGTCGACCTCGACGAGCGCTTCGTCCGGCCCGGGTTTCGGTCGGTCACGATCGACGAGTTCCATACCACCGCGGCTCCGACTGGTTTTCGCTAACCCTCTCATAGGGAAATTTCGAGTGTGGTTCGTAATAAAGTATTGGGTCGATCCCCCGCCCGCCGTCCGTATCCGGAAACATAATACGACGAACCGGCCATCGTGGAGGTATGGTCGCGTACGAACACACGCCGGTGTCAGTCGACGGCAAGCGGGCAGTCGTCGTCGGCGGAACGAGCGGTATCGGGCAGGCCATCGCACTGGGATTCGCCTCGGAGGGCGCCGACGTCGTCGCCACCAGTCGGACCGAGGACGCGGTCGACGAGACCGCCTCTATCTCAACGGCGACCCGCTGTACGTCCGCGGTGCGCTCGACCAGGCCTACTACCCGGACACGCTGTATCGCCCGTTCGAGGACGACCTTTTCGAGTACGAGATCCGGAAAGCGAAGGAACTGGGCTTCAATATGTTGCGCAAGCACATCAAGCCGGCCCACCCGGATTTCGTCGAGGCCGCGGACCGGCTGGGCATCCTCGTCTGGGAGGAGCCGGCCAACCCCGACATCTACACGGACCGCTCGAAGGAGGAAGTCAGGGACCAGATACGGGGGCTGATCGACCGGGACTACAACAGTCCGAGCGTCGTGATCTGGAGCCTCTACAACGAGGAGTGGGGGATCGGGCTCGACCAGATGGACTACTCGGACCACGAGGGTCGGCTGTGGAACGACGCGGAGAAACAGGCCTACCTCACCGAGCTCTTTCACGAGACGAAGGAGCTGGACCCGACCCGTCCGATCTGCGACAACTCCGGCTGGGCCCACGTCGCCACCGACCTCAACGACTACCACGAGTACTTCGTAGGCCCGGACCGCCACGCGGCCTGGGAGGACGACCTCGACGACATCGTCGCGAACCCCGGGGACAACTACGCCGTCGAGAACACGCCCGCCGATGACGCGCCGATCCTGATCTCGGAGTTCGGCACCTGGGGATTCCCGGACCTCCCGAAGCTCCGCGACCACTACGGCGGCGACCCGACGTGGTTCTCCCACGACTTCCTCGAGGACCCGCTCAAGCGCCCCGAGGGCGTCGACGAGCGCTACGAGGCGACGGACCTCCCCGACGTCTTCGACGGCTACGACGACCTCGCCGAGGCGTGGCAGGCTCGCGAGTCGACGTCACTCAAGGGCGTCATCGAGGAGATGCGCACGCACGAGGGGATGGCCGGCTACGTCCTCACGGAGTTCTCCGACATCGAGTGGGAGTTCAACGGCGTCCTCGACTACTTGCGCGACCCCAAGTCCTTCGCCGACGAGTTCGCGACCGTCAACGGCGAGGTGCTGGTCGTCGTCGAGCCCGAGCGCCACGTCGTCGCGCCGGGCGAGCAAGTCGCCGTCGACGTCCACGTCGTCAACGACACGACCGACGCGCTGGACGGCGTCCTCAGCTGGACGGGCGCGGCTGGGGAGGGCGGCCGGTCGGTTTCTATCGACGGCTTCGGCACGACGACGTACGAGAGTGAACTGACCGTCGCCCCGTCGCCCGACACCGAGACGGGGCCCCACTCCATCGAGGTGACCCTGGACACGGGGGACCGCGTGGTCTCGAACGCCGAACCGATCGTCGTCGTCGCTCCGGAGTACTCGGGCGGGAAGACCGTGTACGCGACCGGGACGGTCGCGGACTCGCTCGACGGCAACGGTATCACCGTCGCCGACGACCTGGCCGACGCCGACGTCGCCGTCGTCACCGACCTGGACGAGGCCGTCTCGGCGTTCGTCGAGCGCGGAAACAGCGCAGTCGTCGTTCCGGAACCCGACGGCCGGATGGCCCCCAACGACCGCTTCGACTACCGGAACCTGCCGGCCGGCGAAAGCTGGAACCTCGTCGCCTCACTGCTCTACCAGGACAGCGACCTCGTCTCGGACCTCTGTCCGGACGCCAGGGTCGGCTGGGCGTTCGAGGATCTGTTCCCCCACGACCTGGTCGTCGACCTCGACGCGGCGGCCGACGACGTCCACGTCGGCTCCGTCGAGGGCTGGATCGCCAACTGGGGCAGTCCGCTCCTCACCCGCGAGCACGGCGACGGGACCCTGTGTTGCTGTACGTTCCGCGTGACCGACGCCTACGGCGAGCACCCGACGGCGACGACGCTGGTCGACCGGCTCCTCAGGACGCTGTAACGCGCGAACAAAAGTCGTTCATACGCTCTGCCGACCGTTCCGCGAAAATCTTCGTTCTTCGCCGCCGACGCTACTTCCTGAGAATGTCTGGCAGCGTCAGTTCGGCGTCCAGGCCCACCGCCTCCGCCGTCAGCGTCGGGAACTCGCCGGTGGTCGAGAGCACCTCGAGGCCGTCCGCGGTGGCGAGGACGGTGTCCTCGGACTTTGCGCCCTCGACGGTCGGGTTCCAGGCGTAGGCCATCGGGAGCTCGATCGGCGCGTCGTGGCCCGGTATCGCCGTCCACTCCCGCGACGCATAGCCGAGCGCGCCGCCCTGATGGTGGTTCTCCCACTCGTCCTCGTAACCGAGTTCGTCGTACGCGGCCTGGATCGACTCGAAGACGTCGCCCGCGGTCCCGCCCTCGACGCCCACCTGCCGGGTCGCCGCAGCTGCGGTCGCCGCGACGCGGCTGACGTCCGCGAATCGGTCCTCGAGCCACTCGGGCGCGTCGTCGAACGCGACGGTGCGGGTGACCGCGGCGTTGCACCCGTGGCGGACGCCGACGACGGTCAGGACGGCGTAGCTCCCCACCTCGACGTCGGTCGGGGTGAAGTGGCGGTACCGCTGGAGGCGGTCCTCGCCGCCGACCAGGACGACGGGCGAGTCGATGCCGCGGCGCTGAAGCTGGTAGTGCAACCGCGCGGCCAGTTCGCGCTCGGTGTCGGCCGGCGAGACGCCCCGGGTCACCTCCTCGACCGCTTCGGCCGTCTCGCGGCCGAGCTCTCGGTAGCGCTCGACGTCGGCGTCGGTCAGGGGCTGGGTGACGTCCGACCGGTCGATCCGCTCGAAGCCGTCCCACGCGACGTCGGCCGCGGCGGGCGTCGTCGCGACGTCCGCGACCGCGTCCTCGACGCCGCGCTCGTGCCAGGGGTGTTCGACGACCTCTACGTCGTCGCCGACCTCCTCGTCGCGGAGTCGCTGGCCCTCGATGGACGAAGTGACGACGGTCACGTTATCGCCGTCGTAGCCCGCGGCGGCGACGCCGGCGGCCCCTTCGCGGGCGACGAGGTTGTCGCCGCCGGTGAGCCAGGCGAACATCGGTGGCGTCGCGAACCACACCGATCCGAGGTCGTCCGTGTCCAGATACGCGTCTAGCCGGTCCAGTTTGGCCTGTTCGGTCATGTGTTCGTCTCGCTCTATCCATCTTCCCAACGCCTCTTAAAACCGGTCGCGTTCGGTCGGGGCGGCCAAAAAAGCACGCCTGTCACAGGACACTCGCGCAGTCGGCTCGCTCAGACGTCGATGGCGTCGTCGATGCGCGCCCACTGGTCGTCGGAGAGCGACACGTCCACGGCGCCGACGTTCTCGTCCAGCTGGTCGACGGTGCGGGCGCCGACGATGGGGACGCAGGTGAACCGTTCGTGGTCTATCAGCCAGCGCAGGGAGACCTGGGCCGGCGACGCGTCCACCTCGTCGGCGACCGCACGGACCTCGTCGAGGATGTTCCAGGCCGCCTCCGCCACGTAGTCGGACTCGAACTGCTGGTCGATCTCGGCGCGCGAGCCGTCGGGGGCCTGGATCTCACCGTCGACGCGCTCGTACTTGCCCGTGAGGAAGCCGCCGTGGAGCGGCGAGTAGGGACAGACCGCCAGGTCCTGATCCTCGCAGACGGCCAGGTACTCCGCGATCGGCTCCTTGTGTTCGGGCGCCTGGTCCAGGTCGTCGACGATGGGGTCCCGGTACACCGCCGAGTACTCGGGCTGGGTGACGGTGAACGCCTCGTAGTTGTTCACGTCCGCCTGCCAGAGCCCCTTCGTGAGCTTCCAGGCGTCACACGTCGAGATGCCGATATAGTTGACTTTCCCCTCGCTCACGAGGTCGTCGAGCGTGCGGAGCGTGCGCTCGATGGGCGTCCCGTCGTCGAAGCGGTGCAGGTAGAGGATGTCCAGGTAGTCCGTTCCGAGCCGGTCGAGCGAGCCCTCGACCTCGGCGCGGACGTTCTTCCGTGAGAGGTTCTCCTGGAAGCGCGAGGCCTGCGACCAGTAGCACTTCGAGGCGACGACGAAGTCCTCACGGTCGCGGTCGGCGAGCCACTCGCCGATCCACTCCTCGCTGCGACCCTCGCCGTAGCCGTTGGCCGTGTCGATGAAGTTCCCGCCGTGGTCGGCGAAGGCGTCGAGCAACTCGTGAGCCTGCTCACGGTCGGTCTCCATCACGCCGCTGTCCTCGTGTTCCAGGCCGAAGCGCCAGGTGCCGAAACAGATCGGTGAGACTTCCAGTCCGGTGGTGCCGAGTCGCGTGTACTCCATGTGTTGTTACTCAGTCGACGGGGGCTTAATGCATACGGTCTGTCGCCCGCGTTGCGCTCTGTGGCTCCCCTTCAGACGAACGACGGGCCGGCTACCTCTTCGTCCTCGGCGGTCTTCCAGGAGTGTTCGGGCTCCCAGCCGAGCATCTCCGCGGCCTTCTCGGTCGAGTAGGCCGACTCCTCGCCGGAGAGGTCGCACTCCTCGGGCAGGTCGCCGTAGCCGGCCTCGATGGCCGTCGCCGTGTCCACGCCCAGGAAGTTGTCCGGGCCGAAGGCGTTGAACACCTCGTGGCCCTCGAAGTCGGCGTCGAGGGCCGCCTCGACGAGCAAGACGACGTCGCGGATATCGATATAGGACCAGAGATTGCCGAAGCGGTCGGCGCTCTCGCGGTCGAACTCCTCACGGAAGGGCGTAATCTGGTACCGGCCGGGGTACTGGATCCACGACGGACGGATCGACGCCACGGAGACGTCGAACCGGTTGGTGACGCGCTCGGCGGCCGCCTCACCGGCCAGTTTCGACGTCTCGTAGCCGTTCCAGGGCTCGACCGGGTGGGCCTCGTCGATGGGGAGGTACTCGGGCAGCGTCGGCTCCGGCCAGTGGGTTCCATACACCGTCTCGCTGGAGGCCCAGACCACGTCCGCGCCGGCCCGTCCCGCGGCTTCGAGCGCGTGGAACGTGCTCAGCGCGTTGTTCTCGTAGACGTCCCCGCCGGGGTTGTTCTCCTCGTGGGGGATGTTACCGAAGTGGACGACGGCGCTCGGGTCCGCGTCGAGGACCGTCTCCCAGATGGCCCCCTGGTCGGTCAAGTCGAGGGCCTGGAAGTTGACGCCGTCGACGTCGGTGTGCTCCGGCAGCGTCAGGTCGACCGCGACGACGTCGTGGTCCTCCCTGAGTGATTCAACGATCCAGCTTCCCGATCCGCCGAGCGCGCCGGTAACGACGATACTGTCGGTCACGACCGTTGCTGGGGGCTCGCCCGGCATAATCCTTGGTTTCGGCCGCTGGTCTGCCGGCCCGTGTCTGTGGGGAGGCGCTCACCCGGGCAACCGGAACGCCAGGCTGTACATCGTCCCGGTCGACTCCTCGCCGATGGCGTCGACGAGACGATCGATTTCTGTCAGCAGCGGCGCGCTGAGTTCGTCGGACAGCGTCCGGGCGCTGGCGCGGGCCGCGTTCGCGTGGGCCTCGACGTGATTCGCCGTCCAGGGGACCGGATCGAGCAGCGTCCGTTCGCGGTCGAACGCCCAGCCGTGGCCGGTCAGGAGGCGACGGAGCGTCGTCGCCGGGTAGAACGTCAGTGCGGAGTCGCCAGTGGCAAGCGCCGCGGCCGCGTTCTCGACGGCGAACAGATTCTGCATCGCGGCGTCGTCGGGCAGGGGGTCGTAGTCGTCGACGACGAGGTGACAGTCCGGGGCGGCGACCCGCATCAGTTCTTCGAGGACGGCGTCCAGGGATGCGGGCGGCAGAACGTTACACAGGCCGTGGGCCGTGATAACCTCGACCGAATCCGACGCGAGCGGCGTCGCGACCAGGTCGGCGTCGAGGACTGCGACCCGGTCTGAATGGTCCCGCCCGACCCGCTCCCTGACTGTTCGCGCGTGCTCGGCGTCGTTCGTTATCGCGTAGACCCGGTCGGCACCGTCGGCGAGCAGCCCGGCGGTCGTCTTCCCGACGCCGGCACCGGCTTCGAGACAGGTCGCCCCCTCGACGGGCCGGTCAGCGAGCGCCGCCATCACCGTCCGGGGGACGTCCATCTCGGACCCGGTTCAGTGGTGGAGCTGTTCGGGGACGGGGCTGTCGTCGTGGCGCGCGCCCTCGACGAGCGAGCGCTGGGCGGCCTCGTCCATCCCGTCGTACCGGCTCGCGGCGTCGAGGATCATCGCCACGAGCTTCGGGTCGCCCGCGCTGACGACGGACGTCACGTCCTGGGAGGCGGCGAAGTCGAAGCGCTCCCGGATCACGTCGGGTGAGTCGACTGGTTCGTACCAGTTCGCGTACGGCCGGTTTCGCTCGAGCAGGTCGTCCGTCGAAGGCCACGACCCCTTCGCGAAGGCCTTGATGACGAGCGTCCCGATGCCCTCCTCGTTGGCGCGGTCGAGAACGGCCTGGTAGTCGTGGTCCTCGTCGTCCCTGCCGGCGACGACGGGGTTGAGCGGGAACATCAGCGTCTCCAAGTCGTCGATACGGTCGATGGCGTCGAGGATGAGCTGGGGGTTCCCGTGGCTGGTCAGGCCGATGTGGTCGATGACGCCATCGGCCTTCGCCTCGCGCATGGCCTCGAGGGCGCCGTCGTCGGCCGTGATCCGGTCGAGTTCCTCCTCGTACTCGAGCCCGTGGACCTGGTAGAGGTCGATGGTGTCGACGCCGAGCCGGTCAAACGACGCCTCCATCTTCCGCTTCGTCCCCTCGTATCCTCGTTCCTGGGTCTTGCAACCGAGGAAGATGTCGTCGCGGTACTGGCGGAGCTTCGGCCCCAGCTTCAGTTCCGCGTCGCCGTACATCGGTGCGACGTCGAAGTGGTTGACGCCGTGGTCGAGGACGAGTTCGACCATCTGGTCGGCTCCCTCCTGTTCGAGCCAGTTCAGCGCGATGGTCCCGAACGTCATGACGGTGCTGTCGTGGCCGGTTTCGCCCAGTGGACGCGTTTCCATACGGGATAATTGGTGCGGCCGCACATAACAGTTGATGGACGGCGCGGTCGGTGGGCGGCCACTGGGTGGGTGTGGCCGGCCGACTGACTGTGACACTCTCCCAAACCTTTTTATGATACCGACGTGAACCTGTTTTCACAGGCGACAGCCGTCGTCATCTTTCACGATGACGAGGCACAAGCACCCGAGTCAGTTTCCCAGCAGTTGCCGTGATCCACCCGTCATCAGTGGTAGTTCGGGACGGCCCGGTCGCCTGTAACTGTCTGCCCGGCGCTACTTCGGAGGGTAGCGCCGTAGACTTCCACCCACCCCACCTTTTCCGGACGTACCCCCAGCCGTCACTCCTCGAACGTTGCCGTGATGAACCCGTCGTCGACGGTGAGTATCTCGCCGGTCGTGTAGCTCGCCGCGTCGCTGGCGAGGTAGACCGCCGCGCCGACTACCTCTTCGGGCTTCCCGAGCCGTTCGCCCGTCGTTCGCTGGCGAATCGTCTCGAACCGGGGTTCGCCCTCGGTGTAGGTCCCCTCGGTCTGTTCGCTCCGGATAAATCCGGGCCGGACGGCGTTGACCCTGATCTCGGGGCCAAGTTCGTCCGCGGCGACGCGGACGAGCGTGTCGAGGCCGCCCTTCGCCACGGAGTAGGCCGCGAGGTTCGGGATGGCCGTCTTCGCGGAGGCCGACGCCACGTGGACGATGGCTCCTTCGTCCATTTTGCGGGCGAATAGCTGGGTGGCCTGATGGGCTCCTTTAAGGTGGACGTCGACGACGTCGTCCCACTGCTCCTCGGTGACGTCGAGGACGGACTCGCGGGCGATGTAGCTCGGCGCGTAGACCAGCACGTCGATGTCACCGAAGGTATCGAGAACGGCGTCGCGCAGGTCCACGAGGTCCTCGCGAACCGTGACGTCGCAGGTCACCTCGATGGTCTCGGCGCCTCGCTCCCTGAGCTCCGCCGCCGTCCGTTCGACGCGGTCCTCGGACCGGGAGGTCGCGACGACGTCGGCGCCCTCCTCGGCGAAGCCGAGCGCGATGGCGCGACCGATACCGCTGGTCGCGCCGACCGCGACGACCGTCTTGCCGTCCGCTCCGATAGGCCTGTGGGTGTAATCGAGTGCCACACCGGTGGTTCGCGGGATTCCCTGTTATATGTTCCTCCGAGGCAGCGCGGGCGTCACGGGTGTCTTTTTCGCTCGTCTCACTCCCGGACCGACCCGAAGAAGTCGGTCCAGACCGCGTCCCGGCGTATCTCGCGGGCGACCCGAACGAACTGTCTGCCGGGGTCGCGGTTCCACGTCAGTTCGCTCGAGAGTTCCGGGCTGTGGACAACGTCGGTGGGAACGAGGTCCGGGTTCCGGAGCCAGGCGACCGGAACCACGTCCCACTGGACGGTCGAACGCACGGGGCCGGTGTGGCCCCGCTCGTCGAAGTACGACTCGGTTATCTCGATCAGGTACGACGAGAGCGCGCCGTCGTCGAGATACTCCCGAAGCTCCGGGAGCGAGATCCGCAGGTGTTCGGCGACGTTGCGACACGGGACGTGGACGAGCGGGACGCCCGAGTCGAAGAGGATCCGGCTGGCGTGGACGTCCTGCCGGAGGTTGAACTCCTCGGCCGTGTGCCAGTCGTGGGGCGTCCCGCCGAGCCAGACCACCACCACGTCCTCGACGATTTCGGGTTCGCGGAGCAGCGCCGACGCGACGTTGGTCGGCGCGCCGATGGCGACGACGTAGAGCGGGTCGTCGCCCTCGCGACCGCGGGCGCGTTCGACGAGATCCCGGGCGGCCGGACTGTCGACGGGGTCGGACGGCCCGTCGAGGTAGCCGGTCGACCCCTCGAAGACGCCGTCGGCGGGGTCCCGGCCGAGCCGGTCGACGACGCGCGTGATCTCCGCGTAGCTCTTCGCCATCCCGTCGCCGGGGCCCGACGACCGGTCGTTGTGAAACGGCGCGGCGTAGACCGCCTCCACGTCGATGCCAGCGGCCGACAGGGCGTAGGCGAGGGCGAACTGGTCGTCTATCTCGTTGTACGCGTCCGTGTCGACGACGACCGAGACGTCACCGTCCGGGGGCGTGAGCGCGTCGAGTCGATCGCTGGTCGATAGTGATGGGAACGTCGGCATACCTGGTGCGACGGCGAGCGGGACTGTAAAGCTACCCGGGCGTTCGCCCCGGCCGGCGCGTGGCCGGGCCGACGGTCCGATGGGCCGACGGGCCGATGGGCCGCCGGCTTCGCTGCGGTTGCCGCAGTGGCACCCTTTTAGGCGACGGATCGCCTGGTACCGGACAGATGCTGGACGGAGCGCTCGCCGCCGTTCGTCGGATCCCCCGAGAGTCCGCGCTGGTCGTCGGCCTGATCAGCGGGTCACAGTACGTCAACCACATGTACCTCGTCCTGCTGCCGCCGATACTCACGGTGCTCTCCGGGGAGTTCGAGGTATCGCTCGCGCTGCTTGGCGTCGCGCTGGGCGTCCAGGCCCTGACCAACACCCTCTTCCAGCTTCCGTTCGGTCACCTCGCGGACCACTACGACCGGACCCTGGCCCTGGCGCTGTCCTCCTTCCTGGGAGCGGCGGGCGTCCTCGTGGTGGCCGCCGCCCCCTCGTTCTACTGGCTGGTCGTCGGCCAGGCCATCGTGGGAATCGGCGTCGCCGGCCACCATCCCGCCCACTACCCGCTGCTGACGGACGCGACGCCGGAGGCGGTCCGCGGGCGCGCGTTCTCGGTGTACAACGTCGGCGGGACGTTCGGGTTCGCGACGCCACCGGTCGTCATCACCGCGGTCATGGGGGTCCCGGGCCTCACCTGGCGCCACGCCGTCGGCCTCCTCGGGGTCGTGGGCCTGGGATACGCCGTCCTCGTCACCGTCCTGTTCGCCCGCCGCGTCGACCCGTCGATCACAGGGCCGAACGTCACCGAATCGACCGGCTCCGGGAGCGCGACCGAACGCGTCAGGTCGGAACTCGGGTCGCTGCTGGCCGACCCTGCCATCCTCGTCCTCGCCGCGCTCGCGCTAGTCGCCTCGACGGCCAACTGGGGGCTGAGTTCCTACGCCGTCGTCTTCCTGACCGATACCTACGCAGTGTCGCTCGACCGGGCAAACCTGGCGCTGACGGGGCTGTTCCTCACCGGCGCGGTCGGCGTCCTGGTCGGCGGGTCGCTCACCGACCGCTTCTCCCCGGCGCCGGTCCTGCTCGGGAGCTTCGTCGGCCTGACTGCGCTCGTCGCCCTCATCGCGACGGGGTACGTCCCGGCGCTCGCGGCCGTCGGGCTCTTCCTGCTCGTCGGCGCCGTCAGGAGCCTCGAAGGCCCCGCCAGGGACACGCTGACCCAGCGCCTCGCTGGGGAGGGCGCGGTCGGCAAGAGCTTCGCGATAATCACAATCGGCATCATGCTCGGGAGCGCCGTCGCCCCGCCGGTGTTCGGCTTCCTCATCGATCGCTTCGACGTGCAGGTCGCCTTCTTCGCCGTCGCCGCCGTCGCGGCGCTGGCGACGGCCCTGACCGCTGCCATCGTTTTCCGACTCCAGGACGCGCCGGCGCCCGAACCCGTCGCCGGCGAGCAGCACTGACGCCGGCGAGCCACCGCCCACGCTTCCGGCGATACCGGAAGACTTTCGCCAGAAACAACACTGGACCGCCTCTGAGACGTATTTCGGCAACTCGGCCGACATTTGGCGAGAAATCCGAAATCCCGTCCGGCCATATCGGACAGACTATCTGGCCGAAAACTCGTCATAGAGCGTTTCTGCGCCGAATCAGTCGCATCTGGGCCCGAATTCCACGAGAGTGCCTGGTCACTCCGTCCGCCAGTACCGGACGATCTCCGAAATTCGTGCGATTGCTTGACACACAATGGTTTCGCACCCCTCCATCCATCCGTCGCGGCGCGTGGTGGGCGGGCTGACTACCGCGCGTCGCGGCTCTCGGCGTCGTTGAGTGCCCGCCAGTACTCGATGAGTGCCGCGGCGTGGCCCTCGTTCTCGTCGACCCGGCGGACCGTCGCCTTGTACGCCTCGTGGACGACGGCCGCGAGCGGGAGTGCGGTGTCGTTTTCGCGGGCGACCTGGCGGGCGTAGCCGACGTCCTTGTGCCAGATGGCGAGACCGCCGAGCCCCCGGATCGCCTGTTCGTACTCACCGGTGAAGTACCGGTCCCAGACGCCGAGTTCCAGGAACTCGTTGAGCGGTGCCGGGTCGACGCCGCTGTCGCAACAGAACTCGACGACCTCGGCGTCGACGGCCTGCTGGCCCGCATAGTGCAACTGGAGCGCGAGCTTGAACACGGTGGCGTCGCCGACGTCGCCGATGCGGACGTGGTCGTCGCAGATCACGTCGAGGACCTCTCTCGCGGCGTCGTAGGCGGTCTCGGTCCCGCCGACCATCATGTGGTAGCCAGGCCGCGGCGAGCCCCCGGTGATTGGCGCCTCGACGAACTGGACGTCGCGGTCGCGACACAGCCGTTCGCACGCGACGGACGTCTCCGGGAGCGTCGTCGTGGCGTCGACGACGACCTGTCCCGCCGTGAGTCCCTCCAGCAGACCGTCCTCGCCCTCCATCGTCGCCTCCACCTCGGGCGATCCGGGTAGTGCCATGATAACGGCGTCCGTCGTTCGCGCGAGCTCGGCGGGCGTGTCCGCGTGGGAGGCACCGCGTTCCGTCGCCGCCCGAACCTGTTCGTCGTCGACGTCGACGACCGACACGTCGTATCCCGCCTCGAGCAGTTCGTCGAGGAACAGTGATCCGATGTATCCGACGCCCACGATGCCGATATCCTTCATGTATCGCCTGTACGATCGGGCGGCCGGGCAAAAAGTGTCCCGACGGGCCGTGGGTGGTCGCCCTCGTTCGTCCCCACGTCGTCACTCGTCCTGCAACTGACCGCCTGTGAAAGGATGTCGGGTGCCAG
>Ga0075105_1000579_pt1 | contig 16912 bp, 20 predicted proteins | sample AntDeeMetag02WF5_FD_69800 | JGI IMG/M metagenome (GOLD analysis project Ga0075105, IMG submission 69800) | Saline lake microbial communities from Deep Lake, Antarctica - Antarctic Deep Lake Metagenome 02WF5 | ecosystem: Environmental > Aquatic > Non-marine Saline and Alkaline > Saline | place... | reverse complement strand
TCTAGGCAGTGCCAATCCGGAGTGAAAGTAGTCAGTCAGTGATCGCTTCGGTCGCAGTCGTCGGGTTTCGAAGCGAACCGTGGGGGTTCGGCTACCGATCCAACAGGTAGCCCGCGACGCCGATCAGACCGAATACGAGCGTGAGCGGTAGCCACTTCCCGGCCTTGCGGTCGGTCAGTCGGCTGTGAGCGACCACCCCCGCTGCGAGGAGCGCGTGGATGACGGCTGTCAGTTTCAGGAGCGACCGAAGCCGGCGCATCGTTAGTCGCCCGCTACTTTTCGGGCCAGTCCGGCATCACGGAGGTCCTCGCCGTCGACCGACGAGCGGAGGCTGTCCATCCCGTCGAACCGGTCGATCCCGAAGTTCGTCTCGTACAGTTCGTCGACGCGTGCTACTTCCTCGTCAGTCAGCGGCACCTCGGAGGCGTTGGCCCACTCGGTGATGTCGGCTTTCGTCCGGAAGGTGGGGGTGACCGTCGCCACGGGGTCGTGGCTCAGCAGGTAGGCGATCGACGCCTGGCCCATCGTGCGCTCGGGGACGCCATCCTCGCCGCCCTTCAAGAACTGCAAGGTTTCGAGCTTCTCCCAGCCGGTCTCGTACCACTCGTCGGGCCGAAAGCCGCGGTGGTCGCCCTCGCCAAGTTCGGTCTCGGGGGTGACCTGCTCGTTGAGCAGCCCCGAGGAGTGCGGCACGCGTGGGATGAGACTGGTCGACGAGCCGGTCTTCTCGATGGTTTCGAGGAAGTGGTTGCCGACCTCCTGTTCGAAGAGGTTCCAGACCAACTGGAGCGAATCGAACTCCTCGGCGATCGCCATATCGCCCTCGGCGAGCCAGCCGATCGAGGGGCCGAGCGCCCAGCCCGTGGCCTCGATTCTGCCCTCTTCTTTGAGTTCGTCGAAGACCTCCAGGATGTCTTCATCGACCTCATCGACATCCGCGTTGTGCAATTGGAGGACGTCGACGGAGTCGACGCCGAGTCGGTCGAGGCTCTTCTCGGTGGCCTCCCGGATGTACTCAGGGGTGACCTCCTTGGGGAGTTCGCCGTGGCCTGCCTGCGGATTGTTGTAGAAGTCGTAGCCGATTTTGGTGGCCAGCGTGACCTCGTCGCGGCGGTCGGCCAGCGCTTTGCCGAGGACAGTCTCGGAGTTGCCGTGGCCGTAAACGTCGCCCGTATCGAAGTAGGTGATCCCCTCGTCGATGGCGTGGTGGACCATCTCGATGGCCTCGTCTTCGGTGCGGTCGCCCCACCAGTCGGTGCCGACGACCCACGCGCCGAAGCCGACCTCGCTGACCTCGACACCGGATTCGCCGAGCGTTTGCTGTCGCATACCTCCACTACGTGATCGGTCCACTTAGCGAAACTGGTTCGTTGTCACTGGGTGAGAACGGTCAGCCGCCGCGCCACTCGTCGGGGTCACGCGTTCCGTGGCCGGATTCGAGGTTGCGAGCCTCGTTCAGTAGCTCGCCGTGGTTCAGGATGATATCGGTCATCGTGATGATCCCCTCGAGATCGAACCCCGACACCACCGGGAGCTTCTTGACGTCCTCCGTGCGCATTCGCCCGATCGCGGTCTGGATCGTCTTCGTCGGCTCGATCGTCACGAGCGGTCGACTCATAACTTTGCGAACCGGCACCTTCTCGAACGGGCGGTTGGTGGCGTAGCCGACCCGGAGGGCGTCCATCTCGGTGACGATCCCGGCTGGCGTCCCGTCGTTCATCACGATCACGCTGCCGACATCGTTGTGGAGCATCTGTCCGGCTACCCCCTTCATTGTGGCCCCGACGGGAACGGTCACGATCTCCCGACTCATCAGTTCCTTGACGCGCATCCTCAGAAAATCTCGGGCTACCTATATTGATTTTTCGGCGCACTGGCCCAGGTTGTGTGGTTTACTCCCTGTCGTCCGGTGGCTGGACAGCCCGAATACACAACCGAATTCCTTTACATACTCGCGGTCAATCGGGGTGTAATGACGAAGCGACACGTGTCACTACCCGCGGACGCCGCCGTGGGTGTCCGAGGATTCATCGATGAGGTCGACGAACGGTTGTCCTCGGACGAAGAAACCTGCAAGGTCGTCGAGGATGTCCTCATTGACCTGTTCGGCGACAGGCAAGCCTACGAGGCCTGGCAGGCCGGTGAGTCGGTCTCGCCGGCCACGCGGGTTCGCCTCCAGGGGTATGACCCGTGCAACACGACCGTCGAGGCCGAATACTACGCCGAAAAGGACGAGGAGAAATTCGAGCGATCGAAACACCTTCAGTGGCTCTGGCGGCAGTTCGACGCCACGCCGATGGCCGACAACGTCGAGTTCGCCCTCCAGTTCCGCCGGATGCTCGCCGATCACCTCTTCGAGGAGTGTGGCGACAACTGCCGCTTTTTCAAGGGCATCACCTTCACTTACGGCCACAACATCACCGTTGGCGACAATACAGTCGTCCACGACGATGTTCACCTCGACGACCGCGGCAAGCTCACCATCGGCGACCAGGCGTCGATCTCCGACGGCGTCCACATCTACAGCCACGACCACGACATCGTCGACCAGACCTCCGTGCGAAACTACCACACGATCATCGAGGACAACGCCCGCGTGACCTACGACTCGATGGTGCGGGCTGGCTGCCGGATCGGTGAGAACTCGATCGTCGGTGCCCGCGCCGTCGTCCAGGGCGACGTGCCCGACCATCACATCGTCGTTGGGATGCCCGCCAAGAGCGTCAAAATCAAACCCGACTGGGAGTCGACCGCCGAACCGATCGACGACGGACGGCTCGAAACCAACGGGAGCGACCGCGAGATCGAATACGAGATCGACAACGAGGTCGAAATCTTCGACGAGTTCCAGCGGTCGCTGTCGCCGCCGGACGCCAAACGGCCGCCCGCCGAGCACCCCGAGCCGGGGTCGAGCGGGCCGGACGCCGAATAAGCACTCCCTCCCGTGGCCCGAAGCATCGCCATCAACGTCGCCGCAAACACCAATCTTCCCGGGTTTCGCGGTCCGATCTATCCTGATGGGAGCTTCGTATATATACCGATCCCCGAACGCGAGCCGACCGCCGAAGCGGTGCCGACGTACGGCGATCTGCTCGCCGAACTCGGTCCCCTCCCGGTTTCAGTCGACGACGATCTCCGCGATCGGAGAGTCCACCTTGACCCCGAGTTTGCCGAATATCCTACCTGCTCGCAGTACACCTACGGCGACGAACACGGTGTGAAGGCCGGGCCGCTCGCGGAGCTCAAGGCGGGCGATTCGCTCTATTTTTATGCCACCCTCAGCCGCCACGAACCACCTGACGGCCTCGACACTGGCCCGCCCGTCGACTGGGTCGCTCCCGACTGGGGGGCGTATCTGATCGGCGAGTTCCGGGTCGACCGCGTCTACGATGCCGCGGCCTGCGAGTCGCTGGTCGACTTCGAATCCCACGGCGTCGACACCAACGCCCACTGCAAACGCGATCCCTTCGACGCGAAGGTGCTGGTGGTCGGCACCGACGACTCGCAGCTGTTCGACCGCGCAGTCCCGCTGAGTTCGGCCGAGGGTGGGTCCACCGCCAACCGGCTGGTCACCGAGTGGTCGAACGACTCCGGCAAGGGGCCGTGGTGGCGTCGCAGACTGTGGTTCGACGAAGCCGCGACCGAGCAGTTGCGAGCGATCGTCGACGGCGAGGGCTCTTTATAAAGAACAAAGAAATATGCTGCTCGTGACTGAACAGTCCGTATGCACGCGAGCCAGCCCCACCAGTCGACAGCAGGAGCACTGACGCATGTCGAGTAGCGACGACCTACTTAAAAACCCGATCGTTCCCGTTGCCGGGGCGGACGACGCCGAGGCAACCTACGACGCGCTGGTCGCCCACAGCGACTCGGCCGATTGTCGACCGCTCGTGATTCACGTGCTCGCCGCGGATGCGGACGACGCGGAGACAGAGCGCGCCCGCGAGGCCTTCGAGCGGTTCGAGTCGCGGGCCGCCAACGACGGGATGACAGTCGACACCGAGGTCTACCGCGGTGACTCCATCGCCGACACTGTTATCGAGGCTGCCGAGGCAGCCGAGGCCTCGGCGATCGTCTTCTGTTCCCGCGGCGGCAGCGCGTGGTTCGATCTGCTCGCCGGTGGCGTGCGGACCTCGCTGCTGGCCAAAAGCGACACGCCGGTCGTGATGCTCCCGGTTGGTGAAGAGTAGTTGTCGACTAGTTAAATATCAGTCCGAGCCGTCGAGTGGGGGCTCGGTCATGCTCCCTTCGGTTTTGAGCCGGAAATACAGATAGGCGAAGTGGACGATCGCCGGGAGGACGACCCCGCCGATAGCCCAGCCTGCGGCGACGATGACAGGCTTTCCGCGGCGGAGCGCGTCACGAAACAGCCACAGAGAGACGGCGATCGTAATCAGATAGATCACGGCCAAAATCGGCCGATCCAGGAAGACCGAGACGACGAGCGGAGCGGCGACGTGATTCATACCTATCTCTGTTCGGAGAGAGGAAAGAACCCAGCGGTTTGCCGACTAGTAGCCGGTGGCTACCGCCACGGCTGGGACTCTTCGGTGATTTCGCCAGCCAGCGAGCGCTCCATCGCCTCGCTCGCATCGCCGAGGTTTGCCAGCGCCCACATCAGTTTGACCTTCGCCGTCCCCGGCAGGGTATCTCCGGCTTCGACGACACCGGCATCCAGGAGATCCCGACCCGTGTCGTAGACCCGATCACAGACTCGGCCTTCGAGACACTGGCTGGTCATCGCGACAACCGTGCCGCCTTCGACCAGTTCCTCGATTCGTGGAATCAGGTCGGTGTGGACGTGGCCGAGGCCGGTTCCTTCGATGATGACACCCGCCTTGTCGTCGAGATAGTCCCACGCCGCGGGGTCCATGCCGGGGGTGAACTTGACGAGTTCGACATCGGGGTCGAGTTCCTCGTCGAGTGCGAGGTCGACGTCGCCGCGGTCGGTGTACTCCCGGTTGAAATCGAAGGCATCGGCGGCCACCTCGCCGTCCGCGCCGTCGTCTTGGGCGGCCGCGTACTCGATTCGGGCCAGTGGCTTGTTGCCAACAGTCTCGAAGGCATCCCGGCGGGAGGTGTGGTTCTTTCGCACGCGAGTGCCGCGGTGGAGCGCGCAGTGGTCGTCGCTGGCCGAGTCGTGCATACAGAGCAGCACCTCCGCACAGTCGGCTTTGGCCGCCTCGACCGCACAGACTGCGTTCATCACGTTGTCAGAGGAGGGCCGATCCGCCGACCGCTGGCTGCCGGTGAAGACGATCGGCACGGGGGTATCGAACATAAAGGAGAGTACCGAGGCCGAGTACTGCATCGTGTCGGTGCCGTGCATGACGACGACGCCGTCGGCTCCGGCCTCGATCTCCTCGTGGACCGCGCGGGCGAGTTGCTGCCAGATCGAGGGGTCCATGTTTTCGCTGAGGATGTTGGCGACGACGCGGCCCCGGTAGTTGGCGCGTCCGGCGAGTTCGGGGACCGCCCGCAGCACGTCCTCGGCGGTGAACTGGGCGGTGACCGCGCCGGTGCGGTAGTCGACCGTTGAGGCGATCGTCCCCCCGGTCGAGATGAGCGAGATGGTCGGCAGATCGTCGTCGAACTCGATCTCCGAGACGCTGCCATCGTCCGGTTCGCTTTCGTCTTCGACATCGTAGACATCCGTTTCGAGGACCTCGACGCTGGCGTCCTCGCGGTCGATACCGATGTTGTAGCCCCCATCGAGTTTGAGCACGAGATGGTCGGCTGTCGAGGAGGGCATCAGGACGCCCTCGTTGTCGACGCCGCCGCGCTCGACGCGGATACGGTCTCCTGGATTCATATCGCAGGGTTGCCCAGCGGCCGACTTGAAACCACCCTTTCGAGCCGACACTCGCCGTCGACCGGGGCATAACAGCCATACATCCGGCCCGCGAAGGGCGGGTATGGCGCGTTCCGACGAGGAGGTTCTCGACGAGATTGTCGACGAGGATATACGCAGCGACGAGGAGTCCAGTGACCACTCGGGGGCCGGCTCCGAGACTGGTACGTCCAGTGATGACTCCGCTGGCCGACTTGCGGGGCTGTTTTCACCCAAGGCGTTCCTGCTGTCGGCGGCGCTGATCGCTGTCGGTGTTGTCGGCGGCGGGGCGATCCCGCTGGTCGGCACCCTCGGCTCGCTGGGCGGCCTGTTCGTCGCCACGTTCGTCGGCGGGCTCATCGCCTCCGAACGCCGGTATCTCGAAACCGCCGTCGCCGGTGGCCTGATCATCGGGGCGAGCTTCGCACTGAGCCTGCTGTCGACTGGGGTCCTGCCGGTCGGAATGCGATTCTTCCGGGAGTACGGCCTCGCCTTCGGAGGTGTGGGTGTCGGTATCGGTGCCCTACTCGCGGTCGTCGGTCACTACTTCGGCCGCGATCTCCGCGACGGATTGACCCAAGAAATATAGCCCTTAGCGGATCGACCACTGCCCGCTGTCGTAGCTGAGTATCCCTGCCTCGGCGAGCCGACTGAGGGCTTGGTCGACGGCTTCCGGTGGGGCAGAGAGGGCTGCTTCGACCGCCTCGGTCGAGCCATCGGTATCGACGACAGCGGCCAATATCTTGGCGTAGAACTGGCAGTCAGCATCGATTCCGGTGCGCTCGGTCAGCTCGTCGAGCGTCTCGGTGAGTCGCCCGTGGACCCACCGCTGGGCCAGCGACAGCTCCCGATCCAGCGACTGGAGCCGCCCGAACTCGGCGGCGAGCTCCTCGATATCGCTCCGGTCGCTCTCGGCGGCGTCGCTTTCGGTCTCGCTGTTCCCGTTCGTGGCCACTTCGTCGAGAGAGAGGTGCGGACACCGGCCGGACATATCCAGCGTCGAACTGGCCGGATAGGCGCTTTTCGCGCCGAATCCGTGGGGCGAGACATCGACTTCCAGCCGGAGGCTTCGGGTGATATTGAAGTATTTCCGGCGCTGGTCGTCGGTTCGACTCTCGATCAACCCCGCCTCCTCCAGTTTGCGGAGGTGGTCGATAACCGCCTTCGGACTCACGCCGAGATATTCACTAATCTCAGTGACATAACAGGGCTTCTGCGAGAGCAGCCGGAGAATCCGTCGACGGTTCTCGTTGCCGAGGAGATCCAAGAGTACCGCCGAATCCATACTCGGGATTACGTGAGCGTAAATAAAACGTTGTCTACCTCGCAAGTGATAGACAACGGTCTCGTCTTGGATTACGCTACTGTCCGTTGATTTTGATTGTCTTCCTCAGCCGTAAGTGGGTCGAACTGCCACGCCGCCAGCGCGACGACCCCGACTGAGAGCCCGACGGTGACCCCAGCCAACAGCCACCCCGGCTCGTACCGGAGCGGTGGATGGAGGCCGAGTCCGTAATCAAACAAATCGTTGATAAGTAGGAGCAAAAGTGAGAGGCCGAGCGCCCCTCGTGTCGTTCGGCCGTAGTGGAGAACCGCAAACGCCAATACGACGAACAGCAGGTGGGTGCCGATGATGAACCAGTAGTCGTAGAGCGCTCCCGCGCTGAATCCGAAATACAACGCCGGTCGGAGATTGAGCGCGACGGCGGTCCACAGGCCGTATTTAACGAGCCAGACGAACGCCAGCGTGTGGAGATATGCCAGCGGCCGATTGATCGGGGCCTCGCGGAGTCGACGCCCCAAATTCGGCAGCAAGGAGGCCAGCGACAGCGTCACCAGCGCGATAGCGGTCGGTGAGTCGGCGTACAGCGGCCACAGCAGCGTCGACACGGCGGGCATGGTCTCGACGTAGAACCGGACGCCGACCAGAAACGCCGTCGCCGTCACGACGAGCAGCGCGACGAGGCTCGGGCCATCGGAGAGATAGGCCTCGGCGTACCGATAGGGAAGGGGTCGACGAGGCGTCGGCGACTGGGGTTCTCGGTCCGACATGGTCAGGGGTTCGGTACGCCGACGCAAACCGGTTTCCGTCCAGGACAGTCGACCGAATGAAGCAAAACGTAATTAGTTGGGCGGGAGACATCCACCCATGCGAGGCGCACTTATCATACTCGACGGCTGGGGACTCGGCGACCACGACCATCTCGACGCCGTCCGAGCCGCCGACACACCGACGTTCGATCGACTCCGCGAAACCGGCGCGTTCGGCACCCTCCAGACGCACAGTCGAGCCGTCGGCCTCCCCGACGGCCAGATGGGCAACAGCGAGGTCGGCCACCTCAACATCGGCGGTGGCCGGGTCGTCAAACAGTCCTACACACGAATCGAGGACTCCATCGCCGACGGGAGCTTCCGCGAGAACGAGGCGCTCAACTCGGCTCTCGACTATGCGACCGAACACGACGGGAAGGTCCACCTGATGGGGCTGGTCAGCGACGGCGGAGTCCACTCCGACATCACTCATCTGGAAGCCCTGATCGAACTCGCGGGCGACCGCGATGTCGAGGCGGTCACCCACGCCTTCACTGACGGTCGTGACACGGCCCCGAAATCGGGCGCGGGCCATCTCGCCGCGGTCGAAGAGATGGTCGAGGAACACGGGACCGGCGATATCGCCACCGTCTCGGGCCGCTACCACGCGATGGACCGGGACCAAAACTGGGAGCGAACCAATCGCGCCTACGACGCGATCGTCAACCGCGAGGCCGAGCATACGGCTCCGACGGCAGTCGACGCGGTCGAAGACAGCTACGAACGCGGCGACACCGACGAGTTCATCGAGCCGACGCTGGTCAAGAGCGAGACGCCTCGCGTCTCGGATGGCGAACGGCAAAGCCGTGAGCCCGCACTCGACGACGGCGATTCGATCATCTTCTTCAATTTCCGTGCGGACCGCGCCCGACAGATCGTTCGGATGCTCGCAAACATCGATCCCGTCTGGGAGATCAGCACCAGCCCACCGGATATCGAACTCGTCACGCTGACACAGTACGACAAGACCTTCGGCCTGCCAGTGGCTTACCCGCCGGAACAGCCCGAAAATACCCTCGGCGAGATCGTCTCCGATGCCGGACTGACACAGCTCCGGCTCGCCGAATCGGAAAAGTACGCCCACGTGACCTACTTCCTCAACGGGGGTCGGGAGGTCAAATTCGAGGGCGAACGCCGGGAGATCGTCAAAAGCCCCGACGTGCCGACCTACGACCTCCAGCCGGAGATGCACGCCGAGAAGGTGACCGACACCGCGATCTCGGTGATCGACTCCGACAACCGCGACTTCCTGGTGATCAACTACGCCAATCCCGATATGGTCGGCCACACAGGGGATTACGAGGCTGCCATCGCGGCCGTCGAAGCCGTCGACGAACAGTTGGGTCGGCTGGTCGAGGCCATCCAGGACGCGGGCGGTCACGCCCTAATCACGGCCGACCACGGCAACGCCGACGATATGGGGACGCCGGATGATCCACACACGGCCCATACGTTCAACCCGGCCCCGGTGATCTACCTCACTCCCGACGGCGACGACGGCGGCCGAACCGTCCGCTCCGGTGGGGCACTCTGTGATCTGGCACCCACACTGCTCGAACTGATGGAACTGGATCCCTCCGACGAGATGACTGGCGAATCGCTCCTGGAGTAGTCGCTGCCTACTCGGCGGCTGGCAACTCCAGAGACCACTGCGTCGACAGCAGTCGGTAGCAGGGACCGGCTAACAGCAGTATCGCCGTCGCGGTCATTCCGGCCAGCAGCCACGGGTCGACCGCACCCGAGAGCTCACCGGTCGAGAGATGGTCGACTGATCGCCCCACGGTAAGGCCGAGCACTGCCCACGGGAATTCCCCGAGGGCCGTCCCGACCAGATAGGGCCGCAATCGAACGTTTATCGCTCCGGCTCCCACCGAAATCACGTCCGACGGCAGTGGCAACAACCGGGCGGCAGTCACACCGCGGACACCACCAGTCTCGGCCAGTAGGGTCTGTCCAGCGGTCGTAAGTCGACCGCTCCCGGCTGTCGAGGCTCCGAACCAGTAGGGCGGCAGGCTCGTGAGCACGAGCGCGCCCAGTGCAAGCGGGAGGCCGGAAAGCCCGTACGCAAAGCCGACCGCCGTCGACAACAGAAGCGTGGGCCACGCGCAGGCCGGACGGAGGAGGGCCACCGCCAGAACCACTGCCGTGAATGCAAGCGGTCTGCTCGCAAGCGCCTCGAACCGGGCGAGAGCGACCGCAGGCGAGACGAACCACGCCGTGAGGCCGACACCGAGGAGTGTCACACCCCCGACTGCGAGACGTGTTCGTCGCTGCATACCTGTCGGCTTTCAGGCACAGTCATACGCTTTGTGTTCGACGCCAAACGAACGATTATGTAACCCGGCGTAAAACGTCGGACTGTGACAGAGACGCCGAGGGATGAGGACGGTCCACTACCGACCAGCAGACAGTCGAAAATCGAACTCGGCGTCGACCTGTTGGCCCATCTGGAGACCGATAAACTCGACCTTGCGGCGACCATCGACCGGCTCGAAACCGTCACCACGAACCCCACGCTCACACGAGAGATCCTCGATACAGCTGACAAGCGGGGAATCATCGACCGCGAGGAGGGCCGGATTCGGACCCGCCGCGGTGGCACCTTTGTGCGGTTCGAGAGTCAGGCCACTGTTCGTGAGGGTGAGTTCGAGTGTCGACGTTGTGGGGCAGGACTCTCGACGGGCCACTTTATCGAGTTCGAGTCGGGCGAACTCGGGCCGTTCGGCTCGTCGTGTATCCGAAAAGTCGTCGGCCGCGAGGAGTAGGCGGTGGCTACCGGCCGCGGCGAAGCTCTTCGATCAGCGTCTCGATGAGCTCTGCCTGCCGGGCGAGCTGCCGTTCCTGCTGGTCTACCTGTTCAGTCAACGCGGCGATCTGCGCCGAAATATCGTCCTCGTCGACCGGGCCAGCGGATTCGAACGGCGAGCCTTCGAAGGCATCGAACGTCTCGGCGTCGGCCTGCTCTCCGTTCGGAGAGGATTCGACGACGGCCTGCTGCTGGTCGGTCTGCTGAGCGGTGTCGGTCGACTGGGCTGTCTCGGTCTGCTGAGCGGTGTCGGTCGACTGGGCTGTCTCGGTCTGCTGAGCGGTGTCGGTCGACTGGGCTGTCTCGGTCTGCTGATCGACTGACTGGGCCTCGGTCGGTTGTGCTGTGTCAGCCGACTGAGTGTCGGTTTCGTCGAGCGAGGCAGCCAGCCCCTCGTCGACGGATGTGTTGGACTCCGTCTGGGTCGCGTTCGTCGGTTGGGATTCGAGTTCCCCTGGCTCGGCGCTGAGCGGATCGGGCCCGTCACCGAAATCCAGCCGGTCGATGGACTCGGGATCAACGCCCTTGCCGTCGGCGTCTTCCTGACTTGCCATCGCCTCGCGGAGCTCCTGGATGCTGGTCACGCCGTGGAACTCACAGACGGCCTCGACGATGGCCTCACGAACTGCTCTGGCGTCGCTGTTGGGTGTTTTAAATCGGTTCTGGCGGCCGTTGTGGGTGAGGACGATCGAGGTGGCGACGCTGCCCTCCTCGAAGTCGACGTCGGTCAGGCCGCTGTACTCGAAGGCCTCGAAGTCGGTGTCCCAGACCGCCGAGCCGATGTGTTTGATGACGCGCTTGCTCGTGACGATCAGCGTGAGATCGCTGAACCGGAACGTCTTGTGGACCGTCTCACCGGCCTCGGTGATCCCCGCCGCGCTGATGACGCCTGCCAGAATCGGGTGGAGTACCTTTTCGACCCGCTTGGCCGGGAACGCCAGCGTCTCGCTGCCGTCGAGCCCGTAGTCCAGGGTGAGTTTGGCCTTGCGGCGGCCGACCGAGAGGTCGACCTTCTCGGCCTCGTGGGGGTAGCTCTCGATCGATTCGTCCGACAGCAGTCCGTCCGCGCGGTAGACGACCGTCCGGTTCGGGGTGACGACCAGCACGTCTTCCCCGCCGAGTTGGACCTCTGCAACCGATGGTTCACCGTCCAAGGCGGATTCGAGTAGCTCGGGCAGGCTCATTGTGAGGGAGTACCGTCCGTGGCTGATAAATCCGCGGGTATGACTATCAGTGTTTCGTGCTGTTTCGCTCGGTGTGTCGGCGTCGACCCGTTTGAGCGGATGGATATCCGGCCGGGATCGGACCTCTTGGGAGTGACCCGGTCGCACACCACGAGGCCGTCGCAGATGAGAAGGTTAAAGAGTGCAATCGGGCTATGGAGAGGTGAGGCCGGGTGGCTTAGCTGGACATAGCGCCGCACTCATAGGGTTACTGAGATTCGGTGCGGTTACCGCCTTGGAAGCGTCCGCCCCATTGAGGCCTGCCGAGCCTCGTACCTGGGTTATGCGGAGATCGTGGGTTCGGAGCCCACCCCGGCCATGATTTTACATTCTTGAGCGGCAGTACTCTCTCCGGCGATTTTCAAACGGTGAGAACGGAAGTTTGGAACGGTCTACGTGAGCCAGCGGCTCGTCGTCGAGGACTACAAAACGTCTGTACCGAACAGCGGTGTCGACAGTAGTTTTCAGACAGAGCGGCCGGGTTCGCTGGTGCCGAACAAATAGGTGCCGACGGTCAACAACAGTGCTGCAGCCACGAGCGAGGCGAGGACGACCCCGCCGGAGCCGATCCCGACTCCGGGGATGAAAAGCAGTATCCCGACGACCATCAGTCCGATACCCACACCTGCTTGGTTCGGTACATCTACCATATACCGTTCTCACGAGCGAACGATATTGAGCGTTTTCCTTCAGTCGACCCTGAGTCTCACCGTCGTCTGACCATCGTTAGTCGTCGACGATCGCTTCCGGCGGTTTCTTTTCGCCGGCCGGAACGACGACTTCCAGCCAATTTTCTTCCGGTGGTAGCGGGCAGGCAAACGTCTCGGCGTACGCACAGAAGGGATTGTACGCGAGATTGAAATCAAGGGTCACCACGTCGCCGTTGACGAGGTCCTCGTCGGGTTCCATCTCCATGTAACGGCCGCGGTGGTAGGTCTGTTGGCCGGTCGTTTTGTCGCGGAACGGGATGAAGATCGTCCGGTCGTCGTCGCTCTCCTGGCGGTAGCCAGCCATCTGGATCCGTTCGCCGCGGAGTTCGAACTCGAAAATAAGCGAGCGAAGATACCGGATCGGCGAGCCGGCGGTCACATCGAGTTCGATCGGATCGGGATTACCGTAGACGCGAACGCGGGCTGGCACCCGGAAATCGGGGTCCGGTTCGAAGTAGTTCAGCCCCTCGAATTCGTCGCGGTGCTCCGGTTGGATCGGTGACTGCGGATGGTCAGTAAAGAACTCGTCTTTGTCGGCTCGCATCTGTCGGACCTCGGCCATCCAGCGGTCGGTGTCTTCCGGCGTCGCGTCGTCACTGTCTGTCATTATCCATCTTCTGTCCCGAGGCAACCTAACCCCATTGGATGTGGTCTCCGCGTCGATCGGCACCGACCTTCCGGGGCGACCGGTCGAACCGGTCGTCGACTCACGCTGCCGACCATCTTCGAAGCTCCCATCAAATGGTGGTGACGGTCCGGAATAGTAGCCGGAGTATGCGAACGTTGTGGATCGGTTACCGGTGGTAGGAGTGGCCGAGGACGAGGGCGACGATATTAACGACCAGCAGGAGCACGAACATCTCTATGGTGAGCTCAACCATGTCGAGACCGAACAGTGGCAGGTAGCTGAACGGGAGAGCCACTGCAGTCCAGAAGGCGATACCGCGGGCTGAGGCGAAAAGATGGCCGATGGAGATTGGTAGGCTGTACACCACGCGACCGAGGCGGCTGAGCGAGGGCGGGAGCGACATCTGTGGGACCACTACGGTTGAAACTGTTGGCCAACCACAAATACCCGCAACAGTGTTTGCACTGCTTGTGACTGTTGCACGACTAGTAGGCTCTGTATACTATTCGTATCTGTACTGTTGAAACTCCCAATCAGTACTGAGATGGTAACCAACCGATAGTAGAGAGCGACTACCGGCACCTAAATCGGGGACGTTTATCCGAGCCGACACCAACAGCCGCATATGGCTGATCTCAACCCGATCGCAAAGCGGATTCACAATCTGACGCCGAAACCGGTTCGGCTCACGCTCGATGACGGCACCGAGGCGGTCTTCGAGATGTCCTGGACGGAGTTCTTCCAGCAGGAATTTCAGGCCGAAGCAACGCGTCGAGACGAGGACGCCGACTACCGACTCGTTTCCAGCGAGGACAACGAGTCGATCCTCGTCGGCCGCAGCGAAGCCGACGACGAGGGGTGGTCGATGATCGGCGCGGTCGTCGCAGCCGAGTCTGCCGAGTAGGTACTGACTACCAATGAACAAACGGGGCGAGCGAGACAACGGCTGGCTGTTCAGTGTTTATTGACCGCTTCGACGAGATTGAACGCACAGGTGATCTTCTTTTGGGCTGTCGACAGGTGATCGGCGAGCAAGGTTTCGGAAATCCCGAGTAGGGCGGCGGCGGTCTCCTTGTCGACACCCGAGATCCGACAGAGGGCGTATGCTTCCTCCTGTCGGAGGGTGAGTATTCGGACGTCCCGGAACGAGGCGACGTTCCGAAGGAACTCCCCTAGTTGGTTCAGCGACCACCGACTGCCGTCACGCTCAGTGCGGTGGATGTATTCGCCGACAGTCTCTTCCGAGAGCCGGTATGTCTCGGCGTCGTCGGGTGTCGACTTCGGCGCAGTGGTTTCGATGATCTGGTTTTTCGGGACGTACCAGTAGACCTCCGCCTCGTTTTTCGATCCGATCCGTAGCGCACCCGAGAAGTCACCGCTTTCGATCCGTTCGGGTGCGGTGAGATCGGGACCTCGCTCGGCCATGCTAGCTTCTAGTCAGTAATGTAGATATAAATATGTACCATATATAATTAGAGATCGGCTCTACTCTTCCTGTGCGTCGACAACGGCCACGCCCGCGAGGTTGACGATGTCTTTGACTTCGTCGCCGCGCTGAAGGACGTGGACCGGTTTGTCCATCCCGACCAACATTGGCCCGATCGCCTCCGCGCCGCCGAGCCGCTGGAGCAGTTTGTAGCCGATATTACCCGATTCGAGATTCGGGAAGATCAACACGTTCGCCGGACCGTCGAGCGAGGAGAAGCCGTAGGTGCCGTCGATGATATCCTCGACGACGGCGGTGTCGGCCTGCATCTCGCCGTCGACGGGGAAGTCGACGGCCGAATCGCTGTGGAGATCCGCGACGGCCTGCCGAATGGTCGCCGTTGACTCGTTTCTGACGCTGCCGAAGTTGGAGTACGACAACATCGCCGCCCGCGGCTCGACGTTGAAACTCCGGGCCAGCTCGGCGGTGTGTTTCGTGATCTCCGAGAGCACCTCGGCGTCGGGGTTTTGGTTGACGGTCGTATCCGCACAGAAGACGACCTGATTTTTGAACGTCAGCAGGTAGACGCCGGCGGCGTACTCGGCGTCCTCGGCGGTGCCGATCACCTGTAGCGGTGGCCGCAACGCGGAAGGATAGTGGTGGGTCAGTCCGGTCAGCATCGCGTCTGCATCGCCCATCTCGACCATCACGCTGCCGAGGTAGTTGGTGTCCTTCTCGACGAGTTCGGCGGCCTCCCCGCGAGTGATTCCCTTCCGACGGCGAAGCTCGTAGAGCCGATCGGCGTAGGCCTCAAGACTCCGCTCGGCGGGATCGACGATCTCTGGATCGAACGACAGTCCCAACTGCGAGGCAATGCGGTTGATTTCCTCGTGGTCACCCAGCAGGATCGGTTCGGCGATCCCCTCTTCTTCCAGCTGGTAGGCCGCCCGGATCATCTTCTCGTCGGTGCCTTCCGCGAGCGCGAGCCGCTTGGGGTCGCTTTTGGCCTTGTTGAGGACGACACGCATCATCTCGCGGGATTTGCCGAGTCTGGCTTCGAGGGTCTCGGCGTACGTTTCGATATCGATCTCGGTTCTGGCGACGCCGCTGTCGACGGCGGCCTCGGCGACCGCGGGGGCGACCTCGAACAACACCCGCGGGTCGAGCGGTTTGGGAATCACGTAGTCGGGGCCGAACTGGAGCGGCTGGTCGCCGTAGGCTTTGACTACTGCGTCCGGGACGTCCTGTTTGGCCAGATCCGCCAGCGCCATCGCCGCGGCGCGTTTCATCTCCTCGTTGATATCGGTCGCCCGCACGTCGAGCGCGCCGCGGAAAATGAACGGGAACCCCAGTACGTTGTTGACCATGTTGGGATAGTCCGACCGCCCCGTCGCGACGATCACGTCGTCCTCGCGGGCGGCTTTGGCGTCCTCGTAGCTGATCTCGGGGTCGGGGTTGGCCATCGCGAAGATGATCGGGTTGTCGGCCATCGACTGGACCATCTCCTGGGAGACGATCCCACCGACCGAGAGACCGACGAACACGTCGGCGCCCTCCATCGCATCCGCGAGGCTCCCGTCGTCGACATCGCGGGCGAACTGCTGTTTGTACTCGTTGAGGTCGTCGCCCCGGTCTGTGGTGATGATGCCCGAGGAATCACACATCGTGATGTTGGACTGGTCGGCCCCCAGCGAGACGTAGAACTGTGCGGTGGCGAGCGCCGACGCGCCCGCGCCCGAAAAGACGATATCGAGCTCGTCGAGTGATTTACCGGTGATATCGGTGGCGTTGAGTAGGGCGGCCCCCGAGATGATCGCCGTCCCGTGTTGGTCGTCGTGGAAGACGGGGATGTCCATCCGCTCGCCGAGCCGTCGCTCTATCTCGAAGCATTCGGGGGCTTTGATATCTTCGAGGTTGATGCCACCAAAGGTTGGTTCCATGGCGGCGACCGTCTCGACCAGCGCATCGGCGTCGTCGAGTTCGAGTTCGATATCGAAGACGTCGATGTCCGCGAACCGCTTGAAGAGGACGCCCTTGCCCTCCATGACGGGTTTGGAGGCCTGTGCGCCGATGTCTCCCAGCCCGAGGACGGCCGAGCCGTTGGAGACAACGCCGACGAGGTTGGATTTGGCCGTGTAGTTGTAGGCCTGATCGGGGTCGTCGTCGATATCCAAACAGGGCGCGGCGACACCCGGCGA
>Ga0075105_1000570_pt1 | contig 17188 bp, 19 predicted proteins | sample AntDeeMetag02WF5_FD_69800 | JGI IMG/M metagenome (GOLD analysis project Ga0075105, IMG submission 69800) | Saline lake microbial communities from Deep Lake, Antarctica - Antarctic Deep Lake Metagenome 02WF5 | ecosystem: Environmental > Aquatic > Non-marine Saline and Alkaline > Saline | place... | reverse complement strand
CTTCGCTTCGAGCGAGACAGCTCATCGACGTTCGAGACGATGCGGTCGCTGTGTTTTCACTGGCTCCACGCAGAACTGACTATTCGGAGGGCGGACTCTCGACTGTTCGGTTTCGCTCTTTCGAGAAACAGGGTGACTCACGTGACGGCAGGGGAGCCGTCGGCACCACGATAAGGGTGTGGGTGTGGGTGTGGGGGTGTGGTGTGTGAGTTCGCCTGCGGGATGGCCTACGCGTTGTTCATGCGGGTGCTGGTGGTCGTACCGCAGACCATGCACTCGCTCACCCGATACGGTTCGCGGGAGAATTCCGCGTTCTCGGGCTGGGCACTCTCGGTCAGTATCTCGACGGAGACGTCGTGAGGCGTCGTCCGCTCACAGTTGGAACACGGCTCCGTCATGTCCGGTGCGCTGTTTGTCGCTGCCATCCTATCCGATTAGAGGCCAGATAGTAGCATAAAAAGGGAGAACCGTTATGGGTCGTTCAGACCGTTTATCGCCAGACATAGGAGTGATCGGGGGAGATACCGCTTCAGTGGGAACGAGACCGTTCACGGGCCGTTTTCAGTTCGTGGATCGGTCGAACGGTCGATAAACGGCCGATGGATTTTTATAAGAAGTCGGCGGCCCGACGTCGAAGCCGTTTAACGGCCCCCGTCAGACTCCCGTATATGGATCAGGTGTTCGCGCCGTGGCGCATCGAGTGGGTCGAACGCGACGACCCCGACGTGGGAGTCGACTGTGTCTTCTGTGACCTGCCGACCCGCGAGGACGACCGGGAAAACCGTGTCGTCGCGCGCAACGACTACGCCTACGTGTTGTTGAACAACTACCCGTACAACCCGGGCCACGCGATGGTCATCCCCTTCGACCACACCGGCAACTACCGTGATCTGGACGAGGCCACACTACTCGGCCACGCGCGACTCAAGCAGCGGACCTTCGACGCGCTGGAGGACGCACTGGGTCCGGACGCGTTCAACGCGGGGCTCAACCTCGGTGGCGGCGCCGCGGGCGGGTCCATCGACGACCACCTCCACACCCACGTCGTCCCGCGCTGGGAGGGCGACACCAACTTCATGCCCGTCGTGAGCGACACGCAGGTCATCGTCGAGGCCATCGCGGACACGTACGAGCGCCTGCACGAAACCTTCGCCGACCAGGACGGCGCCACCGTCGCTGACGAGAGCACCGCCGTCGCGTTCGAATGATCGCCTGATACAGCGACCGAACCGCCCCGATTTCCAGCATCTGGAAATCACCGGCCGGACCTTTTCTCCTCCTGTTCGTCGTCAGTACTGTGCCAATGAGCGACAAGTACCCTCCACAGCCAGGTCGACGACGGTTCGTCAAGGGAATGGTCGGTAGCGGCGTCGTGTCGGCCGGCGCCACGTGCGGTAGCGTCGTCGCGGACACGACCACCAAGCAACCGGGAATCGACGCGGGGTCGACGCAGTTCGTGGGTATCGCCAACACCGACGGGCCGGCCCCGCGCGGGATGCCGTTGATACCTATCGAGATCGAGGACGGCGAGCTGAAGGGTCGCTACCCCCCGACCGTCGAGAAGGAGACCCGTGACGGAAGCACCTACCAGAGCGCGGAGGAGGAACTCGGCGGGCTCACCTACTCGGTCCGGTGGTTCCAGTTCTGCGGCGTCGAGCGCGCGGGCGGAATTCAGCCGACGGCCGACCAGGACGACTACTTCCGCGCGGCCGGGGGCTACAGCTGGCAGACCGAGCTCGACTCCCGCGAGGTACTCCGGGTCGACCACTTCGAGGACTATGAGGAGTGGGGCAACGGCATCGGCTCTCCCGGACTCGGGAAACCGGGCAAGGCCTACTGGCGTTCCGAGGGCGAGGAGGCGACGAACATCCCGGTCATGCTGTTGCGCAGCCCGGAGGTACCGAAGATGGTCGCCGGCGAGGGCGAGTACGCCAGCCTCCCCGAGTCCGTCCGGACGTTCCTCGAGGCCGCCACGGCGGAGGGGTTCGTGGCCTGGCTCGACAAGTGCACTCACTTCTGTTGTGTCCCGTCGTTCAAGGCGAGCGGGAGCGCGAAGTTCGGCGCCGAAGACCAGGTGTACTGCCAGTGTCACCAGTCGGTGTACGACCCGTTCAGTCCGCGCCTGCTCACCTTCGCGGCGCGACCCAGGCCCGAGCCCTGACAGATCGGGTCTCGGCGGCGCTGTCGCAGCCGCGCTTCCGAAGCGGCCCTGCCGAAGCGGCGCTGTCGAAGCGGCTTTGTCGGGGGGCACGTAACACTCAGCCCCATGTCGCGCCGGGCCGCGCTGCGCCGGGTCGCTCTCGTCATCCTGGCCGCCAACGTCCTGCTCGTCGTCCTCAAAGGCCTGGTCTGGCAGGCCACCGGCAGCCTCGCCGTCGGCTCCGAGGCCGTCAACAGCCTCGCCGACGCGACCTACAGCCTGGTCATCGTCGCAGGCATCTACCTGACGACCCAGCCACCGGACTTCGAGCACCCTCACGGCCACGAGCGCATCGAGCCCTTCGTCTCGCTGTTCGTCGCCGTCGGCATCTTCGCCGCGGGCGGTGTCATCGTCTGGCAGGCCGCCCAGTCGCTGCTGAGCGGCGACGTCACCGTCTCGCGCGGTCCGGCCGCGGTCGCAGTCCTGCTGTTCTCGGCCGCGCTGAAGTACGCCCTCTACCGCTACTGTCTCGCCATCGGCACCGAACGTAACTCCCCGGCCGTCGTCGCGACGGCCAAGGACAACCGCAACGACATCCTGACGGCCGCGGCCGCCCTGGTCGGCGTCCTCGGCGCCTCGGCCGGCTTCCCGATTCTCGACCCGCTCGCCGCTATCGTCGTCGCCGTCGGCATCGTCTACACGGGCTACGAGGTGGTCCGGGACAACGTCGACTATCTCGTCGGCGCCGCGCCGCCCGAGGACCTCCGGGGCGAGATCATCCAGCGCGCGCTCGACCACCCCGACGTCGAGGGGGCCCACGACGCCATCGCCCACTACGTCGGCCCGGAGATCGACGTCAGCCTCCACGTCGAAGTCGAGGGCGACAAGACGCTGCGGGAGGCCCACGACATCGAGTCGGCCGTCGTCCAGGCCATCGAGGACCTGCCCGAGGTCGACGACGCGTTCGTCCACGTCGACCCGCGGGAACTCGGCGAGTGGAAGCGCGACGAGGAGGTCGACCGGTACGCGGTGACCGAGGACGGTGAGGACTGATAGTGGTGGTTGTAAGCCCGTACCGACGGTCGACGTGGCCGGTGCCGTCGAACGCCGGTCAAAAGTTACAACCACCACTATGACTCTGGCGACTAGGCGCCGGTGAAGGAGTACAACACGGCCAGCAGGCCCGCGATGCTGACGGTCAGCGCCGCGAACTGCGCCGTGGCGGCGCCGCCGGCGGCGAGGCCGACAACCTGCCTCGCGACGAAGGAGACGGTCGTAAGCAGGAGGATGCCGATTGCGAGGTACAGCATCGGAGGGCTGTCGTTCCGCCGGTAGCCGCGATACCCCTGGTAGGCGACGAACGCGCCGGCCAGGGCCGTGACCGTCGCGGTGACCGTCGAGAGGCCGCCGCCGACCGACTGGAGCACGAGGGCGCCGAGCGAGAGTCCGATCACCGCGGAACACCTCCGGAAGCGCCGATCGAAAGTCGGTCAGCGGCGCGTCGTCTGGCCGTCGTGTGAGTCGTCCGAATCATGGTCCGGTCTCGTAGATGACGTAGGTGATCAGTGCGAGCCCCAGCAACTGGGTCAGGTCGGTCAGGACGGTCACCGTTCCGAGGCCGGTCCCGGTCAACGACGTGAGGAGGACGTTCAGGAGGAGCGGCGCACCGCTGAGCAGCAGAATGCCCGCGGCGAGCCCGGGCAGGGCGACGTCACCAGTCTGTCTGTAGCCCTGGACCCCCTTCACGAGGATCACCACTGACAGAACGACCGACACCAGGATGCCGAGGAACGTCAGGAGGCTCAGCATCGTCGCGGACCCGGCCGCGGTCTGGAGTGCGAGCCCGGTCATTTGAGTCCCTCGAACAGTTCGGTGAAGCGGTCCGCCGCGTCGCGTTCGCGGCGCTCGATTTCTACTTCGTAGTCCCCGTCGTCCAGTTCGACCTCCAGGCGCGCGAGCCGGGCACTGAACACCTCGTAGTGGTGGCCCTCCGGGTCCAGTTGCTGGGCGGCCGCGACCAGCTCCTCCTCGCGGAGGCGGTCGAGCCGTCGGTAGACGGTCGGCGGCGAGGCCTCACACCGCTCGGCGAGTTGTGCTGCCGACATTGGCTCGATGCTCGTGGCCGCGAGGATGGCCCGGGCGTACTCGTCGTCGAGCAGTTCGACGACCGTCGCCAGATCGGTTTCCTCGCTCATCGCTCGTGGCTACCGGCTGTCGCCCCGAGCCGACGGACGGTCTGGAGACACGGTTCACCTGCGTCTGTTCGGCCCGGCTATAAAAAAGCGCGCGTCACGATTTCCGGCCCTGAAACTGTGAAGGGGTGCCTTTCTTTTACGGGCTATTCAGTCGACACGCAATGACGACGCGACCGCCAGCACTCCGCAGCATCGCCCTCCCACCGGTCCAGACGTGTCGGCCGGGGGTGATCGAATGAAACGCGCGGCCACCCTCGCGCTCGCCGCACTCGTCGTCGCGAGCGCGGTGACGGTCGGCACGGGTCCCGCGGCCGCAGCGGGTGCGGCGTTCATCAGCGTCGACGTCGAGGCGACGCCGGACCCGGCACCGCCGGGGAGCGAAGTCACCGTCTCGACCACCGTCGAGAGCATGCACGACGACGGACAGCCCTACAAGCTCCAGCGCGTGGAGCTCCAGGAGACGAGGAACGGGAGCGACGACGCGGTCGATAGCGAGAACCCCTCGCAGTTCGTCCAGGGCGGTGACTCCGTCACTGTGAACCTCACCGAGGAGTTCGACCAGACCGGCGAGTTCGACCGCTACGTCCACCTCCGGTTCATCTCCGGCACCGGCGACGTGGTCGAGATGGTGCGGCCCGTGACCGTCTCCATCGGTCAATCCCACCCCGCGACGTCGCTCTCGGCCGACGACGTCAGCCTCTCCGGCAGCACCGACCTCTCGCTGACGGTCGCCAACGGCCTACCGAACGAGGTCCGCGGCGTCGAAATCGAACTCCGGAGCGACGACGTCTCGCTCATGGAGGACCGCCACGTCGTCTCCTCGCTCAAGCCCGGGAACGAGGCTGTCGTCGACGTCCCCGTCCGTAACGTCTCGACCGGGACCAAGACCGTCGAGGCCGACATCACCTACCTGACCGCCGACGGCGAGTCGCGGACAGTATCGCGGACCCTCTCGGCCACCGTCGAGGACGGCGGGCAGCCGGCCGAAATCGACGTCACCGGCAAGCGCGTCACCCAGGAGGGCCAGGAAGTGGTCGTCCGCGGGAGCGCGAGCAACGTCGGGGCGACCAACGCCTCCAGCGTGAAGGTGGCCGTCCAGGACGGCGACCGCGTCGTGCCGGCCCAGGACCAGGCCTCGTTCTTCGTCGGCGAGGTGGCGGCGAGCGACTACTCCTCCTTCGAGGTCCACGGCCGCCTGACCGAGGAGACCAACGAGACGGTGACGATTCCGCTCCGGCTCAGCTACACCGTCGACGGCGACCAGGTGACGCGAACGGTCGACGTCGAGTACACGCCGCGGACGACCCCGGACCAGTCGGCCCAGCGCGACTCCGGCATACTCGTGCCCGCGCTCGGCGGCCTCGCCGTCGTGGCCGTCGTCGGTGGCCTCGGCTGGCGGCGGTACCGGTAGGTGATCGCTATGGCTGTGATCAGCGCCGCGAACGCGGTCAAGGAGTACGAATCCGGGTCGAAGACGCTGCGGGCGCTCGAGGGCGTCGACGTGTCGGTCGAGCCCGGCGAGTTCGTCGCCGTCGTCGGCCCCAGCGGGAGCGGCAAGTCCACGCTATTGAACCTGCTGGGGATGCTCGACGTCCCGACTGAGGGGACCGTGACGGTCGACGGTGAGCAGCTCTCCGAACTGTCGAAGCGCGAGCGGACGAACCTCCGCCGCGACACCGTCGGCTTCGTCTTCCAGAGTTTCTTCCTGGTGCCGACGCTCACCGCGCGGGAGAACGTCGCCGTCCCGGGGCTGGTCCACGGCGACCGCTCGCAGTTGATCGACCGCGCGGAGACGCTGCTCGAACGCGTCGGGCTCGGCGACCGCATGAACCACTACCCCAACGAGCTCTCGGGCGGCCAGAAACAGCGCGTCGCCGTCGCCCGCTCGCTCGTCAACGAGCCCGAGATACTGCTGGCCGACGAGCCGACCGGGAACCTCGACCAGGACACCAGCGACCAGGTGCTCGACGTGTTCGGCCGCATCGCCGCCGAGGACGACGTGGCCATCGCTACGGTCACCCACGACCCGCAGGTGACCGAGTACGCCGACCGGGTCGTGGAACTGGTCAACGGGAGGATCGAGTCGTGATCGACAACTGGCTCGGCCGCCGGTTCCCGATGCTCGCGTTCGCCCGGAGCAACCTCTCCCGGGCGCGCGCCCGGACGGCCCTCGCGATGGCCGGCATCACTATCGGCGTCCTCGCCATCGCGTCGCTCGGCATGGGCGGGGTCGCCTTCCAGCAGTCGATCCTGCAGGACGCCGACACAGTCACCCAGAGCGTCTGGCTGACGCCGGGCGAGGATTCGGAGTTCGAAGCCTTCGACGAGGACCACCTCCAGGAGGTCCGCCAGTACGTCGACTATCCCGTGTACACGATGCAGCAAGCGAGTACTACCGTCGAAGCGAAGAAGGCCAGTAGCGGCGCGACGGTGTACGGGTTCTCGAACCCGGGCGAGTTCGCGACGGCGGATACCGGGCAGATTCCGGACAACTGGCGCTCCGGCGCGCTGATCGGCCCCGAACTCGCGGACCACCTCGACGTCGAAACGGGCGACAGCGTCGTCGTCGACGGCGAGCGTCACCGGATCGTCGGCGTCCTGGAACCCACGCCGCAGTCGTCGTTCGTCCAGACCGACAACGCCGTCTTGGTCCCACCCTCGCAGTTCGACCGGAACACCTACGACGTCCTGATGGTCCGGGCCGACAGCCCAAACGAGGCCTTCGAGACGTCCCAGGACCTCGAGGGGTCGCTCAACCCCGGCCGCGACGAGCGCTACCAGGTCAACGACGCCGAACAACTGATCGACCGGTTCAACCAGCAGATGGCGACGATCAACACGTTCCTGCTGGCCGTCGGGGGCATCTCGCTCGTGGTCGCCTCGGTCAGCATCTTCAACGTGATGCTGATGTCGGCCATCGAGCGCAGGGAGGAGATCGGCGTCCTCCGTGCTGTCGGCTACCACCGCCTCGACGTCCTGCGGCTGATGCTCGCCGAAGCGATACTGCTGGGGATCGGCGGCGCCCTCCTCGGCGTCGTCCTCAGCGTCCTGCTGGGGATGGCGATCAACGCAGAACTGCTGTCGGACCCGCTGGCGTTCACCGCGGAGGCCCTCCAGTACGCGGTCATGGGATTCGTCTTCGGAACGCTGGCGAGCTTCCTCAGCGGGCTCTACCCCGCCTGGAAGGCCGCTAACGCCCGCCCGGTCGAGGCCCTCCGAGACTGAACTGGGTCTCCCCGCTGACGCCTTTCCCCTCTACCCCGCTGACGCTCCCCCCTCCACACACGCTCCCGCTGCCCCTCGCGCGGCCGTTGTCGTCTGGTTCGGGTCGTCGTGCCCTTCAGGAGTCGACGCTGACGAATCGACACCGTAATCCGGGACGTTTCCGAACCTGTCCGCTGACAGCGATGATCGTCGAGCCAGTTCGCGCATTCTTCGAGGCCGAGCGCCAGCGGCCGCGCTGGCGCGGGCTGGCGATCATCACGATAATCGCCTGCACCCCGCTGTTGGGGAACCTGGTGCTCGTTTCTCGGACGCCCCAGGGGGACCAGCCCGTCGTCGCGCTCGCGACCAGCACGGGTACCGTCGAGGCTCCGGCGTTCGCGCTGGTGAGCCTGTTCCTCACCCTGGGCATTCCCTTCTTTTTCTGGCTGCTGTACACCGCTATTGCCCACCTCGTTACGGCCGTCTTCGACGGTGAGGGTTCGTTCACCCGGTACGCCACGCTATTCGCCTGGGGACTGGCGCCCGGGCTGGGCGTCCAGCTGTTCTGGCTGGGCGCGCTGGTCGCCAACGCCACCGCGATGGAGCCGCCCGCGGACCCCTCGCAGAACGCGGCGTGGATCGAGGCCGCCCAGTCTGGCCCGGCGATGGCCGCCGTGGACGTGCTCTACCCCGCCACCGTGACGATTTCGTTCGGGCTCTGGGTCCTCGCCACTGCGGTCGGCCGGCGGGTCACGACGCGCCAGGCGGCGCTGGCCGTCCTCCCGGCGCTCGTCATCGAACTGGTGACGTACTACGTCTTCGCCATCGGGTGACCTGGGTACGAGCCGGTCGCCCTGTTCCGGAACCTCGAACGGACTGGCGAGGTGGGTCGCTCGTGAGCCTCGCCGGCGTGTGGTTGTCCCGAGTTTCGACACGATGGTGTCAAACGGCTCTGTCCGTCGACGAACTAGCTGTTGTGTGGGTATGCGAACCGACCACTGGAAGTTATGTCTGAAATAGGTGACCCTACGACTCACGTGCAAGATGGAAGGCGCGTAATCATCATCGGCACATGGCCGAGAAGTGTTAACTGCCCACACATACTACCCCCCAGCGGTGAGATGTATGCCTGAAGAGGAAACTGAAAGATACCGCTTCAACGAAGAATCTACCGAACATTTCCTGTTCCTCGGGGCGGTCGTCAGTATCGTCGCAGACGGTACCATGACGGGCGGTGCCGTCACTGTCACTGAGATTGACGCTCCGCCGAGCTACGAAAATAATCTTCACACGCACCCACCCAGCGAACTGTTCTACGTCCTCGGCGGGGAGATGACGGTGTACGTGGACCGGCAACCGCACCGTCTGACTGAGGGCATGACCGGATTCGTTCCTGCAAACCGCCCGCACGGATTTCGCGTCGGCGGCGACGACCCACTCCGCGTTCTCGCCATCTTCGCCCCCGCCGGAATGGCGGACTTCTTCCGAGAGGTTGGAACTCCCACGGAGACGCGGACGGTCCCCGAATACCACGGTCCAACTGAGGCTGACCTCGAACGCATGGCCTCTGCCAGCCCGAAGTACGACATGCAACGACTCGGTCCACTTCCACCTGCGAGGTGAACTGGCCATAAGTGGTTCCTTCACATCCTGAAGGCCTTGCTGAATACACCCTCTATATGCAGTACGCGACTTCTGACAGCGTCTGAGTAGATTTCTACGGTCGTGCTGCATACATAGCGCATTCCTCGAATCCGTGGTTGAGGTATAGAAGAGTGCGCGATTTCTCCGGGAGTGAAGAAATGCGTCCTCAGTGCGGACGGTACAGGAGGTCTACTGTTTTCAAAAGGAGAGCTCACTGCACAGCGTACACGGACCGACGACTTATATGACACTCTTCTGCCGGTTAAGCCCCCGAAATGTGCTTTCCACCCAGTGAAGACGACATTCAGTGTGGCCTGGACGAGGCATGAACTCATTTAGTCGTATCTTCAGCACGTGGGTTCGTTCAGAGAGATCCTCTTTCGTGGATCTAGCACTCACACCCATTCATAATCTGGCTTAGAACATAACGTAATTTGTGAGGGCAGTCTCGTGAGCGGCCAAAACGTCAAATGGAACCTCCAAATAGTCAGTGCAACATTCCCAATTAAATTACCATTTGGGCCACCAGTACCAGCGCTGTCGCCAGTTTTGCTCGCTGGATTCCGGTCGGTTAAACTGTTGGTTTCTCCCGGACACAGGCACTTGAGACGATTGTTCTGGAGTTCCCTGTTGGATCGGTATCCGCGTTCCCTGTCTCGACGGCCCTGCTGGTGATTGTTCCATTACCGGTTCGGACTGTTGACCAGTGGCGTGTTCGAGTGATTCCGGTGCCGGCTGGGATTCCACCGGTGTCGCGCCGCTTGCTTGAGGCTGTTGCAAAGAGCCTGGCTCAGATGACAGCTGATCGCCAGTCTGCTGAACCGCTTGTGGCTGTGGGGCTGGTTGCGTCTGTCCACCTGAATACTCCGGCGCTGGTGGTTGTGCCTGCTGGTAGCCACCCTCCTGTGAGGGCTGTGATTCCATCATCGACTGCTGCTGGAAGTCGTCAAACTGGGGTTGCTGGGGCTGCGATTGATACTGCTGTGGCTGCCCCCACGATGTCTGTGGCTGTTGATACCCTCTCTGTTGGGGCTGCATTCGTTGGGGGCGCTCGTACGGATCCGACTCCACGTGCTGTCGACCCGGCGGTGCTTGGGACTCGATTTTCTGACTCTGGTACGGCGTGACTCGTGGCGCATTCTGTGAGTGATGTTGAGAGCCAGTCTGGGTGCCGAAATCACCGAGATTTGGCGGGACGGGAAGCCCCACGGCCGCGAACGGAACATTCTGGTCGTACGCTTGCTGAACCTGCTGGGGGTACTGCCGCGATAGTTGCTCCACAAAGGCAGTCTCCTCGTCGGTCAGGAAACGGCCCGTGTCGGGATCCCGTGAATACAGGTTCTGTGCTCGCCGCTGCGCGGCGGACTGGAATGCCCCTGATTGGTGCTGTGCCATGTTGTTCGACTGGTATGGCTGACCGCCAGTTGCTGGTGGTTGCTGTGACATAGTTCGATAGATGAGTTTGGTGACTCTCTCGCACCGCCACGTAACCAGACTCCATCAGCTGGAATAAAGGGGTCTAATCGTTCGACTGCGGTGCCATGGGTAACAGACGATTAGTCAAGTGACATCTCATATTACTATTTGACCTGGCAGCGGCCGTTCCAGTCGTGCGAAAATACCGTGGCTGTCGTGACAGCGATCTGACACCCGCCAGAACCTGTCGGTCCTAACCGTACAGCGGCCGAATCAGGAGTCGATACTACTGGGCTACGATGTATCCGATCGAGCAACTCCGCAGGCCTCGGTTTTAGACTTGGTGTCCTCAAGCTGTGAAAGGAGAGTTCCGTCGGGAGTTCGAGCCAGTGGAGGAACTCGTAGTCCAGATGGAACAGGTTCTCGTGGTCGCGCTTGGTCCCTACCGGGACACTTCGTTTGCCCACTTTGCAGGGAGGACGCGCAGCAAGCCGTCGGCCGCCAGACCGTCGGTGGTCACGAACAGAATGTCGTCGCCGCCGGTGACGGCGGTCCCGCCACCGATCACCTCGTCCCAGTGGTCGAGGATAGCGTCGGGGATCGGTAGCTCTCGGACGTCCTGGCCGATCTCACTGCTGGCGACGTACCGCACCCCGGCGCGATCCTCGACAGCATCGTAGTCTTGAGAGACTAACACTGCGTCGTCACGTGCCCGGATACCCCAGAACGCCTCGGCCGAGTGCGCCAGAAAGCGCTGGTTAAACGCCCGCTGTGGTACCGGAACCTCCCGGCTCTGCCTGTCGAAGGCTGCCTCACCAAGTCGATGGATCTCCTCGGTCTGGGGGTCGTTGCCGGCATCGGTGTCCTCCTCGGCCGTCGCCGTCTCGTCGCTCGTTACATCCGGGGACGTGCCTGTGACCTCTGCAGCCGCCTGGCTGGCGACGTACTCGTTCTCGCCAACATCGCTGGCCGCCTCAGCGGCCATCTCGGCGTCAGGGCCAGCGTCGACCACGTCAGTATCTTTGGAGTCAGGTTCCCGGCCGCGCCTGCGGGACCGCCGCTGAGCGAGCGCTGCCACCAGGAACGCAGCTCCGAACGCGAGCCTGGTGAGCCCGCGCTTGCGCTCGCCGCTTCGGAGCGCTCGGAGGCCACCGAGGAGGCCCACCCCGCTAATGATCGTCGTCACCGCGCCCGATCTGACGCCGCGCCGGAGATACGGTACTATCTTCAAGATCGTCTCGCGGCCACTCGTGGCTACGGCCCGCGAGGACTCGACGTTTGACTCCGGCTCCGGCCGTTGGCTGGTGTCGGTCTGGTTCACACGGACTGTTCGGTCTCGACACACAAATCCTCAGCCCTCCTCGTTGCATTTCAACCGGGAATCACGCCCGGTTACCGCGCTACTGAATGGGGACTCAGCTCTGAACGATTCAGGGCCGATAATTCCAGTCATGGGTGGGCGAACGAATTGCCCGATAGATGTGCGTAGTAATCATTCACGATCTCGTTACTGGGGATGGAAATTCGAAATTTACCGCAAGAAAATGCGTCCATCTTCTGCTGGCAAACCGTTCGGTCAGGGAACGGCGTTTCGGGGATAGCTCGGTTTTGCCGTGCTTCTCACAACCGCGAAAACGGCGTCGACAGCGGAGAGAATACCCGGTTCGAGCCCGCCGAGGATCGGCCATAAATGGTCAATCATCCTGACTGTTTTCATGCCTCGACCCATACAGTGAGAGATGGCAGCCTATGAAGTTGGACTCCTGATTGTCGCGATTGCCATTTTTGGAACAGTCATTCTTCCGCGATTGCTCGAACATCAACCGCTCTCGTTTCCGATCATTTACGTCGGGCTCGGATTCGGCCTGTTCGCGTTCATTCCCGGTTTGCCCGTCATCGACCCGATTGAAAACCCCTACGTGACCGAACGGCTCACCGAGCTCGTGGTAATCATCTCGCTCATGGGAGCCGGGTTGAAGATCGACCGTCCGTTTTCGCTGAAGCGCTGGTCTGCAACCTGGCGGTTGCTTGGCATCGCGTTGCCCCTCACTGCAGGGATAATGGCGTTACTTGCGTGGCAGTTTCTCGGCCTCTTGCCAGCCACAGCCATATTGCTCGGGGCCGTGATCGCCCCCACTGACCCGGTGCTGGCCTCTGGGGTCGAGGCGGGCGCGCCGCTGACGGAACTCGAAGAGGAACAGGACCCGCAATACGAGTGGGGGACAGTTCGGTTCGCGATCACGTCAGAAGCTGGCTTCAACGACGGATTAGCATTCCCGCTCACGAACCTTGCAATCGCCGCCGCTGGCGCGACGCTCGTCGAGGGAACGTCTTTGGCGTGGCTGATCGACTGGGCGCTCGTCGATGTCCTGTATAAGATCGGGGCTGGGATCGTCCTCGGTTACGTGATCGGCGAGCTTACCGCTCGCTTGTTGTTTCGATTACCCGCGGCGGAGAGCCTCGCTGACATGATGGCTCGCGGCGAGGACGTGATGGCGGGCGTCGAAGCGCTCTCCACGACGCTGATCGCATACAGCGTGACCGAGTTGCTGGGCGGGTATGGTTTCATCGCCGTTTTCGTGGCCGCGCTGGGGCTCCGGCACTTCGAATGGGAACACGACTACTACGTGGAACTACACGATTTTGCCGTCGTCGTCGAACGGCTACTCATGGCGACGGTTCTCGTGTTATTCGGAGGCGCAGTCGCTGGAGGATTACTGGGACCTCTCACCTGGCTTGAAGGGGTAGTCGGTCTAGCGCTTCTAGTCGTGATCAGACCGGTGGTCGGAATTCTCAGCCTTCTCCGAACGAATGCCACCTGGCAGGAACGGGCCTTGATTGGATTCTTCGGGATTCGTGGCATCGGGTCGTTCTATTATCTCTCACACGCCTTGGCCGAGTCGTCATTTCAAGAAATCGAACTCCTCATCCAGGCGGAGGAGCTCTGGGCGTTCGTCGGTTTCGTCGTCCTACTGTCGGTTGTTCTCCACGGGGTGAGTTCGAGCCCGATCATGGACGCCTACGACCGATTGCAGCAGAGAACCCCGCGAATCAGGAAGTGGAAAGTGAGAAACGAGTGAAACGCTAGTATTTCGCTCAAGATATGCTAACAAACAGATATCCTACAGTGATCACTGCATACTCTGGATTGGCCGATTTCGAGATGTTGATCCCAACGAAGAGGTACTGAATCAACCGCGTTCTACACATTCGTACTGACAACTGAGGTGTCTATCGGGTTTTTCAATATCTGAAGTTCCATGCTGAATACACAGCGCGTATCGGCCTCGCCGGGTACGAACGTGAGTACAGGTTCTCAACCACAAATTAGGAGAGTCCAGTCCCAGACACCACCTAATATCTTAGGGGGGGCTCGTATGCTCGCTGGTCACCTGTCCAGTTCATGGAATCATCGACGGCACCGACGCTCGGAAAACAACGATACGGGTTCGTCGTCGACCAACTCACCGAGTTGGCGACGCGAGTTGACATCTGTGAAGGGGAGAACAAACGGCTCAAAAACACCATCAAGGGATTCACACGTAGGGACAGCAACATCTCCATCGGACCGGTTTGCACCCAGTGTCACGAGTCATATATGCTCAGATCCCGGGGAATGCTTCGATGTCCACAGTGCGCCTCCAGCCAGTCACTGTAACCCGAACAGACGTGTACTATCGCTACTGATGTCGACCGCATACTACGTGATTCACCTCTCGAGCGGTGGCCGCGTAGCCGGTCCGTTCGACACCAGAGCCGAAGCGAAGCTCGTTGCAGCTGACCTCTCGACGGCTGACGTCATGGTTCAGTACGGAGTCGAGCGGGAGTAACCGAAACGAATCGAACAAAAGACCGGACGGAGAAACCAGATTAGACGGAAGCGAGTCGCATCTCGTGACGGATCCATCCTCTCAGTCTTGCACGCAGCTTGTGACAGAAATCGGATAGAAAGACGGTCAGAACGATATTTTATCTTCCTGTACTGATGGGACGGCCGGCGACGACAATTCACGGAGAACTGATACCGACCGGCACTCTCAGTCGCCAACGCTTTCGACCGAGCCCTGTACCTCGTCGACGAGATCGGCGATGGCCCGCCGCTTGAGGACGAGGAAGCCGGCGAAGACGACGAGGAACCCGACGACGGTCAGCGCGGTAATCTCCTCGTCGAGGACGACGACGCCGACGACGGTAGCGACCACCGGGACCAGGTATGCGACCAGTGACGTCTCCAGGGCGCCCCGGACCTCCAGCAGCGTGAAGTAGATGAAGAAGGCGATGGCGGTGGCGAACACGCCGAGGTAGGCGACCGCAGCGACCGCGCTCGCGCTCGTCGGGAGCGCGAACGACTCCCCCAGCGCGAGGCTGGTGGCGTGGAGGACGATGGCGCCGACCACCATCGACCACCCCGAGAGCGCGGCGTTGCCCAGCGTCGGTTTCGCCCGCTGGACGAGGACGCCCCCGAGCGCGACGCTGGCGACCTGAAGGAAGACCAGTACCCGCCCGATGACGTCGCTCCCGAGTAGGTTCGCTGGGTCGGGCCGGACGATGAGGCCGACGCCCAGGAAGCCCAGCAGGATGCCGACCGCGCCGGTCGCCGAGACGCGCTCCTCGGGCAGGAGACCGAACGCCCATAGCGACGTGACGATGGGGACGAGGCTCTGCATGATGGCCGCCACGCCGCTGGGGACGGTCTGCTGGCCGACGAAGAGGAAGGCGTTGCCCGCGACGAGGAAGAGGCCGCCGCCGAGAATCGCGCCGAGGTTGGCCGTGCCCACCGGCCGCCAGTCCGTCGTCCGGGTGATGGCGTAGCCGAGCAGGAGGACCGCGGCGACGTCGTAGCGGTAGGCCGCAAACAGCACCGGCGCCAGGGACTCCAGGCCGACGGCTATCGCCAGGAAGGACAGTCCCCAGAGGGTTGCGAGAACGCCGAACAGACCGACCGTCGTGAACCGTTCGTCCACGGATCAGGTGGCGAGTGCGGGACGGTTAGCCTTCTCGATACGACTCCGTCGCGGGAGAACCGACTCAGTCGACCGTGTGGTGGTACGGCTTCCGGGCGACGGTCTCCCGGAGGTCCGCGAGCGAGTCCCGGCCGGTCTTGCTGGCCGCGCCCATCAGCGCCATCACTTCCTGGCGGGACACCGAGACGCCGGCCTCGGTCAGCGCGTCTTCCGGCCGCGACCGGAGTTCCCGGAGCGTGCCGACGCCGAGCAGGTACGGCACCGACCACGCGGAGACGGTGTTGCCGTGGGCCAGCGGCATCGCCTCCAGGTAGGCCTGGGCGTCGTCGAGGAACGTCGAGGCGTGGGAGGCGGTCCGGTGGACGACGCGGGCGGCGGGTTTTCGGTTGTCCGGGTCGACGACGGCGTCCTGGTCGATCCCCTCGTCGGCGAGCCACTCGGCGGGGAGGTAGACGTTGTTCTCCTCGGTGTAGTCGTCGTAGACGTCCTTCGAGACGTTGACCAGCTGGAGCAACAGACCGAACTCCTCGGCGGTTTCCCGGAGTGTCCGGGCGCGCTCCCGAGAGATCTCGCCGCGCGTGAGCAGGTTCGTGATGAGGGTGCCGACGGTGCCGGCGGCGTAGTAACAGTACTCCTCGAGTTCGGAGCGGTCGTCGATGCGGAGGCCGCCCACGTCGGCGTGGCGGTCGACGAACATGGCCATCCCGTCGACCATCTCCCGGACCGGCGGGACGACGGCGTCGTGGACTGGCTCGGGCTGGTCGGCGAAGGTCGCCCAGATGGTGGGCGACTGGGCGACGACCGACCAGTCGTCGTTGCGGTCCGCTGGTCCGGGTAGCCACTCCTCGACGTCCGACCGGAACTCGGTCATCGTCACGTCGTCGTCCGGGTCGAGGGCGGCGTCGTACGTCCGTAACAGTCGAACCTGTGCGTCCGGGGGGATGTGGCCGGCGTCCTCGACGGTGTCGGCGACGCGGCAGAGGAGATACCCCAGGCAGACGTGCGACGACATCGGCTCTTCCAGGACGTCGACGGTCAGAGCGAACGTGCGCGACACGCCCTGGACCGCGTCGTGACACCACTCGAGATCCGGTTCGACGGGTGGTACGGACGTCATCCTCTGATCACCGTTTGATCCCCTCGCTACTAAGGTAATGTGGTCGGAGACGGGTCTGGGCCGCGACGGACGGGGGCGTACGGACTGCCCGGCCGGTCTCGCCGGAGCGTCGGTCCGCATATCGGTGTGTCATATCGGTTGCTGTATCGGTACAGGGGCTGGTGACGCTTCCGCGTTCCGGATCGGGTGGTCTGCGCTGGTGGTCTGTAGGCGGGCCGATTCGCCCGTTCCCGGTCGCCATCGTCAGTCGTCCGTCGCCACGGGCTCCACGCCCGGGTCGTCGACGTCCACGGCCGGTTCGGTGAGGTCGCCGTCGCGCCACGTGCCGCGGCGATACCAGACGTAGGCGATGGCCGCGCCGGCGACGTTGGAGAGGGCGAACGACAACCAGATGCCGGTCTCGCCGATCTCGCCCGCGGCTACCCACGCGATGGGGAATCGGACGACGCCGAGCATCAGTACCGAGATGGCCGCCGCGGTGAGCGTCTTGCCGGCCCCGCGAAAGCTG
>Ga0075105_1000567_pt1 | contig 17229 bp, 18 predicted proteins | sample AntDeeMetag02WF5_FD_69800 | JGI IMG/M metagenome (GOLD analysis project Ga0075105, IMG submission 69800) | Saline lake microbial communities from Deep Lake, Antarctica - Antarctic Deep Lake Metagenome 02WF5 | ecosystem: Environmental > Aquatic > Non-marine Saline and Alkaline > Saline | place... | reverse complement strand
CGCGACGGTCATCGCGAAGACCGAGAAGACCATCAGCGCAGCCAGGAACAGGCTACGAAGTTTGTCGTTTGTTGTTGTCATAGGTTGTCGATTGTCCGATTGGGCGGCGTCAACAGCTTTCCTCCTGGCACGGACGGGGCCGACCCGCGTCCGAACCGAACCGGAGTACTCGTTGCTAGCGCCATGGGTAGGGGTACTTAATTAGTCATATCCAAGTGGTAATAAGCCTTGTCGATACTGTTGGCCATAGAATATATTTGTGAAGAAAACAGAAATAGGATATTTCAACGCCTCAGGCCCCGATGATTACAAGCAGGGAATCGGTGATCGGAGACATGTTACAATCTGTAAACTTATTCTCGTTGACGTTATGGACGCCGGCAGGATGGGTCGGTTCGCTCGCTGCAGTCGGTGGACTGACCCTCCGATACAGATGTTCGAACGGTCGAGGCGTGGCTCACTGGACGAACGTAGAGAGAACGGGCGTGGCTCGAACACGAGCCCCGCTGCAAGCGACCTCTCGGCTACGGCGTGGTTTCGTACGTCTCGATGTCGAGCCTCTTGATGCGCTCGAAGTGGTGCACGTTCTCCGTAAGCACTGGTTCTTCGTGGACGAGGGCCGTCGCACCGATGACCGCGTCTCCGATGCCGATGGTCCGCCCTTTCGACGTGAGCGGTCCGTCGATTCGACTCGCCTTCTTCATGAGAACGTTCGTATCGACGATCACGGATCCATCCAGTCAGTGAGGCTGTCGAGGTGCTCGCGAGTCTCGTCTTCTCGCTCCGAATCGCCTCACGTATCGCATCGGCCTCGTCGTCGGAAAGGATCCCCGCCAGGTTGAGCAGTGATCGCTCGTCGGCGATGCATTCGACGGCGTCAGAGAACGATTCGCCTGCCCGTTTGCGATTCTCGAGGCGCTGGTACGCCGCCTCGGTGAGCCGGACGTTTCGGTACTCGGTATCGCGCACGCGCATACTACTGTGCAAAACGAATCTGGAAAACGAGTTGATGGTTTCGCCGGGCTACTCCGGTCGCTCGCTCCCTACTCCGCCGTCACGACTTCGATTTCGTGGCCGTCGGCGTCCTTCGTAAAGGCGTAGTTGTTGTCGCAGGACTCGGGGTCGCGGTAGTCCACGGCGTCGCGTTCCAGCAGCGACTCCCAGGCCTCGTCGAGGTCGTCGGTCCGGACCGCGAGGTGGCCCCAGGCGTCGCCCATCTCGTACGCGCGCCCGTCGTAGTTGTAGGTGAGTTCGACCGTCATCGCCTCCTCGGCGGCGTCCTGGGGCGCGACGAAGTAGTTGGCGAAGGTGTCGGACTCCCAGCGCCCGGCAGGGGCGTAGTCGAGCTTCCGGCTGTACCAGCCCAGCGCGTCGTCGGCGTCCTCAACGCGGATCATCGTGTGATCGAGACTCCAGCGGGCGCCGTAGTCCCGCTCGACGAGCTCTATCTCGTGGCCGTCCGGGTCCGTCACGAATGCGTAGCCCGGGTTCTCCTCGGGCGGGCGGTAGTCCTCGACACCCTCGTCCATCAGCCCGTGGTAGGCTTCGGTGACGTCTTCGACGCGGACGGCGATGTGACCCCAGGCGTCGCCCATCTCGTAGGATCGGCCGTCGTGGTTGTAGGTCAGCTCCAGCAGGGCGCCGTCATCGTGGACGTCCTCCGGCCCGAGGAAGACGTTGGTGAATGTCTCGGCCTCCCAGCGCCCCTTCTCCTCGTAGTCGAGGTGGGACTGGTACCAGTCGAGGGACTCGTCGAGGTCTTCGACACGGATCATCGTATGGTCGACAGTAAACGCCATACCGGTATTGACGGCCGGACCGCCGAAAAACGTACCGACAGCCGTCGGGCAGGTGACAGAGCGACCCGAGTCCGCGCGACTGTGACGGTTGGCTCTGTTGAATTCCTCGGGAAGTGATTTATTCGGACACGGATCCGGTCAGTACAGGTGAGGGACGTATCGATTGGTGGGTGATCGAACGACAGCGGTAGGAGTGATACCGCAAACAACTCGAAAGCCCTCGGCGCGCTCGACTCGCGCGTCACAGTCTGCGCTCCTCGCTGCGCTCCGGTGCTTGACGTGTCGTGCTTCGCCGACCGCACCTCGCCCTTTCATTCCTCCAGGAGATAGCCTTACTCGCGCCACGGAGGCGCTCGGCATTGACTCCACCACTCCTCCCCGGATTCGCGCCGTCCGGCGCGAATCACGCTTCCTTCCGCAACCGCCTGGCCGGGAGCGGCGTTCATGCCGCGACCAGGGGAAGGGCAGGGCTGCGGTGCTGACCCTGGGGGACTGAAAGGGCGATGTGGGCTGGACGAAGCACGACGACGCAAGGACCGTGGTTCGAGAGAGAGAAGCTCTCTCGTCATCACGAAAGACGTGAAGCGTCTTTCGAACGACAACGAAGTGAGGACCGCAGCGAGTCGCGCGAGTCCAGCACGCCGAGGGCTTTCTGGCTGGTACTGTCGTCGTTTCTTCCAACACCAACTCCACAGAATCACACGTTCCATCGGCACGCTTCAGCGACCAGCCGATTCAGGCGTGAATGTATCTGAAGAATGGGATTTCAACAAAGCCTGGCTGTTGTAATCCACTACCGCTGTTCGACGGTCTCGGGGGCGTCGAATTGCCGGAAATAGGTACAACCGTCACTATGAAACAGTCGCATCCATGTCCCCACATCACGGCGAGTCGATAGCGTCAGCGACCGAGTCCTGATCGATATCGAACCTCGAGCATCGCGTTCTGGTGTGCTTCGTCGCCGGCGTGATGGGATCGTTGCTGCAGTTGTACAGCTTCTTTCGCCATGGAAACGGCCTCGTTAGGAGTGTCAGCTTGACTGGCAACGCCCGTGTCGACGTGTGTCGCGACCCAGATACCCCCATCCTGTGACAGTTCGAAATCCGCTGGGGCGCGCTGAATACTCATGTGCGGGGTACAACATGCCTGCAGACTATAATTTTACGAGGCCGTACAGGACATCGAATGATTATCAGCTTCGCTCACTTACTCGTCGTGATCCGGAGCACGTCCTCGTCGGCGAGTTCGTGGGACTGTCCCACCTGTTGTTCGTCGTGCTTGGCGCTTGGGCCCGTGACGCGAGCGAAGCGGAACCGGTCTTCGAAGTCGCCGCCGAGTTTCTCGCAGGCGTCCTCGATGGTCTGGCCCGCCCGGAGGATGAGCGGTTCCTCGTAGTCGACGCCGCCGTTGGGCTTGTCCATGTAGATCCGAATGAGGCCCAGTTCCTCCCAGATGACGTCCTTGAGCGCGTCGAGGCCCTTTTCCTCCGCGGCGCTGATGAAGATCGCCTCGTCCGGGTCGATGTCGTGCTCGCGCAGTTGCGCGTCGACGGTCTCCTTGTAGTCGGGCTCGATGAGGTCGGCCTTGTTCACGGTGACGACGGACGGGAGGTAGACGCGGTTGTCCATCACGCCGTCGATGAGGCGGTCGATGTCGACCTGCTCGCCGATGGTGACGTCGGCGTTGACGTGCCCGTGTTCGCGCAAGACGCCCTTGATGGTGCCCTCGTCCAGGTCCAGGTCGGCGCTGGAATTGACCGACAGGCCGTCCTTGGCCTTCCGGCGGATGGAGACCCGCGGCGGCTTTCGGTCGACGCGGACCTTGTTTTTGTAGAGTTCTTCGCGCAGGCGCGCGTACTGCTCGATCTCGAAGACGGAGAGGACGAAGACGACGAGGTCGGCCGTGCGGACGACCGAGAGCACGGCCTGGCCGTCACCGCGGCCGCTCGCGGCGCCCTCGATGAGCCCCGGCACGTCGAGCATCTGAATGTTGGCGCCGCGGTACTGCAACATGCCGGGATTGACGTCGAGTGTCGTGAACTCGTAGGAACCGACCTCGCTGTCGGCGTTCGTCATGGCGTTGATCAGCGTCGACTTGCCGACGCTGGGAAACCCGACCAGGGCGACGGTGGCGTCGCCGTGTTTCTCGACGGAGTAGCCGGTGCCGCCGCCGGCGGAGGACTGGTTCTCGAGTTTCTCCTTGAGCTCCGCGAGCTTGGACTTCAGCCGGCCGATGTGTGCCTCGGTCGACTTGTTGTAGGGCGTGCTGGCGATCTCCTCTTCGATCTCGCGGATCTCCTCTTCGAGCCCCATTACGTGTACGTCGGCCCGCCGTCCCGAATAAGGCTTTCCTCCCGTCCCGGCGACGGGCGTCCGGTCGGCGCGCCCCTGGCCGCGGCCACCCGCCGGGTCACTGGCGGCATCGGCCCGTGAAACCCGACGCCGTGGGCCGTCGCTGCCGTGTGCAGCCGACATGAGGAAACCGAGGGAACGCCTTCGATACCCCTCCCGGCGGGCGAATCTCTCAATCACACGTGCATTTCGACACACTAATACGGGGCCCAACACCACAACTCGACAATGGCAGACGTCGATCGCTTTCGCGACAGCACGCAGATTCTGCTGCCAGCGACTGCCCTCGACGGGATTCGGGACGAACTCGAAACCCGCTTTACGCTCACCGTTCGCCAGGAAGGCCCACAGGTCCGCATCATCGGCTCCCCCGTGGAGATCAAGCAGGCCACGGACTTCCTCGCGATGAACGGTGTGACGCTGGCCTGAATCGTCTTCTCGATCCCGTTTCGGTCCCTGACTGTGCGTCAGTCAGTAGCGGTGGGCACAGCCGATAGCGCGTAGAATAGTCGGGATGGCCCCAAGATCCGCTCAGAACAGCGCGTCGGACTCGTCGAGGACCTGTGCGGGACCGCCGACCTCCCACTGGCGGGTGTCGACGCCGCAGTCGGCCACCGCTTCCTCCACGCGGTCGACGTGCTCCGCGGTCGTGTTGACGTAGACGCTAGCGCCGGTGTCGACGGAGAAGTAGACGGGGACGTCCGCCTCGGTCCGGAGCTCTCGCACGGCGTTGAAGATTTCGAGGGTCCGGGGTTGCCAGTACACCCAGCCCGCGGGCCCGGTCATCGTCGTCGCCGCCAGCGAGAGGGAGTCGTGCTCGGCGAGTTCGAACGTCCGCTCGAACTCCCCCTCCCGGAGCGCGTCGCGCATCTCGGCGATCTGGCCGTGCATGTGGGCCATCCGCCCCTCGAACATGTGGCTCTCGGCCGCTTCCCGGTGGGCCGCTTCGGTCTCCTTGTAGGAGGGGACCATCCCGGCAACGACGCGGAGGTCCTCTTCCAGATCGGTCTCGATGCGTTCCGAGCGGCAGTCCGCGTCGTTCATCCCCGTCCGGAGGTGGGAGAACGCACCCGTGACCGCGCGTGCGGCCGAGGACGAACCGCGCCGGGCGACCGTCGATATCTCCGGACGAGTCATGTCGAGCCCCGCCGCCTCGACGAGCGCCATCGCCGCCGCGGCGAAGCCCGAAGAGGAAGATCCGAAGCCGATGTTCGTCGGGAAGTCGTTCTCGGATTCGAAGCGGACGCGGTGGTCGACGCCCGCCAGGTCGCGGACGTGGTCGACGACGGCCCGCACCCGCTCGGCGCCGCGGCCCTCGACCGGTTCCCCGTCGATGACGTAGTCGTCCTCGTCGAGATTGGGGTCCCACTCAGCCGTCGTCAGGCTGTGGCTCGGCGCCGTACAGACGCTGATAGAGTCGTGGTACGGCAGCCGCAACTCCTCGTCGCGCATCCCGTGGTACTTCACCAGCCCCTGGATCGGGTGTGCCTTCGCCGTCGCTTTCATACTGCTTTCTTCTGTGGGGTGTACTTTGCAGTTGCGTCTCTCAGCCACTGGTGTCACGCCCGTGACCGAACTGAGTGTAAACGGCGTGGTTCTATCGAGATTTTCAGCGAGTGATACGTTCGGGCCCGGTTCCGGTCAGTAGAGGTGCTAGAGGTAACGATTGGGTGTGTTCAGGGAGATGTGACTGGCGGTACCGCAAACACGTCGAAAGCCCTCGGCGCGCTCGACTCGTGCGAACCCGCTGTGCGCGCTCGTTCCTCGCGTGCTTCCGGGTTCGGACTTCGTCGACCGCACCTCGCCCTTTCAGTCCTCCAGGACAGCGATGCTCGCGCGATGAAACGCGCTCGCGATTGTAACCACCACTCCTCCCCGGATTCGCGTCGTCCGCCGCGAATCACGCTTCCTTCCACAGGTACCAGCGGTCGGCCGGGAGCGCGTTACATCGCGCGACCAAGGGCAGGGCTGCGGTGCTGGACTCTCCTGGTGGACTGAGTTCGTCCCCTGTACGCTCGCCACTTTCGGTCCCCTGCGCGGTTGCTGCACTGGCAGTCCCACGTTTCCAGATTCCGGGATCGATCGAGATTGATAAGCCGTTCGACCACCGAATCCCAAACAATGGACCGTCGTGCGTACCTCCGGACCGTGGGTGGGCTCTCGACCGTCGGGCTGGCCGGCTGCTCCGGACTGGTCGCCGAACAGAGCACCGGCAGCCAGTCCTACGACGTCGGCATGTCGACGGACGCGTTCAGACCGGCGCGGGTCGAGATAGCCCCCGGCGAGACCGTGGTCTGGCGCAACACCAGCTCCCACGCCCACACCGTCACCGCCTACGAGGACTCCATCCCCGGGGATGCCGCCTATTTCGCCTCGGGCGAGTTCGACAACCAGAGCGACGCCGAAGACGGCTGGATCGGCGAGACGAAGGGGGCGCTCTACCAGGGCAACGAGTACGAGTGGACCTTCGAGGTCCCCGGAGAACACCACTACTTCTGCGTCCCCCACGAGCAGGCGGGGATGGTCGGGACCGTTGTCGTCACCGGACGGGAAACCGCCACTGAGTGACGGGGACCGCGTCGCCACTCGTTGGCGACGAAAATACGAAACGGTGCGGCGAAAACCGACTTACTCTGCGGCTTCTTCGTCCTCGACGACCTCGCCGACGTCCTCCTCGTCGACGTCGACGGAGGTCTCCTCTTCGGCGGCGACTTCCTCGGGGTGGGCCTCGAGGGTGGTCTTCTGGATCTCGACCCGGCGGAGCGGGTAGATGTCCTTCGCCTCGCCGTAGATGGCCGAGGAGAGACGGCCCTCGACGATGGAGTCGACGAGCTGCTCGAAGGTCCGGTCCTGAGCCGACTCGCGGACGAGATCGATCATCGTCCGGCGGATGGCCTGCTCCTGGGACTCGTCGGCGCTCTTCGTGGTGAGCGCGACGGGCTGGATCTGGACGCGGTAGTCGTCCGTCGTCAGGACGGTGATGAACGCCTCGATCTTCGAGGAGCCCCGGCGGACGAGCGAGCGCAGGTAGTCCCGCGTCAGCTCGTGTTTGACGAACTCCGTGTAGGCAGAGTCCGAGGCGACCTCGTTGATCTTGAAGGTCAGCTTGATGTTGTTCTCGCTGGCGTCGTTGTTCAGGTCACCCAGCGTGGTCTCGATGGTGCGGCCGAGCACCTTGTCCGGTTCGTCTGCCGTGGTCTGGCCGAGCTCCGCCCGGTCGAACTGCTCGGGGGCGAGCACGTCATACCACCGCTTCTGTTGCTTGCGTCGGGATACGGATCGTTCGCTCATGTGTTGTTGGTAGTCGTGTGGTCGGATAACTGTGCCGCGACGGAGAGGTTGACGACGTAGTCGTCGACGGTCGACTGCAGGCCGCCGGTCGTCTCGCGCTCGATGGTCGTCACGAGCGCGTCGTCCTCGATAGTCGTACGCATCTCGTCGGTGTTGTCCGGGCGCACGGCGCGCGCGAGTCGCTCCGCAGTCACGGGGTCGCCGTGTGTCGTGCGGACAGTCGCGCGTTTCATAGTGCCTCCCGGAACGCCTCGACGAACTCGTAGCGTTCGCCCGCGAACTGCGCGCGAGCCCTGTCCTCGGTACCGGTCGCGTCGCCATCGGTCGCACTCACCGCGGCGTCCAGCGCCGCGGAGACGTCGGTGCCGTCCGTCGACCGGGCGGCCGCCTCGTCCTCGCCGACGACGAGTGTCACCGGTTCCGGCGAGCGGAAGTCGGCGACGAGTCGCGCGACGGTGCCGACGGGCATCGCGGCCCCGCGGGCGACGAAGACGCCGTCGTACCGACGCGTCGTCGCCTCGGCGACGGCGGCGTGTGCCCGGTCGGCGTGGCTGCGCCACGCGGCGAGGGCTTCCTCGTGGAGGCCGTCGTGGCCGAGCGCCAGCGCAACGCCGATGCCCGGTCGCTCCCGGGCGGCGGCGTCGAGCACGTCGGCGTAGCCCCCGACCGTCTCGAAGGGACCGCCAGCGAAGGGTCGAAGCGCGCGTTCGACGCGTTCACCCGCGCGGGCAGCAGCGTGTTCGGAGCCCGTGACGGCGAGTGCGACCAGCGACGCGACGCGCCGGTGGTCGTCCTCGTCGAGCGCCTCGGGCACTTCACCGTCTGCCGGCAGGTCGAGTTCGGCGAAGGCGTCGGCCGCCGCGTCCGCGTCACCGGAGAACGGCGCGTGGACGAGTGTCGAGTGTGCGAGCCCGTCCGCGAGGTCCGGGACCGGAACGGCAACGCCCAGACGGCGTTCGATCCCAGCGTCTTCGGCGGCCTCGGCCACCGTCCCAGACAGTTCGCCCGCGGCTATCGTACCGGCGAGCGCGAGGGTCGGGTCCGGTGCGTCGCCGAGTTCGCCGGCCGCCTCGAATGCGGTCACGCTGGACGGGTTGGGCCCCGCGACAGAGACGTCGGCCGTCGCGTCGGCGTGGCCGACGGCGACGGTCAGGTCGGCGTCGGTCGCGCGAGTCGCGTCGCTGAACGGACGCACCACGGTCGCCTGGAACGGCGTCCCGCGAGCGTCGAGCGCCCGGGCGAGCACGCCCGTCGCGGCCAGCGAATCGCCGTCGGCGCGGGCGACGAGGCGGACGAAGCCGGCCTCACGCAACGCGTCGGCGACGTCGCTGGCGGCGGGGGCGGACGACTGGTCGCGACCGGTCGTGGACATCTATTCGAGGAGTTCGACGGCGGTGTCGTAGCTGTAGGTGAACTCGGCGTCGATCTCGTCGCCGCGGTAGTAGTCGACCATGCGACGGATCTTGGACTGCGTGTTCTGCAGCGCGCGCTTGTTCTGGTGGTCGCCGGGATTCTCGTCCATGTGCTCACGGAGTCGAACGGCCCGCTCCATCAGGTTGCGCAGGTCCTCGGGGAACTCCGGTTCGGCGTCGTTCTCCTCGAGGATCTCGGTGATCTTCTTGCCCGTCGCGAGTGTGACGTCCGGCACCGGCGTGCCCTGGACGCCCTCGTCGCGCAGCTTCTGGCCAATGACGCTCGACGAGTGGCCGTCCTCGGCCAGCTCGACGACGCGCTCTTCGATGGCGTCTTCGTCTACGTCGCTCCACTCCGGCGGTTCGTCTGCCGCGGGCTTGTCCGAACCGGACGAGCCTCGACGGCGTGTGTGCATTCGTGCCATTGTTCGTATTGGAACGGCACAGACCGCTATGACGCCGTTCGATAGCAGCGCCTGGCGTGATTGGCGAACGCCTGGATCTGTCGCATCCAGTGCGTCGCCGAACACGGCCGCAATCTCGGAGCCGCCCAAACGGACGGCGAGTCAGATTTGCGGTCGTGCTGTTCCCGTCTCTACAACGACGAGCGCCCGACTAAACGGTTTCCATCTGTCCGTCCGAAACCGGTCGCTCGCGCGCGAACTATCCCGAACCGCCGCCGGGAAAAATTTCGGCGTGGCCTTCTCAGAACGCGAAACCGGTCGCACGGATATAACACGCCGGGGAACAGGGAATACACAGAGATGGGGAGGATAACTGACAGGGTGGGGGTATCGACTGGGGGAAGCGGGGATTCTCGCGCCCAGACCGCGCCGCTCGCGGTCATTCTGGTCCTGGCGATGGTCATCGCCGGTTCGACGCTCGTCATCGCCGTCGGCGGGCAGGCGATTTCGGAGACGCAGACTCGACTCGACGGAGAACGGGCAGAGAATACGATGACGCAATTCGACTCCCAGGCCGCGATGGTCGCGATCGGCAGTGCCAGCGTTCAAGAGGTGAGTCTGGAATCGAGCGGGGCATCGAAGTACACAGTTCGGAACGAATCGGGCTGGATGAACGTCTCCTACACGGATGGTACCAGTGGCGACGTCACCACGGTGTACAACTCCTCGATGGGGGCGGTCTCCCGCTCGTCGGGAGACAGCACGCTGGCGTATCAGGGCGGCGGCGTCTGGCGGTCTGACGGCGAGGGGAGCGTGATGGTCTCCCCGCCGGAGTTCCACTACCGCGACGCGACGCTCACGCTCCCGATGGTCCAGGTCAGGGGCGACTCGTCCCTGAACCGGCGGGCCACTGTCACGCACAATAGCACGACCCAGCATTACCCCGACCAGGACAACAGTGACTTCAGAAACCCGCTCGACGACGGACGGGTCGAAGTCACGGTCCAGAGCGAGTACTACGAGGCGTGGGGCAAGTACTTCATGACGAGAACCGACGGTGACGTCGAGTACGACCACTCGAACGGTCGCGTGACGCTGGAGCTGGTGACCCCGCCCGAGAGCACGACCGTCACGTCGGCACTCGCAGCAGGCGCCGGCGGAAATCTCAACGTCCAGGGAACCGGTGGTGGCCCTGGTTCGTGTGCGGACTGGAACTACCTCGACAGCTACAACTCCTCGAACACGCTCGACGACTACTGCAGCCAGACCCACGGTACTAACGGGAACGTCACCTACGCCGGCGATATCACGATGTCTGGGAGTGCGGACTTCGAAGGGAGTATTCGAGGCGGAGGATACGTCCACCTGACGGGGAGTTCGTACGTCACCGAAGACGTGTACTACTCCTCGGGATCCGAACCGAGCAATTCCCGCGTCGGTGGATCGGTCGAACAGATAGCCGGCGTCGAGTCGGCGAGTCCGATCAACACGCACGTAGCAGGACGCGTGAACGACGTCGAGGGCGACAACGACAACGGCGACCCCGGCGTTCCGATAGATGGGAGCGACCGACTGACCGGGAGTGATCCGACTCTCGAAAGCGGTACGTACTACCTCGAACGCGTCGACATGGGTAGCAGTTCGGTAGACTCACTCGAGATCGATACCACAGGCGGCGACGTCACCATCGCAGTGAACGATTACATCCACGTCAGCGACGGCGGATACGATATCACTGTTACCGGGAGCAACGACGTGCGGTTCTACGTCAACACCTCCGAGAAGGAGGGTGGAAGCACTGGCCTCCACGTCGGCCAGTCGTCCGAGATAGCCACCCCCCACAACAACGCCACGCAGCTGTACGTCTATGGCAAGGACGATTTCAACGCGACGATTCAGGGGGCAGGCAGCTCTAACAGAGCCCGATTCTCCGGCGTCATCTACGCGCCGTCAAGCAGTGACGGCCCAGGTACAGTCACTGTCGGGCATGGCGATGTGTACGGCGGTATCGTCACCGGCACGGCGAACATCAACACGCAGGCGGGACTCCATTACGACGAGGCGCTCGCGGCAGAACAGGCGCTCGCGCCCGACGCAGACGTCGTCCAGGTCACCTACCTCCACATCTCCGTCAATAGCGTCAACGTGACGAGCGGCTGATTCCCCGCTTCTCCACCCGCAGAAGCTGTATCTGAAAAGACACGTGGCCACAAGCGCTAATGAGTGTCCCCGAAGGTCAGCTAGCATGCTATCCGAACAGGGGTCACCTCACGCTGCGGTGAACTGGTCTCTCACCGCGGGAATCGAAGCTAAGCCACACCACAATTATACGGAGCGATAATCCGACGTGCTAGTTTATGGCCACTCGCACACAACACGGAGAGAAGAATGAGTGAGCCGGAGCTCCGTTCTACGCGCCGGAAAAAGGGGATCGGGGACTCACGAGGCCAGACGGGACCGCTCGCCGTGATACTCGTATTCGCGCTCGTGATAACTGGAAGCACGCTGGTCGTCGTCACCGGCGGTCAGGCCATCACCGATACCCAGAACAGGCTCGATGTCGAGCGAGCCTCGAACACGATGACCCAGCTCGACTCGCAGGCGGCGATGGTCGCCATTGGCGACTCGAAGACCCAGCAGATCCCGCTGGACTCAGAGTCGATCGAGGGGTTCAGCGTCGAGAACGAGTCGGGCTGGATGAACGTCTCCTACCAGAACACGGCCACCCGCGACGTGACGACCATCTACAACGAGTCGATGGGCGCCATCGTCTACCGGAGCGGGACCGAGAGCATCGCCTACCAGGGCGGCGGCGTCTGGCGGGCCGACGGGGACCGGAGCGTGATGGTCTCCCCACCGGAGTTCCACTACCGCGATGCGACGCTCACGCTCCCGATGGTCCAGGTGAGCGGCGACCGTTCGCTCACTCGCCGCGCGACCATCACCCGCAACTCGACGACGCGGTTCTACCCGAACAAGAGCATCAACGCGAATTTCGTTAACCCGCTCGTGAGCGGGAAGGTCAACGTCACCGTCGGTGGGCCGTACTACCGCGCCTGGGGGTCGTACTTCGAACAGCGGACTGACGGGGAGGTCACGTATCAGCACAGCGAGAACAGGGTCACGGCGTCGCTAACGGTCCCGGTCGGTGAACGCCGAGTGAAGGAGGCAGTTCACGCCTCGTCGTCGTCGGGGACGATCACGTTCAAGGGATCGACCGACCCCAGCATCGACGCGTACACGTCGGCGAACGGCGACGGATACGCGGGCGAAGGAAAGGACAACGGCTGGAACAACGCGACGCTCACAACGGCCGGCGACGTCGACGTCCAGGACAACGGCGTCCAGATATACGGGAACATCTCGGCCGGCGGCTCGGTCGACATGAAGGACTGGTCCAACAATTTCCACGGCCAGCGCGTCGAGTACGGAACGAGCATCAACCCCTCGCCGCCGGCCGGCGTCGAGACCGAACAGATCTCCGAGACCCCCGACACCTCGAAGATAGACGGACCGATCAACGAGCGCGTCGACCACATCAGGAAAAACCGGGACGGCGACAGCGACTACTCGGGCGACACGATCACGAGCAGCGCGACCATCGGCGAGGAGTCGCCCGGCGGAACGATGTTCTACGTCGACCACATCGACCTCGGGTCGACTGACACCCTGACCGTCGACGCGACTGACGGCAACGTCTCCATCGCCGTGCGCGACTACGTCCGACTGGACCAGGGGACTATCGAAGTGGTTGGCGATCACCCAGTACGCTTCTACATCAAGGGCGAGAACTCCCTCTCTTCATTCTCCCCGTCTGCGACCAGCAACTCGGTCGAGCCGAATTTGCTCGTAGAGGGCGGTACGGTCCACACCGGCGGCGACGAGAACTCCACGCAGGTGTGGTTCTACGGGAAGAGCGACTTCGGGGCCGCCTCTGTGCACAACAGCGGGGACTCGAAGATCGTCGGCGTGATATACGCACCGGGGAGCGACAGCGAGATGATAATGCGGAAGAGCGAGGTGTACGGCGGTATCGTCACGAACGAGATCGAGATCCTGGACGACGGCGTCATCCACTACGACAAAGCACTGGAGAACACGCGCGCCGTCCCGGAGGCAGCGCGGACAACCAAAGTCACCTACCTCCACATCTCCGTCAACCGCGTCAACGTCACGAGCTGAGACTCACCGGGAACCCGCGCCGCCGGCGTCGTCTATCACCGGTCGATGGTGACACCGATGTCGTAGACGACGACGTGGACGACACGTGGATTCGAGTGCTCGCACTCCAGGTACTCTTCGCCGTTGATCGTTTCTATCGGCGTCGCGCCACAGTCGAAGTCGGGGTCGTCGACGAGGTAGTCGCGCCAGAGTTCGTTGCGAGGCGACGAGACGTTGAAGTACAGTGTGTCGTAGCCGCCGTTCGAGTCCGACACGGCGACGTCGGTCCCGCGCCTGTTGGCCCGGAGGAGGACAGTCGACCCGCCAGTACTCTCCACGCTCGAAGACTGTGTCGCGACGACCGGGAGCAACACGCGGTCGTTCTCGACGACGAACGGCGGTTCCTGCAACACCAGGGCCCCCTGACGCTCGACGCGGAACACGGCGCCGGCCTCGTACACGAGCTTGCGTTCCCGGTCCCCGTCGTATACGATCGGACGGATTTCGCGTGTCACCGTCGTCGGGTTCCCAGCGCTGTCTTTCACGGTGACGTTTATCGAGACGTTCTCGTCGGTGTACAGCTGTGACTCCCCGAGGCTGACCTCCGTCGCGCGGCTGGGCGCGCCGCGTTCGTAGATGTCTGCCATGTTGTCGCCGAGGACGTCGAAGGCTCGCTCTGCGTTGTTCATCTGCTCGGCGTCACGCGCCGACTCGAGCGAGCCCAGGCCGCTGACGCTGACGATAGCCACGGAGGCGACGACGAGACCGAACACGAGCGCGAAGCTCAGCACCTCGCTGGCGGCCCGGTCAGTCATTCGTCACCTCCAGTTTTTCCGACGAGGTGTACGTGACGACGACGGTCCCGCCGCCCGCGTTGGACGGCGCCAGGTCCGTCGTCGTCTGGACCCGTACCGAGACGGATATCTCCGGATCATTCGATATCAGAACGAGTTCCGTCTCGGGGGTGGTCTCCAGCGATATCCGATACCCCGTTCCGCTGATCCGCTCCGGGAGCGACTGAGCGAGGGTCACCTCCCGATTGTCGTCACCGGCCGTCACGAGCCGGTCGGCGCGCTGGACGTCCGAGGCGACCTGCTGCCCGATGACCTCGAGTTCGGACCGGATGACCTCCTCCTGGCGGTCCTCGACGAAGCCGCCACCCGCCGACAGGAGCCCGGTGACGAGTACTGCCATGATCCCCAGACTGAGCACGTAGTTCAGCGTCGACGAAACGGCACGGTCTGTCATCGTGGCTCACCCGGGGCGACCCGGACGTCGGTCTCGTACTCGAGCTTCGGCGACTGGTAGACGTACCGGACAGTCACGTCGTAGACGGCTTCGGTGACGTACGGCGACGCACGCGGGTCATCGGCGTCGTAGCTGTCGTTGAGATTCGGCGCGTCCATGTTCGCGGCGCTGTTGTTGGCAGTCACGAGGGAGTAGTTGCCCTTGATTTGATCGCCGTTCGCGTACGTAATATTGTATTTCTGACCGACGCCGTTGGAGAAACGGCCATCGAAGCTCCCTTTCCGGAGAGCGTCGCACGGCTCACCTGCGACAGTCCCACTGGTAACGTCAACGATAGTGTACTCTTCTTCGACGGCAACGGTACAGCTTTCCGAACCAGAGGGTTTGGTGATTGTGACTGTAACTTCGTTATCTGAGACAGTGTCGTCAAGGTCGCCGTACAACTCCATTCTCCATTCAGCTGAGCCACCGTACTCCTCAGCTCTAACAGTAAACGGAGTCGCCGCCGTCGGTGCCTCTGAAACGTTCATCCTGAATGCCCGAGTTCCGTTACCGGGTTCGGAGGCGGGAGTAACACGCTCGACCCCATAGATCACGGTCCACTCGTTGGAGAGCAAGGCATCGTTATCTGGCCCGAATACCCGCCCGCCGCTCTCGTTTTGAACGACTCGCGATCCGTACGTCGTCGACCCGGATTTCCGCGAGACGTTGACGATGGCCGTGTCGGCCGCGCTCTGTTTGGAATAGGCCGTATTGACGTCGCCTATTCCCCTGTCCACGCCCTGTTGGAGTGCGCTCTGGTCGGTCGTGTTGTAGACGTTCGCCGACGCGATACTCTGGCCGACGCCGCGTTCGACGTCGTGTCTGAGCGTCAGGGCGTCGCCGCTCCCACCCGTCTCGCCGCGACTCGCCAGGTTCTCCGTGAAGATGGCGGAGTTGACCACGAGCGCGAGCGCGACGAACGTCACGGCGAGGGCGAAGGCGGCGACGAGGATGAGTTGGCCGCGACTCCGTGACCCTAGATCCGCCACGCGACCACCTCCACGCGGACGACGTTGTACACGCCCGTCCCCACGTCCTGGGCGTAGAACGACGACGACTCGTTGAGCGTCACGTTGGTCCGCCGCAGGTCGTGGTCGTACAGCCGGTCGTCGTCGGTCAGCGTCACCGTGCGTGATGCACTCACGGCGTTGTCGCTCGGGACGCCCCGGTACACGACGCGGTTCTGGATGGTCTTCCCAGAGGGCGACTGGAAGCTGACGTACAGGTTGTACGAGATTCCCTCCTGGTCGAACGACCGGGACAACATACTCCCGAGCGTCGTGTTCGGCGGGTCAGACGTGTAGTAGCCGATGGAACTCGTGTTGTGGAAGTCGCCGTCGCTCTCGTTCCAGTAGAGCACCGTTTCCTCTAACCCATCACGCTCGGCGGCGGCCGAGAGGACGCCGGACGCGACCGACCGCTGCTGGTTCTCGATGTGCTGGCTCGACGTACTCGCCGATAGTGGCGTCACCGCCGTCATCTGCAGTGCGAAGATGACGCTTGCGAGTAACAGCAGTGCGGCGACCACCCCCTCCAGCGTGTGTGCTTGGCCTCTGTCCATCTTACCACATCTCCACGACGACCGTCACGTCCTCGCCCGCGAGGGACGCGACGCGTGTCGCCGTCACCGCATCCGCGTTGGTCGTCGGTGGCGTCTCCCCGGCAGCCAGCAGCGTGTCGCTGCCACCGTAATCGCATTCACCGTCGGCCGCGCCGTCACCATCGGCTTCGACGAGTCCGTCGTCGACGTCCCAGCACAACAGCTCCGTTCGCCGGTCGGCCGCCGTGATATTTCCGTGGACGGTCACGTTCGCGTTCTGTCTGTCTTTGATCCCGACGAAATCGGCCAGGTCGTCCTTCGGCGGGCCACACGCGGTGATGTCGGTCCCGTCCTCGGCGTGCTCGAAGAAGTCGACCGTACACGCCGTACCGAGGACGCCAGGTCGCTGGGACGACCCGAGCTGGTCCTGGGTCAGCCCGTCTGCGACGCGATTGACCGTCACCGTCTCGTCCTGGGCACCGACGGTGAACGGCGCAACGATCCCCGGAACGAACAGGAAGATGAACATGACCACCGCGAGGAAGATACTGATCCCAATGGCGAAATCGAGCGTCGTCTGTGCGCGGCGATCTCCACTACTTCTCCGCGCATCGTCGTCCCCCCTAAACATTGGTAATCCAGTCAACTCCGAACGTCTCTAACCGCTCGACGGCCCGTTTCTGCAGACAGGTTAGTCTCGACTCTCTTAGCCATTGTGGCCGATTCTCATCGAGGGATAACGGGAACGTGTGACACGCCGTCCGGCGCTTCGATGCCTTTATCAAAAGCGACCGGATACCATTGAGTGCGGGCTCGTAGATCAGTGGTAGATCACTCCCTTGGCATGGGAGAGGCCCCGGGTTCAAATCCCGGCGAGTCCATCCCGTTTTGGCCGCCGTGTTTGTCGCACTCGAGTCCTGGTCAGGCCAATAGCCAGACGACGCTATTGGTTGACCCGATCCACTTGACCAGTACTATCAT
>Ga0075105_1000561_pt1 | contig 17363 bp, 11 predicted proteins | sample AntDeeMetag02WF5_FD_69800 | JGI IMG/M metagenome (GOLD analysis project Ga0075105, IMG submission 69800) | Saline lake microbial communities from Deep Lake, Antarctica - Antarctic Deep Lake Metagenome 02WF5 | ecosystem: Environmental > Aquatic > Non-marine Saline and Alkaline > Saline | place... | reverse complement strand
GAGGAAGTTGTTCTTGACGGCGCCCCCGTCGACCCGGAGCTGTCCCATCTCGATGCCGGAGTCGGCCTCCATCGCTTCGGCGACGTCGCGGGTCTGGTAGGCGATGGCCTCCAGCGTCGCCCGGACGATGTGTTCCTTCCTCGTTCCACGCGTCATACCCACGATAGTCCCGCGTGCGCGCCCGTCCCAGTGAGGCGCGCCGAGGCCGGTGAACGCCGGCACCATGTAGACGCCGTCGGTCGAGTCGACAGAGCTGGCGAGCTCGGCCGTCTGGGCGGCGTTCGTGATCAGGTCGACGTCCTCCAGCCATTCGATGGCCGCGCCGGTGATGAAGATAGATCCCTCCAGGGCGTACTGGACGGGTTCGCCAGAGCGCTGGAAGCCGACGGTGGTCAGCAGGCCGTGTTCGGAGTCGACAGCCTCGTTCCCGGTGTTCATCAGGAAGAAGGAGCCGGTGCCGTAGGTGTTCTTCGCGTCGCCCTCGTCGAAACAGGTCTGGCCGAACAGCGCGGCCTGCTGGTCGCCGAGCGCGCCGGCGACCGGAATCTCCGCACCGAGGAACCCGCCGGGGTCCGTGTGGCCGTACAGGTCTTCGTCGGAGGAGGGCCTGACCTCTGCGAGCATCGACCGCGGGACGCCGAACTCTTCGAGCAACTCCTCGTCCCACTCCATCTCGTGAATGTCGAACAGCATGGTCCGCGAGGCGTTCGTCACGTCGGTGATGACGTTCCCGGTGAGCTTCGAGATGAGCCACGTGTCGATTGTGCCCATCCGGAGCTCCCCGGCCTCGGCGCGGTCCCGGAGGTTCTCCGGGCGACTCGCCTCCAGCTTGAGCGGGTCGGCGTTGTCGAGGATCCACTCGACTTTCGTCGCCGAGAAGTAGGCGTCCGCCTCCAGCCCGGTCTTTCCGCGGATCCACTCGACCTTGTCCTCGGCCTCCAGTTCCTCGACGCGGTCCGTCGTCCGCCGGTCCTGCCAGACGAGGGCGTTGTGGACCGGGTCGCCGGTCTCGACGTCCCAGACGAGCGTCGTCTCGCGCTGGTTCGTGATACCGATGGCGGCCAGTTGTTCGGCCTCGAGGTCCGCCTCGTCGAGGGCCCGGACGACGACGGTCTTCGTGTTCTCCCAGATTTCGACGGGGTCGTGTTCTACCCAGCCGGGTTCCGGGTAGATCTGTTCGTGTTTCTCGTACGCGTTGGCGACGACCTGCCCGCCGTGGTCGAACACCATGAAGCGGGTGCCGGTCGTCCCCTGATCGATCGCGCCTACGTATGTGTCTGTCATGTCGGTGATCTCTCGGAAGTTGGCGGGTAGTTACGTCCGTCACCGCCTTGGTGATAAAGTTCGTGTGGAATCGGTATAAAACTTCGCGTCGCGCCGACAGGTCCGCCGAGTGGCCGGTACAACGAGGTAGTACGACGAGTACTGGAGCTATCAGTGGTGGAGGATACCATCTTACAATGTGGCACAGATGTGATGATTACTGATTGGATAGGGTCGCCGGTAAACATTAAAGTAGCCGGCCCGAGACCGTTCACGTAGTTGCATGGCATCGACACCCAGGGTCGTCGTCATCGGGGGCGGTTCGACGGGAACCGGCGTCGCCCGCGACCTCGCGATGCGTGGTCTCGACGTGACGCTCGTCGAACAGGGAAACCTCACTCACGGGACGACGGGCCGGATGCACGGGCTACTCCACAGCGGCGGCCGCTACGCCGTCTCCGACCAGAAGAGCGCCCGCGAGTGTATCGAAGAGAACCGCGTCCTGCGGGATATCGCTTCTCACTGCGTCGAGATGACCGGCGGATTGTTCGTCAAACGCCCGGAGGACACGGAGGAGTACTTCGAGCAGAAGCTCCGGGGCTGTAAAGAGTGCGGCATCCCCGCGGAGGTCCTCTCCGGCAGCGAGGCCCGCGAACGGGAGCCCTACCTCGCGACAGACGTCGAGAAGGCCATCGCCGTTCCCGACGGGGCCGTCGACCCGTTTCGCCTGGTCGTCGCGAACGCCGGGAGTGCGCTGGAACACGGCGCCCGCATCGAGACCCACGCGAAAGTCAGGGACCTCCTCGTCGAGGACGGCGAGGTCGTCGGCGTCGACGTCGAACACGGCGCGAAGTCCGGCGAGCGCGTCCACGGCGTCCAGTCCGGGCGTGAAGAGATTCGGGCCGACCACGTCGTCAACGCCACCGGCGCCTGGGCCGGCCGGATCGGCGACATGGCCGGTCTCGACGTCGAAGTCCGCCCGTCGAAGGGCGTGATGACGATCATGAACGTCCGCCAGGTCGACACCGTGATCAATCGCTGCCGCCCCAAGGGCGACGCCGACATCGTCGTGCCCCACGAGACCACTGCGATCCTCGGGACGACCGACGAGGAGGTCGAAGACCCAGAGAACTACCCAGAGAAACAGTGGGAGGTCGACCAGATGATCGACACGCTCTCGGAACTCGTACCGATCCTCTCCGAGGCCCGTTCGATACGGTCGTTCTGGGGCGTGCGTCCGCTGTACGAACCGCCGGAGACGGGAACCGCCGATCCGACGGACATCACGCGCGATTACTTCCTGCTGGACCACGAGGACCGCGACGGCGTCCCCGGGATGACGAGTATCGTCGGCGGGAAGTTCACCACCTACCGGATGATGGGCGAGGAGATAACCGACCACGTCTGTGCGAAGTTCGGGATAGACGCGGACTGTCGGACGGCCGAGGTTCCGCTCCCCGGGAGCGAGGACTTCCAGGTACTTCGAGACTACATGGACGAGTTCGGCCTCCGGTCCCCCATCGGTCGTCGGAGCGTCGAACGGCTCGGGTCGCGGGCCGACGAGGTACTCGGCACGGATGCGCCGAACCCCGTGGTCTGTGACTGCGAGGGCGTCACGCGAGCGGAGATGCGAGACGCCATCGACCAGGCGGGCAGCGACCTGAACGCGAGCCGCATCCGGACGCGGGCCTCCATGGGCAACTGCCAGGGCGGATTCTGCTGTCACCGCATGGCCAGCGAACTTCACCCGACGTACGCGGAACCGGTTGTCCGCGACTCGTGGGACGACCTGCTCCAGGAGCGCTGGAAGGGCCAGCGCCACGCACTCTGGGGAGAACAGCTCTCGCAGGCGATGCTCAACTACGCGCTCCAGGCGACGACACAGAACCGTGACGGCGACCCCGTGAATCGGGACGAGTCTATCGACTTCGACGCGTTCGACGGCGGGCCGGCCGCGTCGGCGTCGTCGGCTTCGTCGCCCCCATCGTCCCCGTCGGCCGTCACCGACGCTGGTCACACGGAGGGCGGCGATGGCGATTGAGTCGGACGTCCTGGTGATAGGCGGCGGCCTCGCCGGAACGATGGCTGCCCTCTCCGCCGCCCACGAGGGAGCAAATGTTCGGCTTACCTCCTACAAGCAGAGCACCCTCCGGATGGCGACGGGCCTCGTCGACGTCCTGGGGTACGTCGACGGCGAGGGGCCCGTGGCCGACCCCTTCGACGCGATGGACCGCTTGCACGCCGGCCACCCGTACCGGGTCCTGGGCGAAGCGACGGTCCGGGACGGGCTCGCGTTGTTCGACGATTCGGTTCCGGGCTACCGCGGCGGCCACACCGACGCGAACGCGCTCGTCCCGACACACGGTGGGACGGTCAAACCGACGGCGCGTTACCCCGCGAGCGTCGCACCTGGCGTCGCGTCGGCCGGCGGTGACCTGCTCCTCGTCGGCTTCGAGACGGTGACGGACTTCGACGCGCCGCTGGCGGCCAGCCACCTCGAAGCGGCCGGTGTCCCCTTCGGCGTCGACGGCGTGACGATGTCGTTCCCGGGCGACCTGCGCGACGACGCGAAGGTGACCCGGTACGCCCAGGCACTCGACGAGGACGAACGGGTGACCGGCGGCGGACGACGAATCGGCACGCGTCAGGACCTCGCGGAGCGAGTGAAGGCGAAACTGGAGGGCCACGAGCGCATCGGATTTCCCGCACTACTCGGTGAAGAGAATCACGACGACGTTCGCGCCGACCTGGCGCGGTATCTCGACGTGCCCGTCTTCGAAATTCCGATGGGGCCACCCTCGCTCCCGGGGATGCGCCTCGAAGACCGGCTGTTCGCGGCACTCGACGCTTCGGGGGCGTCCATCGACAGCGGCAATCCGGTCGTCGACTACGAGGCCGACGGCGATGGTCGCGTCGACAGCGTGATCCTCGACCGCAACGGGAGTCGCGTCCCCTACTACGCCGACCAGTTCGTCCTCGCGACTGGCGGCCTCGTGGGGAAGGGGATAGAATCTAATCGTGGGGGCGTGCGCGAGCCGATATTTGACTGCCACGTCCCCCACCCGGCTGACCGCTACGACTGGTTCGAGGACGGCGTCTTCGACGACCACGAGTTCGCCCGCTTCGGCGTCGACGTGGGCCGGGAATTGCGACCGCGGGAAGCCAGCGGTGATCCGGCGTTCGACAACCTGCGGGCGGCCGGGAGCGTCGTCGGGGGCTACGACCTGGCCGCGGAGAAGTCGGGCGCGGGTGTCTCGATTGCGACCGGATACGAAGCCGGCAGGCGAGCGGCGGCGGAGGTTCATCAATGAGTGACGCCAATACAACCGACGAGACGACGTTCGACGCGGGTGAATCGGGACCGGACGAGGAGTTCGAACCGGTCCAGGTGTTCCCCGAGGCCGAGGAGATGGACCTCCGGCCCGGTGCGGACTCCTGTTACAAGTGCTCGACGTGCGACACCAACTGTCCGGTCGCGGAAGTCGACGACGACTTTCCCGGGCCGAAGTTCCAGGGCCCCGAACAGTGGCGATTGAAGCAGACCGACGAAGACTACGACGTCGACGACTCCGTGACGAAGTGCTCGAACTGCATGCGCTGTGACAGCAGCTGTCCCTCCGACGTCCCGCTCAGCCAGATGCACAACACGGCCCGGGGCGAGTACGTCCGAGAGCAGCAGTCGAAGACGTCCGTCGAGTACTGGCGCAACCGGATACTCGCCAACTACCGAACCTCGTCGTGGCTGGCGAGTTACGTCCCCCGCCTGGCGAACGCCGCGATGAACTTCGGCCCGGCGCGCTGGGTCATGGAGAAGACGATGGGCGTCACGAGCGAGCGGGAGTTCCCGGCGTTCGCGACGGAGACGTTCCGCGAGTGGTGGGCGGCCCGCGGCGGCGCTGAGACGTCCCGTGAGCGCGCCCGGCGGGCCCGCGTCGAACGTGGCGTGGCCGCCGCGGATGGCGGGGACCGCGTGTCCGACGAAGACCCGACCGACCGGAAAATCGCGTACTTCCACGGCTGCTACGCGAACTACAACACGCCCGAGGTGGGCAAGGCCCTGGTCCGCGTGTTCGAGCAGTTCGGCTACGAGGTGGTCGTCCCCGAGCAGGGCTGTTCCGGGACGCCGATGTTCGCCAACGGGATGCTCGACGACGCCCGGCGCCACGCCGAGACGACCGTCCCCTCCCTGTCGGCGCTGGTCGAGGAGGGATACGACGCGGTGTGTTCGTGTACCTCCTGTTCGATGGCGCTCCGCCAGGAGTATCCCGAACTGTTCGACTACGACGGCGTGGACGAAGTCGCGGCCAACACCTACGAGGCGGTCGAGTACCTCCGGATCAACGAGGATCTTTCCGGAGCGCTATCCGGCGTCGAGGTCGAGTATCCCGACCTGTCCTATCACGCCCCGTGTCACGCCAGAAACCAGGGACTCCACCGGCAGGCAGTCGAACTGTTCAGGGACCTGGAAGGGGTCACCGTCACCGACGTCGGCGACTCCTGTTCGGGCATCTCGGGCACCTACGGCTGGAAGGACGACCGATACGACGTCTCGATGGCCATCGGCGAGGAGATGTTCGAGCACATGGAAGCGGCCGAGGGGACGACGGGCCTCACCGAGTGTCCGACTTGCGCGATGCAGATGGAACACGGGACGGGCTACGAGATTCGCCACCCCCTGCAGGTGCTCGAAACAGCGCTGGTCGACGCCTAATAAAAGGGTATACCGGCCGCGGGACCGCGTTCCCGAACCGCGCAGGTCGTCAGTCGCCCCGGACGAACGTCACGGGAGCGGGCGCTTCGAGCATCACCTGCTGTGCGGTGGAGCCGAAGACGGCCTTGCCGGTCGGCGAGCGCTTCCGGCCGCCGACGACGACGAGGTCCGCGTCCTCGCTGTTCGCCAGGTCGACGATACGGTCGCCGTGGGCTCCGATCTCCGAGGCTATCTCGTAGTCGACGCCCGCTTCCTCAAGCCGGTTGGCGATGTCGCGGATCGTCGCGTGTCGGCTGGCGACTTCGACCGCCGTCGCCTCCTCCGGTTCGTCGAAGTCCAGGCGCGAGGCGGCGTCCTTGAACTCTTCGTCGGTGAATACGTGTGCGAGAGCGACGTCAGCCCCCGCCGGACCGGCGATGTCGATGACGATGTCGGCGAGTTCGTCGACGCGGTCTCTGTCGTTCGGCCCGAGTGCAAGCAGTATCGTTTCGAGTGCCATACAGGCAGATACGGCCCGAACAACGTAAAATTCCCGGCCCTCGTAGCCCTTACCTTTCATCGAAACAGTACGTCTGGGCGTCGTTCGCGGATCAGGTCAGCGATCCGTAACAAAGGTTCTAATGCATCGCTCGAATATCTCGACCAAATGGTATCGGGTTCGGATCTCTATGGAATTCTCCTGCTTCTGACGATCGTTCCGGCAGGCTGGTTGCTTCGGCTCGCGTGGGACAAACGTGAGAAGCCCGGCGGCCGATGGCTCGCCCTCCTCCTCGTCGGGATGGCCGGCTGGTCGGTGAGCTGGGCTCTCGTCGTGCTCCTCGACGACCACACCTGGTCGCTGGCCAGCGCCGACGCCCTCCTCCTGTTCGTGAACCTCTCGGTCATCGGATGGTTCATGCTGTCGCTGGAGTTCACGCGACAGAAACGGTACGCGCTCAGACACGTGTTTCCGCTGTTCGTCGTCCCGACAGTGACGCTGCTACTCGTGCTGACGGACGCGTCACACTCGCTGCTCTGGGGACCGGAGATGTCCCTCGACGCCGCCGCTGGCATCACCCTCGACCAGGGCCCGTGGTTCTACGCCCACGCGACGTTCAACTACCTCCTGTTGCTGGTCAGCGGCGTCCTCCTCGTGAACAACCACACGGAACTCGAGGGCATCTACCGGAAGCAATCGGCGATTCTGATCGCCGGCTGGTCCATTCCGGTCGTGACGAGCATCGCCTACAACTTCGGCGCGTTTCCCCAGAGCTACCTGAACCCGACGCCGATCGGGTTTCTCGCCGGCGCTGCACTGTGGGGGTGGGGCCAGTACCGGTTCCAGTTGCTGGAGATAGCGCCCGTCGCCCGCCGGCACGCCCTCGACGAGATGGACGAGGCTGTCGTCGCCGTCAACGACGACGACGTCGTCGCGTATCTGAACGAGGCCGCAGTCGAGATGTTCGATCTGGAACCGACCGCGACCGGCAAACGCCTCCCGGCGTTACTGGCGGCGTATCCGGAGATACTGGAACGCCTCGAAGACGGCGACGTCGACGACGAAATCGTCCTGGAGCGTGATGGCCGTCGCCAGTATCTCTCCGTGAAGAAGACCCCCCTCGGCCGGAACGACGGGTCGGAGGGGTCGGAGGGGTCGGTGGTCGTCTGCGAGGACGTCTCCGAACTGAAACGCCACGAACGCGACCTCGAACTGCTGAAACAGGTGTTCGCCCGCGTGTTCAGGCACGACCTCAGTAACGACCTGAACGTAATACGGGCCCACGGCGAGTTGCTCGCGGCCAACATCGACGGCCCGCGGGCCAGTCACGCCGAGACTATCGTTCGGACGTGCGACGACGTCATCGAGACGAGCAGAAAGGCGCGCGCCATAGAGAAACTTGTCGACGTCGACCGCGACCGGTACGAGACCGACCTCGTCCACGTCGTCTCGGAAGCCATCGAGTGGTTGCGGGCGAACTTCGAGGACGTGACCGTCGAGACCGACCTTCCGCGGGACGGGTTCGTGCTCGCGGACGGGGAACTCGAACTCGCGATCCGCTGTCTGCTGGAGAACGCCGTCGTCCACAACGACTCCGCCGACCCGTGGGTCCGCATAACCGTCACCGAACGGGCCGACGAGTTCGTGCTCACCGTCGAGGACGACGGTCCCGGCATCAGGCCGAACGAGCGTCACGTCTTCGAGGACCGCGAGGTGGACCCGTTGTCTCACAGTAACGGCCTCGGGCTCTGGACCGTCAACTGGGTCGTCCGGAACTCGGGCGGAGACGCCCACTTCGAACACACAGACCGGGGGACGAAGTTCGAACTCAGTCTCGAACGGGCCCACCCGGCGGACGCGACTCCGACGGGTCCTCGGGACTAGGCCTCGTCCTCGTCCAGTCCCCACGAGTACAGCGCGAAGGTGCACGAACAGTCGGTGTCGAACCCACACTGGGGACACTGTCGGCCCGACAGGTCCACGTCGTCGAACCTGGCGAGTTCTTCCCCCCCGAACTTCGCGGCGAGGCTCGTCGTCGCCCCGTCATCGCGAAGCCACAGGACCGTCAACACCGGCGGCGTCTCCGCCAGGTACGCCAGGCCGTGGCTCGCGAGCGACGTCCCGATTCCCTCCTGCTGGTGTTCGGGGTGGACGGCCGTCGCCTTGAAGACGCCGACGGGGAAGTGTTCGGGTTCCAGGTCGGAGTCTGCCATCGCCCGCTCGGCCGAGACGACCATCACGTTGGAGAACGACGCCTGGTCGAAGACGGCCGTGACCGTGAACCCCAGAATCGTCTGCTCCCTGGTCAGCTGCGCGGCCGTCTCTATCTCGTCGACGCCGTCGTCCTCGACGTAGACGTAGATGTGGCGGTCGTCGGGTCTGACGTACGATTCGAGGATGTCCTCGACGGACTCGAAGTAGCCCGGTCCGAGCGACGCCTCGCTGATACCCAGTATCTGGGCGCCGATGTGGGACCCGTCTTCCAGTAACTCGATCCTGTCGGCGAGATTCCGGAGTGCCGCCGTCCTGTCGCCCGCGCGGGTGACGAGGCCGGTCTTTTCGTCGGTTATCCGGTACGACCCCTCCTGGTCGTGGCCGACGAACCGCTCCGTAGGTCGCTCCCAGCCGACGTACTCGTCGCCGAGTTCCACTTTCTCCAGCTCGTTGCTCTCGGCGAGTCTGTCGAGGTGTGCGTTCACAACCACCTCCTCCCTGTCGACGGCATCGGACACCGTATGGGTGCTCAGAGCCACCTCCGCACTTTCGTCGAAGACGTCGAGGATAGCGTCTTCGAGCTCCGGTTCCACCACCACCTCCTGATCGCCTGCTTCCTCAGGCATACAGATAGCACACGAACGGAGGTATCAAATAGTTATGTGATTATATACTTAGCAAGAAACACCGCCCGGAACGGGTTGTATCTGCAACGTTTCTCCGGCGAAACTGGGTACGATTACCCGGTGTTCTTCATCCCGGCGGCGATTCCCTGGACCGTCAGCCGGAGCGTCCGCTGCTCGGACTCGGTGAGGTGGGATTGCTGTAGGAGACGGACCTGGAGCAGGTTGAGCGGGTCGACGTACGGGTTCCGCCGTTCGAGGTTCTCTCGGAGCCACTCGCGGTCGAGTAGTTCCTCGCGTTCCGTGATGGTCGTCACGAGGTCGACGGTGTTCCGATACTCGTCTTCGATGCGCGAGAATATCCGGTCGCGCAACTCGTCGTCGGCCAGGTCCGCGTACCGCTCCGCGATATCGAAGTCGGTCCGGGCGAGCGCGAGCGTCGCGTTGTCGAGTTTCGTCCGGAAGAAGGGCCACTTCCGGTACATCTCTCGGAGCGTCTCCATCTCGCCCCCGTCGTCCAGGTACGCCTGGATACCGGTCGCGACGGCGTACCAGCCGGGGATGATACAGCGAGCCTGCGTCCACGAGAACACCCACGGGATGGCGCGCAGGTCCTCGACGCTCCGGTCCCCGCTGCGTGAGGCCGGCCGGGAGCCCATGTTGAGGTTCTCGATGACGGTGATGGGCGTGGCCTGTTCGAAGAAGTCGACGAAGCCGTCGGTCTCCAGGAGCGAACGGTACTCCAGGCGGGCGGCCTCGGCGGCCGTCTCCATCGCCGTCTCCCACGCCTCTGGAATCTCCTCGACCGGTTCCTCCAGCGCCGTAAAGCGCGCTCGCATCTGGGCATCGAGCATCTGCTCGAGGTTGCGTTCGGCGATATCGGGGTTGGCGTACTTCTCGGCGATGGACTCGCCCTGCTCGGTGAACTTGATCTGGCCCGACACCGACTCGTTGGGCAGCGCCAGCATGGCGTCGTTCATCGGCCCGCCGCCCCGGGAGATTGAGCCCCCGCGGCCGTGGAACAACCGCATGTCGACGTCGAAGTCGTCGGTGATCGCTGCCAGACGCTTCTGGTTGCGGTAGAGGCTCCAGTTGGCCGCCAGGAAGCCGTTCTCCTTGTTCGAGTCGGAGTAGCCGAGCATAATCTCCTGAACGCCGCCGCGGGCTTCCAGGGCCTGCTCGTAGGCCTCGTTCTCGAACAGCGTCCCCATGATACGTCGGGCCCCGTCGAGGGCGTACTTCGATTCGAGCAGCGGGACGACGTCGAAGCCGCAGTAGCCCGGCAGGTCGACGATACCGGCCTGGTCCGCGAGGAACAGTACCTCCAGGACGTGGGACGGCTCCTCGCACCAGCTAATGCAGTAGGTGTCGATGGCGTCGACGCCGAACTCTTTTTGCCACTCTGCGGCCTTCCGGAAGAGGCGAACGACGCGTTCGGCGTCCTCGGAGAGCCCGTCGGTGTCGTCCACGTCGAAGACGGGTTCGTCCTGCAGGATGGCGTCCGTGAGCAGTTCGACCCGGCCATCCTCGTCCCTGCCCTTGTAGTCGATGCCCTCGGACTCGAGCGCCTCGTCGATGGCGTCGGTGTGTTTCTGGCGGTGGTCGCGCAGGTCGAGGCTCGCGAGCGTGAACCCGAACGTGTCGACCTTGCGGATCAGCGGGTCCACGTGGGCCTCGGCGACCACTTCGGCGTCGTTCCGCCGGAGGTCGTCTGCGAGGATCCGCAGGTCCTCACGCAGCGCCTCGGCATCCTGATACCCGCCGGAACGGACGTCGGCGACGCGGAGGACGGACTCGCGCATCAGCCTGAGCTGCTGGCGATACGGCTCGTCCGGATAGCGCTCCTCGGCCTCGACGGCCACGCCGGCCAGCCGTTGCTTGTGGTCTTCGAGGCGCTCGTCGAACGCCCCGCTCGTCTCGATGTTGCTCGCGTCCTGGCTCAAGACGCCCGAGAGCGCCTTGAGCCGGTCGCGGTACATCGGCAGGACGACCTCGCGCTGGCGTTCCAGGGTCTCTTCGGTGACTTCCGGGGTGACGTAGGGGTTGCCGTCGCGGTCCGACCCGGCCCACGACCGGAACTCGTAGAGCGTGGATACGTCGACCGCGTCGGGGTCGTACTCGTCGGCGAGCGCCGACTCGAGTGCGTCGTACACCTCGTCGATGACCTCGAAGAGGACGTTCTCGATGTACCACTGGACGTTGAGCGCCTCGTCGGTGACTTCGGGTCGGCGGTCCCGGACCTGCGGCGTTTGCCACAGGCTCGTCACCTCCGCGGCCAGGTCGCGTTCGACGTGGCGTTGCTCGTCGTCGGTGAGCCGAACTTCGTCCAGCGTTTGGAGGTCGCCCGCGACCGAGCGGAGCTTCGCCTTCACCGTCTTGCGTCGGGCCTCGGTGGGGTGGGCCGTGAACGTCGGTTGGATGAGCACGTCGTCGAGAACGGCCTCGACCGTCTCCGGGTCGGCCCCGTGGTTCGCGAGGTTCTCGACGGCCTGTTCGACGCTGTCGTCGAGCGTCCCGTCCTGACTCCCCTGGCGAATCTGGCGGACGCGCTGGCGCTCCTCCGCGAGGTTGATGAGTTCGAAGTACGTCGTGAACGCGCGCGCGACGACGTCCCGTTTCTCCGGGTCGAGTTCCGCTATCGTCTCCCGGACGGCGTCGCGGGTCTCGGCGTCCCCTCGCCGGTACGCGATGGAATCAGTCCGCAGCTGTTCAACAGTCTCGAACGCACTCGTCGACGACTGGGATTCGAGTACCTCACCCAGGAGTTCGCCGAGTTCTCGGACGTCCTGGTTAATCTCTCTGGCGTGCAAAGTCATACCGTACTCTGCAGAGGCGAGTCCTAAAACACTAGCGGAACCCCGCACACGGCGGGTGGAGCCATCTGCTCGCGCTTCACAGGAGCGTACGGGACCCAGGATTGCCAATTCCGTATTACTGAACGAGTGCACTCCGTCTGTTAGCCGGAAACCCATTACTCTTGAACCCAGTACACACCGTCCATTCGCAGTTACTCGTCACGATGTCGTCTGAAACTGACGACGTGGTACCGGTCAGATTCAAGTAATGCAGGCGACACGTCTCCGATATGGCGTTCGCCACGAACGACGGGGCCGACCTCTACTACGACGTGGAGGGGCCTCCCAACGGTGAAGCGGTGGTCTTCGTCGAGGGACTCAGCTTCGGGAGCTGGATGTGGCGCTGGCAGCGACCGGCAGTTGCCGACACGTATCGAACCGTCGTCTGGGATAACCGTGGAACGGGCCGGTCAGACACCCCCGTGGGACCGTACACGACGGCGGAGATGGCGACGGACCTGGACGCTATCCTCGACGACGCCGGCGTGGACGCCGTCCACCTTGTCGGCGCGAGCCTCGGCGGCATGGTCGCGATCCAGTACGCCCTCGACTTCGAACGCGTCGAGTCCCTCTCACTGCTGTGTACCGGGCCCGGGGGCGAGGCGGCTGCGCCTATTCCCGAAGCGACCAGGGAACGGATGCTGAACGTCCCCGACGGGCTGGACCCGGGAGCGCGGATACGGCACAGGATGCGACCCGCGTTCACCGACACGTTCTGGACGGAGAACACGGACGTGATAGACTGGATAGTCGAGCAGCGACTGGAGACGGACCCCACCGACGACGCGTACGAGTGGCAGGCCGCAGCGGCCGCGGCGTTCGACGCGAGCGATCGGCTGGACGAGGTCGACTGCCCGGTGCTCGTCCTCCACGGCACCGACGACCGCGTCGTCCCGGTCGGGAACGGTCGCCTCCTCGCCGAAGGGTTGCCCGACGCCCGGTTCGAGGCAGTCGAGGGTGGCTCGCACCTCTTCTTCGTCGAACGGGCCGACCGCGTGAACGACCTGCTGGTGGACTTTCTCGACGATGTCTGATCGGGGTCCCCAGTCGTGGGTCGGCGACTGGAGCGGCCGGCGAGCACAGCTTTCGCCGGACCGGGTCGGCCTCGTCGACGCGACCACCGGAACGGAGTACACCTACGCGGCCCTCGACCGACGGGCGAACCGATGCGCCCAGCTGCTGGAGGGGCGCGGCGTTCGTGCGAGACCGGACGCGGACGCGTACGCGGGCGGCAGGGTCGCCGTCGTCTCGCGGAACCGCCCCGAGTTCGTCGACCTGTTCTTCGCGACGGGCAAGACCGGCGGCGTCCTGGCGCCGCTGTCCCATCGACTCGCGCCGCCCGAACTCGCCGCGCTCCTCGCAAACGTCGGGCCCGAACTGGTAGTGGTCGAGGAGCCGTTCGCCGACACCGTGGCCGCAGCACTGGACAGCGTCGACGGCGGCCTGGACCCCGACAGGCTCTCCCTTTCTGTCGACGGCACGGCGACGTGGGAACGGTACGACGACGCCCTGCCAGCCGGCGACGACGCAGAATACCACGGCCCGACGGTCGCGATGGATGCCCCCCACCTGTTCCTCCACACTGGGGGTTCGACGGGGGCGCCGAAGGAGACGGTGCTGCCCCACGAGGCCATCGTCTGGAATTCGGTGAACACTATCACTGGGTGGGGATTGCGGGAGGACGACCTGACGCCGATGGCGTTTCCACTGTTCCACACCGGCGGCTGGAACGTCTTGACCGTCCCCCTCTTCCACGTTGGCGGGACGGTCGTAATCGACCGGGAGGTCGACCCGGGCGAACTTCTCCGCGTCGTCGACGAACGCGGAGCGAGCGTGCTCGTCACCGTTCCGACCGTGCTGCGATCGATGGTGGAGCACGACCGCTGGGGGGACACCGACCTCTCGTCGATACGCTTCGCGAAATCGGGGGGCGGTCCCTGTCGCGAGGCAGTCATGGCGTCGTGGTGGGAGCGGGGCGTCGACCTCTCGCAGGGATACGGCCTCACCGAGTGCGGTCCGAACAACTTCGTCATGCCCGAGGACTGGCCGCGGGAGAAGGCCGATACCGTCGGCATCCCCGCCATGCACGTCGACGTCAGAGTGGTCGACGACGCCGGGAACGAGCGCGACGTCGGTGAGATCGGCGAACTCGAACTGCGGTCCCCTCACGCCGCGTCGGGCTACTGGCACGACGAGGCCGAGACTGCCGAGACGTTCGGCTCCTGGGTTTCGACGGGTGACCTGGCCCGCATCGACGCGGACGGCTACGTCAGCATCGAGGGGCGGAAGAAGCACATGTTCGTCAGCGGCGGCGAAAACGTCTATCCGACGGAAGTCGAGGCGGCCGTCGCGGCCCATCCCGGGGTCGACGACGTGGTAGTGATTCCCGTCGCCGACGAACAGTGGGGCCAGGTCGGGAAGGCAGTCGTCGAGGGGGACGAGTCCCTGACGGTCGACGAACTGGCCTCGTTTCTCGACGGGCGGCTGGCCCGGTTCAAGCACCCGCGACACCTCGCGTTCGTCGACGAGATGCCGACGAATGGTCCCGATAAGGTCGACCGTGTGGCTGTCACTCGCGAATTTGGGGAGTGATGGGCGAACGGTTCGATGCCGCACTCCGCTCGCTGATCGCCTCTCTCATCGATTCATCGATGCTGAATGCCACGATACGCTATCGAACAGTATCGGGCGAACGCGACGCCCGGTCACTCGGAGACCATCACGTCCCCGAACCGGCAGATTTCGACACGCCAATATCGATTTTAATAATTTCGGACCCCGACCGGCGGTAGATTTAAGCGATACTGGGTTCGTTTCTTTACCAAATTTCACCGATGACAACCAGAAAATCTCTCCGACGTCGGATCGCCGTCGCGGTCGGTGGCCAGTTCGTCCACGGCCTGTACCAGCTCGTCGTCGTGACGGCTGCACCGCCCGGGGCCCGTGGCGCACTCGTGGGTGCGGGGCTCCTCGCCGCGGTCACTGGTGGCGCGTACTCGGTACGTACTCTCACTCGACGAACGGCTTCTATGGAGTCCGAACTCGCACGCGTGCGTGCGGAGCGAGACGACGCACGGGGCGAAGCAGCAAACCTCCGAGTCGAACTCGAAACGGTGGAGTCGGACCTTCGCGCCGCGCGCGAGGCCGCCCCCGTCTCACCGTCGCCAGCCGCCCTCTCGACCGACGGAGGGCTCGCCGCGGCGGACGGCACGTCGATGGCGGAGATAGACGATTACCTTGCGGAGGCGGCTCAGGTCGTCGACGCCGCGGGCGAAGGGGACCTGACCCGTCGCATGTCGGTCGAGGTTCCCTCGGAGACGCTCGCGCAACTCTCCGAGGAGTTCAACGAGATGGCCGACGCCTTCGAACAGACCATCGAGACAGCGGCGGGATTCTCCGAGGAAGTCGCCGGGTCCAGCGAACAGGTCACGACCGCGACGGAGGCAGTCAAAGACGCCAGCGAGCGGGTGGCCGGCAACATCCAGGAGATCGCGGACGTCTTCCACGAGCAACACGAGCAGATATCGCAGATCAGCGACGAGATGTCCGAGATGTCCGCGACTATCGAGGAGATCGCCGCCTCCAGCAACGAGGTCTCGGAGATGGCCGACAAGACGGAACGCCACACCGTGGAGGGGATCGAGGCCGGCCGTGAGGCCCACGAGGCGATGGTCGACTCCTCGGAGCAGACCGACGACGTCGTCGCGACCGTCGAGGAACTGAACGACCAGATGGACGAGGTGGGCCACATCGTCGACCTCATCGACAACATCGCCGAACAGACGAACATCCTCGCGCTGAACGCGTCGATCGAGGCGGCTCACGCCTCCAACGGTGCGAACGACAACGGATTCGGCGTCGTCGCCGACGAGGTGAAGTCCCTCGCCGAGGAGACCAAGGGCGCGACCAACCAGATCGAGGGCCTCATCGACGAGATTCAGGCCCAGACAGACGACGCTGTCGCGGAGATTACGGACATGCAGGGCTCCGTCGAACACGGCCGCGAGACCGTCACCGAGAGCGTCGAGGCGATGGAGTCCATCATGGATCACGTCCAGGAGACCTCCAGCGGTGTCAAGGAAATCAGCAACGCGACGGACGACCAGGCGGCCTCCTCCGAAGAGGTGGCCTCCATCGCAGACGACGTGGCCCAGACCTCCCAGGAGAACGTCGAAGAGGCCGAACACGTCGCCGCCATCGCGGAGGAGCAGAACCTCGCCCTCGGCGAGATGTACGTCAACGTAAAGATGCTGACGATGCGGTCGAAACAGCTGTCGGCGCTGTTCGAGCAGTACGAGACGAGCGAGTAGCGTCCGTCGCGCCCCTATTTTTATATCGCCACCTGCCGCAGATGCCTGTATGGAGGTAGGCGTACTCACGGTTCCGCTAGGCGACCAGTCACTCGAAGACGCACTCGAATATCTCGACGGCATCGGTGTCGAGGCCGTCGAACTCGCCTGTGGCGGGTTCACCGGTGACGACCACCTGAAACGCGAGGAGTACCTCGATAACGAGGCAAAACAGGCCGAGTTGCAGGCGCTGCTCGACGAACACGACATGTACGTCAGCGCGCTCGCGACGCACAACAACCCGCTCCACCCCGACGACGAGCGGGCGGCGCGGGCCGACACGGAACTCCGCGAGGCAATCGAACTGGCGGACCAGCTGGGCGTGGACGCCGTGACGACGTTCTCCGGCCTGCCGGCGGGCAGCGAGGCAGGCGAGGTGCCCAACTGGATTACCGCGCCGTGGCCGACAGAACACGGCGACGCGCTCGAGTACCAGTGGGACGTCGCGACTGACTACTGGAGCGACGCGGCTGAACACGCCGCCGAGCACGACGTGAAGGTAGGCCTGGAGATGCACCCGAACATGCTCGTCTACGAGCCTCACAGCCTGCTCCGTCTGCGCGAGGCGACCAACGAGTACATCGGGGCGAACTTCGACCCTTCGCACCTCTACTGGCAGGGCATCTCCATCACCGACGCCATCCGTCTACTCGGCGAGGAGGACGCAATCCATCACTTCCACGCCAAGGACACGAAGGTGTACGAGGAACAGGCCCGCCAGAAGGGCGTCCTCGACACGGCGCCGTACACGGACGAGGCGAACCGGTCCTGGCTGTTCCGCTCCGTCGGCTACGGCCACGGCGAGGACCACTGGCGCGACGTCGTCTCGACGCTGCGGATGGTGGGGTACGACGGCGCGCTCTCCATCGA
>Ga0075105_1000535_pt1 | contig 17927 bp, 18 predicted proteins | sample AntDeeMetag02WF5_FD_69800 | JGI IMG/M metagenome (GOLD analysis project Ga0075105, IMG submission 69800) | Saline lake microbial communities from Deep Lake, Antarctica - Antarctic Deep Lake Metagenome 02WF5 | ecosystem: Environmental > Aquatic > Non-marine Saline and Alkaline > Saline | place... | reverse complement strand
AGCCTTAGCGACCGTAACACGCGTGAGGAGGCGGAATTCCGATACCAAAACGTTCTGTCTCTTCGCTTTCTACAGCAATAACGCAGTCGCGGCGTCTCCGTCTAGCGAAACTACAGAGCCCAGGTGTATGTAGCGCTGGTAGTGCCAAAGCAAGACTACCTAACATGCTAAGAACTAAACCGTAGATCTGGGCTTGGAAAACGAATAAGAAATCATACGCTATCAGTATTGTCGCTGTTTTCCCAATAACTCCTAAATTCGCGTGCTCGACATACTGTTTGGCGAGAACCGACTTCACAATCTGTACTTCCTTCTCGTTTAATCCATCAGGCTCCCTGAATTCGCTTGGCAGAGCGGGGAGAATGTAATCTCTGGTGAGTCGTTCTTGGCGGTTCAGTGCCGGTTCGCTTAATTCTGGCATATTATCAGGGCCACCGTCTGGAAGATAGATTATACTACTGAATTTACAGTTACGGGGTCGGTTTTTAATGGTATGGCTCGATTCCTATCTGTAAACACTTCTCACACCACGACGAGACTTTTACCATCACCCAGTTTCTCTCCGAACATGTCTGCCCTCGACACTGCCGCCCTGCAATCCTACCTCTCCGCGGAACTCGACGACGACGTAGTAGACATCGAGGTGCTCCACGAGGCGCTGAACCTCTCGCTCGCGGTATCGACAGCCGAGGAGGAGCGGGCGTACGTCCTCCGGCGACCGCGGAATCTACGGGAGACGGACCTGGTCGTCGACCTGGACGCGGAGTACCGGGTACTCGAACGCCTTGCGGACACCGACGTTCCCGCGCCGGAACCCGTGTTGCACTGCGAGGACGAGTCGGTGTTCGGCGACGAGTTCGTCGTGACGACGTTCCTCGATGGCGAGGCGGTGCCGCTGGGGTCGGACCTGCCCGAGCGGTTCCGGACCCCCGGGTCGCGGCGGCGACTCGCCGAGGGGCTGATAGACACGCTCGCGGAGATCCACTCGCTGGACCCCGGGCCGTTCGCTGACGTCTGCGAGCGCCAGACGCCGACGGAGATGGTTGACCGGGCGATGGCGCGCCTCGACGCCGCGACGAGCGCGACGGGCCGGGAGGTTCCGGAACTCCGGTCCGTGGGCGAGTGGCTCCGGGAGCACGCGTCCCCCAGGTCGGGGCCGACGCTCGTCCACGGCGACTACCGCCCGGGGAACGTCCTCTTCGCGGGCGACGACGACCCCGAGATAGCGGGCGTGCTCGACTGGGAGACGGCGATGCTCGGCGACCCGCTGACGGAACTCGGCTACCTGCTGTTGCGGTGGCGCGACGAGGGCGACACGACGCCGTCGCTGGACGAACTCGGGGCACGCCATCCGGACGAGGAGGCGCTCGAACAGTTGCGGGACGTCGAGGAGAACGGGTTGGCGCCGTTCACGAGCGACCCCGGGACGCCGAGCAGGCGGGAACTGGTCGCTCGCTACGAGGCGGCGACGGGGTTCGACGTCGAGGACGTGGACTACTACCTCGCGCACGCGGCGTTCATGCTCGCGACGGTCTGGGAGGACCTCCACCGGAGCCGAGTCGAGGCGGGCGACGACTCCGGGTTCCCGCCGCTGGTCGACTACGTGACGAAGACTGCCAGGAACCTCGTCGACGGGGAGTTCCGACCGTAGGTTCCGCCTCGGCTACCGGCCGCCGCGCCACTCCTCGCGGCAGTCGTCGTCGCAGAACGAGTGGTACTGGATGTCGCCGTTGCGTTTCTGGGCGACGACGGGGTACGTGACGTCGAACTGGAGTGACGCTCCGCAGTTGGCACAGACCAGCGCCGAACTGTCCGTCGCCCCAGTCATCGATGACTGAGACAGTGACGTCTGTCGGGCCGGTCACGCGGACGTCGTAGCCAGCGTACTGGAAGGAGACGAGGACGTCGCTTTCGTCGGCCCTCGAAGTGAGCGCGTCCAGACTGTCCGGTTCGATGGCGTCGAACAGCGGCGGTAGTGCCGTCGGGTCGGTGCCGTCCCGTCTGGCGACAGCATTGACGACCGTGTCACTGGCGCGGTCTGTTGCCCGTCTGGGTGGACCGACTACGCCTTCCCTCGTCATTATATCAGCACCCACGACACGGGTACGTATAAACACACTGTGGTATTTACGACCAGATGCAGTGTTTCGTACCCTGATTGAATATTCCGAAAGTATTATATCGAAATATACGACTCAGTTCTGCTCCGCTGCGTTCTCGCCGAAGTGGTTGAACGGCTGGACGTGTTCGTGGCGCATGAGCGTCTGCTCCTCGATCTCCAGTCCCGCTTCGATGAGGTCCTCCGCGAGTTCCATCAGTTCGCCGAGGTCGGCGGCGACGCCGACGACGCGGACGTTGCCCCGACTCGACACCATCTCCTGGACGTTGACGACGCGGTGGGTGTCGAGGGCCGCCTCCGCCAGGAGTTCCTGGTCCGAGACGGGGGCCGTACAGGTGAACGCGACCTTCAGCGGGAACCCCGCCGCCTCGTAGTCGAGGTGCGGGACGTACCCTCGGATGACGCCGGCTTCCTCCATGCGCTTGATTCGGTTGCGGACCGTCCCCTCAGAGACGGGGAGTTCCCTCGCGATGTCGACGGGCGTCAGGTTCCGCGCGTCTTCCTGCAAGTGGTGGAGGATTCCGCGGTCGACCGCGTCCAGTTCCGCTGTACTCATACTGCCAGATTCATCGGTCCGGACAAAGAACCTTCTGACAGGTGGCCGGTGGAACGCGGGGGCGAAGCCGACACGAGAGACTACCGCGGACGGCGGCCCGGCGGGAGCGACCACCTCGGTGTGGGACACTTCCACACCGACGGTCAAACTTAACCAGTTCACGCAACTAAGCGATTTAATGAGTCACCAGGTCGACCGCCGTACCGAGGGGGGAGGCGTCGGTCCCCGGAGCGGGCTGGAGGCGCTTCGCCAGAGTCCGGCGTTCCAGGGGCCGGTCGAGCCACTCCCGGAGGGCGGCTGTTCGAACGACCACCTCGCGCTCATCTACGAGGGCCGCGGGGAGCAGTTCGACGCCGCCGTCCCGTTCGTGCAGCAAGGTCTCGACGCCGACGAGCAGTGTCTCTACATCGCCGACGAGCACTCCCGGGCCGACGTGCTGGCGGAGATGTCGGCCCGCGGCATCGACGTCGACGCCGCCCTCGACTCGGGCGCGCTCTCCGTGCTCACCAAGGAGGAGACCTACCTCCGGGACGGCAGTTTCCACCCGGACGACATGCTCGCGTTCCTCGAGGCGACCATCGCGGACGCCACCGAGGAGTTCGAGGCGCTACGTGTGACCGGCGAGATGACGTGGGTGTTCGGCGACGAACCGGACGTGGAGGACCTCGTCGAGTACGAGGCGAAACTCAACCAGCTACTCCCCGAGGCGGACGGTATGGCGCTCTGCCAGTACAACCGCGAGCGGTTCTCCCCGGAGGTCGTCCGGGACATCGTCCGCACGCACCCTTACCTCGTCCACGGCACCGTCGTCTCCCAAAACGTCTACTACTCGCCGCCAGAGGAGTTCTTCGGCCCGGAGCAACCCGCCAACGAGACCGACCGCATGCTGCGGACGCTGCGAGAGCGCTCGGCGGCGAAGGCGGAACTCCAGGAGCGCGAGCGCTACCAGCGGACCCTCTACGAACTCGCCGCCGACACGGACCGCTCGTTCGAGGAGAAACTCCAGGACGTGTTCGAACTGGGCTGCGAGCGCTTCGACCTCGAACTCGGTGGCCTCGCGGGCATCGATACCGACACCGACTTCTTCGAGGTGGAGGCCGTCAGCGGGGACCACGATCACCTCCAACCCGGCGCCAGAGCCGACCTCTCGGAGACGTACTGCCGGGTGCTCACCGACGAGGGGGAGACGGCGAGCGTCACGGACCCCGTCGAGGACGGCTTCGGCGACGCGCGCGCCTACGAGGAGTTCGAGGTGAACGCCTACCTCGGCACCCGCATCGGCCTCGCCGACGACCACGACCGGTCGCTGTTCTTCGTCTCCTCGGAGCCGAAGGCGGAGCCCTTCTCCGAGGACGAGCGCACGTTCCACCACCTGATGGGCCAGTGGTGCAGTACGAACTCGAACGCAAGCGCCACGAGCAGGAACTCCGCGAGCGCGAACAGTACATGAGCGCGCTCGTCGAGACGGCGCCCGAGTGCATCAAGACCCTCGACGAGGACGGCACCATGCTACAGGTGAACCCCGCCGGCGTGCAGTTGCTGGAAGCCGACGCGGAAGCCGACGTGGTCGGCACGTCCATCTACGACTTCGTCGCCTCCGAACATCGGGAGTCGTTCCGCCAGTTCAACGAGCGGATCTGTAGCGGTGAGAGCGGGACCTTCGAGTACGACGTCGTCGGCCTGGAGGGAACGCGCCGCAACATGGAGACGCACGCGGCGCCGCTGTGCCACCCCGACGGCTCGACCTCACACGTGGCGCTGACCCGCGACGTCACCGAGCAGAAGGAACGCGGAGTCGTCCTCGAGAAGACGGTCGACCAGCTCCAGCAGTCCAACGACCGCCTCACACAGTTCGCCTACGCCGCCTCCCACGACCTCCAGGAGCCCCTGCGGATGGTCTCCAGTTACGTCCGCTTGCTCGAGGACCGCTACGCCGACGAACTCGACGAGGAGGCCGGGGAGTACATCGACTTCGCCGTCGACGGCGCCGACCGGATGCGCGATATGGTCGACGACCTCCTCGCGTACTCGCGGGTCGAGCAGTCCGACGGGACCTTCGAGTCGGTGGACTGCGGGGCCGTCCTCGACCGGGTCGTCGGGGACCTCCAGGTGCAGGTCGAGGAGACTGACGCCGACGTCGACGTCGCGGACCTGCCGACCGTGCAGGCCGACCCCGACCAGCTCGAACAGCTGTTCCGCAACCTCGTCTCGAACGCCGTGAAGTACAGCGGGGACGACCCGCCCCGCGTCGAGGTCACCGCCGAGCGCTGCCAGGACGCCTGGGCGCTCTCGGTCGCCGACGACGGCATCGGCATCGACCCCGAGTACAACGACCGCATCTTCGAGGTGTTCAAGCGGCTCCACCACAGCGACGAGTACTCCGGGACGGGCATCGGGCTCTCGCTCTGCCAGGAGATCGTCGAGAACCACGACGGCGACATCCGGGTCGACTCGGAACCCGGCGAGGGGTCGACGTTCGTCGTGACGCTCCCCGACCACGAGCCGACCGCCTAGCTGGGAGGGCGACGGGGCCGCGTCCAACGTCGTTATCCGCCTGCCGCCCCTCCCTCCGAGCGATGATAGAGGGACTGGACGCGGACCTGACGGAGACCGAGGCGGTCCGCGAGCACCGCGACGAGGTTGTCGAACGGGTGCGTCAGCACGCGGGGCAGGCCGCCCGTGAACTCGCGCGCCTGCGTGGCGGGGACTACGGTCGAGAGTCGTTCAACACCGACGGCGGCGAGTGGACGCTGAAGTACGAGGCCGGCGACATCGAGTTCCTCCGCTTCGAGGGGCGGGCCGGCGTCGACGTCTACGTCATCTCCACGCAGCAACCGCCGGAGCCAGAGCCGCTGGCGACGGCGATGGCACACTACGCCGACTTCGTCGCGGCGTTCAACGACTACGTGCGCGGTCTCGACGGCGTCCTCGACGACGTCCCGACCGACTTCCCGGACGTGGAGACGGGGGAGTCCGTCGTGGAGGCCCGGGACGCCATCGTCACGCGGATTCGGGAGGCCGCCAACCAGATGGCGGGCACGCTCTACCGCGTCGAGAACTCGGAGTACGGGTCGTTCGCGGCGTCCGTGGACGGGACGCGCTGGGAGCTGAAACGGGAGGCGGACCGCGCCTCCTACGTGCGCGTCGGTGGCGAGGGCGGCGTCTACGTTGTCTCGCAGTACGGCGCCCCCTCGGCCCGGGACGTGCGGGCGTATGCCGAGTCGTTCGGCGGGTTCGTCGCGGCGTTCAACGAGGACGTCGCCGAACTGGGCGAGGACCTCGACGCCGTCACGCTGTAGGGGGCGTTCCGGCGTCCCACGCGGCACCGCGATTCCACAGTTTCATATTCCGGGCGTGCCGTTTCCCACTCGATTACCGTGAGCGGAGAGCGCGCCGCCAGGGACGCAGCGACCACGCGCCGTGGCCCGTACCTCCTCGTGGTGTGCGGGCTCCCGGGCGTCGGGAAGACGACCGTCTCCGAGCACGCCGCCGACGCCCTCGACGGCCGCCTGCTCCGCACGGACGTCGTCCGCAAGGAACTGTTCCCGGACCCCGACTACACCCCCGAGGAGCGCGAGGCCGTCTACGACGAACTGTTCGCCCGCGCGAAAGAGACGCTCCGTCAGCGCCGCTCCGTGGTCCTCGACGGGACGTTCACGTACCGCGAGCACCGCGGCGACGCCCGCCGCACCGCCCAGGAGGTCGGTGTCCCGCTCTCACTCGTCAGGGTCACCTGCGAGGAGAACGTCGTCCGCGAGCGCATCCGCGCGCGAACCGGCGACGCCAGCGACGCCGACTTCGAGATCCACCAGCAGTACCGCGAGGAGTTCGAACCCATCGCCGGCCCGTTCGCACGCGTCGACAACTCGGGTCGCCTCGACGAGACGCTCGCGCAGGTTGAGGCGCTGCTGTAGACGCCACGCCGTCGCGCCACGCTTTTCTCGCACCCCGGCGAACGCTCGCGCATGACCGACGACCCGCTCGCGTGGGAGACGACGAACCGCCAGGTCGCCTACGAGTGCCCGGGCTTCGACATCGTCACCGAGGACGTCCGCCTGCCGGACGGCACGGAGACGGACTTCGACTACCTCGTCGACGACCCCGCTGTCGTCCTGCTGGCGTTCACGCCGGACGGCGACGTCGTGCTCGTCGAGGAGTGGCGCCAGGCAGTCGAACGCGTCAACCGCGCGCTCCCCGCTGGCGGCGTCGAGGGCGACGAGGAGCTCGCCGTCGCGGCCCGGCGCGAACTCCGCGAGGAGACGGGCTACGAGGCCGACACCGTCGAGCGCTTCGCCACCTACGAACCCGCCAACGGCATCTCGAACGCCGTTCACCACTACTTCGTCGCACGGGGTTGTGAACCAACAGCGGAGCAGGACCTCGACTTCAACGAGGCGATTCGCGTGACGACGGAGTCCTACGACGACCTGCTCACGGCCGTCCGTGACGGTGACCTGCTGGACGGTCGGACGGCGCTCGGCGTGCTGCAGTACGAACTGGGCTAGTTTTCGTCTCCGACTTGTTTTCGAGCGATGCAGCCTCCTTGGGGAACTCTTCGAAAGCCCCTGGTAGCTGGACCGTCCGCGACTCGCTGCGCGCTCTCCCTACGGTCGAGTGCTTGCGTCGTCGGGGCCGGGTCCAGCTACCAGCCCCTTTCAGTCCACCCGTGACCGGCTGGTCAATAGGCGACGGGCGGACCGAAAGGGGCGAGGCTGTGAACGAAGGCGGATGACGCAAGCACCGCAGGGAACGAAGTGACTGAGGAGCGCAGCGAGTCCCCCGAGTTCACAGCCTCGGGGCTTTCGAGGTGTTCACGCCGAAGCAGTTCTCGTGAGAATCCGACGGCGACACTTAACACAGAGAAGTGAGACACCCGAACGAACATGGGCGTCATCGTCTACGAGGACCCGCAGGGCGGCGTGACGGACTGGCAGACGGCGGACGCGAACCTCCGTTTCGACGAGGACACGGACCACTGGCTCATCCGGGCGGGGGACGGCGACACGGTGCGCCGCATCCCCCGGGAGCGCGTCTTCTACGTGGAGACGGCCGGGGAGCGCGGACAGTAACCCTTACGCGCGGTGGGCGGGTAGCCCGGTGCAATGAGAGCGGTATTCGAGGTCGGCGCCCAGGACGGCGCCGGCCGCATCGGCGAACTCGAGATTCCGCGGGCCGGCGTGACCGTGGAGACGCCGACGCTGATGCCCGTCGTCAACCCGAACCTGATCACCGTCGAGCCCTCGCGGTTCCCCGACTTCGGCGCGGAGATGCTCATCACGAACTCCTACATCGTGAAGAACGACCCCGAGCTGAACGAGCGCGCGCTCGACGAGGGGCTCCACGAGATGCTGGGCTTCGACGGCGCCATCATGACTGACTCCGGGAGCTTCCAGCTCGCGGAGTACGGCGAGATAGACACTCACACCGAGGAGATTCTCCAGTTCCAGTACGACATCGGGAGCGACGTCGGGACGCCCGTCGACATCCCGACGCCGCCGGACGCCGACCGCGAGCAGGCCGAGACGGAACTCGCCACCACGCAGGAGCGCCTCGAACTCGCGGCGACCGTCGACGTCGGCGATATGCTCGTCAACGCGCCCGTCCAGGGGTCGACGTACCCGGAACTCCGTGAGGAGGCCGGCCGACACGCCTACGGCACCGGCCTCGACCTGTTCCCGGTCGGCGCGGTCGTGCCGCTGATGAACCAGTACCGCTACGACGACATGACCGAGGCCGTCCTCGCGGCGAAACGCGGCCTCGGCCGGGACGCGCCCGTCCACCTGTTCGGCGCCGGTCACCCGATGATGTTCGCGCTCGCCGCCGCGCTGGGCTGTGACCTCTTCGACTCCGCGGCGTACGCCATCTACGCCCGCGACGACCGCTACCTCACGGTGGACGGCACGGAGCACCTCGACGATCTCCACTACTTCCCCTGTGACTGCCCGGTCTGCGCCGACCACACGCCCCCGGAGGTCCAGGGGATGAGCGCCGTCGACCGAGAGCAGTTGCTCGCCGAGCACAACCTCTACGTCTCCTTCGGGGAGATCCGCCGCGTCAAGCAGGCCATCAAGTCCGGGAACCTCATGGAACTCGTCGAATCCCGCGCGCACGCCCACCCCGACTCCCTCGACGGCTACCGCGCGCTCCTCGACCACGCCGACCAGCTGGAGGCCTCGGACCCCGCGAGCAAGGACGCCTTCCGGTACACCTCCGCGGACAGCGCGCGCCGCCCAGAGGTGCTGCGCCACCACCGCCGCCTCGAACGCCTCGACGTCTCCGGCGACGTCCTCCTCACGGAGGGCTCGGGCAGCAACCGCTTCGACGAGTGGTGGAACGTCGACCCGCCGTTCGGCCCGTACCCCCGCGCGCTGTCGACGACCTACCCCCTGACCGCGGAGACGCCCGACCGGATGGACCGCGCCGGCTTCGAGGCCGCCGCCGAGGGCGTCCGCCGACTCGCCGAGGCGAACCCGAAGGCGTCGTTCACGCTCGGCCACCGCGGCTGGCCCGACTCGGCGCTCGCGCTGGTTCCAGAACGCGTCGAACTGGTGGACATCTCACCGGAAGGCGAGTAGTTCGTTCCCAGTCTGGACGAGCACGTGGCCGTCCGTGACGACGGGTCCGCCACCGTGGTCGGGGAGCGTCCACGACCCGGTCGTCGAGCCGTCGGCGAGGTCCAGCCGCAGCAACTCGGTCCGCGCGTCGCCGCCGACACAGACGAACACGTCACCGTCCACGACCGTCGGCTTCGAGAACACCGTGGCGCCCTCGGGCGGGTCGACGCGCCACAGGCGGTCCCCCGAGACCGCGTCGACGGCGTGGAGCGGTTGCGGTGACGGGTCCGCACGCCGCTCCCGGACGACCACGACGTCCCCGTCCACCGCACCGACCTCGTACCACCGCCGGAGCGTCGCCCCGTCTGCCGTCACCTCGGTCGTGGCCAGCGGGTGCGTCCACCGCTCGTCGCCGGTCGCGGCGTCGAACGCGACGAGGTCCATCCCACCGGTCCACTTCGAGACGAACGCCAGCCCACCAGCGAGAACCGGCCCGCTTCTGACGTACGGTTCGACGGCCGACTCCCACAGCACGCTGCCGTCTACGGGGTCGAGGGCGTACAGGGTGCCCCGCGAGGTGGCGAACACTCCGTGGTCGGGGTGGAACGACTGCACGACGAGGCGGTCGTCGTCGACGTTCCCGACCCACAGCTCTGTCCCCGAGCGCGCGTCGTAGGCGTGCAGGTCGCCGGTGACGCGACTCCCGTAGTAGAGTCGGCCAGCGCCGACCGTCCACTCGCCCCGCGGCGGTTCGGGGGCGCCCCACGCGTGCTCGCCGGTCGCCGCGCCGAACATCCCCAGCGGGCCGCGCTCGTACTCGTCCACCCGGTAGTAGACGCCGTCACCGGGCGCCAGCAGGTCGGGGACGACGTTCGTCTCTCCCCCGAGGAACGGGTGCTCCCACGCGGTGTCGCCGCTGTCGAACGCGAGGCTCCGGACCGTCGTGCCCCGGGACTCCAGGCTCGCTGACGCGACCCGGCCGTTCGCCACGACCGGCGGTGTGTGAGCGTGTGCTGTTCCCAGGTCCCGCCGCCAGTGGACCTCGAGGTCGTCGCCGGGCGCACTGGTGGCCGGTGGGTTGCGGGTGCACGCCGGATCGTAGTCCGGGTACGGCCACTCGGTGTCGCTCCACGCGAGCGAGACGGGGTCGGGGGACTGTTCGGACGTCGCGTCGGCGTCGAGCAGCGGGGCCGCGGCGTAGCCGCCAGCGGCGCCGGCGAGGCCGCCGGCACAGGCCGCCAGCACCTCGCGTCTGGAGGGCGCGTCGGTCATCGGTTGGCGTTCACGACGGGCCGGCAAGTGTCTTCGGTGAAAAGACAAGGCAATTGGGCGCTCGCCGCGGAGAGGCGTGCATGACCGACTACTTCGAGGTCCACGAGCGCGACGCCGCGGCGCGCGTGGGCGAACTCCGCCTCGCGGAGTCCGTGACGACACCGGCGCTCGCGGACGACGTGATACGGGACGCGGGCAGCGAGTGGTTCCAGCGCCAGGACCGCCCCGAGGGCGACGAGTCGGCGCTGACCGTGCTGCCCCACCGCGGGTTCCCCTCCGGGACCGCCGCCGAGGTCCAGGAGTCGTTCGCGCCCGACTACCCGGACGTGGAGTTCCCGAGCGCCGCCGTCGTCTCCCCCGGGACCGCCGAGGACTTCGGCGCGGACGCATACGTCCTCTCGGGGGCGCCCGGGTTCGTCGGCCACGGGTCGGCGTTCCGGGACGCAATCGTGCAGACCCGTGAGGCGATTCCCGACGACACCGCGCTCTACCTCTCGGGAGTGGCGACGCCGCGGAACGTCGCCGTCCTCGTCTACGCGGGCGTCGACCTCGTGGACGCCGACCGCGCAGTCGTGCGCGGGACGCAGGGCCGCTACCTCACGACGGAGGGCGCCTACGACCTCGCTGACCTCGACGAACTCCCGTGTTCGTGTGGGGCCTGCCAGCAGCCAGCGGAGTCCTTCGACCGCGAGGACTGCGTCGAGCACAACGTCAACGTCCTGCGGGCGGAACTCGCGCGGGTGCGCCGCCGGATTCGCGACGGCCGCCTCCGGGATTACGTGGAGGGGCAGGCCCGCCACGCCGCGTGGACGACCGCGGCGTTCCGGGAGTTCGACCAGCAGTACGGCTACATAGAGGAGCGCACGCCCGTCTTCCGGGACGACCTGCTGCTCTCCGCGACGGAGGACACGCTCCGGCGCGTGGAGATCCAGCGCTTCGCCGAGCGCGTCACCACGCGCTACCGGAAGCGCCTCGACGGCCACCCTCTCCTCCTGGTTCCCTGTTCGGCGGCGAAGCCGTACAGCGAGAGCCAGAGCCACCGCCAGTTCCAGGACGCCGCCAGCTACCGCGCGCACATGGTGTCGATGACGTCGCCAATCGGCGTCGTCCCCCAGGAACTCGAACTCACCTACCCCGCCCAGCAGTACGACTCCGTGGTGACGGGGCGCTGGAGCGCCGAGGAGAAGGAGTTCGTCGCGAACGTGTTGCGGCGCTATCTCGAACGCACCGACTACTCCCGCGTCATCGCGCACATCCCGCCCGAGGGCTACCGCGACGTCTGCGAGCGGGTCGCCAGCGAGGTGGACGTCCCCTTCGAGTTCACGGTCGACGACCACCCGACGACAGACGAGAGCCTCGGGGAACTGAACGCCGCGCTCGCGGGCGAGGACAAGATCTGGGTCTCCGAACGTGAGGAGGCCACGCTCCGCGCGGTCGCGGACTACTACATCGGTGACGGCGCGGGCGACGAGCTATTCGCGGACATCGAGGTGCAGGGCCGCTACCCGAAACTGCAGGCCCTCGACGCCGACGGCGAGCAGCTCGCCGCGCTCGTCCCGCAGTACGGCTCGCTGTCGTTCACGCTCGCCGGCGCGGACCGCTGGGTCGACAGCGACGCGCCGACGAAGCGCGTGGAGATAGACGGCTTCGTCCCCGAGGGGAGCGTGCTCGCGCCCGGCATCCTCGACGCCAGCGACGACATCCGCGTCGGCGACGAGGTCGTCGTCGAGGGGCCGCGGGCGTTCGCCGTCGGGCGCGCGACGATGCCGGGTCCCGCGATGGCCGACGCCACCCGCGGCATCGCGATCCACGTGCGCCACTCCCGGGAGAAGTAACAAGACGCCCCGCTCCGTAGTCAGACACATGCAGGTCGCCGATGCGATGACCAAACGGGTCGTGACGGTGGACGCGGAGGTCTCCCTGCACGACGCCGCGGACCTGATGCTCTCGGAGTGCGTTGGCAGCGTCGTCGTCACGCGCGATGGGAACCCGGCGGGCATCCTCACCGAGTCGGACTTCGTCGTCGCGGGCCACGAGTACGACCGCCCGTTCAGCGAGATTCCGGTGTACGCCGCGGCGTCCAGTCCGCTCGTCACCATCCAGCCGACCGCCACCTTGCGGTCGGCCGCGGCGAAGATGACCGAAGAGCGCATCAAGCGCCTCCCGGTGTCCGAGGGCATCGACCTCGTCGGCATCGTCACCGCGACCGACCTCCTGGCCGCCCAGGCCGACCTCGACGCCGAGACCCGGCGCTACCTTCGCGAGCGCGAGGAGTGGACGGTCGACTAACCCCTTCGATTCCGGAGGATTGATTCACGCGGGCGTGGGAGGTTCGCCGTGGACCGAGACCACCTAGTAGCGACCGTGGGCGGCTTTCTCGTAGCCGCAGCCGTCTTCGCGGTCATGTTCTGGGTCATCGACGCCGAGGCCGTGCTGGCGGCCGGCCGGCAGGCCGACCTCCTGCTCCTGGGGGTCGTCGCGGCGACCATCCTGCTGTGGAACGTCGCGTGGGGCCTGGAGCTGTGGACGGTCCTGCGCACGCTAGACGTGCACACGCCGATTCACACGGCGCTGCTCGTGAACGCGGCCAGCGGCTTCGCCAACCACGTCACGCCGTTCGGGCAGGCCGGCGGCGAACCAGTCACGGCGTGGCTCATCACCCAGTCGACGGAGACCGACTACGAGGTGGGCCTCGCGTCCATCGCCAGTCTCGACGCCATCAACGTCGTGCCGTCGCTGTCGTTCGCGGTGGTCGGCGGCCTCTACTTCGTCTCGACGACGGACCTCAGCGTCGGCATGGTGCCGCGGAGCGTGCTCTGGGTCGTCGCCGCGGTCGCCGTCGTCGCCGTCCTCGCGTGGTTGTTACGGGACCGCGTCCGCCAGTACGCTGGGGGCGCCGTCTACCGGGTCGTGCACGCGGTGACGGCGCGCGTGCCGCGCGTCCAGCCGCCGTCGCGAGAGTCGCTGAAGGCACGCATCGCGAGCTTCGTCGGCGCCATCAGGCGCGTGGGCAACGACCGACCGCGGCTCGCGGGCGCCATCGGCCTCTCGGCGCTCGGCTGGGTTTTCCAGGCCGTCGGCCTCTGGGTGACGTTCCTCGCGCTCGGCGAGCACATCCCCGTCTACGTCCCGCTGTTCGTCCTCCCGCTCGGGACGATGGGGTCGGTGGTGCCGACGCCCGGCGGCCTCGGCGGCACGGAGGCCATCAACATCACCGTGTTGACCGTCGTCACGTCCGTCGCGGCGCCAACCATCGCGGCGGCGGTGACACTGCACAGCGTCGGTGGCTACCTGCTGACGACGAGCGTGGGCGCGGCGGCCGCCAGCGTGCTCGGCGTGCGCGGCGCCGTCGAACCGTAGGCCGACTGGAGCCGATTCTCTCCGGCGCTCACTCCCCGATAGCACCACCTGCGGGTGGCCGCGGCGCTTGGACGTACAGGGCGCTCCTGATGGTCAGAAACCGACTCACAGGGAGCGAACCGCCGTTGGTCGCGAGTGCTCAGAGGTAGCCGAGGTCCTCAAGGTGGTCGTCGATGTCCAGCCGTTCGGCTTCGTCCAGTGGCTGGCCGCGCTCGGGCATGAGCCGCTGGAGCCGCGCCTCGAGCTCCGGGTCCTCGATGCGGCGGAGTTCCCGGGGGTCGGACCCAAGGTCGTACAGCTCCGGCTCCCAGTCGCGGTCCGGGTACTCGACGTACTTCGCGCCGTCGGCGCGGATGGCCCGGCCCCAGTTCTGCTCGCGGTGGAGCGACGCGCCGCAGGCCCGCATATACGCGGGCCGGTCCTCGACGCCTTCGCCGGGACGAATCGGCTCGCCGTCGGCGTCGACGGAGAGTCCGAACCTTTCGAGAATCGTCGGCAGGACGTCCACCTGGCGGACCTGCGCGTCGACGCTCGCTGGCTCGATGCCGGGGCCCGCGAGCACGAACGGGACGTTCGTGGTGAAGTCGAAGACGTTCTCGCCGTGCCCCTTCTCGATGTAGTGGTCGTCGATGTCGGGGCCGCGGTCCTCGAACGCGCGGTTGAGGCGCCCGACGACGTCGCGGGTGTCCACGCCGCCGTAGTAGCGCAGCGCGTCCCGGAGGGACTTCAGGAGGAGTCGCAGGGGGCTGTGGCGGTGGGTGATGCTCTCGCCGTGGTCGCCGACGAACGCGACGACGGTGTTGTCGGGGGCGGCGTCGACGAGCGCCTCGATCTCGCGGTCGAGCGCGGAGAACGCGCGGCCGTACGGTGTCTCGCCGTACTCCGGGCTGTCGAACTCGGCGGGCACGCGGACGTCCTCGTGGATCTCCCAGAGGTGGACGAACGCCGCGAACGGTTCGGGGAGTGAGGCGACGCGGTCGAGGCCCTCTTCGCGCCACTCCGAGAACATGTCGGCGTCCTCTGGCCGGTGGTCGTAGCGGTCGAAGTCGCGGTCGAGGCCCGTCTCCGGGAGCAGCGGGCCGGTGACCAGCGCCTCCGTGTGGTAGCCGGCGTCGCCCATGACCCCGGCCAGGGAGTCGACGTCCGGCGACAGCGTTCCGTGCTGGAGCGACTGGACGCCGTTGCGCTCGGAGTACGTCCCGGTGAGCAGGCTCGCGATGGCGGGCGTCGTCGTGGTCGTCGTCGAGTAGAGGTTCGAGCAGTCCAGCCCGCTGGCCCGCAGGTCGTCGAGGAACGGCGTGTCCGTCCGGTCGGAGCGAACGAAGTCGTCCCGCAGGCAGTCGACGCAGACGACCAGCAGGTTAGGCTCCTCGCTCGATTGGGTGGTGTTCTCGCTCATGGTCAGGTCCTGTAGCCGAGGCTCTCCAGTCGGTCCTCGACGGTGCTGTCGTCTCCTTCGTCGTTCGACTCGATACTGGTCGCGTCGTCGGCCGGGTCGTGGCTGCCCCCGTCGGTTGCCGACGTCACGCTCCAGGGAACCTCGCGAAGCGCGGGGATGCCCACGCCTCCCGGGTGGCCGTAGATGTGGTGCTCGCCGACGGCGTTGCCGTGGTCGGCGGTAATCACCGCACGCTCGGCGTCCACGTTCGACAGCAGCAGTTCGACGTCCGCGAGGACCGCCTCCAGGTTCTTCCGGTAGCTCTCCCAGACGTCGGCCTCGGTGCGCTGGCCGAACCGGAGTTCCTCCCAGACGGACATCGGCTGGGTCCCCCAGTCGTCGAGCGCGATGCCGTCGTCATCGTCGTCCACGATGGACGGGAAGTGGGGCTGCATGTAGTGGACGACCATTCGGTCGGTGTCCCGCTCGCGGCCCGCCTCGATGGCGGCGTTCGTGATGGGACGGGGCGGTATCGTCCCGCGGTCGTCGTCCCAGCCGGTGCGCCACACCTCGTCGACGTGGCCGAATCGCGAGAGGTCCAGCATCTTCGTCGAGTAGGGGTTGCCCGTGACGTAGGCCACCTCGGCGAGCGCGTCGTCGTCGGCGCTCCCGAAGACGGCCGACAGCCACTCCTTCGAGGTACTCCCCGGCGAGATGGCGGTGCCGGTGGCCGGGAAGTTGTAGTCGCCCGCCCCCACGACGTCCGCGAAGAGGTCCGCGCGGCAGGCGTCGAGGACGACCAAAAGGTCCCAGTCGGCGTCGAGCACCGGGTCCGGGTCCGGGGTCGCCGGGCGGACGGAGAAATACGTCCGGTTGACGAACTCCCGGACCGCGTCGAGACCGGCGTGTCGGAGGCTCCGGACGGCGTCAGTGAGTGGAGAACTCATCGTCGGATTACGTGCGGTACTCCGTCGTTCACGCGGCGGGAAACGACGCAGAGCTACATTACTGCTGCGCTTCCCCGCTCGCCGGTCCCGGACCGCGCCAGAACTGCTCGCCCCCGTCAGTCGTCGACGGGTTCGACGTCGAGTGGCCGTTCGGGATTGGCCTCCGAGGCGGCGTCGGGCATCCCGAACTGGTGGTCGCCGGTCACCTGGACGGAGCCACGCTGGACAGTCACGTCGCCGGCGAGGTGCGCGCGGACGGCGGTCACGAGCGCGTCGGCCTCCAGTGGCTGGCCGCGTGCCTTCACGTCCTCGACGCTCGCGTCCGGCGGGAGGTCGAAGGCGCGCTGGGTGAGGATGGGGCCCTGGTCGAGGTCGGTGGTGACGTAGTGGGCCGTGACGCCCGCGACGCGGACGCCCGCCTCGACGGCTTGCCGGTAGGCCTGCGCGCCGGGGAACGCGGGCAGCAGACTCGGGTGGACGTTGATGATGCGCCCGGGGTAGCGGAACACGACGTCCGGGCTGAGGATGCGCATGTAGCGCGCGAGCACGACGACGTCGACGTCGTACTCGTCGAGGAGTTCGAGCAGGCGGTCCTCGTCGGGGACGCCGGACCCGTCGCCGACGTCGTGGAACGGCACGCCGTACTCCTCGGCGACCGATTCGAGACCGGAGTGGTTCCCGATCACGACCCGTACGTCCGCGGAGAGGTCGGCCTCGCAGAGCGCGCGCAGGCAGTGGTCCTCCTTCGTGACGAGCACCGCGATACCCTCGTCGCGCTCGTCGGGGAACCGCGTGCGGATGTCGACGTCGAGGTCGTCGCCGGTCTCGGCGAGTTCGTCGCGGAGCGCCTCGCGACTCTCGACTGGGTCGGTGTCGCAGTGGAGTGTCATCCGGAACACGCCGTCCCGGACGGTCTGCTCGATGTCCTCGATGTTCACTCCGCGCTCGAACAGCAGTCCGGTGACTCCGGCGACGATACCCGTGCGGTCGGCTCCGACGACCGTTATCTCGGTCAGGTCGGTTCGCAGCGGCGCCACCTCCGGACTGCCGTTCGGTGTCGGCATGGTAGAACACAGTCGCTCGACGCTGATAAGCCACTACGTGGTCGCAGAGCTTGCCGATGCACGTTCGTGCAACTTCCCCGCGTTCCAAAAGAGTCTTTGACCACGGACGCCCACATCCACGCGATGACCGCGTACACCGCGACGGTGACGGTCCGGCTGAAGCGTGGCGTCCTCGACCCGGAGGCCGAGACCACGCAGCGCGCGCTCGAACGCCTGGGCTTCGAACTCGCGGACCTGCGCTCGACGGACCGCTTCGAGATCGACCTCGACGTCGCCGACGAGGAGACGGCCGCCGACCGCGCGGGCGAGATGGCCGAGCGCCTGCTCGCGAACCCGACCATCCACGACTACGACGTGGCCGTCGAGGAACGCGAATGACGGTCTCGGTCGTCCGCTTCGGCGGGTCGAACTGCGACCGCGACGCCGTCCGCGCCCTCGAGGACGTCGGCGTCGACGCCGAACTCGTCTGGCACGAGGACGGCCTCCCCGCCGAATCGTCGGGCGTCGTTCTGCCCGGCGGCTTCTCCTACGGCGACTACCTCCGAGCGGGCGCGATGGCCGCCCAGTCCCCGATTCTCGACGACGTGCGGGAGCGCGCCAGCGAGGGGCTGCCGGTGCTCGGCGTCTGCAACGGCGCCCAGATCGGCTGCGAGGCGAAACTCACGCCCGGCGCGTTC
>Ga0075105_1000520_pt1 | contig 18401 bp, 17 predicted proteins | sample AntDeeMetag02WF5_FD_69800 | JGI IMG/M metagenome (GOLD analysis project Ga0075105, IMG submission 69800) | Saline lake microbial communities from Deep Lake, Antarctica - Antarctic Deep Lake Metagenome 02WF5 | ecosystem: Environmental > Aquatic > Non-marine Saline and Alkaline > Saline | place... | reverse complement strand
GTTGACGAGAAAGTTAAGAAGCTGGTCCTCGTGGATCTCACCGTCTGCTTGTTTGGTTTTAGACACACCTTCAGCAAGCAGACGTTCTAACTAAGCGGCTTTGTGAAGTACTGAGGCTTGGTCAGTGCCCGCCAGTCTTGTTGGTCAGGCTGGCGTGCCTTCCTCATCTAAAAATTCTACATCCTCGGACGCCGCTGGCTCGAACGAGAATTCTTTAAGCATAACACTAACTAGAAAGACCCCATCGCCTTCAGCCTCGATTTAACAGTGCCTAGATTCCCAGAATGGTCGGAATGAGAACGGTCGCAGCTACCGCAAGCACGAGACCGTTAATGAGTGCTGGAATCACAAATTTCTCACCTGAAACACGCTGGATCAAAGGGAGCGTTACGTCCATTGTCGTTGCGCCACCCGGCGCGATACTTGTTACCCCACCGAAGTACTTGGCGACGACTGGCAGCACGAAGAAGGTGACAATCTCCCGAAAGAGGTTCGCAAGAAACGCAATCGCGCCCAGTTTCATCCCACCGAGATCAAACATGACAACCCCCGCGTAACTGTACCATCCAAACCCTGCTGCGACTGCTGCGGCGTGGGTGACTGGCATATCGATAACTACTCCAAACAGCACGCCACCGAGAATGCTCCCGACAGCCACAGCTAATGGGATCAGGAGTACACCCCATCCGAAATGTACGATATGGCTCAAGGCCTCAGTATCGCCTCCAACTGTAACGCCAACGCCGAATAGTAGCGCCAAGAGAGCATAATCAGAGAGAGATACAACACCCGTGATGAAGCGCTCTGGAAGCCCGATGGTTGAGAGTCCAAGACCAACCACAAGCGAGATAAAAATGAGAATAATGATCTGCCAATCAAAGCTATCAGCTCCTAGTTCCGACGGTGAGCCTTGACGAGCGATTGTGTTCTCATCGGACAAGGCGAATCGCGGATCGACAATCGACGTGATCATGGTGAGCAGGTAGACACACATGATACTCCCGATGATACTTCCTACGCACAGCACAAGTGCAGATCCACCAATCGCATTCAAATTCTGGAGGATTTGGTCATCACCACCGAGTTGTGCACCGATCGAAATGAGGAGGATGACGAGACCTGTGAAGATGATACCGTCACCTATCTCCTGAGTTCGATAAAATGGTGAGTAATATCCCAGCAGGCCACCGATCAACAAAGAGACAAGCAGCGTCCCGATACTCATGTTCCACCATTAGAAGATACGGTATAAAACAATTCCATCGATAGTATTACTCTATGTGGATATGTATTAAGATATTCAATTGCTACTTGCTACTGGTTCGTTGTTCAACGTATTCGCGTGTTTCTCCCTGCAACACATATTCTGCCTGTTGAAGGTCTTCGATCGAACCCGAACCAGTGACGAACATGGCTGTCTGCAACTCGGCGACCAGATCTTCAACTTGTTCGATAACAGCGTCTGGCCCATCTGTGGCCGGTTTCAGGAACGGTTTCGCCAACCCACCGGCGAGTGCACCTAACGCAATCGCTTTTGCCACGTCTAATCCCGTCCGTACACCGCCACTTGCAATCACGCAGTTGTGTTCGGCTACACACTCGATTGTGCTTGCAGCGGTTGGGATTCCCCACTCTCGGAACAGGGTGCCGATCCGTTGCTGCCGCGGTGCGTTCGCGGCGGCTGCACGGTAGGCTTCGATCCCGGACCACGTTGTGCCGCCTTTTCCAGCGACATCGACCGCGTCAACCCCTGCCGTGGCTAGATTTCGGGCAGTCTTCCCGGAAATCCCGTTACCCGTTTCTTTGACAATGATCGGAACCGAGAGATCCGCAGCTACTCGTTCTATCGCAGCCAGGCAGTTCCGACCATCAACGTCGCCTTCTGGTTGAACGGCTTCTTGGAGGAAGTTCAAGTGGACTGCAAGCGCGTCTGCCTCGATCATCTCAACTGCACGCTCGACCATTCCGATGTCGTACTCTCGAAGTTGTGCAGCACCAAGGTTCCCGTAGATGAACGCATCGGGCGCGGCATCACGGACGACGGTATACGATTTGAGGACGCTGCCATCGTTGAGTTCAAGGCCGGCCCGCTGGCTTCCGAGTCCCATAGCGATACCTGTCTCGCTGGCAGCGTGGGCCAGTGCCCGATTGATTTCCGTCGTATTGTGATGCCCTCCAGTCATGCTCTCGATGAAGATTGGGGCGGATAACTCGTGTCCCAGAAATTCAATGGACGGATCAATAGCGTTGTAATTGAGTTCCGGAAGCGCGTTATGGACGAGTTGTACGTCTTCGAAGCCCGTTCCTGTGGTTTCAACGTCCCGCTCCTGAACGATCTGGATGTGATCGTCTTTTCGGTCTTCAGTCTCCGACGAGCCCTGCTCTATCATTAGTCAAAATTGCAAAAGGAGCAGCAAAAGGGTACTGTTATCCTGATTCGGCTCTGTCTTGGGTATCCTTGGAATGAAGTGTCCGTCCCCGCTACATGACCTGTATTCAGCGTAATATTCTACTCATTCCTATGATCGACAGAAGGACTATTGTTAGTAAGCACACCCATGTACCAGACGGGCACCGTCTAGTTAACGCACTTTGAGAAGTGAGCAGGTCGTAGAGTTGGTTTGAAATGATGCTCGCAGACCTGCTCAGCGAGAGCTACGCGGCGGAATTTGATGAATGCTGGGAGCGTGAGCGGACGGCGACGCCCGTCAGGGCGTTCGCCGTCCAGCTCCACGCGACCGGTTGTTCACTTCAAGAGACACAAGCGATTCTTGGCTTACTCAGCGTAGAACGTACTCATCAAGCAATCTGGAAGTAGTACATCGGCTGGCTGACAGCATCTCGGGCCCGCCGACGTCCACGAAAGCAAAGCTCTCGTGCAGCCCATCAGAACGCTTCGCGTTCTGAGGACGGCGAAGCCGTCGCGGGCCGCTATTGATAAAACCGCTGTCAAGATCAATGGAAACTAGTCTTGGGTGTACGCTGCAATAAATCTAGACTCACGGCTGATTCTCAATGTCGCAGTGTTAGAACAACGAGGAACCGATCCAGTCGCTGCATTCCTGCATAAATTGACCGAGAAACACGATCTCTCCGGGACGGTGTTTCTCGTTGATGGCTACGGTTATCTGACTGCCCTCTCTCGATTAGGGTTGACCGGTCACCTCGACTACGTCGATCGAAACCACATCGAAAAGTGGTTTCACACGCTCAAAATACGGATCGACCGTTTCCATAACTCGTGGGCTGGCAGTCGGGCAAGCGTCAGAGAATCGTTGAACAGTACGTACACTACTACAATACACAATGACCGAACCAATCACTTAACGGACAGACGCCAGCGGAGGTGCTAAACTAGACAGTGCCCAAACGGTAATCCTGTTTTGACATCGACATTGTGCGTCGTACCGAGGTGCTGTGTTTGGTGACAGATTCCTGTGGCTTCGATCTGTCCATGTTCGGCGTGGTGGTATACCTCACCATCCTCAATAGCCTGATCAGAGACTGAATCAGGATACTGTTCGTTGTTGTTCATCAAGGGCAGTACTGACCCAGAAATGTTCCCTCAAACAGTTTGCGGAGCCTGCGATATCATAGCTCAAGGGCGGCACGGCCTGTCTACTCCGCTACTTACCGGCTGAAGTCGTTTCAGACTTGAGTCGTCACGAAACTGCGTCTAGCGGATACTCATGGCTCCGCTCAGAAAACGCTCTGGAAGGATTGAGAAGGGTCTCAGAGCTCGAACGGACAGCGATGCGCGTCAGGCCGTTCTCCGTCCGACTACCTTCTGAACTCCCCACTTATCGGGGTTCGAACTCTATCAATTACTGGTTCTGTGCTGCGATCGACTTGCTGGGCGTTTCTTCAGTCACGAAGTCAAAGCCTCGCTTCTCCATCTCCTCGAGGTACCGTTCCGCGTCGAGACCACTGGTCTCAGTGATGAAGATGCCGTCCTCATCGATGGCACCGTCAGCCATGAGCTGGAGCGTGACGGACAGCGGGACGCCGACGTAGCAGCCATACTCGCGCATCACGGTGATCTCGTCGACGTCGAAGAACGGGGACGGCTGCTCTAAGTGGAAGATAGCACGGTCGTCCTGACCGTCTACGGTTCCGGTTACCTCTGCCGAAAGGATGGTTTGGGGCGTCCACTCCGTCTCGGGTGACAGTTCTTCGGGCGGCTTCCACTGCGTCTCGAGATCCAGTCCCTGGTTCTTCACCTGCTGTTGCATGACTTCGACGGGGTCGACCTCCGCTCCGTCGACCTCGACGCTGTCCGTCTCGAACGCGTTCGACGCGTGAAGGGTCCGCTCGTAGCGCTTCCATTCCTCGTGCCACGCGCCGCGCGTAATGATGCTGTCAACGTTCTTTTCCTGAGCGATCGGCGCCTTCGGGAAGGTGACCGGCTCCGGGTGAGAGATAACGTACGTTTCCGCTTCGCCGATCGGATCCGGGAACTCGAACGTCCGCTGCTCGCTGAACGCCGGAAGATCGTTGATGACCTCGCCGTTTTCCCACTTCGCCCGTTCGTCAACGTCGGGGTTGTGTTCATAGGTGACCGTGTCCGTGAGTCCGGGCGTCGTCTGGGTGAGGAGACGCCACATTCCCCAGTAGAAATTGACGTCTTCGACGTCGTCGAACTGTTCACAGGCGGCCATTCCGAGCGCAATGGTACTTACGAGACCTCCGTTAGCGAACCAGAGGGAATTCCCCGCCTCAGCGAACTCCTCGGATCGGTCGAGTACCTCTTCGAAGTCAAACGCGTTCAGATCGACGCCTGTGAGGTCGCCCACCTCTTGCATCGCATCGAGAACGTTCTCCTCGAACGGGTAGGGCAAGCCGTTGACGACGTAGTCGGTACCCTCGAGAACTCGCGCGATATCGTCCGTGTCGGTTGCGTCGACGGATTCGAACCGAAATCGGTCGTCGTCGATGACCTCGAGGAGGCGACGTGCGTTTTCTTCGTCAGCGTCCGCCACGACGATTTCGTCGAAGTCGCTCGTCTGATGGAGGTCGTAGACGCAGCCCGCTGCCATCGCTCCTGAGCCGCCTAGTACGACAGTCTTGCTACTCATATAGCGATTTAACAACCGATCCGGGCCGGCTTAAAACTAGGGGAAGACACGGAGCGATTCAGTCGCTACCCCACTGTGTATCTGTGAGGCGACTGCTCGCAGACATCTTCCTCCCGGAATCTCTTTGCCGATCGGCTACAATATCAGTGTATGGCGATCGTAGCAGCAATCGACGATTCGGAGCGAGCAGCACTCGTTCTCGGAGAAGCACAGACGATAGCGGCCAATTTCGACGAAGCAGTACACGCGATTCACGTCCTCCAACGCTCGGAACTCGTCAAAGTCCTCGAGAAAGACATCGAAGGACAGGACCTGACCGATAATTACGAGGTACAACAAATCGGAGAGAATATTGTGTCCCGAGCGACGGAAGAGTCGACACTGCCAGAACCCACTGTATCGGTACGCGTCGGAGATCCCGCGGCCGAGATAACGGCGTACGCTGAAGAGCAGGATGCGCGATACGTCGTCATCGGTGGACGGCAGCGGTCGCCGACTGGGAAGGCGCTGTTCGGAAGCGTAACACAGAAGGTGATATTCGAATCGCCTGCGCCGGTTGTTAATATCGCCCTCGACTGATTCTTGCGAAACAGCTGCAGTTTCACGCACTATCTCCAGTGAGGGGGTTAGTACTGAGGGAGGATACGGCCGACCCGTAGTCTCGAGAACGGACGGGAGAGACCGCCAAGTGAACCGAACCTCAGTCGTCGGAACCGCCCATCCAGCCGGGACGGCGCTCCGAGAGATAATCGACGACCGTTTGTTGGTCCTCGGTCTCGTGATCGGCTTTCTTGTAGCGTTCGGTCAACAAGACGGGGTGAGTCCGCTCGAGTTCGATAGTGAGTCCGATGAAACACAGCCCGATGACGAACGCGATCGGGAACCCGAGCAGGACGACGAAGTTCTGGAGCGCATCGAGACCGCCAGTGATGAGCAGGAGCGAGGAGAGCAACCCCACGAGTCCGCCCCAGAGGACGCGATTGATCGTCGACGGATGCGTACTCCCGTCGGTCGTGAACATTGCGAGACTCAGCGTCGTCGAGTCCACGGTCGTAATGAGGAACGTGAGTACGAGCACCAGGTAGGCGACAGCGAAGACGCCTCCGAAGGGTATGAGCGTCTCGAACAGTGGGAAGGCGGCGACTTCACGACCTTGCTCGAACACGATGGAGAGGAGGTCAGTGTTCCCTTGCGTTTGGACCCACAGCGATGACCCGCCCATGACGATGAACCAGGGGAACGAGGCCGCGGTGGTTCCGATGAGTCCTGCGAAGACGACCTGACGAATGGTTCGACCGCGACAGATACGTGCGATGAAGATACCGATCATGGGCGCGAACGAGAACCACCAAGCCCAGTAAAAGATGGTCCAGGCACCAACCCACTCGCCACCGTTCGCTGCATTCGCGTAGAGGCTCATACTGACGAAGTTGTTGACGTACCCGCCGAGTGCTTCCGTTCCGTTATTGACCAGAAACATCGTCGGACCGAACACGAACGCGACCACGAGCAGGGTCACGAAGAGGTACATATTGAACGTCGACACGCGTCGAATGCCGCGCTTGACACCCAAAGCTGCGGAGGCAGTGAATCCGACTGTGAGGCCGACGGTCACCAGTATCGTCCCGATATCACCGACCTCAACGCCGTAGTTGTAAGAGAGTCCACCGAGGAACTGAGTGACGACGAACCCGAGTGAGACGGCGACGCCACCCACCGAGACGATCACCATCAAGAGATCGAGTGGCTTTACCCAGCTCTTATCAAGATTCTCGACGCCGATGAAGGGGGCGAACACGGTCGATGGTTTGATCGGTGCTCCCTTACGGTGGACGTAGTAGGAGATCGTCACACCGACGATGAGATAGGCCGCCCACGGGGAGACACCCCAGTGGAGCATTGTATATTGGATCGCGTCGGGGATGATGGCGGCACTCTCCGCCTCTGAACCGAAATACGGCGGTCCCGAAGCGTAATGATACAGCGCTTCCGCTGGGCCGTAGAAGACTAGACCGGTCGAGAGACCCGCCGAGAATAACATTGCGAGGAACGAGGAATACGAGAATTCCGGCTCCTCGTCTGGACCGCCTAACTTGATGCTACCCCACGGTCCGACTAGTAGCCACAGGCAAAATACAACGGAGAGAAACATCGCCCAGAGGAATACCCATCCGAGTTCGCTCCAGAGGAATTCGTTAGCGTTCGTAAGGAACTCCCCTGCTACACCCGGACGGACGGCGATGTAACCGATCGCGAGGATAGTAGCGATCGCTCCGCCGAGGAAGACGAACGGATCGATCTCGTTGCGGAAGGAAGCGATGGTGCCTTCTGAATCGGTGCTCATAGGTAGACCACAACCGTCCCCTGTTCGACTTCTACGTCGTACGTCTCGACCGGCGGTTCGTCTCCCTCCATGTCGGCACTACAGCCCTCACAGCCGCCGTCAGCGACGGTATTCTCGTCTTCGGGTGGTTCGACTCGCGTCTCGAACGTTTTGGCTTTCACTTCGTGCGGATTGAAGACCGATTCGCCTGTCGTGACGTCGAACTCCCACCCGTGCCACGGACAGCGAACGACCCGTCCCGGCCGGACCCACTCGTACTCACCGGGGCTGTTCGATTCCGTGGTGCCGCCGAGTTTCCCCTCACAGAGCGGTGCGCGCTGGTGTGGGCAGTCGTTTTTCATCGCGTAGTACTCCCCGTCGACGTTGAAAACGCCGACCGAAAATCCGTCGAGGTCGACGATTCGCCGCTCGCCGGCGTCGAATTCGGCAGCCGGACAGATCTCGAATCGTTTTTTCGTCATTGGAATCACTTCAGTTTGCTTCCGTCCGTCGGGAGGTCCCACAGCTCGGCCGCGTTCTCGTGTTTGATCGCTCGCTCCATGTCGTCGTCCATCGGTGGCAGCCCCCACGTGGGATCGTCGCCGTCCCAGTGCGGATAGTCAGACGCGTAGATGAGCATCTCGTCCGCGTGCATCATCTCGAGGATGTAGTCGTGGAATTTCGGTCGCTCGGGTTCCTCGACGGGCTGGCTGGCGAACCAGACGTTATTTCGGATGTAGTGGCTCGGTTTCTCCTCTAGCCACGGCACCTGTGAACGGAGCCCCTTCCAGTTCTTATCGAGTCGCCACATGAAGTGGGGGACCCATCCGTAGCCGCCCTCAATGAACGCCCACCGCAGGTCGGGATACTCGACGAGGACGCCCTCGGTGACGAGCGAGGCGAGCTGTCCCATGTAGTACGAGCTGAGGACCGTGTGCCACTCGATGTAACTGTTCGGATGGCCGGCACCGGTCGGCGGATTGCTCGTTCCGTGCCCTTCCGAGAACGGGTGGACCGCCATCGCGAGGTTCTGTTCTTCGGCGGCCTCGTACATCGGCCAGTACTGGGGCCGACCGTACGGCACTTCGGCTCCGCCGGGCAGCATCACCTGACGGATCTGCGGGTGATCGCCGTATTCGCGGATGAGCTCCGCGGCTTTCTCTGGCGCCTTCGGTGCGACGTACATCGACCCGATAAACCGGTCGTCGACCGGAAGAACGTCGTTTACCAACCACTCGTTGTACGCTCGCGCGAGCTCGTTCGCGTAATCGCGGTGAGGCAGCGCCGCGAGGTTGAACCACGAGTTCCCGGTCAACATCGCGTAGTCGATATCGTGCTTGTCCAGGTGATCGTCGCAGATCTTTTGGTGGTCCGTTCCCGGTTTGTTCCCGTCATCCGTCTTCTCGTCCTGTCGGAGGAACTCTCCGGGATTTCGGTACAGCAGTTCCGGGAGCACCAGTCCATCGTCTCTGTAGCGATCCGGGAGGTATTGAGCGATCGCTTCGTCGTCTGCCCACCGCTGGTGGACGTCCGCGTCAACTAGCGTTAGCTCCGACTTTGAGCGACGGTCCGGTCTCGTTCCCTGAGTATCCTGTGCCATGCTCCACATAGACATACAACGACTATCCCAAATAAGTCTTTCCTCATTTTGAATGACGAAATCAGCTATAGAGCGCTTCTATATGGAATATTCGCCAGAAGAGCGTATCCTCATTATTTAAAAGACGAGGGATCGATTCGGCATTGTCGAATGAACTATTACGAAAATGATCATTAGTTACGGTCATAGCATCGATTCCTCGATTTGAGTCGTTTGCTCCGATCACTATATTCGACAATTCCGAATACATATGTGTGATGGCCCTGATAGCCAAAATATGGATGACGAGGCAAACCGTCCGATCAAGGCGTTATTGACGATGGACGATATCGTGACGACACTCGAGAACGAGGGTGAGCAGGGTGTGACAGCGATTGCAGAGGCGATCGACAGACCGCCGAGCATCGTTCACGACTACCTGAGCACGCTTCGGCAATTGGGGTATGTGGTACAAGACGACGACACCGGTGCGTACGAACTCAGTTTCCGATACTTGGAACTCGGGGGACGCGTCCGCGACGACGTAACGCTGTACAAAGTGGCGAAGCCGGAAGTGAATACCCTCGCCGAAAAAACCAGCAGCGAATTCGTCACGCTGTCTGTAGAACAGAACGGAATGTGCGTCGCGCTTGACGTCGTCCAGAACGACCTCAGCATCTCGTACGACTTTACCGATGGGACGCACTTTCACATGCACGCCTCTGCCGTCGGAAAAGCGATCCTCGCGCAGTACTCCGACGATCACGTAACCGAGATACTCGACAGATACGGGATGCCCGCACACACGGAAAACACGATTACGGACCGTGACGAACTCAAAGAAGTGTTCGAACAGATCCGCGAGAGCGACGTCTCGTTCGATCACGAAGAATACAGGATGGGGATGGCGTCGGTCTCGACGGTCATCGAGGATTCGACCAAAACCGTACTCGGCGGTCTCAGTATCACCGGCCCTGCACACCGATTGCGAGAACCCGACGTTGAAGAGGAACTTCGAAGAGAACTCCTCTCGGCCAGAAATATAATCGAGTTAAACTATAGTTCGAGTGATGCGACCACCTGAATCGAGTCAAAACCTCGGAAGCAGTCCCGGTGATCGACTCAATGACGATCGGTCGTTCCGCGATCTTCACCATCCTTCAGCGCAGCCACCGAACGGGAAATCCAGGTTCTCGTCGTTCGAATTGATATTGAGTTAACTTCCTGTTACCGATAGTGATCCCTCTCGAGTGGCTCCGTAGTAGACCGTGTGCTGGTTCCTAAAATAGTGGTTCTGTCTAGCAGAACAAGAGAGCGTCCGTCGTTATGGAAGCCATCGATATTACAATCGTACTACCGTAATCCACCGCCCAAATTCCGTACAGGGGGTGGCTTAGCCAGAGGACGATTCGTTCGAAAGAAAAAACGAGAGAAACGGTACTGACCAACAGACCGGAACGGTCGGATAGTACTGCTCTCCTCACGAACGCATGAGCGATCATCCCGGAATTCGCAGCTAATCGGAGAGAGAAATACTGACGGCACTGTGGTAGCGGAAATGAGAGAGAACGTAGGTGTTCTGTGACACAGAACGCTTTAGAGCCAACTACAAGTGCACCCGGTGATTACGCTTCAACCATGAACCGCACGAACGCTCCCGTCGAATCAATTACCACCCTCTTATCGGTGGTAGAATACCTCGAGCAGGCAGAAGAAGCGGGTGTAACCGAGATTTCCAATTCGGTCGGCGTTTCGAAAAGCACCGTGCACAACCACCTAACAACGCTTCGCGAAAGCGGGTACGTCGTGAACGAGGACGGTCGATATCGACTCGGGCTCCGTTTCCTTCGCATCGGCGAGACGATGCGGATGCAGACGGACCTGTTCGAGATTGCGCGACCGCAGATCGAAGCCCTCGTTGAGGGACTGGACTTAGTGGGTAATCTCTCCGTCGAAGAGCAGGGAGAAGGCGTCTACTTGTACCGATCCCGCGGAAGCGACGACATCCGATTTTCGACGCGGGCTGGCGAGAGACATGACTTACACTGTACCGCTACCGGAAAATCGATTCTTGCTCACGCGTCGTCGGATCGGCTCGAGACGCTCCTCGAACCGATGGAACTAGTCGGTCACACCGAGAACACGATCACCGAGAAGGGGGAGCTGCTGGACGAACTCGACCGAATCCGTGATCGCGGCGTCGCGTTCGACGAAGAGGAGTACGGTCCCGGGCTCCGGTGCGTCGGAGTTCCGGTGTTCGGTTCCGACGACGCGGTAATCGGCGCAATTAGCCTCTCAGGACCCGCAACCGACATGAAAGGGGAGTGGTATCGGGAAACCCTTCCGGGCCGATTACGTGCGACGAAGAACCGAATTGAAGTGAATATTCGCGATTATTAACACTCACAGAGCTGTTTTTGTGGGAATCGCCTGCAAAACGTATATATGTGGGATCGACTAAGGGTCATCTGATGGCAGTATCCCATTACGAGTGCACGAACTGCGGTATAGAGTTGGATTACAAGACTACAAAGCATAATGGCTGTCCGAGTTGCGGATTCATGCCGCTCCATAGCGCAGACTGAGTCAAATTAGAGTCGAATACGAGCGCGTCCGGAGGCCGCTGTGAATCGCCGTCTGACACGAATACAGCTAGGTCATCGCAGTTATTATAGACGAGACATAGCAGGACATTTTCACAGAATATCGCTTCGCGAACGGCGATACCGAGCGTTCGCTCAAGCGACGAAACGACGATCACAGACGGCTTTGTGCCGGTACCGACGGCTCAGTACTCATCACCCATATGCGGCAGAAGAGTTGGCAGCCAAGTCGGCTGCTATGAGCGTTCTCAAGCGGATGGTGACCGACGAGAACGCTCGTGTTGCTATATCGCGGAGGCGAGCGTTTCGAATGCCCAAACACGGCAGTCTAGCGATTTGGCGGAGTTGGAAGGGGCAAATACCCGCGACACCACAACTAACGTATACCAGCAGAGAGAACTCACGGATGGAATGGCGATAGCGTACGAGAACTATATCAACGGAGAGTGGATCGAATCGGGAAGCGGCAACACGTTCGAGGTTCGGAACCCCGCGAACGCCGACGAGGTCGTCGCACGGTACCAGGCATCGACGCGTGACGACGTCGAAACCGCGATCGATGCAGCGGTCGCCGCCCAGGACGACTGGGCCGGCACCCCCGGACCGAGCCGCGGTCAGATCCTCAAGGAGGCCGGAAAGCGCCTCGATGCGCGGAAGGACGACGTAACGGAGACGCTCGTTCGCGAGGAAGGAAAGACCCGAAGCGAGGCCGCTGGCGAAGTTCAACGCGCAATCGACATTTTCTACTACTACGCGGAGAAAGCCCGCGATATCGGCGGAACGTCAAAGGCGCCAAGTGCGTCCGGAAAGGAACTCCACACAAAGCGCGAACCGCTCGGGACGGTCGGGCTCATCACGCCCTGGAACTACCCCATCGCAATTCCGGCCTGGAAACTCGCGCCGGCACTCGCCACCGGAAACACATTAGTCATCAAGCCGGCCACCCAGGCGCCGAATATGACGCGAGTTATTTTCGAATGCCTCGACGACGCGGGACTGCCCGACGGCGTCGCAAACTTCGTGACGGGATCCGGCAGCGAGGTCGGAGCCCCGCTGGCGTCCCACGACGACATCGACGGCGTCTCGTTTACCGGCAGCACGTCGGTCGGAACGGCGGTCGCCCAGTCCGCGGCGGACGACCTCAAACGCGTCCAGTGTGAGATGGGCGGGAAGAATCCAACGGTCGTAATGCCCAGCGCCGACGTCGACGAGGCCGTCGATATCGTCGGTGTCGGGGCGTTCGGAACCACGGGCCAGTCGTGTACCGCCTGCTCTCGAGCGATCGTCCACGAAGAGATCTACGACGAGTTCGTCGACACGATCAGCGACTACGCGGAATCACTCGAGGTCGGGGCGGGGCTCGATGATCCCGATATGGGCCCGCACGTCAGTAAATCGGAGCTCGAGAGCACGCTCGAGTACGTCGACATCGCTCGCGAGGACGGGGCGACACTGCAAACGGGCGGAAGCGAGGTCGACGGCGGAGCGTTCGACGACGGCTACTACGTCGAGCCAACCGTCTTCAGCGACGTCGAGAGCGAGATGCGGATCGCTCAGGAGGAGGTCTTCGGTCCGGTGCTCGCAGTCTTGAAGGTGAGCGACTTCGAGGAGGGCGTCGAGGTCGCCAACGACGTCGAGTTTGGTCTTTCCGCGAGTATCGTCACGCAGGATCTCACCGAAGCGAACCGATTCGTCGACGACGTCGAAGCGGGCGTCGCGAAGGTCAACGAGAAAACGACGGGACTCGAACTCCACGTCCCGTTCGGCGGCTACAAGAACTCGTCGACGAACACGTACCGGGAACAGGGCGACGCCGCAATCGATTTCTTCACCAGCACGAAAACCGTCTACATGAACTACTAACCGCACCTCCCACGGCCCTCTGTCTATAGGTTTATTGGGCCCGTTCAGACACCGGAGACAGCGTCTCTATGGAACTCCCCGGCACGACGCTTTGTGCTCTCATCCTCCATACGAAAGGCGATTATCGGGACCGATTCGAGACACCACAAGCGTTACACTTCGAGAGGACTAGTGTGACAGTATCATGCATAGCAGTGCGGAACTAGACGACGAATCGTTCGACTACGTCCAGAACGGTCGATCCATTCGACGGGCGGACGTCATGCCGTCAATCGACGCGCATAGCCGTCTCGGTGTCGTCGAACGGCGGCAGTTCGACGCGCTCGGAGCGACCGCCTTCATCTGCTCCTGTGTCGGTGCATTTTACGATCTGTATCGGCAGGATCGTGTTTCGACCGCGTCGGTCGTCGTGGACACCATCGACGACGACGATACGAGAGTAGCCGAGTACCTGGAGGAGAACGGATTCTACGCGTATCCGGACTTCTACACGTTTCAAGCCGCAGCGGAACCGGTCGATTACCGCTGGTTCGATATCTGGCCCGACCACAAGCAGGTTCACGTCGAGACGGACCCGGAACCCGCGCTCCGCGCGATAAACGACCGAGCGATCACCACGCTGCTGGTACCGAACGAATCGCCGTCGCCGCCGTCACTGGACCCAGAAACACGGGAAAGCGCGGCGCGACGAATCGAGAGCTGCTATCTGTACTCGCCGGACGGCGATCTCGACGATCCGGACGCGTCCATCCGGATCGAAACGGACTCCCTCGAGGAGTGGATCGAGGCGACCGTCGATACCGTCGACGCCGACCCCGACGGCGTGCGGGACGAGCGCGCCCAGTACTGGCGGAACCAACTCGCGAATCAACCGCTCGAGCAAGACTTAAAGCGGATTGATCTCAACCGGGCGTTCCACTACCTTCCAGGTTCTGACTGTTAGAACCGTCAGTATGGACTGTCTCTCGAGTGGGTTCGCTCTCAACGCGGTCCGCTCACAGCTAAACAAGGCCATACGCTCTTCGGAGAGAGATTGTGGATAGTGAGCGCTGTCACTGAATGTTGTAACTGCCGCTGGATTCCGCTATACCTCTTCCCACGGCATCGGTTCGTCGTGAATCATCAGGCTCGACTCGCGAGTGACGGTCCGTTCCTCCTGATCGATGGCATCGATTCTGGCGACGTCTTCGGTCGTGAGTTCCAAGTCCCGCGCGGCCCAGTTCTCCATGACGTGGTCGCCGGTGGCCTTCGGAATCACCGCGACCCGGTCTTTGCTCAGCAGCCACGCCAGTGTCACCTGTCCTGGCGTGGCGTCGTGTTCTTCGGCTATCTCGACTATCGGCTCGATTTCCGTCACCTTCCCGCCGACGAGCGGTCGATAGGCGGCCAGCCAGTAGTCGTGTTCCTGCGCGTGTTCCAGTAGGTGGTCCTGCTGGAGCAGCGGATGCATCTCGACCTGGTGAGCGAACAGGGGAACATCCAGAATATCGAGCGCCTCGTCCAGCAATTCCACCGTGTAGTTGCTCAGACCGACGTGTTCGACATAGCCCTGTTCATGGAGTTCCTCGAACGCGGCCAGCGTCTCCTCGGCGTCGTAGGCCTTCAGCGGAAAGTGGACGTATAGAAGGTCGATCGTTTCGAGGCCCAGTTCGTCGAGGCTCTCCTTCGTCGTCTCTATGACGCGGTCGTACTCGAGGTTTTGCGGCAGTACCTTCGTCGCGACGCAGACGTCCTCGCGCGGGACGTCAGAGCGGTCGATCGCTTCGCCGACGTACGCTTCCGTCCCGTACTGCTGTGCGGTGTCGACGTGGGGGTAGCCGCGCTCCAGCGCCGACAGAACGCTGCCGACGCACTTCTCTCGCTGGTCGGGATACCAGGTCCGATACCCATCTGGAAGTCGCTATCAGTTCTCACGTTACAGCGTTACTGTCCTCGCACAATAATTATTCGCTCTCCGGAAGGTGATCGGCGCCGTGAAAATCTCGCTTTGAATCCGCTATTGCGTGAATCAGGTAACAGGGATCGAGCGAGATCGCGGAGTACAGCGAACGTTGATGAGAAGCGGTGATACGTGTGACTCGAAGCTCGTACTTCCGATTCGTTGCTCGAACACGGTGCGATGGAAACTGGCCGAGGATTTAATACGAACCTCTCCGATACGAATCGTGTAGGCTGGTAACGGTCGACTCGATAAGGGCAGAAGCCCCTTGTATCGAGCGAAGCCAGAGACACGAAGATTATGAAAACGTATACCACGGATTCGACGAAGAGACGAAGCACTCAGATGAACACCTCCAATAGCGCTCGAGTGGGAGGCCGTGTATGCAGATAGAATCGATCGACGTCTATCAGGTCGATCTCCCCTACTCGGGTGGCGTCTACCACCTCTCCGGCGGCCGGACGTACTCCGAGTTCGACGCGACGATCGTTCGACTCACGACCGACGACGGTCTGGAAGGGTGGGGAGAGTCGACGCCGTTCGGTCCGAACTACGTCGCCGCTCACGCGCGCGGCGTCCGGGCCGGTATCGAAGAGATGGCGGACGCGGTACTCGGCTGCGACCCTCGTCAGGTCGATCGCGTGAACGAGACGATGGACCGGTCGTTAGCGGGGCACAATCACGCGAAGACCGCGATCGACGTGGCGTGCTGGGATCTGTTCGGAAAAGCGACCGACATGCCGGTGTACGACCTCCTGGGCGGCGGCACGGATACGAGTCAGCCCCTCATCTCCTCGATCCACGCCGATGACCCGGAAGCGATGCGCCAGCGGGTTGCCGAATACCGTGACAGAGGACACAAGGGCCACTCGGTCAAGATCGGTGCATCGAGATCGGAAGGCGGTCCCGGTTTGGACGCAGCTCGCATCGAGCGAGCGTTAGCGGACGCCGAACGCGATGAGTTCTTCATCGTCGACGGCAACGGTGGACTGACGTCCGAACACGCGCTACGCGTACTCAATCTCCTGCCGTCGAATCTCGATTTCGTCCTGGAGAACCCCTGCGAAACGTGGCGTGAAAACCTCTCGCTCCGAAGGCGCAGCGACGTTCCGATGTACTTCGACGAGCTTGCGGACGGCGACGAGTCGGTACTGCGGGCGGTCGCCGACGACGTGGTCGACGGCATCGGATTGAAGATATCGACGAGCGGCGGACTGACGCGCGGGCGTCGACACCGGGACATGTGTCTCACTGCGGGCATCCCGCTCAGCGTTCAGACGACGACGGGGTCGGAGATCGCGTTCGCCGCGCTCGTTCATCTGGGTCAGACCGTTCCACCGGAGATGCTCCGGTGCGTTCTCGACTCGAGTGAGATGGTTACCACACAGACCGCGGAGTTCGACGCTGACGTCTCCAACGGCGAGGTTACGCTGTCCGACACGCCCGGCCTGGGACTACGCGTCGACCGAGACGTTCTCGGTGATCCGGTGGCGTCGTACTCGTAGACCACCATCGGGCGTCGAATTTCGCCTCGGTGATGTGCCCATCCGACGGAGAATGCATTCTTCCTCCATCATAATTTTAATAACTCCCGTCCGCATTAGCCGACACGTATGGTACCAGAGACCATGGAAGCAGTCTTACTCACCGGACACGGAGGGCTGGACGAGTTAGCGTATCGAGAAGACGTCCCGGTTCCGGAACCCGGAGCCGACGACGTGCTCGTCGCGGTCGAAGCGTGCGGATTGAACAACACGGACATCTGGACCCGGAAGGCGGCGTACGGCGACGACGATACCGGCTGGAAGGGAGAACTCGACTTTCCGATCATCCAGGGAGCAGACATTGCGGGAGAGATCGTCGACGTCGGTTCGAACGTTTCGGAGGGCCGAATCGGCGAGCGGGTCCTCGTCGATAACGCGCTCTACGCCGACGCCCCGAACGAGTTTCAGGCGCTCGTGGACGCGGACCTCATCGGAAGCGAACGAGACGGAGGGTACGCGGAGTACGCGGCCGTCCCGGCCGAAAACGCACACTGGATAGACAGTTCCCTCTCTGCCGCCGAACTCGCGACCTTCCCGACGGCGTACGTGACGGCAGAACGGATGCTGAATCGGGCGGGCGTCGGCGCCGGCGACGACGTCCTCGTCACCGGCGCCTCGGGAGGCGTCGGAACGGGACTCGTCCAACTCGCGCGACGACGCGGCGCACGCGTGCTCGGACTAACGAGCAGCGGGAAGGCGGACTCGGTTCGAGAGATCGGCGCGGACGAGATCGTCGCACGCGACGAAGAGGAGCTCTCGACGGTACTCGAGGGCTGGACCGAGGACGGACGCGTCGACGTCGTGGCCGACGTCGTCGGCGGCGAATCGTTTCAGGAGTTCCTCGAGTCGCTTCGGCCGGGCGGCGGCGTAGTGACCGCCGGTGCCGTCGCCGGCCCCGTCACCGAGATAGACCTTCGGACGGTGTATCTGAAGCAAGTCGACGTCGTCGGGTCGACGATGGGGACGCGAAGCGAGTTCCGGGACTTGGTCCGCTATATCGAGGATGGCGACGTCGAGCCGTTACTCGCCGAGACGTACCCGCTCTCCGAAATCCACGAGGCGCAACGTCACTTCACCCGGAGCGATTACGTCGGGAACATCGTCGTGGAGCCGTAAGCGCCCGCTCGTCCGCTGTGCCGGAGTAAATAGACGCGAACCGATTCGGAGCGAATTCGAACGCGAGCGCTCGTTCGCCTCGACAGAACGTGCCAATCGCTTCCACTCTCTCGTCAAAGAGTCGGTCGTGAGCGGCCATATCGAGTCAGTTTTGCTGTCTCCCGATCACCCGTTTTCACTGGAGTGAATGCCGATTCAGAGAACCCGAGATCGAGTTCTTCGACAATCGAGCCATCGACGGCGAAGCCGCCCGATTGGGTACGCGAGAGCGTCCTTCGATCCGCCACATCCGTCCGTATCGGTCGTCTCAGAACAGCCCGAGTTCTGCCAGCGTCTCTCGAAGGCGTTCCTCACTGGAC
>Ga0075105_1000516_pt1 | contig 18561 bp, 20 predicted proteins | sample AntDeeMetag02WF5_FD_69800 | JGI IMG/M metagenome (GOLD analysis project Ga0075105, IMG submission 69800) | Saline lake microbial communities from Deep Lake, Antarctica - Antarctic Deep Lake Metagenome 02WF5 | ecosystem: Environmental > Aquatic > Non-marine Saline and Alkaline > Saline | place... | reverse complement strand
CTTGCGGAACGGAACGTTGAGGTGGACGGGGCCGGGGTTCGCGCCCGTCGTCGCGCCGACGGCGCGGCAGACGGCGGTCCTGAGCGAGCGGAGTTTCCGGTCGTCGGCCTCGGGTTCCGGCAGGTCGCGGTAGTACCGGACGGCGTCGCCGTACAGTTTCACCTGGTCGACGGTCTGGTTCGCGCCGGAGTCGCGGAGTTCCGGCGGGCGGTCGGCGGTGAGAACGAGCAGCGGAACGCGGGCCTGGTTGGCTTCCATCACCGCCGGGTGGAAGTTCGCGGTCGCAGTTCCAGACGTGGAGACGACGGGCGTGGGTCGACCGGTGCGCTTTGCGCGGCCGAGGGCGAAGAACGCCGCCGAGCGCTCGTCGAGGTGGGAGAACACGCGCACGTCCTCGTGTTCGGTCAGCGCGACAGTGAGCGGGGTCGACCGGCTGCCCGGGCAGACGCAGGCGGCGTCGACGCCGCTGCGGGCGAGTTCCTCGACGAGTGCGCGCGCCCAGAGCGCGTTCCGGTTCGGGTCGCTCATCGAGGGGCCTCCGTCGCTGTCGTCATTCGAGTTCGTCGAGGATGGGGCGGTACTTCAGTTGTACCTCCTCCCACTCGGCCTCGGGGTCGCTGTCCGCGACGATGCCGTTGCCCGCGAACAGCGTGACGGTGCGGTCGGCGGTGACGGCCGACCGGAGGCCGACGCCGAACGTCCCGTCGCCGTCGGCGTCGAACCAGCCGACTGGGGCGGCGTACCAGCCACGGTCGAACGTCTCCGTCTCGCGGATGGTGGCGAGCGCCGCGGCGGGGGGCAGGCCGTTCACTGCGGGCGTCGGATGCAGGCCTTCGACCACGTCGAGGACGTGGGTCGACTCGTCGACGTCTGCGCGGATGGGCGTCTCGAGGTGCTGGATGTTCGACAGTCTGCGGACGCCCCGGTCGCTGACAGTGACGTCCCCGAACGCGTCGAGGCAGTCGGCGATGGCGTCCGTGACGAGGCGCTGCTCGTGGCGGAGTTTGTCACTCTCGCGCAGGCGTTCGGCGAGGCGCGCATCCTCGGCGGGGGTGTCGCCGCGCCCGACCGACCCCGCGAGCGCCGCCGTCTCCACGACGTTGCCGTGCAGCGTGACGAGTCGTTCGGGCGTGGCGCCAAGGAACGCCGCGTCGTCGGTCGGTTCGACGAGGAAACGGAAGCACTCCGAGTAGCGCTGCCGGAGGCGTTCGAGCAGGTCCCGGGGTTCGACGGGGCCGGCCAGGTCCGCGCGCAGTGCCGTCGCGAGCACGACCTTCTGCAGGTCGCCCGACTCGATGCGGTCGAGGGCGTCGGCGACCTGCTCGCACCACACTTCCTTCTCGGGGGTCGGCGACGTGCGGTCGACGCCGGGGTGCGGGCCGCCGGGCTTCATCGCCGGGAGCGACTCGACGGCAGCCTGGGCGTCGTCGAGGGCGGCCTCGACGTTCGAGGGGTCCACGTCCGTTCCCGCGCGCGTCACCGTCAGCCACGTCTCGTCGCCCGCACTGGTCAACTGGACCTCCGGGAGGACGAACTGCGCGGCGGGGAACCCGGCCCACGCTCCGCCGGCCTCGTGGTCGTCGAAGAAGGCGAACCCACCGAGGAGGCGCGGTCGGGCGACGTCGGGGCCGTCGTGGTCGGACTCGGCGAACAGTCGGTCCGCCCACTTGCGTACCGCGTCGAAGCGCTCGGCGCCCGACGCGGTGACGGCGGCCGCCGCGCCCGCGCCCGACAGTTCGAGGCCGTCGGGGTCCGCCCAGTGAATGCGGGGCGGGTCCCGCGACGCGAGGAACGCCCGGTAGGAGACGTCCGCCACCCGGGCGCTCCTGCTCACGACCGGCCCGTGGACGGTCGATTCGCCGGACAGAGAACTCATTGTGCGACGTTGAGGGCGCTCCGACTAATAGCCTGTTCCTTCCGACTCGGGCTAGCTGTACCGGTCTTCTGCCCAGGGGTCGGCGGTGTTCGAGTAGCCGCGCTTCTCCCAGTAGCCGCGTTCGGGTTCGGTGAGGAACTCGACGCCGTCGACCCACTTCGCACCCTTGTAGGCGTACTTGTGGGGCGTGACGACGCGGAGCGGGCCGCCGTGCTCCGCCGGGAGGTCCTCGCTGTCGAACGCCCAGGTGAACAGCACCTCCTCGCGCATGCAGTCCTCGAGGGGGAGGTTGGTCGTGTAACCGTCGAGCGCGTGGAACATCACGTGGGTCGCGTCGCCGCGGACCCCCGCGAGCTCCGCGAGGTGGGGGAACGTGACGCCCGTGAACTCGCAGTCGAACTTCGACCAGCCGGTGACGCAGTGGAAGTCCTGTCGCTGGGTGACGGAATCGAGGTCAGTGAACTCCTCGAAGGAGAGCGTGAGTTCGTTCTCCACGGCGCCCCGGACGGTGAACTCCCACGTCTCGGGGTCCCACTTCGGCGTACTTCCCTTCGACAGCACGGGGAACTTCGACGTCTCGCGTTGCCCCGGCGGGAGGCGGTCGTCGCCGAACTCCCGGTAGAGGTCGGTCACGTTCTCGGCATTCATGAGCGCGCCTAACGGGTCGGTACACGTATTCTTACCGACTGTGGCTCCCGCCGCTCCGCCGAAATTGGCGGCTACCGTGACGCTCGCTGATGGGTCCGCTAGGGGGTACCCCGTCAGGCTTAAGAACGGTGGTGGCGAACCCCCGTCCAGTAGCATGCCCACCGTCGAAATCAACATCCCGGACCAGATCGAGATGCAGATCGCTCAGCTCGTCGAACAGGGGGAGTTCGTGAGCCGCGAAGAGGCCGTCGAACAGCTGCTGTCCTCGGGCATCCGGGCCTACAAGACGAGCGGACCGTCCGACGAGGAGGACCCGGGTCTGGAGAGCGAGGGCGGCATGATGGGCCACGACGACGAATACGTCTTCTGACCGTGTGACACCGTAGCGGACAACGCTTAAACCACCGAATTCCGTACTGCGACCAACGATGCACAAGGACGAGCTCCTCGACCTGCACGAACAGATGGTCCAGATCAAAGACCAGTTCCTCGCGTTCGACAGCGTCGACCAGGACGCCTTCGCGGCCTACGAGGAACTGGACGTCGACCCCTCGCACGTCCACAAGTCCAAGAGCGAACACAAACACGCCGTCTTCCTGCTCGGCAACGCGCTGGCAGCGGCGATGAGCGACGACGAGTTCTCCAACGCGGGCCGACTCAGCAAGCGCATGCAGGAGCTGGCCGACGACGCCTCGGGCAAACTGTAACGACGGTTCCCGAACAGTTCTGAAAGGGGCTCGTCCGCCCCGGAAAGCCTTATACCCGCCCCTTGCGTTCGGTTGACCATGCAGGCACACACGGTCGAGCGGGTGGAGTCCTGGCACTCCCGACCGTTCTCGGGTGGCTTCCACGAGTTGCACGAACTCGCGGACGCAGACTTCTCGGGCGCGGTCGTCGCCAGCGACACGTGGCTGTTCATGTTGAACGGCCGCGTCATCGGCATTTTCGAGGGTGAGATCGAGGAGTTCGAGGACGCTGAGGGGACGGTGTACGAGGCGCCGGACCCGTCGCTCGCGTTGCTGTTCTCAATGCAGGAGCGGGGCGGCGAGACGCAGGCGAAGTACTACACGAACGAAACGCCGCTCTCGGAGGCCAACGAGACGCTCTCGGACGCGAAGTTCACGGGCTACGTCGAGCTCTCCGAGAACGTTCTCTCCGGCGATTACTACGTCGTCTACTACGGTGGTCGCTCGATGAGCGCCGCGTTCGTCGGCGCCAGCGAGGAGCTGATCACCGGCGACGAGGCCTTCGAGCGCGCGGACGACGAGGTGGGCCTCTACGAGGTGCTGAAGACGCCGGTGAACGTCACGAGCATCCCCGATATCGAGGACGACGAGTCGAACGCCGACGACGCGGCCGCCGCTGGAGCAGCCACCGGGACTGCGGACCGGGCAGACGACACGGCGGAAGACGACACTGCGAAGGACGCCGAAGCAGTGTCGACACCCCCGTCCGGTGCCGTCGACGAGGCGGAACAGACGTCCCAGACAGAACGGGCGTCTCAGACGGAACAAGCGTCCCCGTCCGAGGAGGCGACGCCAGGAACGAAGGAAACTGGTTCACGCGCTGAGGGCGCCGACGAGTCCGACGAGTCCAGGAGCCCACCCACCCATGCCCCCGAGCAGGATTCTCCCTCGTCACCAAGTGACGGTGCGGGACCCACGGACGCTCCGGAGGAAGCGGCGTCCAACGGTGGCTCAGCCGCGGCGAAGGCGGCCGCTGCGGCCGGCGAGGAGGGTGTCTTCGACGAGGAGGAGGAGTGGCGCAACGCGCGCTCAGTCCCGACACTCGACCCGGACAAGAGCGAGACGGCTGGAGAGGAGGCGAGCCAGAGTTCGACGGGGAAGACGGCGAAGCGCCAGCGCAAACGGAGTCAACCGAAGCGAACCCGGCAGTCGTCATCGTCGGGGAAGTCCCGCTCGAACGTCGAGAAGCTGAAGCGGGCCGTCCAGCAGCGCGACGCGAAACTCGAGGAGGCCGCCGAACGCATCGACAACCTCGAGGGTGAGCGTGAGCAGCTCCGCGAGCGAGTGCGGAGCCTCCAGGAGGAGCGCGACGAACTCGCGGCGCGCGCGGAGGAGCTCGAAGCGGAACTCGAGGCCGCCGAATCAACCGGGGACGCGGGCGGCGAACCGGCCCAGAACGACCTCTCTCCGGAGGCCGCGCTCTCCGGGACGAACCTCTTCGTCCGCTACGACTCGAAGGGGAAGGCCACGCTCGACGGACTCGGCGACGGTATCGACGCGGACGACGTGAACCAGAACATGCGCGTCGACCACCACACGCAGTTCGAAGCTTCGACCGCGACCGTCGACGGGGAGGCGTTCGAATCGTTCCTGACGGGAACGGGCGCGTACCGTTTCGTCGCCTGGGCGGTCCGGGAACTCCCCTACGAGATCCGGGACGCGGGCCACACGTCCGGGCTCTCCGACCTCTACGACGCGATTCCCCGCGTGGACCGCGCCGAACTCGACGGCTCCGTCGAGGTCGAGACGGAGGAGGGCAACGTCTCCCGGTCGTTCGACGTCGTGTTGCGCGACCGCATGGGCGAACCGCTCGTCGTCGCGGAGCTGAACGCGGAGCGAGAACCCGTCACGGGCGACGAGATGCAGGCGCTCGTGGACGCGACGACGGCCGTCAGCGAGGGTACCGAGGGGCTCAGCGCGGCGATGTACGTGACCGCGTCGTTCTTCGAGCCCGCGGCCTTGGAGACCGCCGCCGAGGAGACCGGTGGCGGCGGCTTCCTCTCGCGCAGCGACAAGGAGAGCTACGTGAAGGTCGGACGCAAGGACGGCTACCACCTCTGTCTGGTGGAGGATAGAAACGACGCGTTCCACCTGACGGTCCCCGAACTGTAGCTACCGACGGGAACCTCCGTTCACTGCAGCTACCGAAGTCGGAGACGCCTCACTCGGCTTCCGCGGCCGCGTCGATCTTCATCGCTTCCATCTTCCCCACGATTTCGTCGACCTTGCCGTCGAGTTCGTCGACGAACTCCTGGGTGCGCTCGGTGGTGATGGCGCCCTGGCTGGACGGTTCGATGAGGTTCTCCTCCTCTAGCACGCGGAGGGAGTACCGAACCTTGTGGTGGGGGTAGCCGGTCTCGTTGGACATCTTCACGATACCGATGGGCTCGTTCTCGATGACCATTCGGAGGACCTGCAGATGTCGTTCTAGCATATCGACTTCCTTCTCAAGCCGGTCTATCATGGCACTTGTTAACTTGTCTTGGCGGGGTTTTAAAGGTTGTCACACTTCCCGGCGAGTAAGAGTGCTCTCAGCTTGGGAGTGCTAGCAATTAACGATTTCGCTCCACCGGTGTCGCGGCCTGAACCTGCTCGTTCGTCCAATGGAGTAGGAGCTTCGACCAGGATATGTGCATAGGGGTGTACACAATCTCCGCGAATACCGTAACGGGTTTGTCGCCAGTCGTGGAACGGACGTGTATGACCGTCACTATCGTGGGCGCACAGCTCGGCGACGAGGGCAAGGGCGGTGTCGTCGACATCTTCGGCGACGCCGCGGACGTCGTCGTCCGTTACCAGGGCGGGGACAACGCGGGCCACACCGTCGTCGTGGGCGGCGAGGAGTACAAGCTCTCCCTGGTCCCCTCCGGCGTCATCCGCGGGAAGACCGGCGTGCTCGGCAACGGTTGCGTCGTGAACCCCGAGACCCTGTTCGAGGAGATCGACGCCCTCCGCGAGCGCGGGCTGGACCCCGACGTCCGGGTCGCGCGCCGCGCACACGTCATCCTGCCGTACCACCGCGTCCTCGACGGCATCGAGGAGGAGACGAAGGCCGACGACGACCAGGAGATCGGCACCACCGGCCGCGGCATCGGACCGACGTACGAGGACAAGGTCGGCCGCCGCGGTGTCCGCGTCGGCGACCTGCTCGACCCGGACGTGCTCCGGGACCGCCTGGAGTACGCCGTCCCGCAGAAGCGCACGCTGTACGAGGACGTCTACGGCGGCGACGCGGGCGACGAGTTCGACGTCGACGCCATCTACGAGCGCTGCCGCGAGTACGGCGAACGCATCAGCGAGGATAACATGGCCGTCAACGCCGGCGAGTACCTCGCCGACCGCGTCGACGCCGGTGAGGAACTGATGCTGGAGGGTGCCCAGGGCACCAGCCTCGACATCGACCACGGCGACTACCCATTCGTCACCTCCTCGAACCCGACCGCGGGCTACGCCGCCACCGGAACCGGCCTCGGCCCGACGGTCATCGGACAGGGCGAAGTCGTCGGCATCGTGAAGGCGTACCTCTCCCGGGTCGGTAGCGGCCCGATGCCGACGGAACTGGACGGCGACCTGGCGGAGTACATCCGCGACGAGGGCGGGGAGTACGGTACCGTCACCGGCCGCCCGCGCCGCGTCGGCTGGCTGGACGTCCCGATGCTCCGGCACGCCGCCCGTGCCAACGGCTTCACCGGCCTCGCCATCAACCACCTCGACGTGCTCGCCGGCCTCGACGAACTGAAGGTCGGCCACGCGTACGAACTCGACGGCGAGGAACTGCTCGCGACGCCCGCCAGCACCGAGCGCTGGGACGAGTGCGAGCCAGTCTTCCGGAGCTTCGACGGCTGGGAGGAGTTCGACCCGCAGACGGTCGCGGACGGTGGCTACGACGCGCTCCCGGCCGCCGCCCGCGAGTACGTCGAGTACCTCGAGGACGAACTCGACACGCCGACGTACGTCCTCGGCGTCGGCCCAGGTCGCGAGGAGACGGTCGTTCGCCAGGACCCGTTCGAGTAAGCGTCTCCACCCGACCAGTTTTTCCGCGGGAAGCTGCTGCGGGCAGCCGGCAGCCTGATTGGACTGAACGAGCGAGCCGAGGGCCTTCTGGTGTTCCTGTTGTTCTCGGGGTGTGCTCGCATGGTTCGGCACGGACCCACTCTGGAACCCGCACGCTTTTGACCGGCGCCGTCCACGCTCAGAACATGAAGGAAGACCTCATGGACATCATCTGCTGTCCGCTCGACAAGCACGACCTGGAACTCGACGTCGAGTCCCGCGAGGACGGCGAGGTCATGTCGGGGACGCTGACGTGCACGGAGTGCGGCGAGACCTACCCCATCGAGGACGGCATCCCGAACCTCCTCCCGCCGGACATGCGCGAGGAGGCGCCCGCCTGACTCGGCAGGGAACCTTTTTCTAACCCCGGTTCCATCCCCCGAGCGTGCCGGAGACCCTGACGGTCCACCTCAACCGCGAGGAGCCACGCGACGTCGCGCCCGAAGCGGCGTCCCTGGAGACGGACCGCTCGTTCGTTCTGCGGTTCGTCAACCACGGTGGCCCGCTCCACGTCCACCTCCACCTCGACGAGGCGCTCGGCGCCGTCGCCCGCCCGTCCTCGACCCAGGTGTACGTCGCGGAGGAGGCGACCACTGACGTCGAAGTCGCCATCCCGCCGGGACACGACCCCGTGAAGGGGTATGTCGACCTCGTGACCGGCTACGGCGCCCAGGAGGCGAGGCTCAACGTCACGGTGACCGCCGAGCGCAAGGACGGCGGTCCCGAGGTGGCCGTCGACGAGACGCTCGCGGAGAAACAGAGCGCCGAGACGGACGCCGGGGGGACGACCACCGAGGGGGTCCGCAACCTCGTCCTGGCGGGCGGCGGCGTGGTCCTGGCGGCCGCCCTCGCGCTCGCCGTCGCCGACTCGCTGGCCCTCGTTCTGGGCGTGCTCGCCCTGCTGGCGGGCGTCGCCGTCGCAGCCTACCTCCTCTTCGTCTGAGTCCGTCCGGGCCGTCAGTCGTGGTCCTCGGGGTACGTCGGCGTCCCCGAGAGGCCGTGTTCGTCCATCCGCTTGGCGCGCAGGAACCGCGCCCGGTAGCGGTTCGCGCCCTCGTTGACGTCCGCCTCGCGGATCTCGTCCGTGCGGCCGTCTGCGACGGTCCCGATGATGTCCTCGATTTGTTCCTTCTCGGCCGGCGTCAGCTCGAAAGTGTACTCGCGGCTCTCCTCGCGTTCGAGCGTGACGAACTTCCGCGCCGCCGCGACGAACAGCGAACAGGGCTCGCGGCAGGGGAACTCGCCGTCGCCGCGCGGGACGTCGAGTTCGGTGTCCTCGTCCTCGTCCCACTCGCGGCGCTTCAGACACTGCGAGTCGACGCAGCAGGCCTCTGCGGCCCACTCCAGGGCCTCGCCGTCGAGCTGTTCGACGATGCTGTAGATGCCGGTCTGGCGGCCCGCGGCGTCGGCCCAGTGATCGACGTCCAGGTCGCCCTCGCGCTCGCGGTACCAGTTGGCGACCGTCGCGGGGTAGATGTACTCCACGGTCTGGACGAGGTCGCTGCCGTCGAGGTCCACGAACGCCCAGCCGTGGGGGAGCGACGGTGCAGTCGAGAGCGGGCGGTAGCGCCCCTCGTCGTCGTGCTTGACCAGGTGGCGCGCATCGAGGGGGTCCGTGTACGCGTCGACGTCCTCAGAACGCTTCGCGTTCTGATGGGTGGTTCGAGAGGGCTTCGCCCTCTCGTCATCCCGAGAGACGCAGAGCGACTCTCGGGCGACTGCGGAAGACGACTCAGTCGTCTTCCGAACGTCTTCGCCCACGTCGTCCTCGTGGCGCACCTCGTAGCGCCGGGTGCCACCCTCGCTCAGGACGACTGTGATAGCGAGTTCGCCCCAGTGGCGCGTGTGGCCGCCGCGCAACTGCTCGTACCGGTCGGGGGCCAGGTCGTCACCCTCCAGCCATCGGAGAAACGCGCGCCGCGCGGTGTCGTGGCCGCCGACCTCGCGTTCCCAGTAGTACCAGTTCGTCGCGTACGGGTCGTCGGCGTACCCCCGGAGTTCCTCGGCGGAGACGACGGCCTCGGCCTCCGGCGTCTGCCAGCGGTACGCCTCGCGGAACGGTTCGACGGTCAGGCCATCGAAGTCGATGCCGGCGTCTGCGGCGTCGAGGAGCGCGTCGGCGACGGCGTCGACGGTTTCTGGTGCGGACATCAGTCCCCCGCGCTCGCGGCGTTCGCGCCGCCGGTTCGCTCGCGAACCAGTTCGATGGCGTCCGCGACGTCGGCGCCCGCCTCTGCCGCCCGTTCGAGCACGACGTCGGCGACGAGCGGTTCCGTGCCGACCGCGCCCGAGTACCAGATGCGGTGGCCGTCCACTTCGCTGGGCACGTCGTAGCCGGTCCGGTAGTCGTCGGTGAGGCCCATGTCTTCGGGGATGTCCTCCTGGGTGTGGAAGCCGTCGGCGACGAACAGCGGGACGACGACGATGTCCTCGGCGTCGAAGAACTCGGTGACGTCGTCGACCTCCGGGTCCTCGTCCATGAAGACGGCCTGCACCTCCTCGAAGCGTCCCGTCTCGCGGATGCGGTCGGCGTGGTAGTAGATGGCCTTCGCGGAGTTCTCGTTGCGCTCGGTGCCGTGGCCGACGACGGCGAGGCCGAAGCCCGGCCCGACGTCGTCGTCGCCCGTGATGGACTTCGCGCGCTGGACGATGACGTCGCTCATCGAGTCGTGGGTGCCGACCGGGCCGCAGTAGTGGACAGTCTTGTCCACGTCCTCGGCGCGCAGGGTGACGTGGTCGGCGTCGGTGCCGTCTGAGTCCCAGTCCGCGGGGTCCCAGTCGTCGAGGCGGAGTTCTCGCGGAATGACTTCTTCGGTGAAGTAGCCCTCCGAGATGAACAGCGGGACGACGAACACCTCCTCGGATTCGAGCGTGCGGAGAACTTCCCGGAACGACGGCTCCTCCTTCCAGAACGCCTCGCGCACTTCGTCGAAGGCACCCGCCTCGCGGATGGTGTCGGCGTGCGCGAACGCCGGGTCCGAGGACCCGGGGTTGAGGTGCGAGCCGTGCCCGACGATGACCAGCGCTTGCATGCTCGCGGGTAGGGACGAAGCGACCTTAGGGATTCGGGAATCGGGGGAATCCGGTGTTCACGTCGCCCGCGCGGAGTCGATGGACTGCGAGCAGCTACGGCCGGCGGTACAGCGAGTAGGCGATGCAGAGCAGACCGGCGAACTGGAGTAGGCGGACGCCGAGAGTGAACGGCGACTGCAGCGCCGCGTCGATGACGCCGTACTGGAGCAGCACGGACCCGACGAAGGCCGCCGTGTTCGTCACGGCGGTCAACAGGATGAGTCCGGCCGAGAGGTACTGCATCGCTTCGCTCTGGTGGCGCCGGAAGCCCCGGTAGGCCTGGTAGCCGACGAACAGGCCCACAGCAGTCGAGGCCAGCGACACTGCGAAGATGGCGACGTACCAGGCGTCCATCAGAGTCCCTCCCACATGCGCGTGAATCGGTCGGCGACGTCCTCGGACTCGCACTCCACCTCGGTGGTGAACTCGCCGTCGGCGAGTTCGAGCGTGAACCGCTGTAGCGTCGCGCGGTAGACGCGGTGGTGGTTGCCGTCCGAGCGGACGTTGATCGACTCCTCTAGCAGTCCCAGTTCGGTGAGGTCGTCGATTCTGCGGTACACTGTCGCCGTCGATGCGTCGCACGCCTCGCTCAGTTCACTGGCGGACATTGGTTGCGTGCTGGCGGCAGCGAGGATCGCTCGGGCGTGCTCGTCGTCGAGCACGGAGAGCACCGCGGTCGGGTCGCTGTCCTCGCTCACACCCGCCATTTCAGCCCCGGGGATTTAAAGACGGTCGTCGCTCGCAGGAGCTGAGATTTAAGCCGCGGGGGCGCCGAGGGGAGGCCATGACGAAGGCGGCGACAACCCGGGACGCGATAGACGACCACCCGTTCCTCCGACAGGCGCTCAGCGCTGGCGTCGTCAACCACGCCGCCGCGGCGCGCTTCCTCGACGTGGACGGCGACGAGGAGGCGGTCGCGACCGCCATCAGGCGGTACGGCGAGGAACTCTCGAACTTCGACGCCGGTGAACGGGCGGCCACCGTGTCGATGGAGTCCGGTCTCGGCCCGAGCGAGGACGGGCTCCTGGTCGTCTCCGGACACGGCTACGCGCCCGGCGAGGGCTGTCTCACCGCGCTCCTGGCCAACGGCGACGTGGACTCGCGCGCCCTCTCGTTCGCGCTCGACCGACTCCACGCGGCCGACGTGGAACCCGTGGCCGCGGGGGTCGCCGAGGGAGCGCTCGCGCTGCTCGTCGAACGGCGGGACGCCGCGGACGCGCTCCGGGTCGTCGAGGACGCCCTCGAGAGCGTCCCGCGGTAGCCCCGCCCCACCACAGACAGACGCCGCCAGTTCCGACGCTTTGAAACGCTGGCGCGCGTAGCATCCGGGGATGACGCTCTACGTGTCGAACACCCTCTCCGGCGAGCGAGAGCCCTTCGAGCCCCTCGACCCCGACAGCGTGCTCGTGTACACGTGCGGGCTCACGGTCTCCGACGACGCCCACCTCGGGCACGCTCGCCTCTGGGTGCAGTCGGACGTGGTCGTGCGCTGGCTCGCGAAGGCCGGCTACGACGTGCGCCACGTGCAGAACTTCACGGACGTGAACGAGAAGATCGTCGCCCGAACCGGCGAGGACGACCTCGGCGACAGCGAGGCCGCGGTGGCGCGCCACTACATCGAGTCCGTCATCGAGGACATGCGCGCGCTGAACCTCGACCGCTCGGAGGTCTACCCCCGCGTCTCCGAGCACGTCCCCGAGATAATCGACCTCGTGGAGACGCTGATCGAGGAGGGCTACGCCTACGAGACCGACGGCTCCGTCTACTTCGACGTCACAACCTTCGAGGACTACGGGAAGCTCTCGGGCCAGAAGGTCGACGAGGTGGAGCCACAGGGCCCCGAACACGAGCAGCGCGAGAAGCGCCACCCCGCGGACTTCGCGCTCTGGAAGGCGGGCGGCGTCGACCCCGCGGACGCCAACGAACACCGCGACGAGTCCCTGCCGCCGCTGGACCACGAGTCCGGCCAGACCTGGAACTCCCCCTGGGGCGAGGGCCGCCCAGGCTGGCACATCGAGTGCTCCGCGATGAGCATGACCCACCTCGACGACCACATCGACGTCCACGTCGGCGGTCAGGACCTCGTCTTCCCCCACCACGAGAACGAGATCGCCCAGAGCGAGGCGGCCGCCGGCGAACCGTTCGCGAAGTACTGGCTCCACGTCCGCCTGCTGGAGACCGAGGACGAGAAGATGAGTTCGAGCCTCGGCAACTACTTCACCGTGAAGGACGCCGTCGCGGAGTTCGGTGCGGACGTCGTGCGGATGTTCCTCGTCTCGACGTCGTACACGCAGCGACAGACGTTCTCGGAGGCCACCGTCTCGGAGGCCGAGGAGCGCTGGGAGCGCCTCGAACGCGCCTACGACCGCGCCGTCGAGGCGGCGGACAGCCCCGACGCCTACGCGACTACCGTCGACGAGGACCTGCGGGCGGCCGTCGAGTCCGCGCGCGAGTCGTTCACCGCCGCGATGAACGACGACTTCAACAGCCGCGCGGCGGTGAGCGCACTGCTCGAACTCGCCACCGCAGTGAACCGGCACGCCGACGCCGCCGACAGCTTCGACTATCGCGGGCTCGTGGACGCCGTCGAGACGTTCGAGGAATTCGGTGGCGACGTCCTCGGCTTCCGCTTCGGCGACGCGGACGAGGGCGGCGACGTCACGCTGGCGGACGACCTGGTGGAACTGGTCCTGGAGGTCCGCGAGGAGGAGCGGACCGCCGGAAACTACGAGCGAGCGGACGAACTCCGCGACCACCTCGAGACGCTCGGGGTCACCGTCGAGGATACGGACGACGGCGTCTCGTTTCGACGCTGAGGCGTCTGCCAACAGGCTTATTTCCACCCGACGGTGTCGGTAGGTCATGCATAGACGAACAGCAGTCGTCCTCGCGTTCGCAGCGCTGGTCGCGACGAGTGGTTGTCTCGGCATTCTCAGTGGCCCAGTGACGTTCTCCGCGTCGGCGGCGACGGTGGGGGACAGTACGCTCGATGAGACCGGCTACGAGGAGGCGTCGGTCACGAGCAGCGAGATTACCAAAACGTTCTCCGCGGCCGGCCAGTCGAAGAACGTCACAGTCACGAACCAGGTGGCGATGTACGAGCGCAACGTCGACGTTCCCGTGCTCGGCGAGCAGCGCGCCGCGGTGTTCTCGGCGTTCGCCAGCCCCGAAGTCAGCGTGGTCGGCCAGACGTTCAACCCCATCAAGGACTACTCCAACCGGGAACTCGCCGAACTCGCCCAGGAGCAGTACAGCAGCCTCTCCATCGGGGAGGAAGTCGGCACGCGGACCGTCACCGTCCTCGAGGAGACTGCTGAGGTCTCGAAATTCGACGGGACCGCTACCTTCCAGGGCGGCCAGTCGGTCGACGTCTACGTCCACGTCACGAAAGTGAAACACGACGGTGACTTCGTCGTCGCCGTCGCCATCTACCCGCAGGCGCTGGACGACGAGCAGCAGCACGTCGACGCGCTCCTCGAGGGACTCGAACACTAGCAGACTCGCCGGATTGGCCGGTGAGGGACTCCGGCGCTTTTGCCCGACTCTTCGTCGACCGTCCAACTCCGGTGGCAGAGGCCCGGCTCGAACTTTACGTTCCAGTACCCCACAAAACCCGCCGTTAAATTATTATGGTTTGGCCGCTGACTGGAAGGGGAAGGTGGACCAATGACGTGTACTTCGACCGAGTCGGAGTCCCTCGACGAACTCATCCGGCTGCTCACGGACTCGTGTCGCAGAACGCTTCTCCACGTACTCGTCACTGGGCCACACGACCAGTCCGTCGACGACGTCGTGGACCAGGTGGTCGCCGAATCCGAGGCGCGCGGGGCGCGGCCCCCCGATAGAGGACGGATTAGGTCGGAACTCCACCACAAGCACCTCCCGACGCTCGACGACCGCGGCGTCGTCGACTACGACCCGGCCAACAACGCTGTCACCTACCTGCCGGACGAGGACCTGGAGTCCCTCCTCGAGTTCGTCGACACGTTAATAACCGACGGGGAGTAGGCCTCGTCGACACATCCTCCGCCTTCCAGCAGTAATCTGTACGTACACTGGACCACTCCTGTCGCTCGGTCGTTGGCCGTTGTTCCTGGGGAGCCGTGGAGAAAACGGAGAAGAGTGGGGTCTGAACGCCCAGCGCGCCGGAACCGAGCACGCTCGCGGAGGTCGACCCCCGGCAGTTCGGGGTTTGCCCCTCGTTACTGCCGGCGCTATTCGTCGTCGTCGTCGCCGGCTTCTGGCTCCAGGAGGTGCGGGCTGCGCTGGTACTTCGGTGTGGTCGCAAACTTCTGCATACGCTGCTTGTCGGCGTCGGTTATCTGGTGTGCCATCGACCCTCTCTTGGTTAGATTCGGCTAAAGTAATATCTACAGTAACCACAGTATACACCGCCTAAAGGTCGGTCTACGACCGGTTCTGCCGTGCCCTGAGCCGAAGACCAGCGGGACAGCCATCGGGCGGCTCCGAGGAAGACGAACCCCACCACACGGCGGTGAAGACGCCGTCTACGGGTCGGAGACGTCTCTACGCGCCGAGCAGGAGGATTCGCCCAGAACCAGAGATGGCCCGGCGTTGGAGGAGGGTGAGCTCGTCACCCATCGCGCCGGCCCAGGACGGAGGACAGGTGGTCGCTAGCTGTCGTACTCGTCGGCTACGTTCGGTCGAGTACGTCGTTCGAAGGTCCGCGCTGCGAGCAGGACGGTTGCGATGGCGACAGTCGTCGCGAGTAGTTTGAGGCGCATGGCCAGACGTATCGAGCCCCCGAACCCAGTTCGTTATACAGCGGCTTCCACCGCACCGGAGCTCGACGAACGGTGCTGACTACTCTACGAGCGCGAGTCGAACGGGATCGTGGACGTCGAGAGGAACGAGGACCGCGCTACCGCTACTACCGCGACCAATCCCACGCCACGGTCGACGGTCCGCCGTCTACTGTGGGTGGACGACCTCGGCGCAATCGGGGCACTCGGCGTACATCGCGGGCCACCCGTCGCACTGGTAGCTGACGAGCAGCCCACCCTTCGGGATGGTCGTCGCGCAGTGCGGACAGTCCCCGAGGACGGTTTCTGGGCCTTCCATGCTTCCCACGGCGACCCCCAACAGCTTTGTTACGACTCGACTAGCCACGGTCAAATGTAGGCTGGAGTCGCCCGTGGGGCTCACCCTGCCGCCCCTGGCGTCGCTCCCCGTTCGAAGTCGCCGTTCACAGGAAGGAGGCCGCCCGGGCGGAGTGTGGAAAACAGTCGTCAGTCCGCGGCAGCACGCCTCACGGGGTGGTTAACAAAGGAGGTAGCGGTCGAGCAGACAGACGGGGCGCAGACGAACCACGCCCCTCGGAACGGCTGCTCCCCACACCCCCGAACCGGAGCCACTTTCTCCCCCACCCCCGTTTCGGGACCTCACTTGCTGAGGTCCTTCGCCTGGATTAGCTCCCACGCTTCCTGTCCCTGCTCCGTGATGCCGTAGACGCGGCCCTTGCGCCGCTCCTCGGGCACGAGCAGTTCGACGAGGTCCCGCTCGCGCAGCGACTTCAGCGCCCGGGAGACGTGGGTCACGGAGAGCTCGACGTCGGTCGCGATCTGGGTCGGCGTCGCCGGTCCCTCCGCCAGTCGGCCGAGAACCAGCGTCCGATGGTCGGAGCTGATGACGTAGCCGACCACGTCCCAGTCGGGGCTCACGGCGACCACCTCGGTCTGGCTGCCTCTCCGTGCCGTCCGTTCTGGGTCTGTGTGGTCATGGTGTGGTTGTGGGTTTTCTCAGGCCGTCTGTGGCCGACTGTGGTGGTTTCACGTGCCTCTGGACGACAGGTAGTGGGCGGCCGCGACGACGGCGAACGCAGCCATCACGACGCTGCCGAGCAGCGTCAGCGAGAGCCAGGCGAACGTCGCCGGAAACAGCGCCACCGCGCCGTAGAGCGCGAGGCCGACCACCGCTATTCCCATGTACACTAGCTGCCACGGGGTTTCCGCTTTTTCCTCTGCTGGGAGGTAGGTGTCGAGTTCGTTGACACTCGACGTGAGCGCTATCTCCCCGGTCTCCTGGTCGTAGTCCACGAGCCCGGAGTCGTCGAGCTTCGGGACGTGGGTCTGGTAGAGGGAGACGTAGACACGTTTGGTCTGCTGGTCGCTGAGTTCCTCGACGGAGGTGTCGTTCTCCCACGCGGCGACCGCCCGGGAGAGGTCGGTTAGCTCCACGGGTTCGTCGCGGTCCCGCAGGTAGGAGATGACGTACCGTCGCCGCGCGTTGCTCAGGAGGTCGTACACTTCGCCCTGAGACAACTGGTCGTGGTCTGGCCTGGACATACTGAGTACTCACGGTCCGTCTGCGGGGAGTTCGCCGCCCGGCGTGGCGGCGGCCACCGCTACGTCTCGACGCTCCCCGTGTCGGGGAGCGGCCGCCGCTGTCGCTACCGGTGGTGGGTGGCGATTCGCTCGGGGCTGCGTCGTACTGTGTACGGTCACTCTACTGTCACGCTCTTGGCGAGGTTGCGCGGTTTGTCGATCGACCGACCGAGGAGGTCGGCGACGTGGTAGGCGACGAGCTGTAGCTGTACGTTCGCGAGCACGCCCGACACCAGCGGGTGGGTGTCGGGGATGGGGATGAACTCGTCGACGGTCTCGGCGACCTCGGTGGACGCCTCGCTGCCGATGCCGACGACTGGTGCGCCTCGCGTCTGGACCTCCTCGACGTTGTTCAGCGTCTTCTCGTCGTGGAGGCCCGAGAACACCGCGAACACCGGCGTGTCCGGCGTCACGAGTGCGAGCGGGCCGTGTTTCAGTTCGCCGGCGGCGAACCCCTCGGCGTGCTCGTAGGTAATCTCCTTGAACTTCAGCGCGCCCTCCAGCGCGACGGGGTAGGCGACCCCCCGCCCAATGAAGAAGTGGCCGTCTCTGTCGCGGTTGCGCGCGGCCAGCGACTCCACCGAGGACTGGTCGAGTATCTGCTGGACGTCGCTCGGGAGTCGTTCGAGCGCGCGTAGGACCTCCGCGACGGCCAGCTCGTGGTCCGACGGCGTGCCGCCGTCTGTCACCTCGGCGTCGGCGACGGACGCCCACTCGCGGGCGCCGAGCTCGACGGTCACCGTCGGGTCGGCCACCTCGCCGGCGGCCTCGCCAGCGGCTACCGGTTCGCCGGCGGCCACCTCGGGTTCGCCGACCGCGTCGTCCTCGAACTCCGGCTGGAGGGTCGCGCTCAATCCCTCGTTGGCCTCCATGTCCATCCCCATCGCCAGAACGAAGGAGAGCACGCCGAACAAGAGGAAGCCCGCTGCGGCGCCCCCGCGTGCGAGCGGCGTCCCGAAGCTACCCACTCCGGGGAGCGCCCACAGGAACCCCAGGAGGCCGACGAGCGACGATATCGCGCCGACGCCGTAGGCGGCCACCAGCGGGTGGAAGTCGAAGACGAGGTACTTTGTCTTCAGCCGCCAGAGGAAGTTCTTGGCCAGCATCCCGGACACCTTCGGGATGTAGGTGTGGTACTTGATGTGGCTCTCCTCGTCGCCGTAGATGATGGGGCGGGGGACGTCGACGACCCGCATCCCCGCGACGTTGAGTTTCACGAGGAGGTCGTTGCAGTAGCCGTAGAACTCGTACATCTCCTCGATGTTGGACCGCTCGAGCGCGCGTTTCGAGATGACGGTGTAGCCGCTCTGGGGGTCGCCGCTGTTCCAGTAGCCGCTGGCGATCTTCGTGATGGCGCCGAGCGTGGCGTTCCCCACGAACCGGAAGAGCGGCATGTCCCCGCGCTCGGTCCGGCCGAGGAAGCGGTTCCCCTTCGTGTAGTCCGCGCGCCCGTCGACGATGGGGTCCATGAGGTCGGTCATCTTCTCCGGGTCCATCTGGCCGTCGGCCCCCATCACGGCAGTGAGGTCGACGTCCTCCTCGCGTGCACGGAGGTAGCCGGTCTTGATCGCCCCGCCGACGCCACGGTTCTGGTCGTGGCGGATGGGGACGAAGACCCGGGGAAACGGTGCGTCCTTGCCGTCGCCGCGGCGGTCGTTGATGGCCGCTGCGGTCGTTTGGATTTCCTGCCACGTCCCGTCCGTAGAGCCGTCCTCGACGACGTAGACTCGGTCGACGAACTCCGGCACCGACCTGAGCGTGTCGCCGACGAACCCTTCCTCGTTGTACGCTGGGATGACGACCCCGACCGTGTGTCCTCGGT
>Ga0075105_1000505_pt1 | contig 18877 bp, 22 predicted proteins | sample AntDeeMetag02WF5_FD_69800 | JGI IMG/M metagenome (GOLD analysis project Ga0075105, IMG submission 69800) | Saline lake microbial communities from Deep Lake, Antarctica - Antarctic Deep Lake Metagenome 02WF5 | ecosystem: Environmental > Aquatic > Non-marine Saline and Alkaline > Saline | place... | reverse complement strand
GTTCCCGGGACGAAGACGAACCCCGTGAGTGCGACGTTCAACTCGAGTCAAGTTCCCAACGACATGCGCACCGTCGGGAGCGTGCACTCCCACCCCAACGGCGTGCTCGCGCCCTCCGACGCCGACCGCGCGATGTTCGGCAAGGGCGAGGTCCACGTCATCCTCGGCGCGCCCTACGACCGCAACTGCTGGCGCGCGTTCGACCACGAGGGCGAACCCCGCAGCCTCGACGTCCTCGACGTCGACCTCCCCGAACCCGAATCGTTTTTCGACTTCACCCAGGAAGACATCGACGAGGAACTCGAATGAGACGAGTCGTCGCGCAGGGAACGTTCGACCTCATCCACCCCGGCCACGTCCACTACTTGCAGGACGCCGCCGGGATGGGCGACGAACTCCACGTCATCGTCGCGCGCCGGGAGAACGTCACCCACAAGGACCCGCCCATCCTCCCGAACCGCCAGCGCCGCGACGTCGTCGCCGCCCTCGACCCAGTCGACCACGCCCGCGTCGGCCACCCCTCGGACATCTTCGCGCCCATCGAGGAGATAGAGCCGTCGGTCATCGCGCTCGGCTACGACCAACACCACGACGCCGACGCCATCAAGGCCGAACTCGCCGAACGCGGGGTGGACTGCGAAGTGAAACGCGCCTCCCCCCGCGAACAGAAGTACGAGGAGGAGCTGCTCTCCACGGGCACCATCGTCGACCGGATTCTCGAACAACGCGGCTAGTAGTTTCTGCTTGTGCCGTTCGAGGCGCTGAACCGAGCAGCGCCGCCAAAACTTCGAAAGCCCCGTCCGGCTCCGCTCGCGCGGCTCGCTGCGCTCCTCGGCCTGCGGCCTGCGGTGCTTATGTCGCCGGGCTTCCCGTAGCCGGCCGCCCCTTTCAGTCTCCCCACGCCAGTTCGTCAGGCAGCACGGTCCATCGGTTGGCCAGCTGGCAGTGGGTGGGACTGAAAGGGGCCGCTCGCTCGACGATGGCAGGCGACGCAAGCACCGCAGCGAACGGAGTGAGCGAGGAGCACAGCGAGACTCCCGAGTCGAGCGAGCGGGGGCTTTCGGGGTAGTGTTGACTCCAGAACTCGCCCCAGGAGAAGAGAGGCCGGGTCCGAGGACTACAGACCCAGTTCGCGACCGAGAACGAGGTGCTGAATCTCGCTGGTGCCTTCGCCGATCTCCATCAGTTTCGCGTCGCGGAAGAACCGCTGGGGCGCGAAGTCCGTGGTGTAGCCGTAGCCGCCGAGGGTCTGAACGGCGTCCTCGGCGACCTCCCGGGCAGCCTCGCTGGCGTCGAGTTTCGCGAGCGCGGACTCCTGGGTGACCGACTGGCCGTTGTCGTAGCGGGTTGCGGCCTTGTGGGTGAGGAGGCGGGCGCGCTCGGTCTTCCGGTGCATGTCGACGAGCTTGTTCCGGATGGCGTCGAACTTCGAGATGGGCTGGCCGAACTGCTCGCGTTCGACGGCGTACTCCTTCGCGGCAGTGAACGCGCCCTGGGCGAGGCCCGTGGAGAGCGCGGCGATGGAGATGCGGCCGCCGTCGAGGGTCTTCTTCGTCTGGTCCCAGCCCTCGCCCTCCTCGCCGAGCAGGCGGTCCTCGGGGAGGCGGCAGTCAGAAAGCTGAATCTCGCAGGTCGGGGAGGCGTTCAGTCCCATCTTGTCCCACTCGGTCGTGACCTCGAAGCCGTCGTCGTTGCGGGGGTCGACGATGAACGTCGAGATGCCGTCGTAGCCCGCGCCGGGTTCCGTGACGGCCTTCACGAGCACGCTGCCCGCGACGGACGCGTTGGTGATGAACTGCTTGGTGCCGTTGAGGACGTACTCGTGGCCGTCCTTCTCCGCGGTGGTGTCCATGTCGCTGGCGTCGCTCCCGCTACTGGGTTCGGTGAGCGCCCACGAGCCCAGATACTCGCCCTCCGCGAGCGGGCGGAGCCACCGCTCTTTCTGCTCGTCGGTGCCGAACAGCTCGATGGGCTTGGAGGCCAGCGAGATGTGTGCTGCGTACGAGAGGCCGATAGAACCTGAGACGCGACCGAGTTCCTCGGTGACCAGCGCGTACATCAGCTGGTCGCCGCCGAGGCCGCCGTACTCCTCGTCGACGGGGACGCCCATCATGTCGAGGGCGGCGAGTTCGTCGAACACCTCCTCGGGGAAGCGGTGTTCCTCCTCGATCTCCCACGCGATCGGCTCGATCTCCTCCTGGCAGAACTCCCGGACGGTGTCCCGGATCATCCGGTGTTCGTCGGGAAGGTCGAAGTTCATGTCTCAAAATTTGCCACCGACCGCATAAACACACCGGAACTGGGAGTCGAAACCGGGCGTCCGAAGAATCAGACTGCCGCCGGACATTTATCTGACCGGCGCGTTTCTCCACTGTGAGCATTCGCCGGTTCGTCCGAGGTACCGTCCCGTGGGACTCCCTGGAGGCCGTCGCCAGGGAGATGGCCGACCGCTACGACGAGGAGACGGTCCGGGTGTCGTTCCTCGACGCTGACAACTGGCTCTCCACGCCGTGCGTGATGAACGACCGGTGGTTCGTGAAAGTCGTCTCCGGGCAGAACGCGCTCGTCCACGCGCTGTTCACGGGCGCGCGGAACCTTGGCGCGTTCTCCAGCGGCCGGGAGGGGTTCTTCGAACCGTTCGACGGCCCCGTGGAGATGGCCGAACACGAACTCCTGGCGACCCAGAAGGTCCGCGACCTCGGGTTGAACGCCCCCAGACCACTCGAGGCGTTCGAGGTCGACGGCCTTGGCGTCCTTGTCATGGAGTACATCCCCGAGTTCACGCCGCTCGATCAGTTACCGCCAGAGGACGTCGAGCGGTACGCTGCCGACCTCTTCGCTGCACTCGCGCTGATGCACAACAACGACGTCGCCCACGGCGACCTGCGCGGCGAGAACGTCCTCGTCTCCGACGGCGAACTCTACTTCATCGACGCGACGAACGTCGCCGAGGACGGCATCACGAATGCCCGGGCGTACGACCTCGCCTCCGCGCTCGCGTCGCTGGAACCGATACTCGGCGCCCGAACGGTCGTTACCGTGGCGCTCGAGAACTACAACGTCGAGGATGCCGAGGACGTCGACAGTGCCGCCGACGCGCTGCTGCGGGCCCAGGACTTCCTCTCCTTCGTCCAGATCCGCCCCGACCACGCCTTCGACTCGGAGGCGCTGACCGGCGAGATCGAGAAGGCAGCATCCGCAGAGGAAGACGCGACTCGCTGAGACGGCTCGAGCCTGCGAGAACCAGTACCCGCGGCGTGGACACCGCCCATAGAAGGTGTATCTTTTTCACTGTGCCACCCCCACCTTCATTCGATGACGTACCAACACTACATCGACGGCGAGTGGGTCGACGGTCACGGAGACGAGACCTTCGTGAGCACCAACCCAGCCAACGGCGAGACGCTCGGCGAGTTCCGGCGCGGGACTCCCGCGGACGTCGAGGAGGCAGCGGCGACGGCAGACGCCGTCGAGGAAGAGTGGGGGTCGCTCTCCCGCATCAACCGCGCCGAGTATCTCTGGGACATCTACCAGGAGCTCAAAGACCGACACCAGGAACTCGGCGAAGTAGTGACCAAGGAGTGTGGCAAGGAGATCAGCGAGGGGAAAGCAGACGTCGCCGAGGCGTGGCACATGGTCGAGTGGGCCGCGGGCGACGCCCGCCACCCGTCTGGCGACGTGGTACCCTCGGAGATTCCGGACAAGGACGCCTACATGCGGCGCAAGCCCCGCGGCGTCGTCGGCTGCATCACGCCGTGGAACTTCCCGGTCGCCATCCCGTTCTGGCACATGGCCGTCGCGCTCGTCGAGGGCAACACGGTCGTCTGGAAGCCCGCCGAGCAGACGCCGTGGTGCGGGCAGATCATCGCCGAGATGTTCGAGGACGCGGGCATCCCGGACGGCGTGTTCAACATGGTGCAGGGCTTCGGCGACGCCGGCGCGGCCATCGTCGACGACGACCGCGTGGACACCGTGCTGTTCACGGGCTCCGCGGAGGTCGGTCAGGAGGTCGCACAGAAGGTCGCCGAGCAGCCCGGCAAGCTCGCGGCCTGCGAGATGGGCGGGAAGAACGGCATCGTCGTGACGGAGAACGCGGACCTCGACATCGCCGTCCACTCCGCCGTGATGAGTTCGTTCAAGACGACCGGCCAGCGCTGCGTCTCCAGCGAGCGCCTCATCGTCCACGAGGACGTCTACGACGAGTTCAAGGAGCGCTACGTCGAGATCGCGGAGAAGGTCGCGGTCGGCGACCCGCTCGACGACGGGACGTTCATGGGGCCCGCCATCGAGCCCGAGCACGTCGAGAAGATCCGGAAGTACAACGACCTCGCCCGCGAGGAGGCAAAGAACGTGCTCGTCGACCGGACGGAGTTCGACGACAGTGAGATTCCCGACGGCCACGAGGAGGGCAACTGGGTCGGTCCGTTCGTCTACGAGGTCGACTACTCCCCGGACCTGCGCTCCATCAAGGAGGAGGTCTTCGGGCCGCACGTCGCGCTCATCGAGTACTCCGGCGACATCGAGCGCGCCGTCGAGATCCACAACGACACCCCCTACGGCCTCGCCGGCGCGGTCATCAGCGAGGACTACCGCCAGATCAACCACTTCCGTGACAACGCGGAGATCGGGCTCGCGTACGGCAACCTCCCGTGCATCGGCGCGGAGGTCCAGCTGCCGTTCGGCGGCGTGAAGAAGTCCGGCAACGGCTACCCGAGCGCCCGCGAGGTCATCGAGGCCGTCACCGAGCGCACCGCGTGGACGCTCAACAACTCCAAGGACATCGAGATGGCCCAGGGCCTCTCGGCGGACATCAAGTTCCAGGACGACTGACCGCGTAATCCCGGCCACCCGGCGGCCCCGGGTCGACCAACCGAACAGATGCCCTATTACTTCGGAATCGACGTCGGCGCGACGAACGTCCGGTGTCTCGTCACCACGGAGCACCTGGAGAGCGTCGCGGAAGTCTCCCGACCGACGGCGCAGGGACCGACTGTCGACGCGTTCACCGCCGGTATCGACGCGGCCATCGAGGCGACGCTCGCGGAGAGCGGCGTCGCTCCCGGAGAGATTGCTGGCGTCGGCATCGCGGCCTTCGGCCCACTCGACGCCGACAGCGGTATCATCGCGGAGACGCCGAACCTCGACGCCGACCTGGCGGACGTCCCGCTTCGCGAGACGGTCGCCGCTCACTTCGCAGACGAGACGCCAGTGGTCCTGCTGAACGACGCCGTCGCCGGCGCCGTCGCCGAACACCGGGACGGTGACGACGCGAACGTGGTCTACCTCACGCTGTCGAGCGGTATCGGTGCCGGCGTGGTCGTCGACGATACCGTGCTCCACGGCCGGGACGGCAACGCGGCGGAGGTCGGACACTTCGTGCTCGACCCCGACAGCGACCGGCGGTGTGGCTGTGGCAAGACGGGGCACTGGGAGGGGTTCGCGAGCGGCGAGAATATCCCGGCGTACGCGCTCGAACTCCGGGAGGAGGAGGTCATCGAGACGGCGCTACCGACGACGCGCGAGGCGCTCACTGCCTCAGCCATCTTCGACGCAGCAGGGGACGACCCGCTGGCGACGGCCGTCGTCGACCGGGTCGGCCGCTGGAACGCGCTGGGCGTCGCGAACCTCGTTCACGCGTTCGCGCCTGACCGGGTCGCGGTCGGTGGCGGCGTCGCGCTCAACAACCCCGAGGCGGTGCTCGACCCGATTCGGGAGTGCGTCGGCGACTACCTGATGGTCGACGCCCCCGAAATCCACCTGACCGAGTTCGGCGACGACGTCGTCGTCACCGGCGCTGTTCTGGCGGCCATCCGCGAAGCGTCGCAGGCCGACTGAATCAGCGTTCACGCTGCCAAGCGAGCGGTGCACTCGCCCGATGCCACCGTCTCGAGGAATCTGGTGGCCCTGCCGGACATCGACTCACTCTTGTGGACCGATGGACACCGGGGAGGTGTGCAGACTGGTGTGACCGTCGCCGTTGCGGCAGCCCTCGTCTTCGGTGTCTACCTGTTCGTCGCGAAGCGCTACTTCGAGCGCTACTCCGCGCCGGCGTTCGTCCTGTTCGCGAACATCGCGGGCCTGACAATCTATGCTCCCGTCGCCTGGGCGACACTCCCACCGGCCCCGCTCGCGGAGTTCGACGCGGCGGCCCTCGCGCTCCTCGTCGGGTCGTCGGTCGCCACGGGGTTCGCGCTGCTCGCGTTCTTCCGGGCGCTCAAACTCGGCGACGTCTCCTACGTCGCGCCCATCAGCAAGGTGGTGCCCGTCTTCGTCCTCCCGCTGGAGATACTGCTGCTGGACGAGCACCTCACGGCGTTGCAGGTTGGCGGCGTCGTCCTCATCACCGTCGCCATCTACGTGGCCAACTACGAACCGGGGGCGTTCCTCGACCCGTTCCGGCGCGCCGTCACGACGCCAGCGGCCAGGCTCGCTGTCGCGAGCGCGGCCATCTTCGGGTTCGTGGACGTGAGCAAGCGACTGCTGATGCAGGAACTCGCGGTGCCGCCGCAGGTGTTCGTTCCGGTGCTGCTGACGACGGTCGCCGCCACGATGGCGCCTTTCGCGCTCCGGGCCTGGCCAGAGGCTGGTCCACGCGGCGACCTACCGAAGTGGCTCGGCGTGGGCGTGCTCGTCGCCAGCGCACAGCACCTGACGGCGGTCTCCTTCCAGACGCTCTCGGCGAGCATCGCGTCCCCGCTCGTGAACTCCCAGGCCGTCGTGGCGGTCGTGCTCGGGGGCCTGCTGCTGGACGAACCGCGGTTCGGGACGCGGCTGGTCGCGGCGGCGCTCGTCGTCGCTGGCGTCACGCTCGTCTCGCTGCCGTGACCGGCCGGTGAGAACGAGGTCGGAGAGCGACGCGGAGTAAATTCGGGGATAGCGTCGCTGTGGGCACGAGCGTCGGAACGAGAGGTGGACGGAGTGTGGCCGCGGGTCCCGGAACGCGGCCACCGTTGGCGGACGTGGACGCGAGCGCGGAGTTTTCTTCTTGCCGGGTGCGACGAGAAAAGCGTCGTCAACCGGCGTCAGTCGGTAAGTCGCGACCGTACTTAAATTCACGTATCCCGGCTCCACTTCCCGCCTCGTCAGCAGCGGCGGTCCCGGAGCGCCGGAAACTCCTCGCGGACGGACGCGGGGCGCTCGGGGTCGACCTCCGCGTAGACGATGTCGGGGTCGTCGTCCGTGCTCGCGAGCGTCGTCCCCCAGGGGTCGTACACCGTCGAGCGGCCGACCAGGCCGGCGTCTTCGAACTCGCCGCTCCCGTTGACCGCCGCGACGTACGCCAGGTTTTCGACGGCGCGCGCCTTCGGGAGCACCTGCCAGTGCTCGACGCGGGGGTAGGGCCACGCCGACGGCACCAGCACGAGGTCGACGCCCTGGTCGACGAGTTCGCGGTAGAGCTCCGGGAACCGGAGGTCGTAGCAGGTCGTCACGCCGACGGTGAACCCGAGGAGCTCCGCCGTCTGGAGCTCCTGGCCTGGCGTGAGCAGTTCCGCCTCGGCGGACCCGTAGCCGAACAGGTGGTGTTTCCGGTAGACGAGGCGGCGCTCCCCGTCGGCGTCGAACAGCACGCTGGTGTTCGCCAGTCCCTCGTCGTCGGGCCCGCCCGGCGAGGCTGCGAGGTCCTCCACGATGGTGCCCGCGAGGACGGCGATGTCGGCCTCGACGGCGGCGTCACGGAGGGTCGTCAGCGTCTCGCCGTCGAGCGCCTCGGACTCGCGCCCGTAGCTGTCGAACGCGAAGAAGCCGACGTTGAACAGCTCCGGCAGACAGACGATGTCGGCGCCCTCGCCGGCCGCCTCGTAGACGGCGTCGACCGCGCGCTCGACGTTCGCGTCGACGGCCGCAGATTCGACACCGATCTGGGCGAGAGCGAGTCGCATCTCAGGCCTCCGCCTCCAGGGCGTCCCGGAGCTCATCGAGTTCGTCGTCGAGGTTGCGCTTGAAGAACGGTTCGACCCCCGGTACCTTCCCGTCCACGACGAACCGGGTGACGAGCCGCGAACCGCCCTCACGGTCCTCGATCTCGTGTTCGCCGGTCACGTTGAAGATGCGTGACTTGCCGACGAACCGGACGTAGCTCGGGGCCCTGGTCTCGACGTCGCGGGTCTCGACGGGAATCGTGCTCCGGACGACGGGAATCGGGAGCCTGACGTGCCACGTCGTCGTATCTCCCTCCCGTTCGTAGCTGTCGACGACGCTGATGACGCTAGCGCGTTTCTCCGGGTCCGAGATGAACGCCCACACGTCCTCGGGAGTCGCCGACAAATCGAACGTCCGTTCGACCCGAACTGTCATACCGGCAGTTCGACCGCCGACCGCAAAAAGCCGCCGATTACGGGGGTTCTGCCGCTCAGGCCGGTTCGACGCGCCACGTCGTCGACCGGGACCGACTCCACTTCTCGATGTCGACGTCCTCGGACTTCTCGTCGAGTTCCGACAGCCGCACACCGACCTGTTTCGAGGAGAGACCGAGGTGGTCCGCGATGTTCTTCGAGCGGAAGTAGCGTTCACCCTTCTCGACGCTGTCCCGGAGGTAATCGAGGATGCGGCGTTCCTCGTCGGAGTAGTCGTCGCTCATTGTGGAAATGGTTAGCGCTGATTGGGTTTAACGGTTTCCGCTCCGGCTACCCCCAGGCGTGGATGGCGGCGACGCAGAGCGAGGCGAGCGCCACCGCGGCACCGAAGCCGAGAGCCGATTCGAACTGTCCGGGCGCGACGAACGTGTAGACGGCCGCAGCGGCGGCCAGCAGGCCGAACACGAGGCCGATACCCACGCCCATGTCTGTCTCCTGAGCGGACCCAGTCGTCATGGGCGGTGATTGCCCCGGGCGTCCCTTAACTCGTTCTACTCGCGGCAGCCGTCAGCCAACAAGCTTTCACCGTCACGGTGCACCGGACTGAGCATGGACGCGCGAGCGTTGCTGTTCGGCAGCAAGATACGGATAGCCGTGACCGTGTTGTTCGGCCTCAGCCTGACCCTCGGTGGGGCGTTCCTCGCGGGTGTCGTCGGGGTGCCGAGCGTCGAGGGCATCGACAACCGCTTCGGGGCGGTCAACGAGACGGACACCGCCATCGAGACCGACCTCGTGGTGAACAACCCGAACCCCGTCGGCGTACGGCTCGGGAACATGAACGTGAACTACACGGTGACGATGAACGACGTCGCGATGGCCCAGGGGACCAAGCGGGGCGTCGGCATCGGCACCGGCAACTCGACGCTGAACCTGACGACGTACCTCCAGAACGAGCGCATCCCGGACTGGTGGGTGAGCCACATCCGGAACGGCGAGCACACGGACCTCGACGTCACTGCGACGGTGACGTCGGGGACCCTCGGTCGGTCCGCGACGTTCCAGCCGGCCAGCAAGTCCATCGACACGGACCTCGTCGGCGGGTTCAACTCAAGCGAGGACCGGCCGGTGAACGCGAACATGGCGCTGGTCGAGGACCCGGTGCTGGTCATCCGCCAGACGAACGCCTCCTGGGGGACCGTTACCGAGGGCGAGACGCCCATCCAGATCCAGTTCGGCGTCTACAACCCGAAGGCGTCGCCCGTCGCCATCTCGAACGTCGGCTACGACATCACGATGAACGACGTGCAGATGGGGTCCGGCGAGACACAGGAGACCGAAACCATCCCCGGGAAGACCTACCGCGTCGTGGAGACGCGGACGGTCATCGACAACGAGCAACTCGACGAGTGGTGGGTGAGCCACATCGAGAACAACCAGACGACGGAGCTCCGCATCGACTTCTACGCGGAGATCAAGCCGCCGGGCACCGACCAGACGTTCCGCGCGGAACTCGACGACCTCACCCACACCCAGACCATCGAGACGGACTTCTTCGGGACGAAAGGAGCGTCGGGTAACGCGACCGACGACTCGAACGACTCGGACGGCGAGACGACCACAACCACGACCAGCGACGACCAAACGACGACTACGACAACAACAACGACGAGTGAGGAGACGACGACTACGACCGCCGAGGAGAACACCACCACGACTGAGGACGACGGCATCCTGGCTCTGGACCCGGTCGTCGGCTCGCTGCGCGCCGTGCCAGCGCCCACCACGCAGTAGACATCTTTTTAGGGTCGGAGTCGCTTCGCTCGAACATGCACCGGAGTAGCCAGGCTCCTGGTCGAGTTCTCGGATAGTGAACAGTCCATCGCCGCCGAGCCAGACGGCGGCGACATCCGCGTCACCGTGGACGGCGAGGAACTCGCGCTCTCCCGCGAGCACGCCGCCGAACTGCGCGACGCCGTCGGTGACGCACTGACCCGCCGCGAGGAGTTCTTCCGCACCGCCTGCGAGCACCGCGAGGACGGCACGTACGTCGTCGAGCGCCGCGGAGCGGACTCCACGGGCAACTCCACGGTCTTCGACAGTTTCGCGGAGGCCCGGCGACTGTTCGAACGACTACCACCCACCTTCGACGCCGACGCGCTGTCGAGCGCGGGCGTCACGGGGTCCCGGCGACATATGCTCGTGCGGCACTTCGCCGAGCACTCGTCGTTCCCGTGCACGCTGGCGTCGAGGAACCCCCTGGAGGCCGAGAAGACGGGGTGACGTCGAGGCCCGCCAACACTTTTCCGGCTCCCCCCGTGGAATTTGAACGTGCCCTCCACGATAACCGGTCGCCCGCTCGACGAGCACGGCGACCCCACAAACGGCCTGGGCCTGGAACTGGACCCCGACGGCCCCGCTGCCGAACTGTTCCACGACTCCCCGCACGCACTCGCGTCCGGCCCGGGGTCCAGGACGTGGGCCGTCCTGCTAGACGACTGGGACGACCCGCGTCCCGAGATGGTCGTCTGGCTGGCGCCCGACGCCGCCGAACTCCCGCCCCACGTTCACCGCACGCGAGACGAGACCTTCGAGGCGGTAGCGGGCGAGTTGACCGTCGTCGTCGAGGGCGACAGCAAGCGACTCGAACCGGGCGACGCCTACACAGTAGAGCCGGGCGAGGAACACTACTTCAGGAACCAGACGGACGAGTTCGTCGCGTTCCGGGTGGAACCCCCGTGGGCGAAGACGGCGGCGACCCAGTACACTGTGTTCGGGCTCGACCACGAGGGCGCGTTCGGTAGCGACAGCGAGTACGGAGAACCCGGTCTCCTGCAAGCCCTCGTCCTGAGTGAATCACTCCGCGAGGAGACCCGCATCAGTATCGCCCCATTCGCGGTCCAGCGCGCCCTGTGGGCGACAGTGGGCCGCGTCGCGAAACGCGTCGGCTACCGGGGCATCGAGGAACGGTTCCTCGACGACCAGTTCTGGGAGCAGCGGGTCGAACAGCCCCAGCGCTGAGCCGTCCGGCAGTCAGTTGATGGTCGTGTGGCTGGACTGCTCGTTCAGCCCCAGGTTCGCCGCGATTTCGGCGTTCCGCATCGAGTACTGCGCGGACTGCTGGAGGCTCACCAGCACCTCCCGCACCTCGAGGAGGTCCTCGTTGTCCATCTCCGGGAGGTCCGCGAGGATGTCGCCCTCGCGGTCGCCGATCTCGGCGAACAGCTTCCGCACTTCGACGGTCGCGTCGTAGTCGCGGGTGACGACGGCGTCGACGGCCTCGGCGGTGATCTCGTCGACCTGGTCGGTGAACTCGCGGATGCGCCGCATCGTCTGCTGGTCGACGTCGAGGGTGTTGCCCTCGGTGTCGAGGACCGTCTCCGCGATGTCCTCGGCGTTGTCCGCGACGAGTTCGAGGTTCTTCGCCACCGAGCGGTAGCCGATGAGCGGGAAGCCGTCGTCGAGGCCGACCGCGCGCGCGAGATTCGGGTTGTGGTAGGCGGTGAAGATGAGCCGGAGCAGGAGGACGAATATCTTGTTCGCCTGCCGCTCGCGGTTGAGCGCGCGCTGGGCGAGGTCGGGGCTGCCGTGGGCGAGGGCCTTCACGGCCTCGCCGCGCATCGTCGAGCCGGTGTTCTCGAGGCGCTCGAGGAGGTTGTCGAGGTCGAAGTCCTCCGGGTCGACCGAACACCGGATGGTGATGCGGTCGGGCGTCTCCTCGACGACGCCGAGGCCCATCAGCTGGGTCTCGGCCTTGTAGACGGCGTTGATGTGTTCGGATTCGAGTGCGTCCTCGCTCTCGACGTGGATGACGCGGCGGCCGAGCACGTACTGCCCGACGATGGCACGCTCGACGGCGTCCGCGTCGAAGTTCTCCGCGTGGATGGTGGCCTCCGTCTCCTCCCCCTGGGCGGACTCGGGCGTGACGGTGAGCGACCCCTTCCCGCTCTCGCGGACGGTCACCTCGTCGCCCTTCTCGACGTTCTGCTTGCGCGCCCACTCCGCGGGCAACGTCATCGCGAGCGTCGACGGCCCCAGTCGCTGAACTTTTCTGGTCTCCATACCCGGACCGACGACTGGAACAACCTTAGTCTTACCTCCTGAACCTTATATTGCCCTTAAGGTAGGGGGTTGCTGTCCGTGGCTTCGCCGGGACCCTTATTCGTGCGGAGTTCCTTGGATGCTACGTATGGGTTTTGGTAGCTACGACGAGTCCGAGCAGGGGAGCCAGGATACGGACATTGACGAAGACGCCACAGTTACCCGCGAGAACGACCACGACGGCGACGTGAACTTCGATTCGGGGGCCGACAGCGACGAACTCATCGACCGCCTCCAGTCGATGAAAGACGAAGACGACGACTAAACGACCTTCACCATCCGCTCTTCGAAGCGACCAGTCCTGACTTTCGACCAGCCACGCAGCGACTCGTCCACCTCGTCGTCGCCGGTGTCGACCCGGAGCACTCCCGTCTCGTCGAGTTTGCGGGGCGACGCGACGACGCGCACCTCGCTCCGCCGGATGACCGCGGGCGAAATCTGGTGGTTGCCGCGGCCGAAGACGAACCCCTGGCCGCCGATGGGTGAGACGAATATCACGTTCTCTTCGCCGAGCGCGTCCAGGATCTCGCGTTCGCTGCCGTCCCTGACGACGAGTTTGCCGTCGCGGTAGACGTCCACGCCGAGGGGTGAGCCGTCGACACCGAGTTCGTCGGCGATGGTGCCGACGGTGCCACCGGGCCCGAGGACGTACGTTACGCCCGGTTCGACGTCCGCCGCGGCGCCTTCCGCGAGCGCGGCCGTGCTCCCGGCGTGGACCTGCTTGGCGGACTGGAGGTCGTCGGCGACCGGCACGTCGACGACGCCAGTGAGTTGCGTGCGCACCTCGCCGCCCCGGTAGGCGTCCTCGTCGATGTCACTGACCTCCCGGCGCTCCGTCGAGTCGAACGTCGCCGCGACCCGTCCAGCAGCCTCCGGGGTCACCGCGAACACCGACGAGTACACCTTCACGCCCGCCGGCACGCCGAGCACGGGGACGTCCTCGGCGTCGAGTTCCGCAAGCGCCTCGGCGACGTCAGTCGCGGTGCCGTCGCCACCGACGAACAGCAGCAGGTCGACACCACGGTCGACGAACTCCCGGACGGCCGCACGCGTGTCCGCGGCCGTCGTCTCCTCGCCGTTGGGCTGGCCGACGACCACGGGGTCGAACCCAGCGTCGCGGGCCGCGTCCTCGCCCATCTCGCCGCCGTAGGCGAGCAGTTCCGTGCCGGGCGCGCGGTCGTGGAGCGCGGAGAGCGCTTCCCGCGCGCGGTCCGGGGCCCGGGGCTCAGCACCGCGTTCGCGAGCCTCTGCGACTTTCCCATCGGTCCCCTTCAGGCCGACGCGACCGCCCATCCCCGCGATGGGGTTCACGACGACGCCCACGGTTCGCATACCCGACGTTGGGGGCGCCCGCCCGAAAAGCCGCGCGGTTGTCTCGGAGCCCGCGACGCCAGAACAGGGGCACGAACCAGAAGTGGCGGAGCACGCGGCGCGAGCGAAACGTTAAGGGCGGGCCCACGGGAATCCACGGGTATGGACACGCTGCTGAGTGCTGCGGAGGACGCGGTGTTACCGATGAACGAGGTCGGCTGGGCGATCACCATCGTCGGCCTGCTGCTCGCGGTCGCCTGGACGGCCTACATCTACCGCTGAACGCGCTCCTCGAACCACGCCGCCGCCTCACGGGCGACGTCGGGATCCTCGTGCTGTATCTTCACGCGCACATCGTCGCCCGGGTAGCTCCCGACGGTGACGTCGTAGCGGTCGCGTAGCTCCTGGACGGCCGACAGCAGCGAACTCTCCGGCGCATCGACGGTGACGAACTCGACGTGCGTTCCCGGCCCGCTGAACTCGTCTGCGATGGAGTCGAACATCGCCTGCATCTCCACGGGGACGCCCGGGAGGACGTAGACGTTCTCGACGACGGCCCCCGGCGCGACGCCTTCCGTGTTCTCCAGCAGTCGCGCGCCTGCCGGCAGGTGCGTCGTTCCCTCGGTGAGGTCCGCGAACTCGTACCTGCCGTGGGCCTCGAAGTACTCGACAGCGTCCGGGTGTTCGGCGAGTTCGCGGCCGAACGCGTCCGCCACGCCGTCCATCGTAACGTCGTCGTGGGTCGGGCCGATTCCACCGGTGGCGAGCACGGCGTCGTACGCCGCAGAGAGTCGCGCCACCTCCGCACTGATCGCGTCGGTTTCGTCGGGGACGACGACAACGCGCTCGACCCGCGTCCCGCGCTCCGTCAGTCGCGTCGCGAGCCACGTCGCGTTCGTGTTCTCCGTGTCGCCCGCGAGGAGTTCGTCGCCGACGGTGATCAGCGCCACCTGCATGGGTCCGCGTACGCACCCCCCGCGGAAAAAGCCGACTCTACTCGTCTAGGTCGAGGCCGCTCTGCTCGCGCTCGTCCTCGAGGCGGCGGATGCGGATGCGGTAGTAGACGACGCCCGCGACGGCGACAGCGGCCAGCACGCCGACGATGCCGCCGAACAGCAGGAGGTCCTGCTGGAGGTAGTACTTCGCGTCGACGGTGCCGCCGGACAGCGACTCCCAGCGGACGTGGACGCGGCCGTCATCGATGGTCTTCTGGTAGCCCGGCGGCTCGACCACGCCGAAGACCGGGAAGGACACCCGCATCCCGCGCGGCAGAACGAGTTCGTGGGAGCCCTCCGCGATGACCGGCACGTTCACCGAGCGGCCGCCGGCGTTGCCCGTGTACGCGAACGTCCCGTTCTCCGCGGGGAACTCGACGACGGTCCGGGAGTTCCGGGTGGAGACGTCGATGGCGTCGGCGCCGACCACGGTACCGTTCGCGTACTGGAACTTGACAGCGGAGACGTACACCGGGTTGCGGCCCCCGAAGCCGCTCTGCTGGGAGAGTCGGACGCTACTCTCGTTGATGTCCGCGACGACGCGGTACTGTCCGCCGTCGGTGGTGATGGTGACGTCGGCGTCCCGGTCCCAGTCGTAGGCCACCTCCTTCGAGAGGTCCTCGTCACTGGGCGCCGGTGGGCCGCCGAGGCAACCCGCGCTGACGACGAGGACGACGAGTCCGACGGCCGCCAGCAGTCGCCTCATGGAACGACGCAGAGCAGTTCCGAGCGAAGGTGTTCGCCGACCGCGGCGAGCAGCCCCGGCGGGTCCGTTCCCTCCCGACAGACGACGCTCTGTTCGAGCAGACCGAGTCGTTCGACGGTAACGATGTCGCGGGCGTGGCCGGCGCGGTTGACCGTCGCGCGCACCTCGCCGCGGGTCGCGCTGTTGACGTTCAGCCGGCCGGTTCCCCGGGTCCACTCGAAGAGGCGGTCGTGTTCTTCCTCCGCGAGCGACGACGGGTCGCCGTACGTGAACCGGAGCGGGACGTGCTGAACCAGACCGAAGCGTTCGCGGATCTGTGCGGGCGCCCCCGGACCGAGGCCAATCTCCTCCGTGGGGATATGGATATCCTGTCCGGCGTCGAGGACGAAGCCGTCCTCGCTCCACGATTCGAGCGTGCCGACGTACGTCTCGCCGGCCTCGAACTCGTCGGTGATCTCGCCCCACGTCTCGACGAGGACGTTGCGGGCGGCCACCTCGTCGGGGCCGTCGAGTGTCACCGTCGGGAAGTCGTCGTGGCGCACACCGATGTCGACGTCCACGTCGAGGTCGCCGACGTCGTTCTGGACCAGCGAACGGAGGCCGTCGAGCGCCCGCTCCCGGGCGTCGCCCTCCACGTACAGCTTCGTTGCCAGGACGACCATCAGGCCTTCACGCCGAGTTCCGAGCGGAGGTTCTCGATGCGTTCGTCCATCGCGTCCACGAGGTGCGTGTTCTCCATCGCCTCGACCGGCGACCCGCACTCGGGGCACTCGAAGCCGAGGTCCATCGCCTCGCCGAACTCGAAGCGGATGGAACAGACCTCACAGAGGTAGAACTCGTTCTGTAGTTCGTACTCGCGGCGCTCTGCGAGCGCGCCCAGGAGGCGGTCCATCTCCTCGCGGAGGTTCTCCGGGATGTTCTCGTACTCGAACGTCCAGAGGTACGTGAGCCAGCCCGAGTCCTCGTCCCGGACCCGGCGGTAGGTCGCCAGGTCGTACTCGTAGAGGATGAACAGCGCGCGCCGCACGTCGTTCAGTTCCAGGCCGAGCCGCTCGGCCAACTCCTCGTCGGTCACTTCGCCGTCCGGCGGCGCCGCGGCCACCGGCATCCCCTTCGGGCCGACCAGCTCGTGGAGGTACTTCTGCACCACGGGCTCGTCCAGCAGGTCCTCAAAAGCCATTGCATAAAACGGGGTCCGCGCGGCCATTAAGTCTTGTCACTCGGTCGCCCACGAACGCCGTGCCGCCCACAGAACCCCGGACCCGGGGACCGCGGGACCAGCGCACTCAGGATTTCACACAGGAACTAAACTCTGGGCCCCATCTGGTACCGGTATGCCGATCGTTCCGAACGCGCTCGAACGACTCTACGTGCTCCGACTGAACCGCTCGCCCGGCGCGACCCTCGACATGTTCGCCTCGGGCGCGTTCGACGCGCTGGGTGTCGCAATCGAGATTGGTGCCATCGACGCGCTCTACGAGGAACCCGCGACCGTGTCGGTCCTCGCGGAGAGACTGGACGCCGACGCGGACGGCCTCGCGCGTCTCCTCGCGCTCCTCGATTCTGCTGACTACGTCACCGCGGACGGCGAAGAATACCGTCTGACGAGCCTCTCGCGCCGCTGGGTCGCGTCCGAGAGCACCGACAGCCTCGGGCCGTTCTTCCGGTTCTGGCGCGAGGTCGTCCTGCCGTTCTGCCACGAACACGCGACGACGGCGGTGCTGGAGGGCGCGCCACCCGAGACGATGTACGAGTGGCTCGACGACAACCCCGAGAAGTGGCCGCTGGCCCAGCGCGCGTTCGAGGCCGCGACGCGCTCCGTGAGCGACGACTTCGTGGCCGCCGTCGACCCACAGCCGGACGAGCGAGTGCTCGACCTGGGCGGGGGCCACGCGCGGTTCAGCATCGAGTGCTGCCTGGCCGCACCCGGCGTGACGGCGACGGTCGTCGACGACCCGGCGGCGTTCGATGCCGCCGTCGAGAACGTCGAGCGCGCGGGCCTCGGTGACCGCGTTTCGCTCGTCGGCGGCGACTACTTCGAGGACGACCTGGGAGACGGCTACGACGTCGCGCTCGCTTGCAACATCCTGCACGCCCACAACGAACGAGCGTGCCGGGAGTTCCTCGACCGCGTCCACGACGCGCTCGCACCCGGCGGTCGGGTCGCCGTCCTCGACCAGTTCGACTCGGGTGGCCCCCTCCCGCTGGCGCGCACCGCGACGCGGGTCGTCGACTACGTCTACCTGGCGACCCTCGGCGGGCGCGTCCACGACGAGGAGGCGGTCCGCTCGTGGCTCAGCGACTCGGGGTTCGAGAGCGTCGACGCCCACGAGTTCCGGACCGCCGGCTCGACGCTCCTGCTCGCGGAGAAGGCCTGAATCGGAATCGCTACTCCAGGTCCTCGACGCGCTTCCCGCAGGCCTGCGGAACGACTCGACGGTCGGCGTCCTCGAAGGACTGTTCGAGTTCGCGGCCGTCGAACAGGCGGTCGAGGAACACCGCGAGACCGGCCACCTCGGAGTGTGGCTGGTTCGTGACGCCGACGTTCCAGTCGGCGTGCTCGTAGACGCTGAAGGGGACCTTCTCGCCGCCGACGACCACGAGCAGCGCGTCGGTCTGGTGGTGCTCTCGGATGTCGGCCTCGACGTCCTGGACCGGTTCGCCGTACATCGTGAGGTGGACGACCGACCCCTCCCAGTCGCGGATTGTGGCGTCGAGTTCGTCGGTCAGTTCGACGCCGAAGGGGCCGCCGAACCGGTCGGTGATGTCGGCGACCGTCTCATCGGACTGCCCCGCGTTGTCCGGGAGGAGGACGCGGTCGGCGCCGAGCGCGCGTGCCGTGAGACCGACGTGAGTGGTCATGCGATCGTCGCGGCCCGGCCGGTGACCGTACCGGAGCACCACGACCTCGGGTTCGCCCTGCATACCGCCACGGAGTCACCCCGCCGGGGTACGCGTTTCGGATACGGAGCGTGGCGCGGCCGAGCGTCTGACACCGACACCGGAACCGCTATCACCGTCTCGGTGCACACTACTGGTATCTTGCTTGCGAGCACTCCCACCGCCAGAGAGAGCAATCCGGCGGCCAGGCCAGTAGAACGGAGGAACCACCCGTGAACCCGCGACGCGTCGACAGCCTCACCGACCTCGCGTACGGCATCCTCATCTTCGTCTCGGTCGGACTGATACTCGTCGTCGGCACGGAGACCGGACTCGCGTTCGGGTTCGGCGTGCTGGCGTCGTACATCCTCCACATCGGCTGGAAGATGGCGCGCTTCGACCCGCAGTGGATGACCGAGGTCGTCGGCGAGACTGTCGAGGAAACGGTCAGCGAAACTGTCGAGGAAACGGTCGACGAGAAGGTCGGCGAAACCGTCGAACAGACCGTCGAAGAGACAGTCGGCGAAACCGTCGAAAAGACGGTCGAGGAGACTGTCGACGAGAAGGTCGGTGAGACCGTCGAGGAAACTGTC
>Ga0075105_1000503_pt1 | contig 18925 bp, 17 predicted proteins | sample AntDeeMetag02WF5_FD_69800 | JGI IMG/M metagenome (GOLD analysis project Ga0075105, IMG submission 69800) | Saline lake microbial communities from Deep Lake, Antarctica - Antarctic Deep Lake Metagenome 02WF5 | ecosystem: Environmental > Aquatic > Non-marine Saline and Alkaline > Saline | place... | reverse complement strand
CGCACACCTCTCGCAGTTCGGCTCCGCGACGCCGTCGTACCTCTACACGACCGTGCTCTCCGGGCAGTACAAGATTCCGACCATCTACGCGCGGGTCGTCGGCGCGTTCACGAACACGACGCCGGTCGACGCCTACCGCGGCGCGGGCCGCGCGGAGGGCATCTACGTTGTCGAGCGGGCGATGGACGTCGCGGCGCGCGAACTCGACATGGACCCAGTCGAGTTCCGCAGGCAGAATCTCGTCCCGCCCGAGGAGTTCCCCTACGAGTCGGCGGCGGCGCTCGTCTACGACAGCGGCGAGTACGAGCGCGGCATGGACACCGCGCTCGACCACATCGACTACGAGGAGCTCCGGGAGCGCCAGGAGGAGCTCCGCGAGGAGGGCCGCTACATCGGCATCGGCGTGGCGAACTTCGTGGAGTCCGCGGGCCTGTCGCCGTCGGAGGCGGCGGGCAACCTTGGCTCGCAGGCGGGTGGCTGGGAGAGCGCCATCGTCCGGTTCGACTCGACGGGCACGGTCACCGTGCTCGCCGGGACGGCCGACCAGGGGCAGGGCCACCGGACGACGTACGCCCAGATAGCGGCCGAGGAACTCGGCGTCTCGCTCGACGACGTGGAGGTCATCGAGGGCGACACCGACCGCATCCCGCAGGGGATGGGGACGTACGGCAGCCGGAGCGCGTCCGTCGGCGGCGGCGCCATCGCGCGCGGTGCGCGGGAGGTCCGCGAGAAGGCGCGCCGCATCGCCGCCCACCAGCTGGAGGCGAGCGTCGACGACATCGAGTTCGAGGACGGCGAGTTCCAGGTCGCGGGCTCGCCCGACCGGTCGATGCACATCCAGGGCATCGCCCACCAGGCGTACCTCGGCCACGACCTGCCCGACGAGATGGACCCCGGCCTGGAGGTGACGAACTTCTACGACCCGGAGAACTTCACGTTCCCGTTCGGGACGCACGTCGCGGTCGTCGAGGTCGACCCGGAGACCGCCGAGATAGAGATCCAGCAGTACGTCGGCGTCGACGACTGCGGGGAGATCATCAACCCGCTCATCGTCGAGGGGCAGGTCCACGGCGGCATCGCCCAGGGCATCGGCGCGGCGCTGTTCGAGGGCGCGTCCTACGACGAGGACGGCCACCTGGAGACGCGCCGCATGGACGAGTACGCGGTGCCCCAGGCGACCCAGCTGCCGGACTTCGTGACGGACAACACCGTCACGCCGAGTCCGCACAACCCCATCGGCGTGAAGGGCGTCGGCGAGTCGGCGACCATCGCCGGGACGCCGACGCTCGTCGCCGCCGTCTCGGACGCGCTGGAACCGTTCGGTGTCGACCACCTGGACATGCCGATAACGCCGGAGACTGTCTGGCGGGCAACGGGGGGTGAGGACTGATGTACACCGACGCGTTCGACTACTACCGCGCAGACAGCGTCGACGAGGCGGTCAGCCTCTTGGACGAACACGACGGCAGCGAACTGCTCGCGGGCGCACAGGGCATCCTTACGCGCATGAAGACCGGCGACGAGTCGCCGCCCGCGCTCGTCGACATCGGCCAACTAGATGGGCTGTCCGCCATCGAGGCGAACGACGGCACGCTGTCGGTGGGCGCGATGGCGACCCACGCGGAGCTAGCGGAGTCGGAATCAGTGGCGGACCACGCGGCGGCGCTGTCGGAGGCCGCGGGCGAGGTCGGCGACCCGCAGATACGGAACGGCGGGACCATCGGCGGGAACCTCGCGCACGGCGACCCGCGCTCGGACCCGCCCGCGGCGGTGCTGGCGCTCGACGCCGGCCTCGTCGTCCAGGGGCCGGACGGCGAGCGCACCATCGACGCCACCGACCTCTTCGACGGGTCCTTCGAGACGGCCGTCGGCGACCAGGAGGTCGCCACCAGGCTAGAGGTTCCCGTCGACGGGGACGCCGGGAGCGCGTACCACAAGCGCCGGGACCCCCTCTCGGGGTACGCGCTGGTGGGCGTCGCTGCGAGCGTCCGACTGGACGACGGTACCGTCGAGGAGGCGCGCCTGGGCGCCACGGGCGTCACCGACCGCCCGTTCAGGCTCGAGAGCGTCGAAGAGACGCTCGAGGGCGAGTCCGTGGACGACGAACTGCTCTCGGACGCCGGGGCCGCGGCGAAGGAGGCAGTCGACCCGGACGACGTGCGCTCGGACCCGCAGTCGTCCGGCGCGTTCCGCGCGCACCTGCTGGCGGTGTACGCGGAGCAAGTGCTGGCCGACGCCGTGGAGCGAGCGCGGTAACGGCGCCGCTCCGGCACCGGCGTCGAACTCCATCCCGTTTCTGCCGGACGAGCACCAGTCTGTTCCAGTATCGTGGACGTCGGCCAGCGTCCCCGGTGGCGAGCGGTGGCGTGAACCACAGTTTTGATGCTGGTTGACGAGAGAAGGAGTGGGTATGAGTACCACGACGGAAGACGTCGACGTCGTCGGCGACGACACGGTCGAGAACATCGCTCGGGCGGCGCTGTTCGCGGCGCTCATCGGCGCCTGCGCGTACGTCTCGTTCCCGAACCCCCTCGCACCACAGGTCCCGGTGACGCTGCAGGTGCTGGCGCTGTTCCTCGCGGGCATCTACCTCGGCCCCGTCTGGGGCGCGGTCTCGATGGCGCTGTACCTCGTCGCAGGCGCCGCGGGCGTCCCCGTCTGGTCGGGAGGCAGTGCGGGCGTCGGTGCGCTCCTCGGGCCGACCGCGGGCTACCTCTGGTCGTACCCCATCGCCGCGTTCGTCATCGGCGCCGTCGTCCACTCCGGACTCACGCTCCGAGACCCCAACGACGCCGGCGTCTGGCGGCTCGTCGGCGCGATGGTCGCCGGGACCGTCGTCGTCTACGCGCTCGGCTCCCTCGGCATCTACCTCGCGACCCCTGCCGGCATCGTCACCGCCGTCGTCTCGGGGAGCGCGGCGTTCGTGCCGTTCGAGGCCGCGAAGATAGCCGCCGCCGTCGGTATCGTTCGTAGCGACGCCGTCGCCGCGAAATGATAGAAACCCGGGACCTCGTCAAGACGTTCGACGGCGTCCCGGCCCTCGACGGCCTCTCGCTGACCATCCCGGACGGCGAGTTCGTCGTGCTCGCCGGTCCGAACGGCTCCGGGAAGACGACGCTCGTCCGTCACTTCAACGGACTGCTGGAGGCCGATGCCGGCGAGGTGCTGGTCGACGGGACGCCCGTCCAGGACGACCTGGTCGCCGCTCGTGTCGCCGTCGGGATGGTGTTCCAGCACCCCCGCGACCAGTTTGTCGCCGCGACCATCGGGGAGGAAGTCGCCTTCGGTCCGCGGAACCTTGGCCTCCCACACCACGAGATAACCGACCGCGTGGCGGACGCGCTCGACGCCGTCGGCCTCGGCGGCCGGGACGAGGAGCGCGTCGCAGCGCTCTCGGGCGGCGAACAGGAACGCCTCGCCATCGCCGGTGCGCTCGCGATGCGGCCGGCCCACCTCGTGCTCGACGAACCATTTACTGGGCTGGACGCCCCCGCACAGGCGGCCGTCCGCGACAGGCTCGCGGCGCTGAAAGCGGCCGGAACCAGCGTGGTCGTGGTCACACACGACCTGCGCGACGTCGCCGACCTTGCGGACCGCGTGGTCGTCCTCCGGGACGGCACCATCGCGGCCGATGGCGACTACGACGCCGTCCACGAGCGACTACCGGACCTCGGGGTGCGTCAGCCGTGACGGCCATCGGGCTCTCGTACGCCCCGGGGGACACCGTCGTCCACCGCCTCGACGCCCGCACGAAGCTCCTGGGACAGTTCGTCGTCGCGCTGCTGGCGTTCACGTGGACCGACGCGCTCGCGCTCCCGGTCGTCTGGGCGCTCGTCGTCGGCGGGATGGCGCTAGCGAGGGTCCGACTGCGCAGCGTCTTCCCGGGGTACGCGCTCCCGTTCGTGCTCCTGGCGTTCGCCACGCTGACGCGGACAGTCACCCTCGGCCCGCCCTGGGTGGACGTCGACGCCGGCCTCGCGGCGACCCTGCACAGCCTCCGCGTCGCCGCCATCCTGCTCGCGAGCGCGGTCTACGTGCAGACGACGCCCGTCTCAGAGACACAGGCCGCCATCTCGCGGCTGGTCCCGGGCAAACCCGGGCGGTTCCTCGCGGCGGGCACGTCGTTTGTGCTGCGGTTCCTGCCGGTGTTGCTCGCGGACCTCCAGAGCGCGCGCGCGGCACAGCAGGCGCGCCTCGGCGACCAGCGCCGCCTCCACGAGCGGATGCAGACGGTCGCCCTGGCCGGCCTCAACCGGGCGTTCGAGCGCGCGGACCGCTTCTCGCTGGCGCTCAAGGCGCGGTGTTTCGCCTGGAACCCGACCCAGCCGCGGCTGTCGTTCTCGCGGACGGACTGGCTGGTCTCGGCGGGGTTCGTCGGACTGCTGGCGGTCGCTGCGCTCGCCTGACCGGCGTGGTTGGATTCGAGCCGAACTTTCTCACTGAACCGAGTACACGTCCCACTCTATGCTGGCAGTTCGAACTCGTCCGAAAATCTATTAGCGCTCCCTGCGAAACAGCGTGGTATGGTACAGATTGACATCAACTGCGACATGGGGGAGAGCTTCGGGAACTGGACCATGGGGCGCGACGAGGAAGTGATGCCGTACATCTCGTCGGCGAACATCGCCGGCGGCTACCACGGCGGGGACCCGCACGTCATGCGCGAGACCGTCGCGCTCGCGGCCGACCACGACGTCGGCGTCGGCGTCCACCCGGGCCTCCCAGACAAGATGGGGTTCGGCCGACGGAAGATGGACGCGACACCAGAGGAGGTCAGGGACTACGTGACCTACCAGCTCGGCGCGCTCAACGCGTTCTGCGACCAGCACGGCGTCACGTTCCAGCACGTCAAACCCCACGGCGCGATGTACTCGATGCTCTCGGACAGCCCCGAGCACGCCCGCGCCGTGATGGAGGGCATCCTCGACGTCGACGACGATCTCATCTACCTCGCGACTGACAGGAACATCTACGAGGTCACCCAGGAGTACGACGACCTCGACGCCGTCTTCGAGGGCTACGTCGACCTCGACTACAACCCAGACCGGAGCCTCATCGTCGAACAGGAGAAGGAGACCCGCGACCCCGAAGAGGTCGCCGACCGGTTCGTCAGCATCGCGACCGAGGGCCAGGTCGAAGCAGTCAACGGCGAGCTGCTCGACATGCCCGCGGACAGCATCTGCATCCACGGCGACACGCCGAACGCCGTCGAGATCCTCGAGGCCATCCACGACCGCATCGGGGAACACGACATCGAACTCACGCCGCTGCACCGGATCGTCTGAGGCGCCGCGACGGCTCGAGCTACCATTCTTCGGTATTCGGCCCACAGCAGAACGTGCGAGTAGCCCGAGCGGTGACGCTACCGCGGCGTCACTCCTCGGCGTCCGGCGAACCGGAGCCGTAGAGCACCGCGATTGCGGCGCCGATCAGCACGAACGACAGCACGACTGTCAGGCCGGCGATGGCGAACACTTCCGGCGACAGCTCCACCTGCAGTTTCGCGAAGACGTACGTCGGGATGGTGTTCTGCCCGAACTGGAGGTAGACCGTCCGCGAGAACTCGTTGAACGACAGCACGAAGCTGAAGATGACCGCGCTGATGAGGCCCGGCCGAATCTGGGGGAAGATGACGTGGCGGAACGTCTCGAACTCGTTCGCGCCGAGGTCGGCGCTCGCGAGCAGGACGTCGTCGCGGACCGTCGACATGCTCGTCAGGATGACGAGGAACGCGAACGGGAACGCCCAGATGACGTGCCCGATGGCGGTGGCGACGAACGCCTGCCCGAAGCCGATCTGCTTGAACAGCATCAGCAGGCTGAACCCCTGCACGACGCCCGGAACGAACAGCGGCAGGATCATCGCCGCGACGAACAGCGCCTTGTACGTGGTCTTCCGGTAGGACAGCACCGCCAGCAGCGCCAGCGCCGGCGCGACGAACATCGTCACGACGGCGAGCTTCAGCGACCGCTCCATCGCAGTGATGAGCGCGTCGCTCTGCAGCATCAGTTCGTACTTCGCGAGCGTGATCCCCTGCGGGATGCGGACGTACGACGCGGTGTCCAGCGAGATGAACACCAGCATGATCGGCGGCGCGAGGATGAACAGGATCCAGAACGCCATGAACGCCTTCCAGAGCCAGTCCTTCGAGACGTCGGAGACCCAGACCGTCGGGTCCGTTCGCAGAACGTCGGAGAGGCGGGATGAACTCGTGCTCATCAGATCTCACCCACCGTTCTGAGGCCGTAGACGTACTCCCACGCGAGCAGCAGCAACACCGCGAACAGCAACACGACGGCGCTGATGGCGCTCGCCAGCGGGAGGCGCGCGGAGTTGACGGCGTTGTCGATGATGGTCGCGATGAGCGAGATGTTGCCGCCGCCCAGGATGACAGGGACGACGCTCTCGCCGAGCACGCCGACGAACACGAACACCGCGCCGATGAGTAGTCCCGGAATCGAGAGCGGGATGACGACGTGGCGAATCGTCGCGAGCGGCGACCCGCCGAGGTCGGCGCTCGCGTGCAGTATCTCGTCGTCGATGCGGCTCATCGCGAGCCACGCCGGGAAGATCATGAACGGCAGGTAGCTCGCGAGCATCCCCAGCCGGACGGCGAACGTCGAGTAGAGCAGCCACCCCAGCGGCTGGTCGATGATGCCCGTGAACAGCAGGACGCTGTTGAACACGCCGTCGCTGCCGAGGAAGGAGATCCACGACAGCGTCCGGAGGATGTAGCTCGTGAGGAAGGGGATGGCGAACAGCAGCATGAGCGGGAACGTGTACTTCGAGTCCCGCTTCAGCACGCCCGCGTAGTACGCGATGGGGAAGCCGAACACGAGCGCGAGCAGGACCTGGATGACGCCCTCCTTGATGGTGGTGAAGAAGGTGTCGACGCGGTAGGAGTCGAAGAACGCCTGGTAGTTCTCGAGCGTGAACCCGAGTTTGAAGCCGAACGGCTGAGGAATCGCGACGCTCCAGACGAAGATCGCGGCCAGCGGCAGGAAGACCAGGAGCCCGAGGATGGAGAGCCAGGGCAGGACCTGGAGGCCGAACCTGAGCCGGTCGTTGTCGACGAGCGGCCGGAGCACGGCCGGGAGGCGCTGCTGGGCCGAGTAGTCGACACCCCCTCGGTCGCTGCTATCAGACGATATAGAGTTGTCGTGAGCCATTAAATACCAGTGAGCCGGTTACGAGGTGAGGCGGTTCCACTGGGAGTTCATGTAACTGAACGTGTCGGGGTACCGCTCACCGAAGACGCTGATGTCGTCGCTGAAGCGACTGCGGACCTCCTCGTGGCGCTGCTCGATGAACTCCGCGTCGAAGTCCTCGGAGTCCTCGGCGTACTCGATGCCGAGGTCGCTGGACGAGAGGTAGCCGCGGATGGTCGTAATCTGGGCGTTGTACCAGCCGCCCATCATCCAGTTCACGAGGTCTTCGGCGGCGTCGCGGTTCTTCGCGCCCTTGTTGGTCATCCACGGTCCGATGGCCCAGAGCGAGTAGCCCTCCTTCGGTTCGAGGTACTCCGCGTTCATGCCCTGGTCGCGGAGCGCGAACACGACCGGTTCCCACGTGTCCATGGCGACGACTTCCTTCTTCGAGAGGAGGTTGACGGCGGTCTGCCAGCCGCTCCAGAACGTGCGGAACTGTCCGTTGTTCTTCTGTTCGAGGAGGAAACTGATGACCGCGTCGACGTCGCTCTCGGACGGGTTCTCGAGGTCCTCGATCTCCGCCATGTTGTTGCGCTTGAGGTAGAGCGCGACCTTGTGGAAGGCCGTCGCCCAGCCCGCCTCCATGGAGGTCTTCCCCTGGAACTCCTCGTCGAAGAGGATGCCGTAGGAGTTGACGCTCCCGGGGTCGCCGACCTCGTCGGTGAGGTACGCGACGGAGTCGCCGTTCTGGACGCTGGACAGCGAGTGTTGCTCGCCGTCGACCTCAGTCGGGCCGCTGTTCTTGACCTCGTCGTAGACGCGCTCCCAGTTCGGGAGCTCCTGGAGGTTCGTGGGCTTGATGGCGCCCTGCTCCTGGAGGACACTCGTGAGCGTGGTGTCGTTGCCGGCGAGGTCGAAGTCCTGGGAGGCGGTACCCTGGACGAGTTTGGTCACCGTCTCGCCGGGGCTCCACGCCGCCGCCGAGTAGTTGACGTTGATGCCGCTCTCATCTTTGAAGCTGGACCAGTCCTCGGGGTTGGTCGTGCCGACGGCCCAGTACGAGAGCTCGCTGACGGAGCTCCCGCCGTCGTCGGTCTGGGTGTCTCCGTCGCTGTCCGTGTTCGTCTGGTCGGTCTGGTTGTTCCCGTCACCGTCTCCGCCGCCACCGCCGAGACAGCCGGCGAGGCCACCAACGGTCGATGCGCCCGCAACGCCGCCTGCGAGCTTCAGGAAACTACGACGGGATTCGTCGTCGTGGTCTTCGGTATCACTGTTCGGAGCCATACACTGGTTCTGTTCTGGACGCGATATCAACATTCCTATTTGTACGCTTTTCGAGTTCGGGAAATAAAGTACAGTTAGTATATTTGGGAGTATAGGGCGCTAATATCAAACGGAGTGCGAGAGATTGCGTCCCTGTCAGACCGCTTTCGACCCGGGACCAACGATGGTCGCGAAAACCGTGTAGTTTTACAACAAGCGGCTGTATACAGTCCGACTATGGACGAGCAAGACGCAGAGATCATTAAAGCAGTGGCGGACATTGGTGAACCTAGTCCGAAGGGCGTCGAGGAGGAGACGGGCATCCCGAAGTCCACGGTCCACTATCGCCTCGAGAAACTGCGCGAGGCTGGCGTCATCGAGGACGAACTGTTCAACCTCGACCTGGAGAAGGTCGGCCTCAACCTCACCGTCATCACCGAAGTGATGGCCGACTACGAGGAGGGGTACCACGAGAAGGTCGGCGAACAGCTCAGCGAGATCGAGGGGGTCAGCCAGGTGTACTTCACGATGGGGGACACCGACTTCATCGTCATCGCGCACCTCTCCAGCCGTGAGATGGTCGAGGAGCTCGTCGTCGCCTACGAGGGCATCGACGCCATCCAGCGCAGCAGTACGAACTTCGCCATCTCCACCATCAAGAACGAGCGCATCCCGTTCCGGAACTACGACCTCGAGACCCTGAAGGACATCGTCACTGAGAACTGAGAGGGGCAGGTCGGCTACTCGCTGCCCGCGATGTCGAGGTGTTCGTCGACGAACTTCGTCGTGTGTTCTGCGTTCAGGAACCGGTCGTCCGTGAGCACCTGCTGGTGGAACGGAATCGTCGTCGGCACGCCCTCGATGGTGGTCCCCTCGAGGACGCGCAGACCGCGCTGGACGGCCTCCTCGCGGTCCTCCCCGGAGACGATGAACTTCGCGAACATCGAGTCGTAGAACGGCGCGATGCGGTCCCCCTGGTCGATGGCGTCGTCGACGCGCGTCCCGATGCCGGTCGGCGGCCGGTACGTCGTCACCTCGCCCGGCATCGGCGAGAAGTCGTTGGTCGGGTCCTCGGCGTTGATGCGGAACTCGATGGCCGACCCGCGCGGTTCGACCGCGGACTGCGGGAAGGACAGCTCTTGGCCGTCCGCGATGCGGAGCTGCCACTTCACGATGTCGATGCCCGTCACGACCTCGGTGATCGCGTGCTCGACCTGGATGCGGGCGTTCACCTCGAGGAAGAAGAACTCGCCGTCCTCGTAGAGGAACTCGAATGTCCCGGCGTTGACGTAGCCGGCCTCGTCCGCGCCGCGGCGCGCGGCCTCCCACACTTCCTCCCGGGTCTCCTCGTCGAGTACGGGGCTCGGCGTCTCCTCGATGAGTTTCTGCTGGCGGCGCTGCGTCGAGCAGTCCCGCTCGCCGAGGTGGCGGACGTTGCCGTGTTCGTCGCCCAGAATCTGGACCTCGATGTGGCGGGGGTTCTCCAGGAAGCGCTCGACGTAGACGCTGGCGTTGTCGAAGTACGCCTCGCCCTCGCGTTTGGCGTCCTCGAGCTGGTCGTCGACTTCGTCCTCCGAATGGACGACCTTCAGGCCACGCCCGCCGCCACCGCCGTCGGCCTTGATGGCGATGGGGTAGCCGTGTTCCTCGCCGAACTCGCGGACCTCGTCGGCGCTCTCGACGGGGTCGGTCGTGCCGGGGACGATGGGGACGTCCGCGCGGTCCATGATCTTCCGCGCCTTCGTCTTCTCCCCGAAGTCCGCCATCACGTCGCTGGGCGGCCCGATCCACTCGAAGTCGCTGTCCTCGACGTTCGCGGCGAACTCCGTGTTCTCGGCGAGGAAGCCGTACCCCGGGTGGATGGCGTCGGCGTCGGCCTCCCGGGCGGCCTCGATGATGGCTTCCTGGTCGAGGTAGCTCTTCCGCGCGACGGACTTCCCGATGTGGTAGGCGTCGTCGGCGAGCCGCACGTGTTTCGCTGTTTCGTCCGTATCACTGTACACCGCAACCGCGTCGATACCGAGTTCGCGGCAGGCCTGGATGATACGGATAGCAATCTCGCCCCGGTTCGCAATCAAGACACGGTCTAACACGGTGATGAAATAGAGGAGATTCGCAATATTAGTCTTTGGGTGCCGGATTTCTCGTACCCAGTTCGAAGCGGCGGTAGAGAATTGAACGAGAATCGTTCGGTCGTCACCTGGCCCCAATCGGAGGGGCGGCAGCCGACTGTCCCTCGCGTTCAGTCGAAGACGGAGACGGCGTCTGGTTCGAACCCGACCTGGACCGTCTCGCCCTCCTCGAACAGCGTCTCGCCGGTCGTCTGGTGGGCGCGGAGGTTGCGGCCGGAGGGGAGTTCGAGCGCGTACTCCGTGTACGGACCCTTGAAGATGGTGTCCGTGACGACCGTCGAGAACGAGTTCTCCTGGCCGTCGCCGAACGACAGCCGCTCGTTCGGGACCAGGAAGACCAGTTCGTCGTCGACCGACGGCGCGGTCCGGAGTTCGCTGCGCGCGATGCGGAAGTCCGTCCCGTCGCTGCTGACCGTCACCGTGTCGTCGTGGACCGCCGTCACCGTCCCCTCGACGAGGTTCGGCATCTGGAGGAAGTCAGCGACGAACTCGGTGGCCGGGTCCTGGTAGATGTCCAGGGGCTTGCCGACCTGTTCGACGTCGCCCTGGTTCATCACGGCGATACGGTCGCTCATCGAGAACGCCTCCTCCTGGCTGTGCGTGACGAACACGAACGTCTTCTCGACCTCCTCCTGGATGCGCTTCAGTTCGACCTGCATCTCCTTGGCCAGTTTCTCGTCGAGCGCGCCCAGCACCTCGTCGAGGAGGAGCACGTCCGGTTCGATGACGAGGCTGCGCGCCGTCGCGACGCGCTGCCGTTCGCCGCCGGAGAGGTCCTGAATGTTCCGGCCCTCCTTCCCACCGAGGTCCATCAGTTCGAACATCTCGTCGGCGCGCTGGCGTCGCTCGTCCTCGGGGACGCCGCGCAGCATCAGGCCGTACTCGACGTTCTCACGGGCGGTCATGTGCGGGAACAGCGCGTACTCCTGGAACACGAGGCTCGTCTTCCGGTTGTACGGCTTGACGTCGTTGACCACGTCGCCGCCGAGCCGAATCTCGCCGGACGTCGGCGTCTCGATGCCGCTGATCATCTGGAGGAGCGTGGACTTCCCACTGCCGGAGGGGCCGAGGATGGTGAAGAACTCGCCCTCGCGAACGTCCAGGTCGACGTCGTCTACAGCGACGATGGTGTCGTCGTAGACCTTGCGGAGGTCACGCATCTCGATGACCTTCTCTTCGGAAGACAGGTCGTCCTCTCCTCGCACGTCTGTGCTCATTGTTACCAGCGGGTACTCGCCGCAGCACACATAAATCTATCCAGAAGCATCAACCCAGTCCCGGTGGCGGGAGCCTGGTTAAACTCAGTATAAAGAAAGGCTTAGATGTGAGAAGGTATCCTATACGACTGAATGGAGCCGAGCCAGATTACCGCCACCGACCCACTCGACGACGTGGACGTCCTCGACGGCGCAGTACAGCTCGGTGAACTCGCAGCGGCGCTCTACGGACCCGAGGGTCGCTACAAGCTCGTCGTCACCGGCGAGCCAGTCGTCGCGAGCGACCTCCAGCAGCTGTTCGACGCGCTCGACGTCGAACACCCGGCAGCGGTGATGGTGGGCAACGGCGCGGTCCAGCAGAAAGAGCGGGTCGGCGACGGGTCGACTGCGGTGGTCCTGCTGGCCCGAGCGCTCGCCGAACGCGCCGAAGGCCTGCTCGCCGAGGGATTCCAACGCGCGACGGTCACCGACGGCTTCGACCGGGCGCGTGCGGCGGCGGTGACAGCCATCCCGGAGATGGCGACGTCCGTCGACGGGCTCGACGACCCACGCGGCCGGGCCGCGGTCCGTGCCGCGCTGGGTAGCTACGGCGGCGACGACGAGACGGTGGCCGCGGTCACCGAGGCCGCCCGCCTCGTCGCGACGGCCAGGGAGACGGGCCGCGAGGGCCGCGGCATCGACCACGTCGAGTTCCACCACGTCTCGGACGCACACGCGCCGCGTGCCGAACTGCTCCGCGGCCTCTTCCTCGAACGGGAGCCCGTAACGCCGAACACGCCCCGGGAGTTCGAGGACGCGCGCGTCGCCGTCGTCGGCGGCGGGAAGAACGCGGGCCGCGGCATCGAGGAGCGGGAGCTCAAACGCGCCGGCGGCAGCGAGGGGAAGGGGCGCACGGAGGTCACCGTGAACCCGAAGACGCCCGACGACCGCACGGCGTTCCAGCAGCGGGAGGTCGAGGAGGTCGCGACGCAGGTACAGGTGCTCGTAGACGCGGGCGTCGACGTCGTGTTCACCGCGATGGGCATCAGCGACCGCGCGATATCGGCGCTCGACGAGGCCGGCATCACCGCGTTCAGGGGCCTCCAGGCCTCGCAGGCCCGAAGCGTGGCGCGGGCGACCGGCGCGTCGTTCGTGATGGACCTCGCGGACACCACGGCCGCCGACGTGGGCACCGCCGGCCGGCTGCGGGTCGAGGGCGACGACGACCAGTACGTCCGCATCGACCGCTGTCCGGAGAGCGAGGTCGGGACGCTGCTCGTCTCGGGGACCGTTCACGCGGGCACCGAGTCGATGCAGCGCGAACTGATGACGGGTGTCGTGACCGGCCGGACGATTCTGGAGGGCGGCCAGGTCGTTCCGGGCGGCGGCGGCGCGTGGACCAGGCTCGCTGCCGAGGTGCGGGCGGACGCCCGGTCGGTCCCGGACCGCTCTGCCATCGTGATGGACGCGTTCGCCGACGCCCTGGAGGACCTACCGCGTACCCTCGCGCGCAACAGCGGCGGGGACGCGGTCGACGCCGTCACCAGCCTGCGCGCCGGGGGAGCGGACGCGGTCTACGACACCGACGCGAGGGCCGTACGGTCGGCAGGCGAAGAGGGACCGTACGACCTCGCAGCGGTCGTGGAGGGTGCCGTGACGAAGGCGTCGGACGTCGTGGTCCAGCTCGTCCGCATCGACGACGTGCTCAGGGCGGCCGAGGACACCGACGACGAGCCCGACGACTACGACTTCCAGCCGGACCCGGAACGCGACCTCGCGTAGGGTCGAGCGGAACCTCGTGTCGGTCTCACCCCACGGTATAGGACGCGGTTCCGATTTCTGGCCGAGAAGTTGCACCCAGTATTCTCCAACCTGTCGGGTATCGAAAATTTACCAGTATCTATAACTCGCTATACGGGCAACGATGCCCCATAGATGACGAACGGCATCCAGCGACAAGAACTTTCCTCGCCACGCTACGAGTACGGCGGGGACGACCACGTCTTCGTCGAACTCTCCGAGGAGATGAGTTTCGACGCGAACTTCGAAGCGCAGGCGATCACCCAGGAGATACGCGAGCGCGACCTCCCCGGTCTCATCGAGGTCGCACCGGCGAACGCCTCCTACATGCTCCACTTCGACCCCGCGGAGCTCCACCCCGACGACCTCATCGACGAGCTCAAATCGCTGCGCGAGGAGATCGACCTCACCGAGTACACCTGGGAGGCCCGCGTCATCGACGTCCCCGTCCTCTACGACGACCCGTGGACCCACGAGACGCTGATGAAGTTCCGGGACCGCCACCAAGACCCCGACTCGACGGACCTTGAGTACTCCGCGCGCATCAACGGGTTCGACAACGTCGACGACTTCATCGACGCCCACGCCGGCGCCCCCCAGATGGTGACGATGGTGGGCTTCGTCCCCGGCCTCCCGTGGACGTTCCAGATGGTGCCCCGGGACCAGCAGATCGAGGTCCCGAAGTACGTACAGCCCCGCACCGAGACGCCGAGCCGCGCGGTCGGCTACGGCGGCGCGTTCACCGCCATCTACCCCGTGAAGGGCGCGGGCGGCTACCAGCTGTTCGGGCGGACGCCGATCGAGGTCCTCGACGTCGACCAGGAGCTGGCGGAGTTCGAGGACTCGATGGTGCTCCCGAACCCGGGTGACATCCTCAACTACCGCCGCATCGACCGCGACGAGTACGACGCCATCCGCGAAGAGGTCGAGGACGGCAGCTACGAGTACAACATCGGGACCATCGACTTCCGGCCCGAGGAGTTCTTCGACGACCCAGAGGGCTACAACGAGCGGATCACGGAGGTGCTAGACTGATGATCAACGTACTCGACGGAGGACTCTCGACGACGGTGCAGGACACGGGACGGTTCGGTCACTACCACATCGGGATGCCGCCGTCCGGCGCGATGGACCAGTACGCACACACGGTCGCGAACTACATCGTCGGCAACGACGAGGAGGCCGCGACCCTCGAGATGACGTACGCCGGCCCGGACCTCGAGTTCGAGGAGGACGCCGTCATCGCGGCGACCGGGGCGGACATGCAGCCGACGCTGAACGACGAGGAGATTCCCACGTGGACCGCGGTCCAGGTGGAGGCCGGCGACGTCCTCTCCTTCCAGTTCGCCACCGAGGGCGTCCGCTCGTACCTCGCCGTCGCGGGCGGCATCGACGTGCCGAAGGTGATGGAGAGCCGGTCGACGTACACGCTCATCGGCATCGGCGGCCACGAGGGCCGCGACCTCGACGAGGGCGATACGCTCCCCGTCGGGTCCGCCAACGGGAACGCCACCGTCGGCGCGGCCGTCGACGACAGCTACGTTCCGGACTACGCGAACAACGACACCATCCGCGTCGTGATGGGGCTCTGTGACTACCGGCTGACCGACGAGGGCCGCGACGAACTGCTCGGCGCGGAGTGGAAGATCAGCGACGAGGCCGACCGCGTCGGCTGCCGGCTCACCGGCCCGGACATCGAGGGGATGTTCGAGGAACGCGACCAGCCGTTCGGCGCCGGCCCGGACCCGACGAACGTCGTCGACCTCGGCTACCCGGTCGGCTCCATCCAGATGGCGGGCCAGCCCATCATCCTGATGCGCGACGCCGTGACCGGCGGCGGCTACGCGACGGTCGGCACAGTCATCAGCATCGACCGGAACATGCTCGCCCAGGCGCGCACCCACCGCAGCATCACGTTCGAGGCCGTCGACGTGGAGGACGCACTCGAGGCGCGGTCGGCCCACGACGAGAAGGTCGACACAATCCGGGCGAACTTCCTCGGGTAACGGCCGGCGGAACCGGCCGCGTTCCGGCCCCGAGCAGCCAGGTTGAATTGACTCCTATCTCGACTCGAAATCTGGAAAGAGAGTCACGTTTCGGACGACTGAACGGACGGTGTGGGGAAACTATATGTGGGTCGGCGTTCCATTTTCGCTAACGATATGACCGAGCGTACCACCGTCACAGCACCGATGCCAGGCGTGTTCTACCGGCGTCCGGACCCGGACGACCCCACCTTCGCCGAGCCCGGGGACCACGTCGAGAGCGGCGACGTAATCGGCCTCATCGGCGTCATGAAGAACTTCCACGACATCACGGCCGAGGCGGACGGTGAAGTCGTCGAGTTCTTCGTGGAGAACGAGGAGGAAGTCGACGCGGGCGACGAGCTCGCCGTCATCGAAGTCGAGTAACGACCGTCTTCGGCTGCGTCCCGGAGACCTGTTCTTCCACCGCTCCGTCTCTGGACCAGCCACTCGACCGACGCCCGGCAGTGCCAACTCCACCCAGCAGGCGGCCCCCGGAAGCGACGCGTACTGTAGTGGACTGCATCCGATATTTTTCCGGGAATACGTACCCAGTCCCTAAACTTCGCACAAAATTATTTGTAATCCGGCCCCAGTAGGTTCGTGTATGACTGGCCCGCCAATCCACGAACTGCACTTCGACGACGCCCCGAACGTCGACACGGTCCCCGGTCCGAAGAGCGAGCGACTGCTCCAGCGGCAGCGCGAGGTCGACAGCAGCGCCGTCGCCTACCCCAACAACATCCCCATCGCGCTCGACGAGGCGCGCGGCGCCACCGTCCGCGACGTCGACGGCAACACCTTCCTCGACTTCTTCGCCGGCATCGGCGTGCTGAACGTCGGCCACACGAACCCGTACGTGATGGAGGGGATGTACGAGCAGGCCGAGAAGTTCGTCCACACCGTCGACTTCCCGACGGAGGCCCGCCTCGACCTCATCGAGGCGCTCGAGGAGCGCGCGCCCGGTGACCTCGCCGGCAACAGCCGCGTCGTCTTCGGCGGCCCCACGGGCAGCGACGCCATCGAGGCGTCCATCAAGCTCGCGAAGTACAACACGGGCGGTAACGGCCTGCTCGCGTTCCGGAACGCCTACCACGGCGCCACCTCGGGCGCGATGAGCCTCACCGCGAACAAGGGGTTCAAGGAGCACTACACGCCGCTCCTGCCGGACGTCGTCCACGCCCCGTTCCCGTACCCGTTCCAGCAGAACAAGGACCCCGAGGAAGCCGTCGAGGACGCCCTGGAGCAGGTCCGCGCGACGCTGCTCGAACCGTACGGCGGCCTGGCGAACCCGGCGGGCATCTTCGTAGAACCCATCCAGGGCGAGGGTGGCGTCGTCGTCCCGCCGCAGGGGTTCCTGCAAGGCCTCCGCGACATCGCCGACGAGGCCGAGGTGCCCCTCGTCTTCGACGAGATCCAGGTCGGCTTCGGCCGCACCGGCGAGTGGTGGGCCAGCGAGCACTACGACGTGACGCCGGACGTCGTGACGAGCGCGAAAGCTCTCGGCGGCAACGGCCTGCCGCTGTCCTGCACCATCTACCACGAGGACCTCGACACGTGGGGCCCGGGCGACCACGCCGGCACCTACCGCGGGAACGTCCCGGCGATGCGCGCCGGCCTGCGCGCCATCGAGTACATCGAGGGCAACGACCTCCTCGCCCACGCGACCGAGATGGGCGAACTGATCCGCTCGCGACTCCGGGAGGTCGCCGAGGACAACCCCCAGGTCGCGGACGTCCGCGGGGAGGGGCTGTTCGTCGGCGCGGAGTTCGTCGACGAACAGGGCAACGTGACCGAGGCCGGCGACATCGTCGCCGACGTCCAGCAGTACTGCTACGAGCACGGCCTCCTCGTCTGGAAGGCCGGCCAGTACGGCAACGTGCTCCGCCTGCTCCCGCCGCTGGTCGTCACCGAAGACCAGGTCGAAACCGGCCTGGACATCATCGCGGACGCCATCGCCGAGGTCACCTCGGCCACCGCGACGCAGTAGCGACGGCTACCGTCGGCCGAGCGGGCGCGCCTCCGGACGTACTGTTATCCTCGCGGCCCTCGAAGGAGGGGCATGGCGACGCCGACGCGGACGAACGCGCTGCTGGACCGCATCGAGAACGACGACGTGGCGCTTGGTATCCTCGACAACGCGTACAGCCCGACGCTGGTAGAGTTCTACGGCGACCTCGGGCTGGACTTCGTCTGGATTGACCTCGAACACGGCGGCCCCGCGCCCGGCGACGGGCCGGCGGTCGACCACCTCCTCCGCGCCGCCGAACGCACGGACACCGAACTGCTCGTCCGCCTCTCCGACACCGAGCCAGCGTCCGTCCGGAAGGCCCTCGACGCGGGCGTCCGCAACGTGTTCCTCCCGCGCGTCGACGCCGCCGACACGGTCCGGGAGGCGGTGCGGGCGGCCCGCTTCGAGTACGACGGCGAACCGGGCGAACGCGGACTCGCAGCGCCCCGCGCCCGCCGCTGGGGGCTCGCCGAGGACTACGTCGCGAGCGAGGACCGCGAGACGCTCGTCGGCGTCACTATCGAAACCGAGGCCGCCGTGGCGAACATCGACGAGATTCTCGACGTCCCGGAACTCGGCTTCGTCTTCGTCGGCCCGCTCGACCTCTCGGTGTCACTCGGCCACCCGGGAGAATTCGACCACCCGGACGTCCAGGCGGCGGTCGAGACGGTCCGCTCCGCCGCCGTCGAGGCAGACGTCCCCGTCGGCGGCCTCGGGTTCGGCATGGACGACGTCAACACCAAGGCCGCGAACGGCTACCAGATTCTCCACGTCGGCAGCACTACCGGCGCGCTCAAAGAGACCATCAGCTCGTGGATGGACGCCTACGACGGCGAACGACCCCAGTAGCGATTCGAGGGGAACTCGGGAGGTACTCGCAGCGCCGGACTGCTCACCGCTTTCCTTCCAGGACTTTCGCGGCGGTGAGCACGGGGTCCCACGTCGTGTTGAACGGCGGTGCGTACGCGAGGTCGTAGTCCGAGAGTTCGTCGACGGTGATGCCCTCGGTCACGGCTCCAACGAGCGCGTGGCTCCGGTGGACCGCTCCCTCCCCGTACTCGGACGTGAGGCTGCCGCCCAGCACTCGACCGGACGGCCGGTCGACGGTGAGCGTCACCAGCACAGCCCCACCTCCCGGATAGTAGCCCGCCCGGGACTTCGCCTCGATGGTCTCCGTCATCGGCTCGAAGCCGGCGTCCCGAGCCGCCTCGTCGTCGACGATACCGGTGCGGGCAGCCTCCATCTCGAACGCCTTGACCGCCGCCGTCCCCGCGACTCCGCCGCCCTCGTTCGGGTTGCCCGCGACCGTCTGTCCGATCGCTCGGCCGTGGCGGTTCGCGGTCAACGCCAG
>Ga0075105_1000474_pt1 | contig 19792 bp, 18 predicted proteins | sample AntDeeMetag02WF5_FD_69800 | JGI IMG/M metagenome (GOLD analysis project Ga0075105, IMG submission 69800) | Saline lake microbial communities from Deep Lake, Antarctica - Antarctic Deep Lake Metagenome 02WF5 | ecosystem: Environmental > Aquatic > Non-marine Saline and Alkaline > Saline | place... | reverse complement strand
TATAATAATTCTGTCTGTATGATAGCTATTAGAGCGTAATCGCGGCTATTTCTATCGGGTACTGGTCCGAATAGAGTCGATCCCGTGAACGTTTTGACCGGCATTCGCAACTCCACCCCTTCGAATAGATATAGCGAAATATAATTCATGAGTCCGAGTTCGGACGGCAATCTCGCGTGGAGAAGGACCTGACGGACCGCCAGTCCAACACAGACCGGCCGAGACCATCGATCGGCGGCGTCGAAGCCACGACCGATTCTGACGGACGCTTTCGCGAGGATAGATCCCTCCCGTTGAAAGCCGCTCAGTGCCGTTCTAAGAGGGCTTGAACCAAAACCCCATAGTTGTGCGACGGCGCATCAAATCCAGCGAGTGTCTCCGACAGCGGACCGAACGAACTCTGTATTCCACTCGAGGGACCCGGGGAGCGACTAATCTCAGCCATGGAGATCAGCGGGGCGAACGGGGCTGACCGATATGGTGGCGCGGCACTCAGAGGAGCACCCAATGTGCGTCACAGGAATTCCCGACCCGGTCGTGAAAGACGGACTGTGGATCCGTCCGTCTGACGGTCCGGACGAGCGTACACGGGCGGCGACGACCCGTGGGACGGATTTCGGTGGGGCAGCGGTGATACTCGCAGTCGGACCGCGGTGGAACCTCCTGTCCAGACCGAATGCGCGGCGGTCCATCGAAGCAACGCGCTTCCGGGACCGGCTAGTGGTCGAATCGGCACGGGAGTCGGTCTCGAGACCCTGACCCTCGAGCCGGATGCGTTCGGTCCGGCGAAGCGGGCGAAGAATTCGCTCGAGCAGTCGACGCCGCGTGGCCGGTCGCACAGTCACTGCGTCAGCCATCGAACTGCATCCTCCGGTCCCACTGCGACAGGGCCGAACTGATCGTTCCCGATCGACCGTGTCTCCGATTACGATCGTGTGGGAGCGGTATCTCGAGACCGAGACTGATGGCTGTTTCGCAGTTATGCCTCGACTCGGGGGCTTCGACGTCCGCCGCTCGAGCCGATCATCGATAGTCGAACCGAACGACCGAGCGAACGGGATCGCATTCCGGTCGGCAAATGTGGAAGTGAAGACGCGAGCCACGCCGAGATATCGTTCGCCATCCGCACCTCCCGATTCACATATCTCGAACTGTAGCACTATACCTGTAATACTCATATCCGAATTGAGGGTACTGTAACTGCATTTAATATCTAATTATGGGGCTGTTCGCCGCACAGTATAGGTGCCGGAATTAGAGATAAACTCACTTAGCTCGAATGAGGGGTAGATTGAATATCACCGCGTTTGATGGGTTCCACATGAGCGACTCGGCGGACACATCTAAAACGGCTGTCAAAACGTACGTCCCGGCTTACCAGAAAGCGGAGTGGGAATCCCACGCCGACGAACTCGACATGAGTCAGAGCGAGTTCGTTCGAACGATGGTCCAGGCGGGGCGTCGGGGGTTCGAATCCGGTTCAGCGGAACCCGATTCTTCGGACCCAGACCCTGGGGGTAGCGGCCTCGAGACACAGGTCCTCGAATTACTGTCTACTGACACGTACTCCTGGGACGAGCTCCTCGAGGCGGTCGCCGACGACATCGAGTCGCGGTTGGACGAGACCTTGGAGGAGTTGCAGTCGGAAAACCGGGTTCGATACAGCGGACGCCACGGTGGGTATACGACTACCGACGGTGGTGACGATGGCGACTGAACCCGGAACCGACACCCCGTCGGATGTGACGGACCCGATCGAGTACTTCCTCGACGACCAGCGATACCACGGCAAAAGCGAGCGGACCCTCGAGGCCTACGAGCGCGTACTCCGGCGGTTCGAGGCGTTCGTCCGGGAGCGCTTCGACGTCGAGGCGGTCGGCGCGGCCCAGCGCCGTGAGTGTATGGCTTGGATCCACTCGCTGCGCGGCGAGTTCGAATCTAGTACGATCGCGACCTACGCCTCGTATCTCAATCGGTTCTACGATTACATGACCCGCGTCGGCGTCTTCGACGACAACCCGATGGGGCTGGTCATGGAGGAGATGTCCGAATCGATCGATACGAACCCGACGAGACGAGACATCTCGGTCAGCGAAATGCGATCGTTCGTCGGCGCGATCGACCATCCCCTCGAGCGGGCCGTCGTCGTTACCCTCTTGAAGACCGGGATGCGCGTCGGCGAACTGTGTAACCTCGACCTCCGGGATCTCCACCTCGAGACCCCGGAACTCGATCTCGAGTGGACTCCGCGCGTCGGACTCGAGCGGCGGCCGTCGTCCCTGTTCATCTCGTCCGAGCCGTCCCGAGGGACGACCGTCAACGGCGAGGAACGGACGGCGTCGAACAAGCGAAAGCGGGACACGGTGGTTCCCGTCGACGCCGAACTCCGGCGCGTCCTGCTCGAGTGGCTGGCGATCCGACCGGACGCGGTCTCGGGGTCGCGCCCGCTCTTTCTCGACACGCGCGATTCGTGGGGCGAGCGGCTCACGCCGTCGGACGTGCGCTATATCGTGGAGAAACACGCTCGAGAGCACGGCTGGTACCGGACCGGCGGCGGGACCCAGGAGAACGTCACACCCCACTACTTCCGGCACTTCTTCACTACCCATCTGCGGGACCGGACCGGTGATCGGGGGATCGTCCAGTACCTCCGAGGGGATGTCGCCGGTGACGTGATCGACACCTACACCCACAACTGGGGTGACCGGGTCCGCGAGACCTATCTCGAGTGCATTTACAGTGTCACTCGATAGCGAAAGGACGACAGCGGGCGACGAGGGCCGCGATTTCGGCAGGTTCGATACGGGTCCTCAAACCGGTTTTAGTCGAATTTCCCCACAAGCGAAGAATTATTTACTATAGAAGAACTCAATCGTAGCGTCCGAAACGCAACTCATAAATCGAATAGTGATATACCAATATGGCTCCATCCGGGAGGAAAACGGTGCCCCCGAGAGGACCCGCTATTCGACGAGCGAGGTCATCTCACAGGAGAGGACCGTCGTCTCGTCGTCTTTGACGACGTCGACCTGATAGCGGACCGTACCGGTACCCGGCGCGTCGGGCGTCCGCTCCGTCTCGAGGACCTCGCGTTCGACGCGTATCGTGTCACCGATGAACGTCGGCGCGGTGAATCGGAGGTCGTCCATGCCGTAGAAGGCTACGATCGATTCCCGCTCGAGGGGGGTACGACTCTGCCAGATCAGGCCCGTCGCGGCCGACAGGACGAGCATGCCGTGGGCGATCCGCTCGCCGAACGCCGAGTCGGCCATCCGGGCACCGTCGGTGTGGAGGTGATTGAAGTCGCCGGAGACGCCCGCGAAGTTCGTCACGTCGGCTTCGGTGATCGTCCGGCCCTGTGTGATCATGCGATCGCCGACCGCGGCCCGTTCGAAGAACCCGTCCGCTTCGGAGTCGGTTCCGTCGCTCATCGGCCGGCCTCCGCGACGGACGCGCCCGCGTTCTCGAGGGGCATTCCCGATTCGGCCGCGACCGTTTGTCCTGCTTCTCGTCGACACGCCGTCTGCCCAACCGCCGTTGCTGTCGGCTCTGACATACCTCCATACCCGATGATCGATATGTTAAGCGTTGTGGCGGACGCGACGTGCTAGCTGTTTGATTCCGTCGCTCATCAGAGGTCAGATAGCGGACCTGGCTCGAGCAGTGATTCGCGTCGGGGTCTCGGGGAGATACCGCGGTCGCGGTTCGAGGAGGCACTATAACCACGGATTCCGGCCAGCGGGTCACTCGATCGGAGTCGGGCTCGAGTCACCGGTGAGGAACAGGACGCCGATGCCGGCGATCCCGATGCAGGCGTACAGGAGGAACGTCGTCTCCCAGGAGAACGCACCGATCAGCCAGCCGCCGAGCGTCGGCGAGACGAGCGTTCCGGTGAACGCGATCGAGGTGAACACGGCGAGGCTCGTCCCGCCGGTGCCGGCCGTCGCGAGTTCCCGCGTGTACACGTAGTAGACGCCCATTCCGAACTGGAGCGAGAAGCCGACGCCGAGCATGATGACCGAAAAGAGGAGCGTCGAAATGGTCCGCGAGACGACGAAGAACGCCGGCAGTGCGAAGGCGAGCGAACAGACGACGATCAGCCGCCGACGGTAGCCGACGTAGTCCGAGAGCCAGCCGCCGACGGGTCGGGCGACCATACCGACCGCGGGCAACAGCGCCGTTATCGCGCCCGCCTCGCCGAGCGACAGCGGCAACCGCTCCGTCGCGTAGGTCGGCATCCACGAGTTCATGAAGATATAGAGGAGGTACGAACAGAACCCGGAGACCGAGACGAGCAGGACCGAGCGGTTCCGTAGCGCGTGCCCGAACTCGCCGAGCGTGATCTGATCGCCGGACCGAATCGCCGTCGGTCGCGAGAGGCGAAAGACGAGATACCCGATCACAGAGAGGAGCGGATAGGCGACGAACACGGCCGCCCAGCCGAACGCTGACGCGATGATCGGACCGCCGAACTGACTGATCGCGAAGCCAAGCGGTGCGCTCGCGATGAACACTGTCGTCACGAACCCCTGCCGAGGACCGCTGAAGACCTGTGCGACGACGTTGGTGCCGAGAACGAACAGCGCACCTCCGGCGACGCCCGCGACGGCTCGAGTTACGAGGAAGGGAGGATACGCGCCCGCGAACGAGCCCGCGATCGCGACCGGCGCGAAGACGACCGTTCCGAGGGTCATCAGCCGCCGATTGTCGTAATGGTCCATCAGATAGCCGAAGGGGAGCTGGATGAGAACGGAGCCGAGGACCGCCGCGCTGATCGCCAACCCGGCGCTGGCCTTGTCGATTTCGAAGGCCGCCTCGAGCAGCGGGACGATGCTCGCCGGGGCGATCATATACGCGTTCGCGCCGACCGAGACGAGGAAACACGCCGCGAAGACGCCGGCTCGAGACCGATGATCGCTCATTCCGGTCCCCCCTCCGTCAGCTGCCAGAGATCGTGTGCATACATGCCGTCCGGTTGCGGATCTTTCGTACTCGCCTACTTATGTGTACCCCGAAATATTTTCTAATTGATTGGTATGCGTTCTCATTTCTAATTTCTTTTCACGATCAGAAATCAGTATAAACGGCCCCTCATCCGTGTGTTGGTGTACCCTACCATAAATTGTATTACTCGCCTAGTAATTCAGTAGGATATGACAGCTACTGACGAACTCGAGGCCTATCACTTCTACGAGCGCGAGTGGGACGATTATGACAGCCTCCGCGAGGCGTTCGAGTGGGAGGTACCGGAGACGTTCAACATGGCGAGATACGTCTGCGACCGGTGGGCCGACGAGAAGGAACGCGTCGCGATATTCGCCGACGACGGCGAGGGCGGACGAGAGACGTACACGTACTGGCGACTCCGGAACGCCGCCAACGCGACGGCGAACGCGTTGCGCGAGCGCGGCGTCGAGCGCGGTGACCGGGTCGCGATCAACCTCCGGCAGCGACCGGAGACGGTCGTCGCCCATCTCGCCTGTTGGAAGCTCGGCGCGGTCTCGGTCCCGTTGAGTACGCTGTTCGGAACGGAGGCCGTCTCGTACCGGCTGAACGACGCCGATGCGGTCGCCTGCTTCGTCGACGACTCGAACGCCGACACGCTTCGAGACGTCGCGGGCGATGTCCCGTCGCTCGAGACCGTGATCACGGTCGGCGACGTCGAACCCGAGGGAGATGAACTCACCTTCCGGGACGTGGTCGACTCGCATTCGCGGACGTTCGAGACGGTCGAGACGGCCGCCGAGGACGACGCCATCATCATCTACACGTCCGGAACGACCGGTGATCCCAAGGGCGTCAGGCACGCACACCGGGTGCTCCTCGGAAACCTCCCGCTAGTTATCACCGGGTTCTGTAACATGGAACTGCGGGAGAGCGACGTCTTCTGGACGCCGTCGGAGTGGGCCTGGGTGGCGACGCTGTTCGACGTAGTCTTCCCGGCGCTGTTCTACGGGAAGCCGGTGGTCGCTCATACCGCCGACGAATCGTTCGATCCCGAGACCGCCATGTCGATCATCGAACGCCACGGCGTCTCGGTCTTCTTCGGTCCCGCGACGGCGCTCCGGATGCTGGAGCGACTGGACGATCCCGGTCGGTGGGACGTCTCCAGCCTGCGGTGTCTTCCCAGCGGCGGCGAGTCGCTCGGTCGGTCGATCGTCGAGTGGGCGCGAGACGTCTTCGACGGTGCTGCCGTCCACGAGGCGTACGGCCAGACCGAAGCCAACATGCTCGCCGGAGACTGTACGGCACTGACCGAGTTCCGCGACGGCAAGATCGGCCGCGCCGCGCCGGGCCACGAGATCGAGATCGTCGATCCGGACACCGCAGAGGAGACGGTCGAGACCGGTACGGTTGGCGAGATCGCCGTCCGATACGAGGGGAATCCGGTCTGTTTCAAAGAGTACTGGAACAAGCCCGAACAGACCGATCGGAAGGTCCGCAACGGCTGGCTGCTCACCGAGGACCTCGGACGGATGGACGAGGACGGCTACCTGGAGTTCGTCTCGCGGAAGGACAGCGTCATCATCAGCGCGGGCTATCGCATCGGCCCCGTCGAGATCGAGGAGGCGCTGGCCAACAGCGATGCGGTCGCGGACGCCGGCGTCATCGGCGTTCCCGACGACGAACGCGGGGAAGTACCGAAGGCCTTCGTCGTGCTCGCCGAGGGCTACGAGGAATCTCCCGAGCTCAAGGAGCGCCTCCGTCAGGAGATCCGGGACCGACTCGCGAAGTACGAGTACCCACAGGACATCGAGTTCCTCGAGGAACTTCCGAAGACGTCGTCCGGAAAGATCCGTAGGACCTCGCTCGAGGAACGCGAGGGCGTCCTCGAGTAATTACTGACGGTCAAGCGAGCTGAACGCCGCCTGATCATCGGGAACAGCTATCGTTTCCGGATTGCGGTAACTATTCCAAGGCAAACGTACGAGCGAAATAATATTTCAGGTAAGGGACAATATTTATTATGAGGAATGGTGTTATGGCACACTATGGCATCGTCGTTCGATCCTGATGGTGAAATCGTGAAACGTGGGGTTCCAAATATCAGAGAGAAGATTGGTCGGCGACGGTTCATGAAGGGTGCCGGAACCGCGACCGTCGCGGCGTCGATGGGGTTGGCCGGCTGTAGCAACCCCGCCGACCAGGGCGAGGACAGTTCGGGCGGTGGCCCGATTCCCGACGAACCGCTTCGGATGGCTTGCATCGGATTCACGTCCGGTCCGGCGTCCGTCTTCGGGACCCCGATGATGCAATCCGCCAGAATGGTCGTCGATCAGATCAACGAGAACGGCGGCATTTTAGGCGAACGAGAGATCGAGATGGAGGAGTTCGACGAGAACGTCGACGAGGTCGTCCAGCAGTACCGGCGACTGGCGACCCGAGAAGAGTTCGACGTGATCGTCGGCTACATCTCCAGTGCGAACGTGCTGTCGATCGCGCCGATCGCGGAGGAACTCGAGCAGCCGACGGTCGTCTGGGACACGGGAACGACGAACCTGTTCGACGACGCGGTGACGGATCCGCAGTACATCTTCCGAACGTGTGCGAGCAGTTCGACCGACGCGGTCGGCGCGGCGCGGTTACTGCAGAACGCGCTCCCCGACGTCGAGACCGTCGCCGGCGTCAATCAGGACTACGCGTTCGGGCGGAACAACTGGGACCTGTTCCAACGAGCCGTCGAGAGTCTCGGGATCGACGTCGAACTCGTCGACGCGCGGTTCACGCCGTTCCCGAACGACGACTACAGCTCGACGATCAGCGCGCTCAACGACACGAATCCGGACTTCATCTACTCGAGTCACTGGGGCGGTGACGCGGTGAACTTCATCACGCAGGCGAACAATCAGGGCCTGTTCGACGATACCCTCCCCTGTTTCACCGCGGGAAGTCACGTTATCGGAAACATTCCCGACGAAATTCCGGAGGGCATTCTCTTCGGCGCTCGCGGGCCCCACTACCCGTTCGGTGACCAGCAGTGGAACTCGCTCCACGGGGAGTTCGTCCAGAGCTACCAGGACGAGTACGGCGAACCGCCGTACGCTCACGGGGCCTTCCACGCCTGGCAGGCGATCTGGGCGTACGTCTACGCGGTCGAGCGAGCGTACAACCTGAGCGGCGAGTACCCCACGAAAGACCAATGGGTGCAGTCGATGGAGGGGATCGGCTTCAACTCTCCGAGCGGGTTCGTCAACATGCCACAGGGAAGTCATAACGTCGTCGAGCCGTCTTTCTACGGATTTTCCGAGCGACAAGAGGATCGAGTCGCCCTTCGAGATACCGTCTGGATCACTCCCGAACACGTCAATCCGCCGGCGTCGATGAGCACCGGCGAGTGGATCGACAACCTATAGCACGCCGATAGAAGTACAATTTATGGTTCAACAAATACTCAGCGAACAACTGGTAATCATCCTCAACGGGCTGTCGGGAGCGGCGACGCTGTTCCTGCTCGGGACCGGGCTGTCCCTGATCTACGGGATGCTCAACTTCCTGAACCTCGCCCACGCGGCCTTCCTGCCCCTTGGGGCGTATCTCGCCGCGAGCCTTATCCAGGCGACGGTCGGAGCGGTCGGCGGGACCCTCGGGTTCGTCGGCCTGTTCGTGGTCTTCCTCGTCTTACTCGTAGTCGTCGTCCCGGCGGTCGTCTCGATCGTCGGCTTAGCGATGGAACGGACTGCGTTCAAGCCGCTGTACGGGATCGAGGACGACTACCAGCTGTTGGCGACGTTCGGTATTATCCTGATGATGGAGGACGCGATGAAGTTCATCTGGGGCGGCGAACCGGTGAGCGCGACGGCACCGTCGAACCTGCTCGGCACGTTCAGCCTCCCCGGGGGAACGTACCCGTGGTGGTCGGTGTTGACCATCCTCATCACCGCGCTGGTCGCCGGCACGCTCTACTACTTCTTCGAGGAGACCCGCCTCGGGAAGATCACGCTCGCGATGGCCGAGGACGAGGAAGCCGTCGGCTTCACCGGGATCGACACGCGGTCGATCCACCTCAAGGTGTTCGTCATCGGCATCGCACTGGCGGCCCTCGGCGGCGCGCTCTACCTCCCGACCGCCTCGGTGACGACCGGGTTGGCCCTCGAGTTCGTCATTCTCGCGTTCGCGGTATTAGTCATCGGCGGCCTCGGGAGCCTCAAGGGCGCGATCGCGGCCTCGCTGATCATCGGCATGGTCCAGGCCTACGGCTCGTACTACGTGCCGGTCCTCGAACTCGCCCTCGTCTTCCTGCTGATGGCCACGATAATGCTCATTAAACCAACCGGACTGTTCGGAGAGATCGAAGCATGAGTCAGGACACGAAAACCGGCGTTGCGGTCGGTATCAGACAGCGGTTCGGCAACCTCTCGAGCGCCGTCGGCGCCCTGCTGTTGGTCGGTGCGTTCGCCTTCCCGTACCTGCCCGGTACGGGGCAGTACGAGGTGTTCCTCCTGGGACAGATACTCGCGTTCGCTATCGCGGCGCTCGCGTACAACGTGTTGCTCGGCTACACCGGCCTGCTGTCGTTCGGGCACGCCGCGTTCTTCGGCGGGTCGGCGTACGCGGCCGGGCTCGCGATGCAGTACTACGGGATGACCGAACTGCTCCTGTTGATCCCGCTCGGCGTCCTCGTCGCGGGGACGATCGCGGTCGTCATCGGCTTCATCTCGGTTCGCCACACCGAGGTGTACTACGCGCTGTTGATGCTGGCGCTCGCACACCTGATCTACGTGCTGACGGTGAAGCTGTACACGATCACCGGCGGCACCGACGGCGTCGCGATCACGACGCCGACCATCGCCGGCGTCAACTACCTCACGGCGTGGGGGTACGCCGGATACCTGATGGGGATCCTCTACTACGTCATCCTGCTCTCGTTCGTGGTGACGGTCGTGTTGCTGTGGACGTTCATGCACTCGCCGTTCGGCCTCACGCTCAAGACTATCCGGGACGATCCGGAGCGAGCGCGGGCCATCGGCATCCCGGTTCGGCGCTACCGGTGGTACGCGAGCATCATGTCCGGACTCTTTACCGGTCTCGGGGGCGTGATGTACGCGTTCCTCAACGGTCACGTCACGCCGGGTACGGTGCTGCACTGGTCGGGTTCCGGTGAACTGGCCTTCATGACCGTCCTCGGCGGTACGGGCTGGTTCTTCGGCCCGATCACCGGCGCGGGCGCGTTCATCCTCATCCGGAGTCAGGCCCAGCAGCTGACCGAGTACTGGCACTTCCTGATGGGGCTCGTCCTCTTCCTCGTGATCGTGTTCGAGCCCGAGGGCATCTCGGGCATCGGCGCGCGGATCCGCCGCAGGATTCAACGCTGGCGAGGCCGCGGAGGTGAGCGCTGATGTCCGTCCTCGAGACCCAGGGTCTGACCAAGGAGTTCGGCGATCTCAGAGCCGTCGACGGGATGGACTTCGAAGTCGACAGCGGCGAGATCGTCGGCATCATCGGCCCGAACGGTGCCGGCAAGACGACCTTCGTCAACCTGCTGACGGGCGTGCTCGACGCGACGTCCGGCGAGATCGTCTTCGACGGGAAATCGCTACAGGGATCGCCGGTCCACGACCGGGCTCGAGCCGGACTCGTCCGCTCCTTCCAGATCCCGCGGGTCTGTGACGACCTCACGCTCGTCGAGAACGTCCGCTCGGCGATCCTCTCCCGGGAGCGCAAGAACAATTCCCTGTTTACCGTCCTCGACTGGGAGGACGACACCCGCGCCGAAGCGGTCGATCTGCTCGAGGAGTTCGGCCTCGCGGAGAAGCGCGAGACGGAGGCCGAAGCGATCCCGCACGGAGACAAGAAGATCCTCGACGTCTGTATGAGCGTCGCGATGCGGCCGAAACTGCTCATTCTCGACGAGCCGACCAGCGGCGTCGCGACGGAGAACAAGTACGCGATCATGGACCGACTCCAGAACTACTTCGAGACCTCCGACTCGGCGGTACTGTTCATCGAACACGACATGGAACTCGTCGCCGACTACGCCGAACGCGTCGTCGCGATGGACCAGGGGCGGAAGCTCATCGACGGGACGCCCGAGGAAGTGCTCGAGGATCAGACGGTCAAACAGCGCATCCGAGGTGAGGAGTGATGTTGCTCGAACTCGACGGCGTCGACGCCTCGATCGAGGGCATCACCGTCCTCCGGGGCATCGACCTCGCGGTCGACGAGAGCGAGACCGTCGGCATCATCGGTCGGAACGGGGCCGGCAAGACCTCGACGTTCCGGTCTGTCATGGGACTCCAGACCGTCCAACAGGGGTCCGTGTCGTTCCGCGGCGAGGACATCACGAACATGCCGACCCACGAGCGCAAGCGTCTCGGAATCGGGTTCGCGCCCGAGGACCGCCGGCTCATCTCGAAGCTGACGTCTCGAGAGAACATCGAGATGGCGCTGTGGGGCGGTGACAACGACGCGGTCGATTTCGACGACCGACTCTCAGTCGTCCTCGACATCTTCCCCGCGATGGAGAGCTTCCTCGACCAGCCGGCCGGGAAGCTCTCCGGGGGACAACAGCAGATGGTCACCGTCTCCCGCGCGCTCGTCGCCGAACCGGAACTGGTCCTGTTAGACGAGCCGTTCGAGGGGCTCGCACCGAGCATCAAGCAGGACCTGATCGAGAGCATTCCGCGGATCCGAGAGGAGTTCGACGCCGCCGTCTTCGTCGCCGAATCCCAGATCAATCAGGTCAAGGACTTCGTCGACCGGTTGTACGTCATCGAGCGCGGCGAGATCATCGCCGAGACGGACGACGCCGCGGCGGTCACCGAAGACGAGGAACTGATGCAGATCATCGGCGGTGCCTGACCGATACCGCGGCTGATCGCCACCGTCGATCGTCACGTTTCCCGTCCGACGTCCCCTCCCTTCGACCATGACCGACGACCAATCCCACGCCGACTGGATCGACCTCACCCAGCCGTTCGACGCCGACGTGCCGCACTCGGCGGCGCTTCCGGCCCCCGAGTTCGAGACGATTAGCGACGTCGACCGAGACGGGGTCAACGCCCAGTGGATCGGGACGCCGACCCACGTCGGCACGCACGTCGACGCACCTCGCCACATGATCGCCGACGGCGCGACGATCGACGAGATTCCGCTCGAGCGATTCGCCGGTCCCGCGACGGTCGTCGACGTGGCCCGCAAGGAATCCGAACCGATCACCGCGGCCGAACTGGCGGCGGCCGCGGACGACGTTCGAGCCGACGATATCCTGCTCGTCCGGACCGGCTGGGGCGACCGATACGGCCGCGACGAGTACGAGCGGTATCCGTGGCTCGCCGCCGACGCGGGTGACTGGCTGCTCGAGAAGGGAGTGAAACTGCTCGCCGTCGACACGCCGAGTCCGGACCGGCCCCGCGCGACGCGACCCGACGACTGGGACGAGTATCCGATCCACCGGACGCTGCTGTCAGAGGACGTGCTCATCGCGGAACATCTCAGTATCCCGGCCTCGCTGGCCGGCACCCGGCCGACCGTCTTCGGATTTCCGCTGTCCCTCCGCGGCGGCGACGGTGCGCCCGCTCGGTTCGTCGCGACCCCGACGACCGCACCGTAACTCGTCTCGAGCCGCGATCGTCGACACCTCGAGACACGATCGCAGACACATCGGAAACGGAACCTGTCTCTCCGACAGACCGGGAAAACACTTTTACTGCTCCCTGATGAGTGGGTCGTATGTCCGAAATCGGAAACGGTCACGTTCGGATCGAGCGCGACGGACCGCGCGCCGATGTGATCATCGATCGCCCGGAGAAACGCAATGCGATGAACGAGGCGACCGTCGCGGATCTCACCGCCGCCATCGGCGAGGTCGACGCGGACGACGACGTCCGCGCCGCGACCCTGCTGGGCGAGGGGTCGGTGTTCTGTGCCGGCTTCCAACTCGAGATGATGCACGAGAAGGACGTCGACGACCACGACGAGTTCCACCGCGCGTTCCGCGAGCTGCTGGACGCGATCGACGAGACGACGACGCCGGTCGTCGCGGGCATCAAGGGCGCCGGCATCGCCGGCGGGTTCGAGCTCACGCTCCCCGCGGACCTCCGCGTGCTGGGCGCGGAGACGAAGTACGGCATCATCGAGGTGAACCTGGGCATCTTCCCGCATCAGGGCTCGACCCAGCGCCTGCCCCGAATCGTCGGTATCGGGAAGGCCAAGGAACTCGTCCTGACGGGCGACTACATCGACCCCGAGGAGGCGGCGCAGTGTAACCTCGTCACCGAGGTCGTCGCCGAGGACGCCGTCGACGACCGCGCGAGGGAGCTCGCCGACGAACTGACCGAGAAGGCACCGCTGGGCATCGCGAACGCGCTCGAGGCGTTCCAGACGACGTTCGACGTGCCCCTCGAGGACGGGCTCTCGACCGAGCACCGGCTGGCGATGCAGGTGTACGGCACTCGCGACCGGAAGGAAGGGTTCGAGGCGCAGTTAGAGCGTCGGGAACCGGAGTTCGAGGGCCGGTAGTAGATCGGATCGACGTTCGAAGCCGATCGCACCGACGGAGCCGGTCAGTCGTCGAAGAAGTCGGCGACGCGCCGCTGGGTCTCGTCTTCCTGATAGGCGGCGATCGCGTGGTGAATCGCCTGCTGCATCGCCTCCTCGAGGTTCGGCGGCCGAGCCGAGTGGACCTGACGTTTCGCGAGCCCGTGGATGTAGCTGGGTTTGCTCGCCAGGTCGTCCTCGAGGGCCCGTCGCTCGTCCTCGAACGCCGCGGGATCGTGGACTTCCTCGACCAGCCCCGCCTCGAACGCGCGGTCGGCGTCGATCGTTCGATCGGTCATGATCAGGTACTTGGTCAGTCCCTCACCGACGAATCCCGGCAGCTTCTGTGCGCCGCCCAAATCCATCGCGAGTCCCATCTCTGATTCGGGGAGACCGAACGTCGCGGACTCGTCGGCGATGCGGATATCACAGGCCAGTGCCAGCTCGAGGCCGCCACCGAGGACGTGACCCTCCAAGGCGGCGACGACCGGGGCGTCCAACCGCTCGATGGCCCGCAAATCCTCGTGGATCGACTCGAGTTGATCGCGGACGACGAGCGGATCTGCCTCGCCCCACTCCGGTACGTCCGACATGTCCACGCCAGCGGAGAAGGTCCCGTCCGCGCCGCGGATCGTCACCACGTCGACGTCTTCGTCCGCGAATTCGGTGAACGCGTCGCCGATCGCGGCGAACATCTCGCCGGTCAGCGAGTTCGCCTTTTCCGGTCGGTCGAGCGTCACCGTCGCGCGGCCGTTCGATCGCTCCACGAGAATGTCACTCTCACTCATGACTTCGAGTACCTTGGCCCGGATATTAGTGTTTCCGCAGAATCGACTCGCCGCCCGACTGTCGCGGTTGCGTCGGCCCGAGTCCGGAAGCGGTCGCCGCTACTCGAGACGAACGACTGCATACCGAATCGCTCGACAAAGAGATGACGACGAGTTCTGTACACACGCCACCGTCGGCTTCCGACGATCTCGCAGCGACCGGACGGGGGGAGGGTGCGTCTATGGGCCAACGGCGAGTTCCGTCTCGAGGTCGCCACCGTTCAACAGCGATCGCACGAGATCGACCGTCTCGGTCGTCTCCGCCGAGTTCTCGAGCAGTACCGTCTCGCTGGGGAACAACTGCTCGCCCAACAGGAGTCCGTGTTCGCGCGCGGTCGAGCCGGTCACCGTCAGGTAGACGCCCAGTCCCGCGTCCGCGATGGCCGCCTCCTCCTCGCGGCCCTCCTCGGGATAGTAAAATTCGATGCCCTCGAGCGCCCGCGTACCGAGGACCGCCTGGACGAGCCGTTCGTATCGCGGTTCGATACAGACCGGCCCCTCGTAAGTCTCGAGGAAGTCCCGATCGAGCGAGCCCGAGGCCGGGGCGACTTCGGGCGTGGCCAACAGCGTATGGTAGACGGTATCGCCAAGCCCGGTGACGACCTGGACGTCGGTGTCGGAGGGATCGATTCGGGCATTAATGTCGGCGATCCGGTCGAGCGGCTCCGGTCTGAGTCCGACGACCTCCTCGAGGACGAGGTCGGCGCTGTCGAACCCGAGCGCGAACTCGTGGGTCCGCAGGGAGCGAAACGGCTCCTCGCGACCGACGAGTTGAATGGCCGCGTCGTCGGGGGCTCCCTCGACGTCCGTCAGCGGAATCGTCACGCTGTCGAAGACGATCCGCCGCGGTTTGCCGGCCCGGTCGTCTCGCAAGAGTGTGTACTCGGGTTCGGTCGGATCGTCGACGGCGCTGTACTCGGCGAGACGATGGTAGACATCCTCCTCGTCGGGATCTATGGTGCCCTTCGTGAGCGCCTTTTCGTGGCGAAGCGTCGACGTAATATCGTCCGCGAGCTCGGGGACCCCGAGGCGGTCAGCGAGTCGGTCGAGCACCGACTCGAGGGGTCGCCCCTTGCGCGGAACAGCGATCGGTATCGTCTCGCCCATCGACAGATGATCCACTGCCGACGGATAAACGAGTTGTGTTTCCGGAATAGTCGTCTGTCGGTCCGGAGTCGCGACGCGGCTCAGTCCGAAAACATCGAGCCGAGCTGGTCGCGCCACTCCTGAATGTCCGTTACGTCCGCCTTCACGTCCTCGAGTTCGTCCTCGACGGATTCGACGTCGTCTTCGACGTCCTCGAGATCCGCCGCGACGTCCGCGACCTCCGATTCGACGGCGCCGACGTCTTCTTCCACGGACTCGACATCAGATTCGACCGATTCGACGTTTTCTTCCACGGACTCGACGTCAGCTTCGACCGATTCGACGTCCGTTTCGACGGCTTCCAGATCGCCCTCGACGGTCTCGAGTCCGTCCGATACCGTTTCGACGTCGGCGTCGACCCCATCGATATCAGCCGCGAGGTCGTCGACCGTCGCTTCGAGGTCGCCGACGTCGTCGTCGACCGTCGCTTCGAGGTCGCCGACGTCGTCGTCGACCGCGTTCAGATCGGCCTCGATATCGGCGTTCCAGTCGCTGAGATCGGCGACGTCACCGTCGAGGTCGGCGACCTGTGACTCCGTTCCCGCGAGTCGGTCGTCCATCGATTCGAGGTCGCCTTCGAGCGCCTTGACATCGGTCTGAATCTCCTCGATGAGCTGTGCACCCGTCCCGTTCTCCTCGAGGAACGTCTCGAGCGCGTCGGTGTAGGCCGCGACCTCCTCGACGCGGGACTGGAGGTGCTCGACTTTCGCGACCTCGGGCCCCGAGGGCTCGAGGTCGAGCGCTTCCCGGACGGCCTCGAGATCATCGTCGTCGACCGTCCCGTCGCGGATCTCGGCCGCGAGACGGGTCGCGATCGACCCACTGATCTCGGGAGCGGAGGCCGGCGCTGCGTCGTCCGGTTCCGCCTCGGCAGCCGCGGCCGCGCCCTCGGCGTCGGCATCGGCACCGTCGGCATCGGCCACCGCGTCTTCGGACTCCGCCTCGAGATCGGGCTCGGTCGCCGTCTCGGTCGAGTCGTCCGCAACGTCGTCCGTCACGGGTTCATCGTCCGTGATGTCGTCGTCGACGGCCGATTCGGAATCGGCGGCCGGTTCGTCGTCGCCCTCGTCCGTCTCGACGGTCGGCTCGTCGGCATCCGTCTCGTCGGCGTCGACAGCCCGTTCGTCAGCATCCGTATCGTCCGCATCGACAGCCGGCTCATCGGCTTCGGTATCGTCCGTTTCGTCCGCCAGCTCGTCGGTATCCGCATCGTCCGCGTCGACAGTCGGTTCATCGATGTCCGTCTCCTCCGCATCGACAGCCGTCTCCTCCTCATCGACGGCCGGTTCGTCCGCGTCCGCATCCGCCTCGCCGTCCGTCTCGGAACCGGCGTCGAGTTCCGGCTCGGGCGACTCGCTGTCGCCGTCCTCGGTCCCGTCGTCGGATCCGTCGCCTCCATCGATGGAATCGACGGCGTCGGGTTCGGTCTCCGCCGCCGTCTCGTCCCCGTCGGTGGCAGCCGCCGACTCCTCGAGCTCGAGATCGATCGCGGGATCGGCCGCTTCGTCGTCCTCGGCGTCCTCTTCGAGCGTCTCGTCAGTGTCGTCCGCCTCGGGATCGCCCAGGACGGTATCGTCAGTTCCCGCCTCGTCCGTATCCGCGCCGAGGTCGAGGTCGAGTGCGGATTCGTCGGTCCCGTCGTCACCGTCCGCGTCGAGATCGAGTGCGGGCTCGTCGCCGTCCGACTCCGGAATCTCCTCTTCCGTGAATCCGAGATCGATATCGGGTGTGTCCGCTTCGTCCTCGGTATCGTCCGCGTCGGCGTCGACCGGATCGGGGTCGGGATCGATGTTACCGAGATCGAGATCGAGCCCGCCCGACTCCTCGTCGTCCTCGCTCGAGTCGGGCTCCGCGTCCGCCGTCTCGTCGTCGGACTCGTCGTCCTCGAGTCCCGGAACGGAATCGGAGTCGCCGGCGATCATGTCCTTGACGGCCTGGTTGCGGTCCTCGGAGACGATGTTGTCGATGACCTCGTCGTCGACTTCGTCGGCCGCGGCGTCGTTGCTGGTCTCGCGTTCGGCGATCGTCGGTTCGGTGAGGAACGCCGCGGCCTGACTCTCGTCGTCGATCTGGATGCCGTAGACCGTCTCGAGTCGCTCGCCGGGCTCGAGCGTGGCGATAAACTCGACGTGGTGGTCCTGATAGGCCGTCCAGTCGTCGCTGTGAAAGTCGGGATGGAACCCGACCTTATCCATCGGGAACGACTCGGGAACGTCCTCCGAGAGCTGAAGCGTCACGGGGTCGTCGCGATCCGACTCGATCTCGAATCGGATCGCGGGGACGGGAAACTCGTCCGCAGTGAACGTCTTTCGGACGGCGATCCCGTCGATACTGACCTCGATCACGTCGTCCGTGTCGGCGGTGCTACTCATATGGGCCCAACGTTACCATACCATTACTATAAATTGTGCGGACAGACTCATATCTGATATACGAGAGGTCGACGCGGTTACGAGAGGTCGACGCGGTCACCGATCTCGACGATATCGAGTCGCCGCGGGTACTCGAAGCTGTTCGCGTGATGGTGTAGCGCCGTCGGATCGGCGGTGAGTCCCTTCCACATGTCCCAGTGACTCGGCAGGAGTCGCTCGCACTCGAGGGCGTCGGCGCACTCGACGATCTGGTTCTCGTCGTTGTACCAGCGGGTCCGCTTCGGTTCGCCGGTCTGTTTGTCCGGAACCTGCCCGACGGTACCGAACGCGAGCGCCGCGAGGTCGATGTCGTACTCCTCGCCGATCCGCTCGAACTCGTCGCTGGGTTTCGTGTCCCCGCCGTGGAAGAAGGTTCCCGCCTCGTGTTCGAACACGTAACTCACGGGGTGGGTCGAGTCGGGGTCGTTCGCCTGCTCGACGTGGACGGTAAACTCGCCGATCTCGAGGATCTCGCCTTCGGTGACGTCGGTCAGTTGATCGTCGGTCACCGCCCACTCGTCGGACCACGCCTCGTCCTCTCGAGCGACCGCGATGCTGTCGTCGGGTGCGTAGAAGGAGGTCCCCGTGTTCGCGAGGATCGGTGCCTGGCTCGGCCCGTGAACGTGGTCGGTGTGTTCGTGGGTCGCCAGCACTGCGTCGGCTTCGGTCACGTCGTCCGGCTCGAACGGGACGGGAATCATGCGGATCGTCCGCGGCGGACTGCCCAGCCCGAAGTACGGATCGACGTAGATCGTCGTCCCGTCGCCGCCCTTGACGACGAAGCCGTTACAGCCGAGATACCAGACCGCAACGCCGTCCGGATCCGCGTCTTCGATCTCACGAACGAGCCAGTCTCCCCAGTCGCTTGCGATCATACTCGAGGGTGCGAGGACCGACTGGGTAAGTGTTGTCGTCTTCGCTGACGAGTCGACGACCGTGCCGACGGTAGAACGGGGCCTAGGAGAACCGTGAGGAAAGCGGCAGGATGACTGACTGTGCAGTCACGGATTACAGCGGGAACTGCGACTGGCGGTCCGCACGCTCGCCGTCGAGTTCGTCGAGTCGCGAGCCGAGCATCTGACGCATGAGGACGACGAGGCCGTTGTCCGGACCGTCGCCAACGAGTGCGGTTTCGGTGTATGCGTCGTCGCCCGGGGCCGGCCGTCCGAGCGTGCCGATCATGACCGCTTCGCGGTCGGCGAACACCAGCCGGCCGACCGATTCGCCCTCCGGCGGCAGGGTGAGCCAGTCCACCTGGGGCTCCCAGAGTTCGACATCGGGCACGCGTTCGCGGACGATATCACGGACGCGCGGATCTCGCGATCCGAGAGTGACGTCGACACCGCGATCGACCGCCTCCTCGATTCGACGGAAACAGCCCTCCTCGAGCAGCCCCGTCGTCGTGAATAGCAAGAAGAGTTCGTCGTCGGCCCGCTCACAGAGGGACTGTCCGGTCGCGATGATCGTCTCCCGACCCTCGAGGGTTCGGACGTCCGTCCGACCCGTCCCCGCATCGCCCGCCGTCGTTTCGGCGTCCGTTGCCGACACGCCGGCGTCGGGCCGGATCCACTCGGCTCGAACGACGGGATGGCCCTCGTAGGAAACGCGGTCCGCGTCGTCGTCGTAGCCAACCAGTGTCGCGTCGTGTAACACCGGGAGGTGAACGTGAACGAGCGATGCCAGTACCTCGTCGACGCGCTCTCTCGAGACGCCGCGCTCGGTCGTGTCGGCCTCGCGCGCTGCAACGTCGCGGGCGAGCGTTTCCGTCGTAATCGGATGATACTGATCGCTGAGTACCGCGAGGGCGGTCCGCCGGCGGTCGGCGGCGAGCGCCTCGAGGTCACGAGCGTCGAGTTCGCCGGCGAGATACTGTTTCCCTTTCTGAGTGATATCATAGACACCGTTTCCGAGATGAACGAGGAGACCGTAGGT
>Ga0075105_1000463_pt1 | contig 20573 bp, 24 predicted proteins | sample AntDeeMetag02WF5_FD_69800 | JGI IMG/M metagenome (GOLD analysis project Ga0075105, IMG submission 69800) | Saline lake microbial communities from Deep Lake, Antarctica - Antarctic Deep Lake Metagenome 02WF5 | ecosystem: Environmental > Aquatic > Non-marine Saline and Alkaline > Saline | place... | reverse complement strand
ACCACGCTCAGTTCCCAACGAGGAGCATACGAACCCGCAAGTTGCCTCCGTGAGCCGGTAAGCGATACCCCCAGCGTGAGGAAACCCCGGCGTTCACGCCGGGGAGGATGTCATGTGGTCGCGGGTGGCCTGATGTCCGGCATCGACATCGCCGCCGAAGCCCAGCAGATCTTCGTCGGTGAGAGCGAGCCCGCAGGGCTCCTCCACCTCGTCTCGATGCTCGTCGTCATCGGCACTGCCGTCGCGGGACGACACATCATCGAGGCCATCTCCTGGGGCATCATCGTGGCGTTCGTCTTCAACGTCCTCTTCGGACTGGCGTCGGTCGCCGACATGGTCGTCTTCCAGGCGCCGGAGGGCCTCGAAATCGCGCAGTCGCTCTCCTGGCTCCCGTTCGTCGAACTCGTCGACACGACCCAGGAGGGCGTCGGTGCGGCAGTAGGTGGCAGCCTCTACAGCGGGGCAGCGGGCTTCTTCCCGCTCATCGTGCTCGTGTTGCTCATCGTCGCGGCGGCGCAGGTCATGATCCGCGGCGGTGGCTTCGAAGCGCTCCAGGACTGGCTGCTCGAATCGGTCGCGACCAGCGTTCGGCGCGCAGAAACGTCGATGGTGCTCGGGACCGCAATCGTCAACGCGATGATCACGATCAACACGGCCGCTGAAATTGCCATCGGGCCGTACATCGCCCGGGTCGGCGAGCGGTTCAACATCAACGGCTACCGGCGCGCGAACATCCTCGACGCGAACACGTCCGCGCTCGGCTACATCTTCCCCTGGTCGGGCGGCGTGCTCGTCGGCTACACCCAGCTACAAGGGCTCCCCGACGAGTACGAGTGGTTCACCCAGGCGATGGTCGTGAACCCGGCGGACGTCGTGCCGTACGTGTTCCACGGCTGGGTGCTCGTGGCGGTGTTCCTGCTCGCCGCGCTCACCGGGTTCGGGCTGGAGTACACTAGCGACCGCAAGTCCGAGGAGGTCGATCGCCTATGAGTCGCTTCGACGCGTTCACGGAGGGGCTGTCGTTCCGGACGAACCATCCGAGCTTCGACGTCGGCGACGAACTGTCGGTGTTCGTCACCGGCGACCGGGACGGGACGCCCATCGCTCGCATCGGCGACACGGTACTCCACCTGCCGGACGAGTCGGTGAATCTGGTCGACAAGCGCGTGTTGCTCCGCGTCACCGAGTTCGACGACGACGACCACGTCGGCGAGGCGGAGTTCATCGAGACGGTCGGCGAGAGCGCGTTCTAGGCGCACCGGCCGCTCGTCGGTCTGTTTTATCGGAGAGGAGAGTCGAGACAGGTCGACTGCGAGATTACGCCGAGCCGAGGGGTTTCTGCTGTTCGAGTTCCGCTTCGACGTGGACGCTGTCCGGGAACTCCCGCTCCATGATGGAGCGAGCGAGGTCGTCGTGGCCGTACAGTTCGATGCGGCGGCGGTAGACGGTGTAGGTCCAGGTGCCAGCAGACGCCCCGTCGTCGCCGTCGAGTCTGACGTACAGCGGTACGGAGAGTTTGCTCGGCGCGTCCGAGTGGGGGCCCTTCATCTGGGCGCCCTTCCGGCGGCAGGTCTCCTTGATGTCGGAGACGACGCCGTCGAGGGCCGCGCGGTCCCCGCTCTTCAGGGAGAGTTTAGTGACGAAAGTCATGACTGGGTGCTGGTGCAGAGTGAAGCGGTCCACCGTGAAAAAGCGTCCGTTTGGCCGTTCGGACTGTCGCTACGCCGGACGGTCCGACATTCTCTTAACTGCCGCCTGTATATATCCCCTCAATGACGGTCGAAGCGACCAGCGCCGGAGCGATCCTGTTCCGCGACACGCGGGACCGGCGCGAATACCTCCTCCTGAAGAGCCGGCCCGGGGACTGGGAGTTCCCGAAGGGCGGCGTGGAGGGGGACGAAGAGCTCCAGCAGACGGCGATACGAGAGGTACAGGAGGAGGCCGGCATCGAGGATTTCCGCCTCGTCGACGGGTTCCGAGACGACTACGACTACGTGTTCGAGGCCAACGGCAAACGCATCCACAAGACAGTCCACCTGTTCATCGCGAAGTCCTTCGAGGCGAACGCGGAGCTGTCGAGCGAACACTCGGACATGCAGTGGCGCGACTACGACCAGGCCATCAACACCATCACGCAGGACGGCCCCCGGGACATCCTCCGGGACGCACACGACTTCCTCGACGACGCCGTCGAGGCCTGACCGGAGGCTCCCACTCCGGACTGGCGCGTGTGCCCAGCGACTGCTCCGTCGGGCGGGCCCCAGTCGTGGCGAAAGAGGTAGGTTGCTCGCCCGCGCTCGTTCCCCCGTGGCCGACTCCGAGTTCGCGTTCGAGCTCCGCGTCTGCGCGTGGGCGGAACGGCACTGGCACCCCGACGAGCCCGGGCGTCCGTCTCTCGTCGCCCGCCAGCTGGGCACCCGCGACCGGCGCTGGGACACCGTCGTCGTCGAGGTGGACCCCGAGGCGCTGGCGGCGCGCGCGAACTTCGGAACGAAGCGCCTGGACTCCGACCTCCTCCACGTCGTGCGGAACGCACCAGCCGACTGGCAGTTCTACCGGGACGCGCTCCCCTACCCGGGCTACCCGTGGCGGTACGTCCGGGAGGCTGTCCACCGTGCGGGCGACCGCGGTGTCGTCGAGACGCGGAAGAACGGGAACAAGATAGAGCTCCGCCGGAAGTGGCCGTATCCGGAGTGGGTGGAGCGAATCGTCGCCGTGGAGAACAAGCCGGACCTCGACGCCTCGGCGGCGGACGCGCTCGCCGACCAGCTAGAGCGGGACGTCGCGCTGTCACTCGCCGACGAGGTGTGGCTGGCGACCCAGAGCGACGGCGAGCGCGTCGAGCGCGCGCTCCTCCAGGAGATGCCCGTAGAGGCCGGCATCCTCGCGTTCAGCGGCGGCGAGGCGTCCGTCGAGTGGCACCCGCGCTCGCTGGACACGGACGGCGCCGGCACCCGTATCACCGAGCGCCCGAGCGGCGGCGAGTTCGACCAGTCCGCGGCGACCTTCGAGTACGTGGACGCCGAGTGGAAGTCCGAGAAGCGACTCGAAATCGCCGAACGGGCCTACGAGCGCGGCTGGCGGTCGTACCTCGACACGATGCGGCCAGACTGCCGGCACTTCGCCGTGAATCGGGCCGACCACGGCTACGTCCCGTACTGCGGCGCGAAGGGGCGCGAGCAGACCGCCGCGGAGTGCTCCGGCTCGTGTCCGGAGTACGAGCCCGAGCCGCCAGCGTGGCGACAGAAGAGGTGGCCGCTGAAGGGAGGTCCCGGGTCGGGAATCCGGGACGTGCTCGAAGAACGCAGGCAACGACAGCGCTGAGAAGGGGGCTGCGACTCGGTTTCGGACTCAGTCGTCCGCGACGTTGACTTCGTCGCGGGGGACGGCGAGTTTGTACGTCGGGACCGTCCGGTGTTCGACTTCGACGATACCCTTGCGCTTGAGCGTCTGGAGCGCCCGGCGGACGTCCGCGGCCTCCGTCTCCGGTGAGTCGAACTCCTCGCGGACCGAGTGGAGCACCGAGACGACGCTCTCGGCGCGCTCGTCGGGCCCCGCGATGACCGCGAACACGCGGCGCTCGTTCTCGGACATGTGGACCGCGGGCGCCTCGCCGCCCTCCGGTTCCTCGCCGACCAGCGTGGTCGCCTCCGCGGTGGCGCGGATGAGACTGTTCTCGTCGCGGTAGTAGTAGTCCCGCAGTTCGTTTTCGAGGTACTGGTGGACGTCGCTCCCGCTGTCCATCCCCCAGCGGTCCTGCAGATCCCCGTTCTTCGTCGGCTGGAGTTCCACGATGTCCGCAAGCCGCTCGCGGTCCTCCTCGGAGAGACTCATGGGCGCCAGTTCACTGGCGCGGTATTTCGGGCTTGCGAAGACCCGGGCAGACGGTTGGGAGATGTGAGACCGTCGTGTGGGTGACGACCCTACCTGAAAGCCCTCGTCGCTGTCGGCTCGTGCGCCTCGCTGCGCGCTTCACTCTCTCGCGGTGCTCGGTCGTTGCAGTGCTTCTCCCGGGAGAGCTTGCTCTCCCGACGTTCGCCTCGCTTCGCTCGGCTTACCTTCGTCGGACGTCGCCGACAGCGCCTCGCCCTTTCAATCCGCCAGGGTGTCGGCTAGTCCACCTGCTGACCGAGAATCGCAGTCCACCGTCCGAACAACAGTCGCGGTGTATCCCCGGAGATTATGTCGGTTCTCCGCGTCGCTGTGACCATGGCAGACACCGTTCAACTCGACGTCGAGGACGACGTGGCGACCGTCACCGTCGACCGGCCGGACAGCCTGAACGCGCTGAACGTGGAGACACTGAACGCACTCGAGGACGCCATCGAGGAGGCCGAGGAAGCGGACGCCCGGGCGCTCGTTCTCACTGGGGCCGGCGACCAGGCGTTCGTCGCGGGTGCGGACATCTCCCATATGTCCGAGATGGACGTCAAGCAGGCCGAGGAGTACGCCGACCTCGGGCACTCAGTAGCCAACGCCATCGAGTCGTTCCCGGCGCCCGCCATCGCCTGCATCAACGGCTACGCGTTCGGCGGCGGGATGGAGCTCGCGCTCGCCTGCGACCTGCGGGTGGCCTCCGAGCGCGCGGTCCTCGGGCAGACCGAGATCGACCTCGGCATCATCCCGGGATGGGGCGCGACCCAGCGGCTCCCCCGACTCGTCGACGACGAGACGGCGCGTCGGCTCGTCTACTTCGGCGACCGACTCGACGCCACGGACGCCCACGAGGAGGGGCTCGTCGGAGAGGTCGTCGCCCACGACGAACTCCGCGAGCACGTCGCGGACCTCGCCGAGGAACTGGCAGCGCAGCCGGCAACCGCGCTGCAGGCCGCCAAGGAAGCCATCAATCAGAGCCACGAGACCACGCTGGAGGCGGGCCTGGACTTCGAGCGGCGCACCTGGGCGGGACTGTTCGGTAGCCACGACCAGCGCGAGGGGATGGCGGCGTTCCTCGAGGACCGCGACCCTAACTTCGAGTAGGACGGCTCAGTCGCCGGGCACCGCCCGAATCGGCTGCGGGTCGGTGAGCGTCTCCTGGACCTGTGAGTAGACGACGACCAGCGCGACGGCAGCGAGCGAGGCACCCACCGCGAACGGAACCACGAAGCCAAAGCGCACGAGGAACCCCGACGCGAGCGGTCCGATGGCGGTGCCGAGGCCGAACCCCATCGTGAGGATGGAGAGCGTCGTCCCCGACTCGCCCTCCCTCGCGAGGTCGCCGGCGACGGCGAGAGACGGCGCGAACACCGCGGCGACCGCGACGCCCTGCAGGAACCGGGAGACGATCATCGTCGCCGGCGTGAGCGCGTACCCCTGGGCGAGCGTCGCGGGAATCAGGAGGACGAACCCGCCGACGAGGAAGGGGCGACGACCGTAGCGGTCGCTCGCCCGGCCGATGGGCACCTGGAGCAGGACGTTCGCGATGACGACGGTCCCGAACTCCAGGCCGAACAGCACGTTGTCCTGGCCGAGTCGCTCGTTGATTATCGGTTCGAGCGTGGCGAACAGCGAGATGGCGATACCCATGAAGACGGTGGCGACGCCGAGCGCGAACACGGGGTCGAGCAGACTGCGGTCGCCCCGGACGGCTATCGAGAGGTCCTCGCCGGCTTTCGCCGCCGTCTCCTCGGCGTCGGAGACGAGGAGGCTGACGAGGAGGAAGCTGAGGAACGCGCCGACGACGGCGACCCCGAAGGCGGCGTCGAAGCCGTAGCGCGTGAGCACGAACCCTGCGACGACCGGGCCGAACCCGAAGCCGATGAGGCGGAACGTGTTGAACACGCCGAAGTTGTTGCCCCGCGTGTCGGTCGTCGCGAGTTCGTTGACGAGCGCGACCGTCGCCGGGATGGTCAACGCGGCGCCGATGCCCTGGAGCGCGCGCAACACGATGACGAGTCGGTAGTCGGAGACCAGCGCGTAACTCCCGGAGGCGATGCCGAGGAGCGCCAGGCCGGCGAGGATGAACAGCTTCCGCTTGCCCGCGCGGTCCGACGCGCGGCCCGTGAACGGCTGGAGGAAGCTGTTGAAGAAGCCGAACGCGGAGAGCACGAAGCCGACGAGCAGGGACGGCGTAACGACCAGCAGGTCCACGCCGAACACCGCGAGTTGGCCGGTGTACTGCTCGACAGGGACGCGACCGTGGGCTCCGATGTACGCGGGGAGGAGGACGATGAGGAACGAGTTGCCGACGGCGTCGGCCATCCGGGCCAGCGCCAGCACCAGCACGCGTCGGTCCGTGTCGAACAGGGCCATCGACAGGGCCTACGACTCCGCCCCGGTTTACCGTTCGGGGTTCGGCCACGCTGACCGGGAAACAGTTAGGAAGTCGGGCGTGCTACTAGTTGTCTATGCGCGAGGTCAAACTCAACCACCTGTCCAGCGAACTCGACGTGCTCTCGTACCCGGCGAGCCACGAGGACGCCGCGACCGCACTCGACGACGTGGTACTGCGGTACGCGGACGGCGAGGAGCGGTTCGTCGACGTGCTCGAACGCTCCACGGAGGACGTCTTCGAGAGCCGGGACGACCTCGAATCCGAGATATACAGCAACCTCCCGACCGAGGCCGTCGGCGAACCCGGCCAGTCCGAGGGCGAAGGGTGAAACACGGCGCTTAACTGCGGGGACGAGAAAGTCCGGGGCATGGAATTCTGCGACGAGTGCGGCTCGATGATGAAGGCCGACGACGGGCTGTGGGTCTGCGGCAGCTGCGCGAACAAGCAGGCGAAGGACCCCGACGCCTCCTACGTCATCACCGAGGGCCAGGAGGAGACCGAGATCGTCGACGTCAGCGACGCCCAGGACAAGGGACTCCCGAAGACGACGGTCGTCTGTCCGAGCTGCGAGAACGACAAGGCCCACTGGTACATGCAGCAGATCCGCTCGGCCGACGAGTCCGAGACGCGCTTCTTCATCTGTACGGAGTGCGAGCACCGCTGGCGCGAAGACGACAACTAGGCCGCCAGCGCGAATCCTTTTCTACGAGAACGCGACCAGCGACGGCCATGGACTGAGAAGAAGCGGGGTGGTGGATGCGGCGAGGCGGCGAGCCACCCAGGGAGACGAGCCGCCGGACAGCTCAGGGCTTCCGCGCGAACAGCAGGTAGCCGGTGTGGCCGACGCCGGCCGTCGAGGGTCGGGACCCACGGTCGTCGACGTCCATCCGGCGCTGGATGGTCTCCAGCGTCTCGACGTCCGCGAGGCCGGCCTCCCGCGCGGCCAGTTCCGTCTCGCGGGCGTTCTCGACGAACGGTGAGTAGGCGGCGACGTAGCCGCCGGAGACGAGCAGGGCCGGTGCGCTCGCGACGACCTCCGGGGCGTTCTGCGTGTCGAGGGTGAGGAGGTCGAATCCGGCGAGGTCATCGAGGTGCTCTGTGACGTCGCCGGTCCGCACGTCGACGGTGTCGGCGACCTCCGCGAGTTCCATGTTCTCGCGAGCGACGTCGGCGAACTCCGCCTTCTGCTCGTAGGTCACCACGTCCGCGCCGAGTCGGCCGAGGTACGCCGCGAGCACGCCAGTCCCCGTTCCGGCGTCGAGCACGCGGTCCCCCGCGGCCGCGCCGGTGTGGCCGACGACCAGCCCGATGTCTTTGGGCATCATCGGCGCACCGGTGCGTTCGAGGTGGTTGAACAGGTCCGGACCGCGCAGCTTCCGGACGGTAAACGGTTCGCCGAGATGCGACTCGACGGTGTCTCCAGACGCCGGGTTCTCGGGCACCTCGACGACGCCGAGGTCGGTGTGTAGCTCCTCTCCCGGTGCAACGAGGAACTCCCGGTCACCGCGGACGAGCAGTATCACTCCAGCCGGTCGATGGCCGCCGCGAGGTCGCCGTCGGTGGCCTCCAGTGCCTCACGGGCCTCGTCCTCGCTGGCGCCCGTGCGCTGGGAGACGATGTCGACGTCGCCCTGCGGAATCCCCGCGTCGTCCTCACTGGCGTCCTCGTCGCCGGACTCGAGTTCGGCCGCGTCGGCGGCGCCCTCCCGCTCGCTGGGTTCGCCGATGATCTGGTAGGTCTCCTGGCCGCGGGCGTCCATCTTCGTCACGTCGGGATCCGAGAACACGATCTCGGTTCCGTCCGCGCGCTTGATGACGACCTCCGTGGCGTCGATCTCGTCGACGTCGATCCCCATCTGTTCCATCATCTGTTTCATCTTCCGTGGGTTCATGCCGCCTCCGCCAAACATACGCGAACGGTCGCGTCGCGAGAAGAAAAGAATGGCGAACCGTCCGCCGCGACGCGGGTGGTCGCTCGACCACGAGTCGCCACGGTCGGCCGAGTACTACTCCGGGTCTACGCCGGACCGCACCATCACCGCCATCCCCGTTCGGAAGTCGAGCATCGACTGCGCGTCGAGTTCGGCGCGTCCCACCGCCAGTAACCTACCAGATTCGTGGACGACAGCCACCTCGTCGTCAGCCCGCACCGCCGGGTCGACCGCCTGGACGAACTTCGCGAACACGTTCTTCCCCTCGCGGACGAACGGCTCGCTGTCGTCGCCCACGACCACGCGAGCGACCGGGTGGGCGAGCGCGTCGACGAGGCGCTGGCCGCCCGCGGTGCCGAGCGTGAACCGACCGTCGAGACCGACCGAGACGAGTCTGCTTCCGTCGCCGCGGGCGACCTGCTGTGGCCGACCGGTGCTCGAGCGCCGCACCTCGAGGCGCCCGTCCTCGGGGAAGAGCGCGGCTCCGGCACCAGCGCCAAACTGGTAGTTCGCGACCGTGCGGAGCGACTCGACGTCCGCGTCCTGCATGGGTTTTGGTCGGCTACCCGCGCGTAAAGCCGCTTCGGGTCGACGATTTGGATGGGCTTATGTACTATCGGCTGCAAAGCAGGTCCATGAGCGACACTACGAAAATCGGGATTGCGGGCGTCCTACTGCTGGTTAGCGCCGCGCTACTGTTCTACTCCGGGCTCAATCCGAACGCGACGGTGACCCTACTCGCAATCTCCGGGCTTGCGACGAGCGGACTGGCAGCCGGGTCCCTGCTGATGGGGAGTACCGGTTCGGACGGCCGAATGGTCTAGAGCAGGAACGTCTCTTCTCGCTCGCTGAGGTCGACAAATGAGTCCGCGACTTCGATCAGTTCGTCGGCCGCCGACTCGGCGAACGCCATCGCCTCGACGCGGACGCCTTCGTGGCGGAGGTGGGTGCAGAGCCGCGAGAAGTCGCCGTCGCCCGTACAGAGGACGACCGTGTCGACGTGGTCGGCCAGGGAGACGGCGTCGAGACTCATCCCGACGTCCCAGTCGGCCTTCTTCGAGCCGTCACCGAACGTCTTGATGTCCTTGATCTTCGTCTCGTAGCCGATCTCCTGCAGCGCCTCGAAGAAGCTGTCCTCGTCCTCGGCCTGCGCGCGGATGACGTAGGCGATGGCGCGGGTGAGCTGGCGGCCCTGCACGGCCTTCTGCAGGAGCGAGCCGTAGTCGATGTTCCGGGAGTAGACGCTCTGGGCGGAGTGATAGAGGTTCTGGGAGTCTGCGAGAACCGCGACGCGCTGTGCGTCCTGAATCGGAGCCATACTGGCACTTCGGGTTCGACCCGTAATGAAAGTACGCGACAGTCACGCCGACGGCGTGTCGTGTCTGGAGACGGAGAGCGTGTCGGGGTCGAGGCGGTAGTAGGAGTTCCAGGCGGGCGCCAGCGAGATGACGCGGGTGTCGCCGTACGTGGACTCCGCGTGCTCGTGGTGGTGGCCGACGAGACAGAGGTCGGGGTCGAGGGCGTCCAGCAGTTCGTCGATGTACTTGCAACCGACGTCGTACTCCTCCGTGACCGGGAGGCCGTGAGGCGCTTCGTGGGCGAGGAACACGTCGACGTCTTCGAGTTCCTTCGCGCGTTCGACGTCGTTGCGGACGAAGTGGCGGCGGCGGTCCCCGCGCAGCATCGTCCGGTCCTTCTCGAACTGCGTCGGCGCGTAGTTCCCCGAGAGGCCGGCGACCCGGAGCCCGTCGACGGTCTCGACGGTGCTGTGGAGGAGGACGGCGTTCGACACGTCGTCGCTCTCGATGCGGCCGTGTCGGAGCGCCTCCACGACGTCGAAGTCCTCGTTGTTGCCGCCGATGAAGTAGGTGGGAATCGGCAGGTCGTAGTACATCAGGTCCCCGGCCTGGAGCGCCACGTCGGCGTCCGCCGCCCGGTAGGCGGCGAACAGCGACTGCCGTCGGTCGGGCGTCTCCGCGTGGGCGTCGCCGAGGACGAGCATCCAGAGATACTCCGTCCAGACGGGGCAAAAAACCCCCGATGGCGAGCAGTCGGCGCTGGCGGCGGCAGACGATGACCGTGACGACAGGATTTTACCCCTGTGGCTCCCAGTCGGAGATATGATTGGCGCTTCCACCGCTCCGTCCGTCGCCGCCGGGAGCGCCGTCTCCTTCTCGGGTAAACGCCGCACAGCCGACCACTAGGTTCGACGCGGGCATAGCGCACCCGTGTCGGGCCGCCGTTGGCAGTACGGCCCGCTCACCGACACCCACAGAACTCAGATGGAACTCACGACACCCCTCGACGGCGTCTTCCCCGCGATGACGACGCCGCTCACCGACGACGGAAGCATCGATTTCGACCGACTCCGCGACCACACCCGCCGCCTCGTCGACGGTGGCGTCGACGGCCTCGTCCCCGTCGGCACCACCGGCGAGAGCGCCACCCTCACCCACGACGAACACGTCGAAGTGGTCGAGGCCGTGGCCGACGCCGCGGACGGCGACGTGCCGGTCATCGCCGGCGCGGGCAGCAACTCGACCCACGAGGCGGTCGGCCTCGCCGGCCGCTCCGTCGACGCCGGCGCCGACGCGCTCCTGCTCATCTCGCCGTACTACAACCGACCCGAACCCGAAGGGATGGTCGCCCACTACCGCGAGATAGCCGACCGCGTCGACGTCCCCCAGATACTCTACAACGTCCCGTCCCGGACGGGCCGCACCATCGAGGTGGACTCGGCGGTCGAGCTCGCGAGCCACGAGAACGTCGTCGGCTACAAGGCCGCCAGCGGCGACGTGGGCCGCGTCAGCCAGATCGTCGAGCGCACCACCGACGAGGAGTTCTCGGTGCTCTCCGGCGACGACGGCCTGACGCTCCCCATCGCCTCGGTCGGCGGGCGGGGCGCAATCAGCGTCACCGCGAACGTCGAACCCGAGCGCGTCGGCGACCTCGTCCACTCGGCGCTCGACGGCGACTACGAGACTGCCCGGCGGCGCCACCAGGAACTCGAACCGTTGAACCGCGCGCTGTTCGCCGAGTCGAACCCGATTCCGGTGAAGGCCGCCCAGGAGCTCCGCGGCCACGGTCCGGCGAACTACCGCTCGCCGCTCACCCAGCTCTCAGAACAACACTGGGACCCGCTCCGAGAGGCGCTCGAGGAACTCGAAGAACGGGAACTGTCGGTATGAGAGTCGGCGTCACTGGAGCGACCGGCCGGATGGGACGGACCGTCCGCGAGGTCGCAGCGGAGCGCGGCGACGAGGTGGCGTTCGCGGCGTCCCGCGACCCCACCGGCGACCTGGACGCGGCCGAGGAGTTCCCCGAACTGCTGGTCTCGGGGAATCCTGACGCGGTCGTAGACTTTACCGTGCCGGACGCGAGCGTGGCGCACGTGACCGCAGCAGCAGACGCCGGCGTCCCGGCGGTCGTCGGGACGACCGGCTTCGACGAAGACCAGCGAGCGGCGCTCCGAGACGCCGGCGAGGACGTCCCCGTCCTCCTCGGCGCGAACTTCTCCCGTGGCGTCCAGGCGCTACTGGACGCCGTGGAGGCCGCAGTGTCCGCGCTTCCCGAGTACGACGTGGAGGTCACCGAGACCCACCACAACGGGAAGCGCGACGCGCCCAGCGGCACGGCGAACGTGCTGTTGAACAGGATAGACGAGACGCGTGGGGCGAGCGAACGCGTCCACGGCCGCGTCGGCGACCAGCCCCGCGAGGAGGGCGAAATCGGCGTCCACGCACGCCGAGCGGGCAACGTGACCGGGGAGCACGAGGCACTGCTCGCCGGCAACAACGAGGTCCTCGAACTGACCCACCGTGCCGGGAGTCGGCGTGTGTTCGCGGCGGGCGCCCTCGACGCCGCCGAGTGGCTGGCCGACCAGCCCGCTGGCTTCTACCGCTTCGAGGAGGTGGCGTCCGAACTATGAGTCTCGAAGACGACGTACGCGACCTCTGGCAGCGACACGAGGACGGCGGCGTGGACGCCGACACCGCGACGGCCGACGACGCCGACACGCTGGACGCCTTCCTCGACGCGCTCGAAGCCGGCGAAGTGCGCGCCGCGCGGAAGGAGAACGGGGAGTGGAGCGCCGTCGAGTGGGTGAAGCGCGGGGTGCTCCTGAACTTCGCGCTCCGCGAGACCCAACCCCGAGAGTACGGCGACGTGACGTACCACGACGTGCTGCCGCTGCGCCGCACGGACGACCTCTTCGAGCGCGGCACGCGGAACACGCCCGACGGCACCGTCCTCCGCCGGGGCGCACACGTCGGCTCAGACTGCATCGTGATGTCCCCGGCGTTCGTCAACGTCGGCGCGCACGTCGGCGACGGCACGCTCGTCGACTCCTGTGACACCGTCGGCTCCTGTGCGCAGATCGGCGAGGACGTGAAGCTCGGCGCGAACACGCTCATCGGCGGCGTGCTCGAACCAGTCGAGGACGCGCCCGTCGTCGTGGAGGACGACGTCTCGCTCGGCGCCGGCTGCCGAGTCACCTCGGGCTTCGTCGTCGGCCACGACTCCGTGGTCGGTGAGAACACGCTGCTGACGCCGCGCATCCCCGTCTACGACCTCGTCGAGGAGGAGATACTCTACGGCGAACTGCCGCCCGAGCGCCGGGCGTTCACGCGGTTCGTCGAGTCGAGCGTCGGCGAACACGACCTCTTCGAGGGCGGCGCGTACAAGCCCGCGGTGGTAGCGCTGGACCTCGAAGCGAAGACACTGGACGCCACGCAGCGAGAGGAGGTACTCAGGTCGTGACACCGAATCCTGCCGTACGACGGCTCGCCGACTGGTCGGCCCCGGAGCTCCGCGGCCTGGCCGAGGAGTACGGGACGCCGCTGTACGTGCAGGACCTCGACCGCACCCGACAGAACTACGAGCGCGTCGCCGCCGCGTTCCCCGAGGCCGACGTCCACTACGCGGTGAAGGCGAACGCCGGTGGCGCGGTCCTCCGGACGCTCCGCCAGGCCGGCGCGAGCGCGGAGTGCGCCGCCGCCGGCGAAGTGTTCCGGGCCCTGGAGGCGGGCTACGAGCCCCGCGAGATACATTACACCGCGGTCAACCCGCCGGCCCAGGACCTCGACTACGTGCTCGACGCGGCGCCCGAGTCGACGTTCGTCGTGGGCGCACGCGACACCATCGACCGACTCGCCGAGCGCGGCTTCGCCGGCCGCCTCGCGCTCCGTGTCCACCCCGGCGTCGGCGCGGGCCACAGCGACGACGTGGCGACCGGCGCGGACGCGAAGTTCGGCGTCCCCCACGACGAGGCCCCCGACGTCCTCGGCGAGGCCGCCGACCGCGGGTTCGACGTGGTCGGCATCCACGCCCACGTCGGCAGCGGAATGCTCGACGACGCCGACGTCGAATCGCACCGCGAAGTCGTCGAGCGACTCGCCACGGTGGCCCGGGAGTCGCCCGTCGACCTCTCGTTCGTCGACGTCGGCGGTGGCTTCGGCGTTCCGTACCACCCCGACGAGGAACCGCTCGACCTCGAAGCCGTCGCGGCGACGACCCGCGACGTGCTCGCCGACGTCGACGCAGAACTCGTCGTCGAACCGGGCCGCTACCTCGTCGCGGACGCGGGCGTCCTGCTGACCGAGGTGAACACCGTCAAGTCGACCGACGACGCGACGCTCGCTGGTGTCGACGCCGGGATGACGACGCTCCTGCGGCCGGCGCTCTACGGCGCCCACCACGAGGTCCAGTCGCTGGCGGCCGACGCGGCCGAGCGCGACGAGGACTTGGTGAGCGTCGTCGGCCCAATCTGCGAGAGCACGGACGTCCTCGCTGAGGACCGGCGGCTCCCGCGCCCGGAGCGCAGCGACCTGCTCGCGGTCGGCAACGCGGGCGCCTACGGCATCGAGATGGCCTCCCAGTACAACTCCCGACCCCGCCCCGCGGTGGTCGCCGTCGAGGGCGGCGACGACCGACTCGTCCGCGTACGCGACGAACTCCCCACCCTCACCGCCCCAGAACGATGATTCCCTACGACCGATACCACGGCACCGGCAACGACTTCGCAATCGTCGACGCGACCGAACACGTCCCCGACCGGGGGGCGTTCGCCCAGGCGCTCTGTGACCGCCTGGGCGTCGACGGCGTCCTATTCCTCGCGCTCGAAGACGCCTACACACCGCCGCGCGCAGTGATGACGCTGTTCCAGCCGGACGCCTCGACGGCGGACATGTGCGGGAACGGCGCGCGCTGTGCGGCCCGCTGGGTCGCCGAGCGCACCGGCGCCGACTCGGTCATGCTGGACACGCAGGCCGGCACCCGGCGCGCGGACGTCGACGGCGAGACGGTCACCGTGGAGATGGGGACGCCGCGGTTCGATCCGGCCGAGGTCCCGGTGCTCCGGGACGATCCGATGGTCGAAGAGTCCCTGGCGGGGTACGACGTCACCGCGGTGCACACGGGCGTACCCCACGCCGTCGCGTTCGTCGACGACGTCGACGACGTGGACGTCGAGGCGGACGCGCCCGCCATCCGCAGCCACGAAGCGTTCCCGGAGGGCGCGAACGTGACGTTCGCGTCGCCGGACGGCGACGGAGAGTTCCGCCAGCGAACGTTCGAGCGCGGCGTCGAGGGCGAGACGCAGTCCTGCGGGACGGGTGCCGTCGCCATCGCGGCCGTCGCCCATCGCGCCGGCCGCAGCGGCGAACAGGTCCGGGTCCGGCCGCCGGGCGGCGAACTGCACGTCGACCTCTCGGGGGGCCGTGCGACGCTCCGCGGGGCGACCGAGCAGGAGGAAGGCGGCGAAGCCGAGGCCGTCCCCGCGCGCTCCCTCGATGTCTGAGTTCGACCCGCTCTCGTTCCACGAGACGGCAGTACAGACGCCGTCACACGAGGACGTGACGGAGATGCGGGAACTCCTCTGTGAGACGCTACGCGATCACGGTCAGGACCCGGACGTGGACGACGGCGGGAACGTGCTCGCGTCGCGCGAGAGCGGCCACCCCCACGTCGTCCTCAACACCCACATCGACACGGTGCCGCCTCACGTCGGGTTCTCGCGGGAGGGTGACGTGGTCCGTGGGCGCGGCGCCTGCGACGCGAAGGGACCGCTTGCAGCGCTGCTCGCCGCGTTCCTCGCCGTCGACCCGACCGAGGGCCGGGTGACCCTCGCGATTACGCCCGACGAGGAGACGGACTCGAACGGTGCGCACGCACTGGACCTCGACGCGGACGCCTACATCGTGGGCGAACCAACGGACCTCGCGGCGTGCACGAGCGCCCGCGGCCGGTTCCAGGGGACGGTCGAACTCACCGGGATGGGTGCGCACGCCGCGAGCCCCGACGAGGGGGTGAACGCCGTCGCCGCCCTCGAGAGTACGCTCGCAGCGATTCGGACGTTCGACGCCGAGCGAGGACCGGACGAGCACCCCGAACTCGGTCCGCCGACGCTCACGCCGACAGTCGTCTCGGGGGGTGACGCGGCCAACCGCGTCCCGGACCGCAGCGAACTCGTCGTCGACCGCCGGACCGTCCCGCCGGAGAGCCAGGAGGAGTTCTTCGCCGGCTTCGAGGCGCACGTCCGCGACGCCGTCGACGAGTCTGTCGGCGCGGACGTCCACCCGGTCGACCGGGACACGCCGTTCCTCGAGGCGTTCGACACGCCCGACGACGCCGACGTCGTCCGTGCGATGGTGGCGGCGGGCGCGGGCGACCCGCGGCCGTTCGGTGCCGCGACGGAAGCCTCCTACTTCGCGGCCGAGGCGCCGACGGTGGTCTTCGGCCCGGGCGTGCTCGCGGACGACGACGGCCCCGTGGCCCACGCACAGCGGGAGTACGTGCGCCGCTCGGACGTCCGGCGGGCGGCGGAGATTCTCACCGAAGCGGTCGGCTCGCTCGTCTGAGTCAGCCGAAGAAGATGTCCGCGATGTCGCCGCCGCGGGAGCCGACGTCCTTGTACAGTTCCGTGTAGCCGCAGCTCGTGCAGGTGACCGTCCGGAACTTGTTGGTCTGGACGTCGAACATTTTCGAGAGACCGGAGCCAGTCGTGGAGATGTTGCCGACGTCGACCTCGTCGTGACCGCACTTCGGGCAGCCGTTCTCTTGGGGGGACATGGTCGCAGGTGCGGCGCGGCCCGGTAAAAATCTTCTCGCGTCAGGCGTCGCGAGCCACGTCGGCACCGACGCCCGTGTACGACTCTGGCGTGAGCGCGAGCAGTTCCTCGCGGACGTCCTCGTCGACGTCTAGCGTGGCGAAGAGGTCGTGGAAGTCCTCGAGTTCGACCCGTTCGCCGCGCGTGAGGTCCTTCACGCGCTCGTAGGCGTCGCCGTGGCCCTCGCGGCGGAGGATGGTCTGGACGGCCTCCCCGATGACTTCGGGGTTGGCTCGCAGGTCCTCGCGCATGACGGCCTCGTTGGGTGCTACCTTCGCCAGGCCGTCGCCGAGTTTCCCGTACGCGAGCAGGCAGTAGGCGAACGCCCCGCCAATATTTCGCTTCACGGTGGAGTCCGAGAGGTCCCGCTGGAGGCGGCTGGTGGTGAGGTAGTCGGCGAGGAAGGTGAGGTCCGCGTTGGCCTTCGAGAGGTTCCCCTCCGCGTTCTCGAAGTCGATGGGGTTGACCTTGTGGGGCATCGTCGAGGAGCCGGTCTCGCTCTTGGCGGCCTCCTGGCCGAGGTAGCGCTGGGAGACGTAGAGCCAGACGTCCCGCGAGAGGTCGAGCAGCGCGTTGTTCGCGCCGCGGAGCGCGTCGAACAGCGCCGCGAGGTCGTCGCAGGGGTTGACCTGCGTCGTGGGTTCGACGTAGTCGAGGTCGAGGCCCTCGACGAACTCGCGGGAGAACGCCCGCCAGTCGACGTCCGGGAAGGCGGCGTGGTGGGCGGCCCACGTGCCGGACGCGCCGGCGAGTTTCCCGGCGAGGTCGTCGCTGGCGGCCTCGACGCGACCGATAGCGCGACCGAGCCGGGCGGCGTAGACGGCCATCTCCTTGCCGAACGTCGTCGGCGTCGCCGGCTGGCCGTGGGTACGCGCGAGCATCGGGAGGTCGGCGTAGTCGTAGGCGAACTCGACGAGCGCGTCCCGCACCTCGCGGAGTTCGGGGACGAGCACGTCCTCGACCGCGGGCCTGGCGAGCAGGCGGTGGGCGAGATTGTTGACGTCCTCGCTGGTGAGCGCGAAGTGGATCCAGGAGTGGGCGCGTTCGGGCGCGGACTCCCGGACGAAGTACTCGACGGCCTTCACGTCGTGGTTCGTGGCGTCGTAGCCGAGGGCGCCCTCGGTCTCGATCTGCTTGACGACCCGTGCGTCCGCTGAGTCGAACTCCTCGTAGGCGGCCCGGAGGTCGGCCCGCTCGTCGTCCGCGAGGTCCAGCGACACCGGGTCGAGGTCGGCGAGCGCGAGCAAGTACTCGACCTCGACGCGAACCCGGGCCCGCATCAGCGCCGCCTCGCTGGCGTACTCCGCGAGCGGCGCGGTGCGGCCGGCGTAGCGGCCGTCGAGCGGCGTCACCGCGTACAGAGCGTGGTCGTCGGTCATGGCTCCGAATCGCCGCGCTCGCTCCAAAAGCCTGCCGGTCGCCGAAAGGCACGGACGTGTGTAACAGAGCGGCCCAATCGGAACTATATCGCCCAGCCTGTACGAGGTTGTGTATACTTCCCGTGAACGAACCGCAACCACTTTGCAGGTCGCGGCCGCTCGTGTAGACATGACACGAATCGCTGGGCTCGCCAGCAACCGCGGCCGGAACCTCCTGCACGTCGACGACGTCGGACCGGGCGGCGCCGAACTCGCCGTCGTGCTCTCGAACCACGCGGACGCGCCCGTCATCGACGCCGCCGCAGAACGCGGGATTCCGACCGAGGTCGTCGAACGAAGCGACGACGAGAGCCGGCGAGACCACGAGCAGCGCGTCGTCGACGCGCTCTCGGAGTACGACGTCGACCTCGTCTGCCTCGACGGCTACATGCGCGTGCTCTCCGAGACGTTCCTCGACTCGGTCCCGCTCACCCTCAACGTCCACCCGAGTCTCCTCCCGTCGTTCCCCGGCGCAGACGCCCACGAGCAGGTACTCGATGCCGAGGTCTCGGTGACTGGCTGCACCGTCCACGTCGTGACGAACGCCGTCGCCGACGACGGCAGCGTCCGCGAGGACGACATCGACGCCGGTCCCATCGTCACCCAGGAACCGGTCCCGGTCTTCGCTGACGACGACGTCGACTCGCTCAAAGAGCGGGTGCTGTACGACGCCGAGTTCGCGGCCTACCCGCGGGCAATCCGGTGGGTCGCCGAAGGAGGCGTCGAACGCACCGACGACGGCGTCACCGTCGGCGCCGACACGGGCGGCGACTTCCCCGTGCGCCGCCTCTCTGGCGAGAGTCGCGCCGCGGACCTCCGGTACGGGGAGAATCCCCACCAGGAGGCCGCGGTGTACCGCGACGACACTTGCGAGGAGGCCAGCGTCGTCGCCGCCGACCAGCGCAACGAGGGCGCGAAGGCGCTGTCGTACAACAACTACAACGACGCCGACGGCGCGCTGAACCTCATCAAGGAGTTCGACGACCCGGCGGCCGCGGTCATCAAGCACACCAACCCCGCTGGCTGTGCGACGGCCGACACGCTCGCGGAGGCGTACGCCGACGCACTCGCCACGGACGCCAAAAGCGCGTTCGGCGGCATCGTCGCACTGAACCGGACCTGTGACGCCGAGACGGCCGAACTCGTCACGGAGTCGTTCAAGGAGGTCGTGGTCGCGCCCGGCTACACGGACGACGCACTCGCCGTCCTCCGCGAGAAGAAGAACCTCCGCGTCCTCGACACCGGGCCCTTCGGTGACGCCACCGAACGGTTCACCGAGAAGCCCATCGTCGGCGGTCGACTCGTCCAGGAGCGCGACCAGTGGGCGCCCGAGGCGGACGACCTCGAGGTTGTCACCGAGCGCGAACCGACCGACGAGGAGGTGGAGACGATGCTGTTCGCGTGGCGCGTGCTCAAGCACGTCAAGTCCAACGGCATCCTGTTCGCCGACGGCACGGAGACCGTAGGACTGGGCGTCGGCCAGGTGAGTCGCGTGGACGCCGTCGAGATCGCGGCGAAGAAGGCCGAGCGGGACGCCGAGGAGAAGAGCGCGGACGGCGCGGTGATGGCCTCGGACGCGTTCTTCCCGTTCCCGGACGCCGTCGAGTTGGCGGCCGAGGCGGGCGTTGAGGCCATCGTGCAGCCGGGTGGCTCTGTCAACGACGAGGACGTCATCGAGGCTGCCGACGAGCACGGGATGGCGATGGTGTTCACCGGCCACCGGTGTTTCAGACACGACTGAGCACCAGCGAAGGCGTGTCTGAAGCTCGGAGCGCGAGGGACGAGCGCTCCGGCGTTTCCGTCACGATTAGTGGCGGAAGCTCGATAGACGAACGGAGCGAGTCGACCTCGGTCAGGTGCGGGGCACCAGCAAGTTCTGTTCGCTACTGACACCACAAATCAGCCGCTCAGTCCAGCTGCGTACGTATCACCAATAGTAGTAAGACGACTAAAAACACAGTACCGGCTATGAGACGACCGTCTACTAGACTAATTATGATCTCTACTGCGGCACTTGCTGTAGCCGGAGCTAGCCAACTGGTTAGCGTTGTTCGTGGCGACGGCAGTAGCTGGGCAATCGGTGCTCTTGTAGCGTTTTCAGTGGCGGTTGTGCTTGGAGTAGCCCAGTTGGCTCACCCACGAACACCCAGTGAGCGATAGGTCTTTTCGCGGTCCTGGCGTGGAGCACAGAGCCACGGACTGACAGAGCAACAGGGATGTTCTGGCTGGCGGTGACAGGGGAAACCACGTTCGAGCCCCGAGCGCGTCACCGTGAGTGAGTGGTTCGGCGCATCCGGCACGATTTGTGCCCGCCTCGATGGACGACCGCGCGCCTCATGGTAGTAAATCTTCCGACAGTACCGTAGTCACGTCGCTGGTAACCGGAAGAACGGAGGGAAACGTGGAGCGCCAGCGAGGATGACAGTAGTGGGCTGTCGCACCGGGCAGCGGGGGAGAGCTGCGGTGTTTGGGAGGGCCGAACGCGCTCCATCCTGACCGAGTGTGGGTAGTATCAAAGAGACTGGGCAAGCACAAACAGCCCTTTGACGTATCCGCTACTCGAACGGGATGACTTCGATGATGCCGGTGCCGCCCCAGTCGAGTTCCACGTGGAACTCGCTCTCGCCGTCCGCGGCCGGAGCCGTGAGTTCGACGGTCTTCGTCACCGTGTCGCTGGCCGGGACGTCGAAGGTTGCGCGAGTGGGCGCCGACGCTGTCCCGGCGACAGTCGTGACGAACTCGAAGGCGTCGCCGTTGTTCTCGATCTCGAGGTCGACGCCGAACTCCGCCTCCGGAGCGACGCTGTCCGGGACGGTCTCGCTCGTCACCTCCCAGTCGACGTTCTG
>Ga0075105_1000452_pt1 | contig 21073 bp, 21 predicted proteins | sample AntDeeMetag02WF5_FD_69800 | JGI IMG/M metagenome (GOLD analysis project Ga0075105, IMG submission 69800) | Saline lake microbial communities from Deep Lake, Antarctica - Antarctic Deep Lake Metagenome 02WF5 | ecosystem: Environmental > Aquatic > Non-marine Saline and Alkaline > Saline | place... | reverse complement strand
GGCGGTGGTGGCGGTGGCGGCGGTGGCAGTCTTGGCGGGGCGGAAAGCGTCGATATAGAGATATTAGAATTTGACAGCGAAACCACAATCCGCGTTTCATCGATCCCCCCATCCGGTGAGACAGAGATCACGACCGACGATGTCGTCGTCGGTGATACGCTCACGCTTGAATCGATTCGGGCTGACTTCAAGTTCGAGCCATCGGACTTCCGCTTCGAGGTCGCTGATCCAACTGCCGGCCCATCCGGCATGCCAGCAGTCGATTCGGACGCTGGCAAACCGGTTGGATACGTCGATTTCAATATCATCGGAACGGAACAGCGGTACATCGCGGAGATGGACGTCGAAATTGCGGCTCACGATGACGCCCTTCCTGAAGACGTGATGATGGATGATATCGTCGTTCATCAGCAGGTCGATGGAGAGTGGATTGCACTCGATACGACTACTGTAGACGGCAAAGTCGTCGCAAGCTTGGAAACCTATTCCGACGGTGCATTGGCAGTCACTGCGAACACCGAACCGACAGATGAATCACCAAGCGGGCAGTCCAACGAGGAAAGCTCTACAGGCGAGGAATCCGAGGTTGAGTTAAACTCCACAGACGAGGCATCCGAGGATGAGATAAACTCCGAATCGAATGCGACGGGAACGAAGGATAGTTCCGAGTCATCCTCACAGGATGGCGATGATAGCACATCCACAAGTGTCCCGGGCTTTGGTATCCCCGTCAGTATACTGGCACTCCTCATGACAGCGTCACTGATGGGACGACGTTCCTAAGAATCATTGAGATCCTCTCACGGTAGAATCCGTGGGAACTTTCCTTGGTCCTCTGTCAACCGCACTTCGATGTGTGGAGCGGCGTGTACAACAAACGCTCTGCGACGTTCCACCGCGACCACGCCGATCTGGTGCCGGAAAGACATAATCGGTGCGAGGGGCTACAGAATCAAATGACGATCACTCGTGATGATGATGTCCTCGGTGGCGAGCCACGCATCGACGGAACGCGTATCGGTGTTCGCCACGTGGCCACATGGGTGGTTGATAGCGGACAATCTCCAGCCCACGTCGCAGATCAACTTGATGTGCCCCTTGCAGACGTATACGAAGCCCTTTCGCACTACTACATTCACATCGACGAGATGCGCGCCCTTAAGGCCGACAACGAAGCGGCATTCAAAGACGTTCGAGGGTCAACACTGAAACCCATAGAAACCGCCCAGTGACGGGGGCGCGGATTCTGCATGACGAACACGTCATGCGAGTCTTCGAACGACTCCTCCGAGAGCGCGGCTACGACGTTGTGCAAGCGAAAGATCAGTTCGGTTAACGCACGAGTGATGCCGAACTGGTGAAGTGTTGTGGCAAGTCCGGAACTGTTCCGGTGTCGAACAACGCAAAAGATTTCGAGCCACTCCACACCGAGTATGACCACACAAGGGTTCTCCTCTACTACGATCAGAACCTGCCGGACAAGGGCTCGGAAGGACTTGCTCGAACCGTTGACGAGGTCTTCAACCAGTACGGGACTGGTAGGCTCGAAAACCACCTCGTTGATCTCGGATAGTGGTACGAGTGGCTCCGCGATTGACATCCTCCCCGCCCTGAGGAGTAGTTGCTGAAGTTGCTGAGAGACGGGTTTCTCCGGTGGCAACGTACGATGAGTATGGTCGCAACCACCGCGGCACGGCAGGTCTGTCGTGCAGCAAGATCGCTGCTCTGTCTATCTCTGGATTTTGGAGCGAAGCCCAATGACACCTATTCGAACGAGCGTTCACCAACGACAGTGCCAGGTACCTTCAACTAGCGAGAGGCAACAATCTCAACCTTGAAGACTGCAGTCCGCTGTCGAGGTCACTGCTGTACAATCTGTGGGTGTTAGCGAACGTCCTCATCTCCGGTGGGCCGTTCCCGAGAAAGCCGCAGATTTCGACACGCATCTTCCGAACGCTGGTGATCCCGCACGCATACGGTTAGCGGTCAGCGAGCGTCGACCGGGATGACTGGTCAGAACGCCAGCCTAGAGTGGCATCGCTTGGAAACGCCACCTTCGGCGGCGTTCTCTCGCTTCGCTCTGCCGGAATTCATCACGAGCGTCTCGAACAACCAGTGGAAAAACGGTTGAACAGAAGAGCAACCGCAGAGAGAAATCCGATTCGGCGTCTACTGTTCAGGGCAGGGAGGATGTCAATCCCGTTAGGTCGTCATTCGTCCCAGAAGGCTTTGATTCGGTCGTCGAGATCGGTAAGGACAGTTGCGAGTACGTCTCGCCAGTCGTCAGGATAGTCGGCATCCTCTCCGGGAGTCGACGCAATTGGGGGCGGGTGGAAGTGCTCGCGGGTGTTATTATCATTCGGATGGCGGTCCCATCGGCTCTCCCACTCGTTGCGGGTCTGGTATTGCTCCGAATAATGAATGCTGAAGTCGTCGGTCTCGAACCAGCGGATCCGTAGATATGCACGGGTGACGCCGCTTGGAAAGTATTTGAGATCGTAGTCAACGACGACCGCGTTTGGTGCGTATTCTGGTCGTGTCTGGATGTCGTCGAATCGTTCGCTACGGGCGAGGTGTGCGGCAATCCGGTCGAGGATTTCTGTATCGATGGGACCGTGACTGGGTGGGTCTGATGTGTCCTCAGGCATCGACTGGACCGGGCTTGCTACCGGTGACTGGATTGTTTCGGCGTGCTTCGTCGAGGAGTGCGGCTCGCTGTTCAAGTGTCTCCCACTCGGAGAGCGCTTCCCAGGCTGTTTCAGTAGACAGATCCTGCTCTTGAGCCGCGTTGACGAGGGACACCTTGTCCGGGTGCGTTGCATCGAACTGTGCTCTGTAGTCTTCGATCTGTTCGAGCGTGTCACCGAGTGCGTCAATGATTTCCTGCTCAGAGTATTCCTCGCGGATCCGGTCGATACGCCGCCACTGGAAGTACGCGTCGTTACGCTCATAGCGAACCGGGCGGCCGTCGTGCCGGTGAACCAAACCCATCTCGTCGAACCACTCTAGGTAATCTCGTGCTGTTTCGGTGTCACAATCAGCACGCTCTGCGATCGTCGAGACCTTCGTCGGCGTCCGGATTCCGATGACAGCGTCGAGGAGCCGCTTTCGGATTGATCCATCTTTGAGGAGCGAGTCAGGCGATTCTAACGCGTCGAGCTCAGGCGGTGGCTCCTCGCCGTCGTATGCATCACCGGGGATGTCTGTGAGGTCCATATATGGGGGCCCGTTACTGTATCTACTTGTTCTGTCGATATATATCTATGGGGCGCTGAATTATTTCAGCTTTATCGACCGATCGTTTCAGACGAGAATGTATCTGAAGAGTAGGGTTTCAACAATACTCGTTCGATGGTATCTGCGAGCAATTCATTGCCTAGACACGCAAGGCGCGACGCTTCCCGACAGCCCCAGTAGTCGCGTTGAACCTGCACGAATGGCTCTACTACGGTTCGAAACAGACGCGAATGGTGCACAAATCAACATTGACTGCGGAACCAATCGTACGGAAAATTGAGAAATGAGCTCGTGTTGGACGGGTAGAATAGATTCGATCGTTAGCTTCGTTGGTTCGCGTCGGACCCGTTGTCGGAGTTGTTTGCGTGGGGATCTGCGGTTTCTAGGGAGTCGCTCGTTTCTCCGGTTGTGCTGGTCTTCGAAGGATCGGTTCTCGTTGTTGCTGGGTCACCTGTTCCCGACGTTGAGACCGTGGCTGGTTGGTGCGGAGTACCATCACTCGCATGGGTCTCTGGTGGGGCGGGTGGCTCGAATGCGGTTTGCAGCCATTCGTACGATCGTGTGTCGGTGATTTCGTCCCATGAGCGTGTGCTTTGGGTCCCGCGCACGGCGAGTACGAGTAGTCCGAGGAGAACGAATAGTTCTGCGCCTACTGAGCCTTCACTTACTGTTGCCGCCATGATTGCTACGAGGATGAGCGCGATTGTAGCGATGCTGGCAATCCGGATCGGTCGCTGGAGTGTTCGGGTTCGGAGTCGATAGCCGGTACGGACGAGTGCGGAGCTGACTGTCGCTGGTGTTACTTCTTTGATCAGTTCTTCAAGTCGGACGAGGAACGGGCCGACTGACCACGTGTCTCGAAGATCAATGACGATGACCTCCGGTTCAGGCTCTTTGGTGAGCCATCGGTATAGCCACGATGATGTCCCGGCACGCCGGCCGTAGTTGTAGAAGTGATACACTCCCGCTGCTCTGACCACGGGAGACCCTCCTGTTTTCTGGTCCGGGGGCGTTTCAGTGGGTGGTTGTGTTGGTGTATCCGGGTGTCCGTCTAGGGTAGGTTCGGTGGGAGGTGTGGCTGTGCCGCTCGCTTCACTGATTCGGTCGTCGGTCCTGCCTACCTGTTCAGGCGCATCCGTAATTCCTGGGTCGCCGGTTGGCTTGTGCGCCGCTGTCCCGGTGGTCTCACGCGTTCCTTGTTCGGTGTTGCCATTGCGCTCACGAGTTCGATCGGGTTCGCTTGACCTTTCGATTGATGGGTCCGTGGACCCAGACTCGTTCCGCACTCCGACTGTGTGTAGTAGTTCGACTGTTCGAGCCGTATCGGCCGCGTCTAGCATTCGCTTGTGGAATCGCTGGGTGATGCGGATCGCCGTCGAGTTCTGTTTGATCGGGTCGCTCAAGCGTGCCATGTGGGCGTTCAGATTACTCGATGCTGGTGAGTTCACCTTGCACGGTGACGCCGTCCAGTGTGAACGTTACGTCATCATCGATACGGAGTGGTGCCCCACGGAATCTGACCGTGCCGTCATTTTGGTTGTACGCATCAATGTCGACGGTGAGCGTTACCTCTCGATTACGCGGGTGTTCGATCACTTGATACTCACCGCCGGACTGGACAACTTCTTCGCGCGGCTGACTATCCACTGCAACCACTTCGGCTGTCTGGACATCCCCGACTGCTTCGGTCATCCCGACGCTAAGGCGGTCGGCTTGATCCTGCGGCAGGCTATCAATGGTAATTGTCGCGGTCCGCGTCGCTGGGGTGCCGGGCTCTTCGAGACTCCCCGTGTTGACGACGTCACCGGTCAGTGAGTACGCACCGGTTCGGACTGGGAGGGTCGTCCCCGCTTGGATTGGTTGGTCGCCAAACAGCGGCACTGAATCATCGAGTCGTGCCGCTGCTGTAACCCCGAGCACTACGCGTCGTTCGTTCGGGGTTGCGGTCGGGTACACGGTTACTGATTGGACGGAGAGTAATTCGGTGTCACCCACCGTGTACGTATCACCTGGCTGAACTTGTTGTGCAGTCGTTGGATCGACGATGGTTTGGACCACGAGGTCTTCAGAGACCGTTTCCAAGGAGTCATCTTCAGGACCGATATCGACGACCGTTCCTTCGGCGGCCCATTCCACGGTTTCAATTGTTAGCTGACGGTCGAATCGTAACGGGTCACCGTTAAACGAGATGGGTGTCCCGTCTCCTTGCTCAGCATCAATTGTCGTGCCGTTGACCGCTGCGCGGACCATCACGTTCGTGTCGCCATCAGCGTCCTCGTCGGCAGGGTACATGTACACGTCAGTGATTGTGAGGCCACCGTCGACGTCCCATTCGTCGCCGGGGGTGATCTGGGCGGCCGTGTGATCTGGTTGTGCCCCGAGGTCGATGGTTGCGTACCGAGTGTCTGAGGTTCCAGGGGTTAGAAGCGCAAATCCGGCGATAAGCAGTGCTATCACGACCAGCACCACAAGGGCGTCAATGACGTTTACTACCCCGAAGAGCCGGCCCTCGTCATCGAGTACTGATGAGAGCCGGGAGTCGTCAGCCATAGTTGCTTGGTACGTTGATAGCTTCAGGTTAAAACCTTTGAGATTACTGGGCGGGGTGGAGGTGAGCCTTAATCGAGCGGAACCCCACCCGTAAAAGGGTGGGTCTAAGCGGACAACGCGGCCACAAACAACGGATCGTGCTCGACCGGGGTCTCAATAGATGGGTTACACTTATTGGTGTGAGACATCTATATACTGACAATGCCTCGCGGGTACAGCAAAGAGCAGACTTCGGTCCACCGTTTGCACTACCACTTCATCTGGTGTCCGAAGTACCGAAAATCGGTGCTCACTGGCGAGGCAAAGGACCGACTCGAAGAACTCATCGAAGAGAAAGCCGACGAACTCGACTTGGAGATACTGGCGCTTGCGGTTCGTCCCGACCACGTTCACCTGTTCATCGAGGGTAATCCGAAACTCGCCCCGAACAAAATCATGCAACAAGTCAAAGGCTATTCTTCGCGCCGGATGCGCGAAGAGTTCGACTTCGGCCTTCCGTCACTGTGGACGCGGAGCTACTTCGTGTCCTCCGCTGGCGACGTGGCGGACGAAACTGTTGAAGCGTACATCGAAGCCCAAACAGGACAGTGAAACGCTCCAACACGTTCGACGTAGCGCCCCGTTCGACGAAGGACGAGGAGGTGCTGTCTCGTGTGTTGGATGCGTCCGCCAGCCTGTGGAACGAACTCACCTACGAGCGCCGGCAACGGTTCTTTGGTGAACTTGACGGAAGTGTTTGGAACGCCCCGCGTGTCCACGACACCTACAAGGGAGTGCTCGGTTCGGCCGCCGCGAAGGAAATGAAGCGCAAGAACGACGAAGCGTGGAGGTCGTTCTTCGCCGCTAAAGAGAAGGGCGAACCCGCCGGGCCGCCGGGCTACTGGGGCAACGAAGAGGAGGGGCGCGACCTCCGCTGGTACGGTCGGTGCGATCAGTACACGCTAGAGATGGGCGACTGCTCCCGCCTCGAAATTCCCGTCGGCAAGGACCTCAAGGACGAGTTCGGCCTCGGCCACACCGAACGACTTCGTCTCGAAGTACGCGGCCGTCCCAAGTGGGACGGCAAACCCGGTCGATTGGAACTGTACTACGACGAGTTGAGCGACCAATTCAGGGCCAATCAGCCTGTCACAGTAGACAATTCTCGACAGGATTCGCCACTAGCCGACGAAACGGCTGCTCTGGATATTGGCGCAAACAACATCGTCGCCTGTACAACCACGACCGGCCAGCAGTATCTCTACGAGGGGCGCGATCTCTTCGAGCGGTTCCGCGAGACAACGCGCCGAATTGCCGAACAGCAGTCGAAGATGAAGCGCGAAGAGGGGCGGTACACGTCGAAGCGGATTCGACGGCTGTACCGCCGACGGACGCGACGACGCGACCATGCCATGGATGCGCTAGCCCGCGACCTCTTCGAGCGACTGTACGAGGAGGGCGTTTCGACGGCCTACGTCGGCGACCTCACCGACGTACTGGAAACGCACTGGTCGGTGCGAGCGAACGCCAAGACACACAACTTCTGGGCGTTCCGGGCGTTCATCGATCGGCTGGCGTGTACCGCCGAGGAGTTTGGCATCACCGTCGAAGTCCGCCCCGAAGCGTGGACCTCACAGACGTGTCCGCAGTGCGGCTCGAGGGAAGACACGATCCGACACAAAGACACGCTCACCTGTTCGTGTGGCTTCGAGAGCCACGCGGACCTCACGGCGTCGGAGACGTTCCTCCGACGGCACGAAGCAGACGTATCACGGCCGATGGCACGGCCCGTATGCCTCAAGTGGGACGACCACCGATGGTCGGCGTCACCACGCGCTCGCCGTCCCAACGAGGAGCATACAGACCAGAATATCCTCCACGCGTAGGAGAAAGTTGCCTCCGTGGGGACTGGTGCTGATGCCAGACCCCCAACGCGAGGAATCCCACGGCTTCAGCCGTGTGGAGGATGTCAAACCCGATCAATTATGCCACCGCCTTGCTTCAGTGCACGTATGAACGACGATGTTGGGGATCCGCCGATCTCGATTGAACGATCGCAACAGCTCTGTGAGAACGTTCTCAATGAAGTATCTGACGCGGTTATCACGACGGACACGTTTCTTGAGACGGTCCTGACGGGTGTGCTTGCCCAACAGCACGTGTTGATCGAGGATGTGCCTGGGACCGGGAAGACGCTCACAGCGCAGTCGCTGGCGGGTGCGCTCGGGTTAGAGTTCAACCGTATCCAATTCACACCGGATTTGTTACCGAGTGATATTACCGGCTCGAACGTGTTTAATGAGAGTCAAGGGGATTTTCAGTTCAATTCCGGACCGATTTTTGCAAACGTGGTGTTGGCTGATGAGATTAACCGTGCGCCGCCGAAAACGCAGGCGGCTTTGTTGGAGGCGATGGAGGAAAAGCAAGTGTCGATTGGTGATACGACGCATGACCTGCCGGAGCCGTTTTTTGTCATCGCGACGCAGAACCCGGTTGAACAGGAAGGGACGTTTGCACTGCCGGAGTCGCAACGCGATCGATTCATGATAAAAACATCGATCGGGTATCCTGCCCGGGATGATGAGCGCGAGTTACTCGATCGGCGGCTTAACCGAATGGTTCCTTCCCCGTCTGTGCAACGAATTATCGACCCGGACGAAGTCACGACTGTGCAACAAGCCGTAGAGTACGTTCACGTTGACTCGAAGATCCGTGATTATATTCTTGACTTGGGGCGGGCGACTCGTAAGCACGCTGCCGTAGACGTCGGTGTGTCGCCCCGTGGGATTCAACGGTTGCTTGAGGCGGTTCGCGCGCGCGCTGTAATTCGTGGTCGTGAGTACGTTGTCCCGGAGGATGTGCAGTCACTCGCTATGCCAGTGTTTGCTCACCGTATCGTGTTGAGTTCCTCCGCAATGATCGAAGGCGATGATCGCAGTGACGTCATCGAAGATGTACTCAACCAAATTGATGTCCCGGCGATGGAAGCCATGTGAGAATTGTTTCACGCTCGGACACGTGCTCATCCGCAATACCATCCATTTCGACTGTGTAGGTGAACAGTTCCGTGAAGTGATCGAACGCGTATGAGTGCCGAGGCCACCGGTTTTTGACGGTAGAGGGCGACTCTGAGGGAATCTGGTTTTGGCCACGGTAGACATAGGCCACGGTCAGGTTCTCGCCAATTAGGCGGAAACGGATCAAAGAACGTTGCCGAATAAGCGTCTGACGCAGACTGGTATCTTGCTGCGGTCGTCAACGTGGCGTCAGTGACGATCCGAGCCCGGTGGGAGGAACTGCGTGCACTAAGGGACGACGAAAGCTGACACAACAGCACAGATAGAGATAATAAATATTAAACTGGGAAAGATATTTTATCTTAGGGGCGCAATCTGCTGTATGACCGATATCAACGAGCGAGCGAGGGAGATGTGGCGCGAGGAGACGACGAGTCGCGAGCGGATTCGGTCCGTGCTCAAGGAAACCGCCGAGTACGCAACGGCCGCGGAGATCGCCGACCGTGCGCTCACTAGCGAGCCGACGACGCGAAAGTACCTCGACGAGCTCGTCGAGGACAGCATCGGGATCACGACACAGGACGGTCGGACTACACTCTACAAGCGAAACGACGGCCATCAGATCGACCAACGGATCGACGAGCTTCGGGAAACCACCTCGCGGAACGAACTCATCGACGGGATCCGCGATATGAAAGCACAGCTTCAGAAGTACCGTGACACCTATGAGGTGGAGGGTCCGGAAGAACTCACTATCGAACTCGACGACGACGCCGATGGATGGGCGGATGTCGGGCGTTGGCGGGCCACGCGGCGGAACCTCGCCATCGCCCAGGCTGCCCTCCAGGTCGACGAAGCCCATCGTCTCGCCGAGGCATAGCCGGTGGTCGACGACTGGAAGCGGATCGAGACTGGATCGCCCGACCTGAAGCGCCTCCAGACGGTACGGACCGTTGCCGAAAAATACGAACCGCTTGTCAGCGAGACGAGGTTCGATTCGCCAGTCGACCCCCAGATGCTCCAGGTTTTCGTGGACGCTGGTATCTGGGCCGAAAACGCCCGGTTCGACGTAACTTGGACGGAAAAGGGATATTACAGGTATCACTACACCGAGAGCGAAGGGTTCAACTACCGGTACGACCGCCATCCCCGGACTGATGTCCCCGAGAAACACTTCCACGAACCACCGACTGCCGATCACGATGCCGTCCCGTCGTGTATCGAGGTCGAGATGGTTCCGCTGGTCACGCTGGCCGTCCTCCAGCTCTGGCGTGATACCGTCGAATCCGGCAACCTCGCTCACCTCCAGCAACCGAACCCGCCGTGAGTCGTCAAGTTCCAGCTTACTCTGCATTCGCGTTGTGGTAGCAATCCAGGATTCAATTCGCGGCTTCAACTGCAGGACCGTCCTCGTCGCGGAGACCGACGATCAGCTGTACCCCTCCAGATCGGTCATCGGCTCGTGCTACATTCGCGCCCTCCATGCAGCACGGCTGTTCTGTCACTCGCGGACCTTGTGCTCCTGCCAGCTACTTCGCCGATCGATATCGACCCCGTATGGGTGTAGCCACCCACAAGATTTTGATATTACGGGACATATTACCGGCCGTGAGTAAGAGTACACGCGTGACAGAGAAGGGGCAGGCGACGATTCCTAAGGAACTGCGTGAAAAGTACGACCTCGACCCGGGCGACGAGGTCGTCTGAATCGACACAGACGAGGGACTCGTCGTGAAAAAGCGCACGCGCACCGGCGCTCGCGGCTTACTCGTGCCCGAGAACACGCCCGACGAGAAGCGGGAGGAGGTCGCCAAAGAGCTGAGCGAACGCCTCCGTGATCGCCGTGACCGAAACTACGAGAAAACCTGACGTGGCCACGTACACCGCCGACGCGGTCGCGCTCCTCGTGTACCTCGTCGAGAGTCTTCCAGACAATGCCGACCGCGTGTTCGCTTCTGCCTCGTCCTCCCATTCCTCTTTCACCGTTGTCAGAGGATAGGTGAAGACGCGGCTCGTTTCTTCGAACAAACCGGTGTTCGCGGCCCATGCAGGTTGCTCTGTCTTATCGGACATATCTGCTTGTCACCTCGGCTGCAATAGGGACGACATCAGGGTAGCTAGACCCCCAACACATTTATTTCATCCAGATATTATGTTGGCGTCATTATGAGTTCCGAAGCCACCGTATTGTACGGATGAACATCGTCTCTTGGGGTACCAGGTTGTGGCCACAGTAGACATAGGCCCCGGTCAGTTCGTCACACGTCCACGTTGTTATTACCGATAGAGGGCAAAGGACCGTTCATGAGTATCGTTCAGGACCCTGAGCACAGCGACGGTGCCCCGACCATCGAGGGGACTGGAATCCGGGTAAAAGACATCGCGGTCGCCTACGAGCACAGCGGGTACGAACCCGACGAGATCACTCAGTTGTATCCCGACCTCTCGCTCGGTGACGTCCATCGTGCGCTTGCGTACTATTTCGAGAACATCGACGACTTCCGATCTGCCGAGTCTGCTACGGCATGAGGCCGCTATACTGTGACGAGAGAATCTGGATCCCGGTCGCGGACGGACTCCGCCGTCGCGGCTGGACCGTGTACACAGACGTGACGAAGAGCGATTGGGCGATCCCGACCGGGAACACCTTTCGTACGTAGTCGAGAACGACTGGATTTTGGTGACGTTCGACGACGACTTCCTCTCGCTCGTCGAAGTATCTGGATCCGCGCACGCCGGAGTTATCTACGTCAAACAGGCCGGGCGTGATATCGGGGACGTCGTGAAAGCGGTCGACTCGCACCTCGAATCACGTTCTGAAGACGCTCGCGGCATTCACTACTGCTGATATTCGACGGTACGGAAGGCCACGAGATCGAGACACGGTTGAGCTGTTTATTACAGAAGGACGGCCCGAGCGGACTCTTTAGAGGCGCTAAAGGTATTCACTATGGATGGATTGTGAGTCGTGAGTGCCGAGGCCAGCTTTCGACTGAAATTGGAGGTTTCCGCCCTGCAATTCTGTGGTCTCACTGTACGTTTCTTCAGCCGCGCAATAGCACTGTTGCTGCGGTGGTAACGACCGCTCCGACGAGGACGACTACGAGCACCCCGTCGGTGCTGCCTTCGATTCTAGTTGCAAACAGGTAGAGGATGAATGTTCCGATGAGCCCGGTGACGCCGACAAGGAGGCTTGCTCCGGCGTGAACGAACTCGCCTTCGCGGTGGGTGGGTGCCGGGCCGACGTCAGTGAGTTGTCCGGCACCGAATTCGCTGACGTCCCACACGATTATCGCGGCAATAACGCCGATGAAGAGTGCGAGTGCGGTAGCCTCATCGGCGGCACCGACAATCGTTCCTGTGAGAAGCCCGGTGACAACGAGTCGCGGGGCGACGGTTGCGGAGGGTAGCAGTCCGAGGCGTGACAGTACCGGTAGTGCGGTGAGGACCGCTGCGATGCCGGTTAACCCGATTGTGAGCCCGACCATGCCTGTCGCGGTCCGGCCGATAAGTGGGATCACCGTGTCGTCGATTACTGGTGGAGTGACGCCTGCCGCGCTCAGCATCTCGAGTGCTGGCCCGGTACCCACTGCTGTTATGAGGAGTCCCCCGACAGCGATTACGCCGCCGGATAGCATCCATGCTGGGCGGCGATACGCGAGCGCTGCGCCGACAGACTGGAAGAACAGGAGCAGCACCGTCAGCACCACGCCGATGAGGAATATTTGGAGGAGAAGTGTTCGTAGTGTCACTGACCAGATGACCGGCCCGATTGTCGATTCGATGAGCGTGCCCGCGATACCTGCTTGGATTGCAAGGAGGTACACCACGGTGAGGATGGTGCCGACGCCACCGAACAGGATCCCAGTGACGGTGGTTACGTGCGCGCGGACGCGCCCGTACGTGACACGTTTTGACGGTGGCAACACTGCTGCCGGGGGGAGAGTTATGCTAGCGAGCCAGACGCCTCCAAACGCGAGCCATGCGGCAACGAAGAATCCGAGTGGTGCAGTGGTTTCAGTGCTCGGCGTTACAAGCACTGTAAGGGTGCTGAAAGCACCTATTGTCGACGTGAGGTGACTCACGTTCAAGCCGAGGATTATCACGAGTAACGTGAGACCAGCGGTCACGAATCCGACGCGAAGCACCCATGCGATCGCTCGACTGACAGCACCGTTCCCGATGGTTTCGACGCGGAACCGCGTCACGCCCATCCCAACGGTAACGCCGGCGAGAAGCATCCCGGCGGATACGGGTGCGCCGGTTGCAGCGAGATACGCTGGCACGCCGACTGTGCCGGCAGTTGCTCCGAGCAGGATCGGTCCGCCGATCAGCGGTCGAAGGGACTGGTCAACGTTGACGGCGGCGATTGACGCGGTGAGTGCCGCTCCGAGCAGCACGCCACCAACCACGGCAACCCCTGTACGTGTCGCGACGCCAATCACGAGCAGCGCGAGGAGAGCCACGGCGCCAGCGACAGTTGCGCTTCCGGGCGGGACGCGCCCAGTCTCAGCTCCGGGGGAAGGGTTTCGCACTGGAGGGGTTGTCTCGACACGCGACTCGTCTGCGTCAGGCTCACTGGTTGACATCATGGTTGAGTGAGCGATGTGGTTAGTGGTGTGTCGCTTCGCTCGAAGGCGGCTGTTAACGGCTCACCGGGGTTCCAGTCGACGACGGTCACGCCTAGTCGTCTGAGTTCCGTTACCCGGAGTGTGCGTTGCGTCGTCGCTACCTGCCCGCCGGGCGTTGTCCGCGCGGTCACGTCCGGTGTGTAGACAGTCACGGTATGACCTGTTGAGCGCAACTGACGCACCAGATCGATTGGGTACTCGTCACACAGCGGCGTGACGAGTACCACCTGTATCCGTGTATGAATCCGTCGAACGATCTCAAGCGGGTCAACAACCGGTAGTTCTGAGTCGGTGACGGCAGCATCCCCATCATCTCCGGTTGGTTCTTGTGTCGTTTTTTCAGCGATGGTTTCTGGTCGAACCGTGGCAGCTGCCGCGTCGAGCACGGAAGTGATGCGCGTTCGTGCTTCGCGGTCGCTTCCTGGAGTGACCCACGCGAACTGTTCACCGGCTGCATCAACGGCCGGTAGTTGCCGCCCGTCAACGCCGAGAACAGCAGCGCCGACTTGGTTTCGGTTCTGGAGGAGGCCACCGATCACTTCGCCAGCGACGTACACACTGAGTTCAGTCCCGGTTGGCGCGGTTTCGTTGCGTGCAACTCGTGTGCTTGCTCGGGCGTCGACAGCCACGACGACCTCAACGGCTTCTTCTTGCCGGTAATCGATGGTTGAGAGTTGCCGTTCTCTGGCGTACTGCCGCCAGTTAATCCGGTTCATCGGGTCTTCCGGCTGGTACGATCGAATACCGTGAAATTCGAGGCCTTCCCCGGCCCGGTCGGTTGAGAGCTCGCCTGCAACGCCGGTCGTCTGCTGACCGAGTGGATACTCTTCCGGGTCGAGGGTTGCTGCGAGGCGAGCGTCACCAGCCGCTGGTGGTTCAACCGTGTCTGTGACGGACCCGCTCAAACTGTGTGTGCGGATAGTCGGTGCTTGGAACTCAAACTCTCCGTATCGTGCGCGAACAGCATACTCGATACTGGTAGTGGCACCGGGGTTCATGCTGAGGGCCGCACGTGGTGACCCTTCAATCACGGCTAACTCTGCGGGTACGCCGTCGACGATTCGCACGTCGAGTAATTGATTGTCGCGTTCATTCGTCACCGTCAGTTCAACGTCGACAGCCCCGCCTGGATAGGTTCGAGCGGGTGTGATTGTTCGGTTGAGGGTTACGCTTGCGGCAGCGGGTGGCGCTGTCGACAGTGCGCTGTAAATAATGAAGGCGAGCGGCGCGGCTGCTGCAACGATCAGTGCGGGTGAGAGCAACCAGATGCCTGCGCCTGCGAGGACGAGTGACGAGCCGAGTGCAACGCGCCATCGGTATCTCCGGTCCATCACGGTTGATCAGTTGCCCCCTTGCCGGGTGGGTTCTGCCGGTTCTCAGGTGAGTCGACGGGGTTCTGTGTCGGTTCTGGGCCTCCATCGCTGCTCGCTTGCATGTTTGCTTCGTTTCCAGGAGTGTCAGGATGGGGCAGGTCGGTAGTGGTCACCTCACTGTCCCGATTGGTTTCTCCGTGTTTCGACTGACGGTGATTCTCGTGAGCAGTGTCGGATTCATGGACGCGCTCGAACCAGTTTCCGGGTGCGCTGTTCGGTTGGGTGTGGAGTGCTGGTGGCGGTGTTCCCGGAAGTTCTTCGTGGACGAACTGGTCGACTGCATGGCTTGTCTGTGCTACTGCTCTTTCAAACGCATCTGCAGGGCGCGCCCATTTGAACACTTGATACCGGGTGGGGTACTCGGACTCGTCTGCGAGGAACGCCGCGGCAATTGGGTCTGTTGTCCACTCGCCGCGGTTGATCATTTCGGTCGCGGTTTCTGCAGAGCATTTTCGGGTGAGGCGAATGCTTCTGTGGAGCAGTGCTCGCAGATCGCGGTGTGTTGTGGTTTCCTCGTACGTAGTGCCTGTGAGTTGAATGTCAGCCTGTGCATTTGTTGCGTGGGTGTCGAATGTGTCGCCGATTACGTGCGGGGCGTTCTGCGGTTGCTCCGGCGGCTCGTCGACCAGTGGAACCCACCGATCGGGGGCCTCTCGACCTTCCCAGAAATACACGATGCCGAGGCCGACGAGGCCAACGGCCAGTATAATGTGCATCAGTGAAGGTGGTAGTGGTGCGATAATCACGTCGAACGCGTTGACGAGCAGCGCTGGCACTGGCCCTGAAAACAGGATCATGATCCCTGCGAGACCGACAAGGAGTGCTGCGACCCCACCACTTGCCTGTCGAAGCGTCACCTTCATCGACGCTTCGCCTCCGTTACGCTGTGGCTCACCGGATGTGTACGGCCAGTGCGAAGCGTGGTGCTCACTGGGCGTGTGTCTCTCCCGGGTTGCCACCGTCCCGGCGTGTTAGAGTCGAGTAACGATTGCCCCGCCAATCGCTCGTCTGTATCTGGGTATCTTCGCATTTAATCACCACCTGGTCGCTCATCGGAACGCGGACCATCACCGGGCGGTGCGCCTCGGTCCTCGGTGGTGTGTCCGTGCTGTTCTGCCGTGTCGTTCTCGATTGTCCCGAGCGCGTCTGTCGCGGTTTCAAGCTGTGAATTCAGTGTTGACGGTCCGTACTCGGCTGCTCGAAACGCGTCGGTTAGCTGTTTCACCGGTCGTTTCGGGAAGCCTTTTTCAATTGCGAGCGTCGCGATCGCAGTTGGCGTGGCGGTCGAGTCAACATGTCGGGCGACGAGTCGAACGAATGCACGCCAGACGTCCCGAACCGATTGGTACGTTGCCGTCGATCCCAGTTGCTGCTCCTCGCTTTGACCAGCATTGCCCGGAGAGCGGTGACTGCTCCGTCTGGCACCCGTGAGTGCCGCTCGAATCGCTTGGTACAGACCCGCAGACAAGGCGTTCACCCCGGTGATGAGCCGTCGTGGTCGAACGGTTGAGATCCACGCGAGAACCGCCACGGGAGACTGGATGATCGCGACGACGGATGCGCGCCAGCTTCCGTTCGACCGGTCGCGTACCGCACTTGGCAGTGTTTCAACCCAGAGTAGCTGTGTCGCAATCCAGTTAAAGAGCTGGTGGCCACGCTGAGTTGCGCTGGACGCGACGCGCTCGGCCGTGTCACGCCGCTTGTGCAGGAGAAGCAGCGCTCCGCTAACAAACCCGAGAGTTGTCAGTCCGAGCAGGGCCGCTGGGAGAAACAGATTCTCGATTTCCTCCGTCGCCTGCTGACCGACGAACGAGGCCGTGACGGTTGTTGTTGGCATACCCCCCATCGAAACATGCGCAGTCCCGTTTTCGTCGGTTGTCCCGACCCGTTCATCACCCTGAGAGATGACCGCTCCCTCAACGGGCATCCCAGCGGCCGTCACTGAGACTGGGACCGTTTGTCCGGGAAGCGCAAGAAAGCGGTCGGTCGTCGGTGTTACCTCAAGCGTCCCGACAGGTGCGGCGTACTGGGTTTCTAACTCTCCACGACGAACTGAGAGCGTCACTGTGTCGCTAGTCTGGTCATCGGGGATCGTGAGGTTGGCAACGCCGTCTTCACTTGTCGTTCCCAGTTGCGCGCCGTCAAGATACACGTCGGCGCCTGGTAACGGGTTTTCGTTCAGGCGCGCGTGAACCGTCGCGTCACCACCAGTGATCAACGGGGTCGGTTCTGTGTTAACGCTGATATCAGCGGCAGTAGAAACAGAAATCGTTTCGATTTCTACGCGTGTCTCTGCATTAGCGTCAGTAACCGTTACCGTAAGCGTCTCACTGTATGGAACCGTCCCGCTCACCTGACCGGTTTCGTTCGTTGTGCCAACCTGATCGTCATTGAATGAAACGACTCCACCTTCAACCAGAGTCCCGTCACTGGTTACCGTCACAATCAACTGCGTTCCAGGTACAGGGACCGCTTCTGATAACTCGATGTTGAGTTCCTGCGTCGTATCTTCGCCTGATGACTCTGAACTACCTGTTTCGTCGGTAGTCTCGTTCGCGGGCTGTTCGGTTGTCTCCCCGTCACTCTCGTTTTCAGTCCCAGTTTGCGTCTGGTCATCTCCGTCCGTCGACGAGTCCTCGTCTGAATCAGTGGCGACGGGCATCGGGCACTCACCGGTGATCGGGACGTCAATCATCTCCCCGTCAGTGTCGATGAAGGCATTCTCGACCGCAATACGGTCGCTTGCCGGCGTCGGATCGACTGGTATCCAGCCGTGCCCGGAGATGTAGACCTCCGTCCATGCATGCGCGTGGATACTGCGAACGGCATACGTGTCACCGGCGTGTGCAAGCGATTCACCGGGGGCGTATCCGGTCACGTAACGCGCTGGAATCCCTTGAGTCCGCAGGAGAAGCGTCATGCTGGCAGCCATGTGTTCAGCGCTGCCAGCTTGGCCTTCGAAGAGGAACTGATCGACGGGGTCACCGTCGCTCCCATCATACTCCGCTTCAACATCATATGCCGTGTTCGTCTCAAGCCACTTCGAGATCGCGGTCGCCGCCTCTATCGAACTGTTAGCATCGGCGGTGACATCAGCACCTAACGAATGGACCCTATCAGGAACAGTACCGGGCACACCAGTGTATCGGTCCTCAATCGCAACCGGGGGAGTGCCGTCTGTCTCACGGAGTTGCTCGGCGTCAGGCGCATAACAGTAACTTTCAACCGTGTAACGGGTTCCAGCCTCCATCGGGTCCACAGCCCGTACACCGGTTTCAGGGCTCACCATCACGTGTTGCTCTTCCGGAACCGTGACACTTGCAGGTTGCCACACTGTCGGCAGGGTTGCTGCATCTCGTTCGAGCGTCACAGTATGGTTGACCGCAGCCGTTGTCGGTCCCTTCGGAGAAATTCGCCCGCGATACGCAGTGTGATCACCCGTTCGCTCCCAAGCCCCCTCAGTGTAATTGTTGTACGCGTCAACGCGCCAGTAACCTGGATGCTCCGTCTCAACGTAGAACTGAATCTCGTCAGACCGGGTTTGGAACGGATTGCTTTCGTTCCCACTTGGCGCTCCGAGTGGGTTGTACTCGGCGTCACCGTGACTCCCCCCGCCAACCAGCACCGAACGATCGACCACAGGACCTTCACCACTCCCGGAATCAATGGTATTCGACACAGTGGTTGCGAGCGTCCCGCCAGTAGCCGAAATCGCGACAGCGACAAAGACGAGGACGAGTACCAACGTCAGTGCCACCAACACGTCCCCGACACGGCGGTCCCCGCCACCACGTTCTGTCATTTAGCGTTAGGCAGATGAACGTTTCTGCGTGATAAATTCACCGAGTGACCGAACGCGACCACGAACCAGCCGTCACCGCCTCCGCAACGTGCACGCGAAGGTGTTCCGACCGGCGGATATATTTGGTACGCAGTCACTCTGCCAAACTCGCTCTCCAACGAGGAACAAGTGGTCTGGTCGCTTGATTACCTCGAATTTGAGTAGCAACCCGGTTCTTTTGACCAGGGGGGATCATGTGGGGTACATGTCCGGCGACCAGTCCTCGCTACGAGCCCGCTTGCGTGTTCCCTTGTTGCCGGTGTGGGTCCGAGGATCAATTGTCATCGTCACGCTCGGAGTGGTGTTGTACTACTCCATCGTCCCAGCCCCAGGAAGCGGGTCACTGGTTACTGGTCCATTCGGATTGCTCCCATACTCTACCTGGCTCCACGTACTCGCCTACACGGGGCTTACCATCGTCTTCGCGTACACCACTGCACACGTCAAACAGGCCAAGTGGCGGCACCTAACCGTGGTGTTTGTCGTTGTTGTAACCGTCGGCATCATCATCGAAATGGTACAGTATACGCTCCCAACTCGAAGCTTCAGTTGGGTAGATATCGCAACGAACACCGCAGCGACAAGTATTGGGCTCTTGATTTGGGCAGCCCTCGATCACATCACCCAGTTCTACCGGGTTGACAATCACAACGCTTCATGAACCGCTCGAACTATCAGGAGAGAAGGAACGAATTCAGTGGCATCGTATTGAGAGAACCACGAGCAGCACGAGCTATCAGTCTGATTGGTGGATGCAAGGCTCTGTTGAAATCGGGTCGGTAGCAGCGACTGCTCGATCATCACCGCTTCCGGTGTCAGTCACTCGAATTTCCGTTTGAGATCTAGTAATTCGTGTTGAGTGTCCCAGACGCCACGAGTGACGGCTTCAATATCCCTCGTGTGTTCAGTTGATTCAGCCCGTGTTGCCGCCGTCCACAGTACTTCCTCCGCCTCTTCTAGGTGCTTGGTAGCCGCCTCAAGCGCTCGGAGGGTGTCCTGTACTGTAAATGAATCACCAGTCATATCCATCAGTACAAGCGAATTTAAATAAAGTCATCCATCCAGAATTATCGTTAAATCAAGCGTTCTCTGGTTATTTTGGATGGCCACGCACGACGCGATCCTCACTTGGACCTCGTCGAACCGGTCAGTGAGCACCCATCGTCCCGTCTAATCCCTCCCAGAACCGCCTCTCGCACCTTCGCTGGTCGTCGAGGGTTTGGGGCCCACTCATGTCTCGGCTCTCGATCACGGGGGCACAGCGCCCTTTGCGACACCCAGACGTCGATCATCAGTTCGCTCGGGTTATCCCCCTCGCTCATGGCCCCGCCACCGGTGGTCTGATCGAAGAACGAGGATAACTCGTTCAAGTGGTCCCCCTCGTGAATGTCTTCACCGGTGTTGCCGTCTGAACCCTCGTCGACTTCCTACCTGTTCGGCGCCTCGTCGCTCTCTGTCGACGTGGTCGTCTGAACCCTCAGCGAACAATACTCCTCCTCTAAAGCGCTCGTAAATCTCAGATCAGGTTCAGCCGGTCAGCATCAGCGAGGATTGCCTCCTCGTGGTCCGTCTTGACGTTCAACGACACTCCTCGGATCTCGAAATTCTGGTCTGCACGCTCTCTCGATACCTTCAGAGTCGCGGTTCCTACCGTTCCGGGTTTTCGTGCTCGTAATCTCTCCGTGCTTTGCCTGAAAGCTTGTCAGGGCGATTCTCTGGTTCTATGGGGCGTCGTGGAGCAGCTGTAAGTGAACCCGAACGCTCGTAAGTAGTAATGCTCCAAAGATCACTAACGTCTCGGCTGGCGGGCACTTTAGCGACATTAGAGATTTCGGTATCGAACGGGGATTCATGGTACCAGGATTGGGCTCACGACATCCTAGAGAACTGCTGTTCGAACCGATCTATTCCATTTAATCGTTTGTAAGCCCCCTGAGGACGGCGTCAGGTCCGTGCGCTCACACATCCGATGCTCGGCGAGGGGTTTGGGTTCTTTCGTGCCCCTCCTCTCGGCTACCGGGTCTGGATCACCGTAGCAGAGCCTCAGCAGCGATCATGATCTAGCCGAGAATATCCCCTCGCTCAGCGCTTCGCTCTCGTCGGTTGGGCCAAGATGATTATATTGAACAGCTTCAGTTCATTCCAGACCTATGCGGCTCTCTGAGCGACTTCAATGGCGAGAGGAGTGCAGTGTTGTTCCGCGTATAAACAAGTTTCAGAGATTGTGTATAGCAAGTATGGCATGGAGTACTGCCCCACCTTAAGCCTCGTTCCTAGGATGGGCGTTTCTTAAGAGAAAAACGGTTTGCTTGCGTTCATCTTAACCACTGTCGTTACTTCCCGAACGAGTCGAGAGGGTGCTGCCTGAACGCCACAAAATAGTCACTTTCTGTATAATTTGACGGTCAGTCTCGGCTGCTCCCACGAAGTAGATCGAGGAAGTTC
>Ga0075105_1000451_pt1 | contig 21085 bp, 21 predicted proteins | sample AntDeeMetag02WF5_FD_69800 | JGI IMG/M metagenome (GOLD analysis project Ga0075105, IMG submission 69800) | Saline lake microbial communities from Deep Lake, Antarctica - Antarctic Deep Lake Metagenome 02WF5 | ecosystem: Environmental > Aquatic > Non-marine Saline and Alkaline > Saline | place... | reverse complement strand
GCTAGCAGCTTCGACACTGCTCGCCCTCGAATACAAAAACAATGGAGGCAGAAAGATGAGCATGACTCTTCCAAGCTATACCAGTGGTACATCCGAAAACCCATTGCTGGGCATGACCATCGGCGCGATGCTCGACCGCACCGCCGCAAAATACCCGGACACCGAAGCCCTGGTGTGCCTGCACCAGGACATTCGCTGGACCTACAAAGAGTTTGTAAAGAAGGTAGACGAAGCTGCCCGCGCCTTCATGGCCATCGGCGTAAAACGCGGCGACCGCGTCGGCATCTGGGCACCCAACCGGTATGAGTGGACCGTTACCCAGTTCGCCACCGCCAAAGTGGGCGCCATTCTCGTCAACATCAACCCGGCCTACGGCGTGCACGAACTGGACTACGCCATGAACCTGGCGGGCACCTCGGTATTGGTAACGGCGGACAGCTTCAAGGCCTCTGACTACCGCAAGATGGTCTATGACCTCGCCCCGGAACTGAAGGCCGCCACCCCGGGCAAGCTCAAGGCCCAGAAGGTTCCCGACCTGCGCGCGGTGATCAATCTGGACAAAAGCAAGCACGACGGCATGTGGACCTGGGAAGAGTTTATCGGCTTCGCCGGCGATGTCGCCCCGGACGAACTGGATAAGGTACAAAACCAGCTGCAGTTCGATGACCCCATCAACATCCAGTTCACCTCCGGCACCACTGGCAACCCGAAGGGCGCTACCCTCACCCACCACAACATCCTCAATAACGGATACTTTGTGGCGGAGAGCCAGCTGCTCACCGAAAAAGACCGCCTGGTGATTCCCGTACCCCTGTACCACTGCTTCGGCATGGTGATGGGCAACCTCGGCTGCATCACCCATGGCTCCACCATGATTTACCCTGGTGAAGGCTTCGAGCCCAAATCCGTGCTGCAGGCTGTGCATCAGGAAAAGGCCACCGCCCTTTACGGCGTACCCACCATGTTCATCGCCGAACTGGCCGAACCGGAGTTTGAGACCTACGACCTTTCCACCCTGCGCACCGGCATTATGGCAGGCTCCATCTGCCCGGCGGAGGTGATGAAGAAGGTCAACGGCAAGATGAACATGAAAGAAGTCCAGATCGCCTACGGCATGACCGAAACCAGCCCGGTCTCCACCCAGACCAGCTCCCTCGACCCCTTTGAGAAACAGGTCACGACCGTGGGCCGCACTCAGCCACACCTGGAAACCAAGATCGTCAACCCGGGTAATGGCAACGTGGTCCCCCGCGGTGAGATCGGTGAGCTGTGCACACGTGGCTACAGCGTGATGCTCAGGTACTGGAACAATGAAGAAAAAACCCGCGAAGCCATCGACGATGCTGGCTGGATGCACACCGGCGACCTGGCCACCATGGACGACGACGGCTACATTCAGATTGTCGGTCGTATCAAGGACATGGTCATTCGTGGTGGTGAAAACATCTACCCGAAAGAAATCGAGGAATTCCTCTACACCCACCCCGCCATCGAGGAAGTGCAGGTCACCGGCATCCCCGACGACAAGTATGGCGAAGAACTCATCGCCTGGGTCAAACTGGGCCCGGATTCAGACCCTGTGACCGGCGACGAACTGCGGGAGTTCTGCAAGGGCAAGATCGCGCACTTCAAGATCCCCAGGAACTACAGGTTCGTGGATGAATTCCCGATGACCGTCACCGGGAAAATCCAGAAGTTCAAGATGCGGGAGATTTCTATCGAGGAGATGGGACTAAAGAAGTGACCCGATAATTACGGCAGTTTTACTATCCGCAAAACCAAAGAACCCCGGCCTACCGGGGTTCTTCTTTTCTAACCGCTGAACCTACTGCGTCACCGAAAATTCTTATCCATAAACTTCTGAATCTCACCAACGATACCGCTACGGAACGCGATCACCGTGATGATGAAGATGCCACCAAGGATCGGATCCACCCAGTCCCGCAGCGGGCCCTGTGATAGCTGATACTCGATGTTAACCACGAAGGTTGCACCCACCACTGGCCCAAGCAGGGTGCCCAGGCCCCCGAGCAGGGTCATCAGGATAACCTCACCTGACATATGCCAGTGGGCATCATTCAGGGAGGCCAGCTGGAAGACCACGGATTTCATGGAGCCGGCGAGTCCGGTCAGGGCGGCAGAGATAACGAACGCCAGTATTTTGTAGCGGTGCACGTTGTAGCCCAGGGATACCGCCCGTGGCTCGTTCTGTTTGATCGCCTTCAACACCTGTCCGTAAGGGCTGCTGACAATCCGCTGGACCAGGAGGTAACACCCCAGGAAAACGGCCAGCACGAAGTAGTACATGTTGTAATTATCGGACAGGTCAATAACGCCGAACAGTTTGCCTCTGGGAATGCCGTGCATGCCGTCCTCACCGCCGGTGAATTCGGACTGCACCAGGAAGAAATACACCAGTTGCGACAGCGCCAGGGTAACCATTGCAAAGTAGATGCCCTGCCGACGAATCGATAGTAACGCGAAACCCAGACCCAGCAGTGTCGCCGCAGCAGTACCGGCAAGGATGCCCATTTCAGGGGTCAGGCCGGAATAGTTACTCAGTAGATAGCCAGTGGTATAGCCACCGGTGGCAAGGAAGGCCGCGTGGCCGAAGGACAGCAGGCCGGTAAACCCGAACAGCAGGTTAAAAGCTACTGCAAACAGGGCAAAACAGAGGATCTTCATCAGGAACACGGGATACATGGCAAACGGGGCTGCGAGCAAAAGCAGCAGCAGGACGCCGTTCAGTATCATTTTTTTACGGCTATCCGCGTTTTGCTGTTTCAGAATGGCTTTCTGGATATCGGTCTGATTGATAAGCTGGGTCATGGTTACGCCTCCTTACCAAACAAGCCACTGGGGCGGAACATCAGAACAACCACCATGACCAGGAAGATCACTGCGGATGAAGCGGGCGGGTAAAAGGTTTTGGTAAGGCCTTCAATCACACCCATCAGAATACCGGTGATAATGGCGCCACCAATGGAACCCAGGCCACCAATGACCACCACCGCGAATACAGTGATCAGGATATGCGACCCCATCACCGGCGTTACCGAATAGATCGGCGCGGCCAGAACACCCGCAAAGGCCGCCAGCATAACGCCAAACCCGTAAGTCAGGCTGACCAGCAACGGGACGTTGATGCCAAAACCCTGCATCAGCTGTGAGTCTTCCGTTCCGGCCCGCAGATAGGAGCCAAGCTTGGTTTTTTCGATCATGAACCAGGTGCCAAAACAGACCAGCAGGGCCATCACGATTACCCAGAGCCGGTAATAGGGCAGAAACATGAAGCCCAGCTTCATACCACCCTGAAAAGCATCAGGCATGGGATAACGCAGGCCTGATACTCCGTAAATGTTGGTCAATACACCGCCTAAAAGCAGTGCCACACCAAAGGTGAGCAAAAGACTGTAGATATGATCCTGGCCAGCGATCCGCCGCAGCAGAAAATATTCGATCAGCACTCCGACCGCTCCGACCAGGAGTGGCGCGAGAAAAAGCGCGACCCAATAGTTGACGCCCAGGGTGTCAAACAGGATGACTGTAAACATGGCGCCGAGCATGTACATGGCGCCATGGGCAAAATTGATGATCTTGAGCAGGCCGAAAATGACCGCCAGCCCCAGACTCAGAAGCGCGTAAAACGCGCCGTTAATGACCCCGATCAGAAGCTGACCAGCGAGCACAGCAAGGGGAACATCGAAAATCATGGACATGTTGCTCACTCCAGAGGCAGCGCAATGGTGATACCGGGGATATCGTTATTGCGAGTTCCCGGGACCGCCCTGCCAGATGGCAGGGCGGTCCGAGGATTGCGATTGCTTTTTATCGATTATTTGCTGGTTACCAGCGGGCACTTGCTTTCAGAGAGAGGACGGAAGGCTTCGTCACCCGGGATAGTGCGGAGAATCTCATAAAGATCCCACTCACCCGTGGACTCAGCCGGAGTTTTGACCTCGGCCAGATACATGTCGTGGACCATACGGCCGTCTTCGCGGATCTTGCCGTTTTTGGCGAACATGTCGTTGATCGGCGTGTCCATCATCTGCTTGCGCACAGCCTGGGAATCGTCGGATCCGGTCGCCTTGACCGCGTTCAGGTACTGCGTGGTGCTGGAGTAGATACCCGCGTGGACCATGGTCGGGCGTACACCAGTTTCTTCCATGAACCGGTCGGACCAGGCGCGGGTTTCTTCGTTCATGTCCCAGTACCAGCCAGTGGTCAGTTGGATACCCTGAGCGGCGTCCACACCCAGTGCGTGGACATCGGTGAGGAACAGCAGCAGCGCGGCCAGGGTCTGGCCTGACTGGGTTACACCAAACTCACTGGCGGTATTGATCGCATTGGTGGTGTCTGAACCAGCATTCGCCAGGGCAACCACATCCGCACCAGAGGCCTGGGCCTGCAGAATGAAAGAGGAGAAATCAGGTGTGGGGAACGGGTGGCGCAGGGTGTCGAGGATCTCGCCGCCGTTGGCTTCGACAACGCGGGTTACGTCACCTTCAAGAGCATGACCAAATGCGTAATCTGCGGTCAGGATGTACCAGGTCTTGCCGCCTTCTTTTACCACGGCACTGGCCGTACCGTTCGCCAGCGGATAGGTGTCATACACATAGTGAATGTGGTTTGGCGTGCAGTGCTCGTTGGTAATGCTGGAAGCCGCAGAACCGGAAACAATACCCAGCTTGTTGTTCTCTTCAAGGATGTCGCTTACAGCAATGGTGACAGAAGACGCCACAAGACCGGCAACCAGATCAACATTCTCGTTTTCAACCCAACGGCGAACCGTACTGGAAGATACGTCCGGGCTGTTACGGTCGTCCGAGCTCACGATTTCGATGTTGGCACCGTTCACTTGTCCACCGAAGTCGGCCACGGCCATTTCGAGTGCTTTCAGACCATTGGGGCCAGCAAAGTCCCGGTAGGTACCGGACATATCCGCCAGATAGCCAATTTTCACCACGTCGTTCGAGATTTCGGCCTGTGCGCCACCCACCATCATGGCTGAGGCAACGGCTGAAGTCAGAAGCTTTTTCATAATTGTCATTGTTATAACTCCGCTACTGTCGTTCTTTGGTTGTTCGGGTTGTTGTTGCTTTTTTGTTGTTGCTCTTCCCTATCCGGTGTCACACACCCAAATAGTCGTTAAGAACCGACTGCTTGGCGTCAAGCTCGTCAGCGCTTATTTCTTCCACGATCAGGCCGTGCTCCACAACGTAGTGGCGATCGGCCAGTGGCGCGGCAAAATGGAAATTCTGTTCCACCAGTACAATGGTCAGGCCCTTGCTCTTGAGTTTGATCAGCACTTCCGCAAGTTTTTCTACAATGACCGGTGCCAGGCCCTCGGTAATTTCGTCAAGCAGCAGCATATTGGCCCCGGTGCGAAGGATGCGGGCCATGGCCAGCATCTGCTGCTCACCGCCGGACAGTTTCGTGCCCTGGCTAAAGCGCCGCTCATAAAGGTTTGGGAACATGGAATAGATTTCTTCCAGGCTCATGCCGCCGCTGCGTACCACTGGCGGCAATGTCAGGTTTTCCTGGACGTTGAGGGAGGAAAAAATGCCCCGGTGTTCGGGGCAATACCCAACGCCCAACCTTGCAATGTGATGAGGCGCACAGGGCATCGTCTCTTCACCGTTAATCATGATCGAGCCGGTTCGCCGGCCCACCATATTCATAATCGCTTTCAGGGTGGTGCTTCGGCCGGCGCCGTTACGCCCGAGCAGAGTCACCAGTTCGCCCCGGTTAACCACCAGATCGATGCCATGCAGAATGTGGGATTCACCATAGAATGCGTGCAGGCCAGACACTCGCAGCTGTTCGTATTCTTTCCTCGAACCCTGGCTCATTCCGAGCTCTCCTGCGTCGCCGGCGCTTTATCGTTGGCCGTACCCATGTAGACTTCCCGCACTCTCGGATCCGCAGACACCTCACTGTAATCACCCTCGGTCAGCACAGAACCCTGGGCCAGTACGGTGATGCGGTCGCACAGCTTGCTGACCACACCAAGGTTGTGTTCCACCATCAACACGGTTCGGCCTTCGGCCGCCTTGCGAACCAGTTCAACCACGCTGTCCACGTCTTCGCTGCCCATGCCCTGGGTAGGTTCGTCGAGCAGCAGCAGTTCAGGCTCCATCGCCAGAGTCGTGGCCAGTTCCAGAGCCCGCTTGCGGCCGTAGGCCAGCTCCACGGTTGTGGTGTTGGCGAACTCCACGAGTCCGACGGTATCCAGTAATTCCATGCAGCGCTGGTTCAGCCTGTTCAGAGAGGCGCCGGATTTCCAGAAACTGTAGGAGGTGTTTTCACCGGCTTGCAGGGCGACCCGGATATTCTCCAGTGCGGTCATATGCGGAAATACTGCGGAAATCTGGAATGACCGGACGATTCCCCTGCGGGCGATGGCGGCCGATTTCATCGAGGTTATATCCTGACCCTTGAACAGGATCTGGCCCCGGGTCGGCTTCAGGAACTTGGTGAGCAGATTGAAGACCGTGGTCTTGCCGGCGCCATTGGGGCCGATCAAGGCGTGAATATGCCCCTTGCGGATCTTCAGATTCACGTCGTCGACGGCCACAAAGCCCTTGAACTCTTTGACAAGGTTGCGGGTCTCCAGAACGTACTGTTCACTCATGAGCCAATCCACCTTTGTTATTGTTGTGCATGTAATCTAACTTACAGACTAGATTTACGTCTACGTAAACGTCGATATCTAATTCTGCTTTTTATTACGTTTTCACTGGCCTTCTCCCGACCTACCGTTCAGGAGGAATTGAATAGGTCATGGTGGAGTGCGCCACCGGGTCTTCTGCGCCTTCGGAGTACACAAACACCTCACCCACACCAATGGTACGGCCAACCTTCAACATGGTGGCCCGGGCCCGGATTGGCTGATGTGCCATGGGCTTGCGCAGAAAATTGATATTGAGATTGGTGGTGACCGCCAGTGGTACCAGACCAATCCTGCTGAGCAATGCCGCGTAAAGGGTGACATCCGCCAGCCCCATCATGGCCGGCCCGGAGACGGTGCCCCCGGGCCTGAGGTGCTCTTCATCAACTTCCAGCTTCATTTCTGCCCAGCCATCACCCAGCGCCTGCAGGCTGCCGTAGCGGGAACCCTGGGGAAACTGTTCAGCGAGGAAGGACTGCAGTTCCTCGAAGGTGACCTTCATAGGTTTTTTTCTTCCTTGGCCTGGTTACGCAGAACAAAACGCTGGATCTTGCCACTGGGAGTCTTCGGCAGTTCCTCGACGAACTCGATTTCCCGGGGATAGGCGTGGGCAGACAAACGATGGCGAACCAACTCCTGCAGTTCGTCTTTCAGGGCGTCCTCGCTCTCCGGCTCCTGATCGGCCTTGATCACAACATAGGCCTTGATGATGGAGCCCCGCTTTTCGTCGGGTTTGGCCACCACACCGGATTCGGCAACCGCCTTGTGTTCCAGCAGGGTGCTTTCCACATCGGCCGGACCAACGCGGTAGCCGGCGGTAGTGATGATGTCATCGTCGCGACCACTGAAAGAGAAAGAGCCGCCTCCGTTGTTCAACACCATATCGCCGGTGAGGTAATAGCCGTTCACGAACGGGTCCTTTTCGCCCCAGGTATAGCCGTCAAAGTGGAACAGCGGCGATGCCTTGACATCCACCGCCAGCTGGCCAATTTCGCCCTCACCCACTTCCTCATTCTTACTGTTCAGGGCAACCACCTTGTGGCCCGGAGAGGAATAACCCATGGCGCCCGGGCGTAGCGCGTGTTCTAGGGCATGGAAGTTGCAGCAGGTCATGCCCGTTTCAGTCTGGCCGTAGTGATCCTTGACCGGGCAGAAATGCCGCTTCTCCACCCAGTTCACTACCTCCGGACTCAATGGCTCACCGGCACTGCTGGCCACACGCAAGCCAAGATTTTCGCCCTCTGACAGCACCTGATCGTTGGCCTTTAGCAGCCGGTAGGCTGTGGGCGCGGCCGCAAGGTTGGTAATTCCGTATTTGCGGATCATGTCGTAGGTGGATTCCGGGGTGAAGGCACCGGGGTTGAAGTGGGTGGCATGACCCATCAGCAGTGGCCCGACCACAGCGTAATAAAGACCATAGGCCCAACCGGGATCGGCGACATTCCAGAACACGTCATCGTCCCGCAGGTCGATGGCGTACTTCATATAGACATAGAACGCCAGCAATGCCTTGGCCGGCACCGCCACGCCCTTGGATTTGCCGACGGTGCCGGATGTGAACATCTGCAGGAAAGGATCACTACCGGTAATCTGCACTGGCTCGAACTGATCTGACTGCTCGGCCAGGGTCTTGTGGAAATCCGGGATATCGCCACTTACTTCAACGGCGTTCACACAGACCACCGGGGCGCAATCCTTCACTTCCACCAGTTTTGGGTAGTTAACCGGGTCGGTGACTACCAGTCTGGTTGCGGCGCGCTCGAAACGATATTCAATGGCCCCCGGACCAAAAGCGGTAAACAGAGGCTGGTAGACGGCGCCAGCCCTGAGAGTCCCGGCAATGACAATCAACAGCTCCGGTCCACGGGGCAGGAGCGCGGCCACCCTGTCGCCTTTACCAATACCCCTGGATGTCAGGTAATTCGCAAAGCGGGCAGATTGCGCTTTCAGCTCGGCATAAGTGAGTTTGTCGGAACCACCGTCCGCTTTTTCATAATACAGGGCGACCCGCCGAGGGTCGTCTGCCCATTTATCACAGATTTCCGTACAGGCGTTCAGGCCAGCATCCAGGCTACCATCCAGAACATCTGCCTCGAGGGTGGCGGGATCGAAGTTGTCATAGACCGTCTGGTATTTCGGGATGTTCATAGTCCAGTCCTTTTATTGTTGTTGGCAATGTCTGTTGTCCATCTTTAGCACATGATTTTAGTTTACGTAAAGGTAAACTTTAGGCTAAAAATAAACGCCTTCCGAACCCGATGACATGAGGGCAAAACCCTTCATCTGACTTCCTGAGGGCGCTGCCTATTCAGCCTATTTCACGGTAATAGAATTTCTGGATACTCGAGAAATCGAGCCCGCCGTTACCCTCGTTGGCGTGAAGTGCAAACAGGTTACGGGCCAGCGATCCCATGGGAATGGGCGCCTGGTTCTTGACCGCATTATCAAAGGCCAGACCCAGGTCCTTGTTCATCAGATCAACCAGGAAGCCGCCTTCGTAGTCGCGTGACGCCGGTACGCCGTCCATGACCCCTGGCCAGGGGTTGTAGACGTTCAGGGCCCAGTTGCCGCCAGAGCTCTGCTTCATGATTTCCGACAGTACGGCGGGATCCAGTCCGTTCTTCACACCCAGGGCAAGAGCCTCGCTGGTGCCGCTCATCAGAATGGCCAACAGCATGTTGTTGCAGATCTTGGCGGTCTGCCCGGCGCCGTGGGGACCGGCATGAAAGATGTTCTTGGCCATGCCGTCAAGAATAGGCCTGACGCGCTCGAAGGCGTCTGCCTCGCCCCCGCAGATAAAGGTCAGGGTACCGGCTTTGGCGCCACCGACACCCCCGGAAACCGGCGCGTCCATAAAAGTAATACCGGCTTCGGTAGCCGCCTTGGCAACCCCCCTCGCGGTTTCCGGCGCAATGGTGGACGAGTCAATCACCAGAGTGTCGGTTGAAAGCTGCTTCAGCAGGCCGTTGTCGCCCAGGTAAACCGTCTCCACATGGTGGCCCGCGGGCAGCATGGAAATCACGACCTCCGCGCCTTTTACCGCCTCCTGAATCGTGGCCGCGGACTTCGCGCCCTCACTGGTGAGCGCCTTGACCGCCTCTGCAGACAGATCAAATACGGTCAGGTCGTGGCCTGCCTTGATGAGATTGGAAGCCATGGGCCCGCCCATATTGCCAAGGCCGATAAAGGTAATAGTCGCCATTTTATTGTTCTCCTTATTGTTATCCGTTGTTTTGCTCAGGCCTGTTCTGTTTGATTGGTTTCGGGCTGCATAAAAAACTGCTCGACCCAGTCCGGATCCACACTTTCCAGGGATGGGAAATGCCATCGCGGCTTCAGATCCTTGTCGATCAGCAGCGCCCGGATGCCCTCCGCAAATTCGCCCATTTTCAGGCTGCGCAGCGACATTTGAAGTTCCTTGTCGAACACCCGGGACAGGCTATCGTGCAGGGTGTTGTGAAAGTGTCGCCAATGCAGCGTGAGCGATGTGGGCGATGCTTTGGCGACGGTTTTGACCGCTTTCATCAGCCACTCGTCATCACCGGCATAGGCCGATAGGTTGTCCACTACCTCTACCAGGGAATCGCCGTCGGTGAGCAACTGAATGACGTCGAAATGCTCGCGAACGGAAGAGGATGGTTTCAGAGCATCATCGGCCCGCTCAAACCGTCTCAACACCTGGTTTACGCCCCCGTGCGGATCCACCCTCAGGTCTTTTGCCAGTATTGCGCCTATCACGTTGGCCCTTTGCCCATGGGAAATAAAACGGTCCGCCAGCCCCACAAAAATGGCATCCGCAGCGTTCATCCGCACGCCGGTCAGCCCCAGAAACAGACCGATGCGGCCGGGCATCCGGTTCAGGAACCAGCCTGCACCCACATCCGGGTAAAGCCCGATGCCCACCTCCGGCATCGCCAGGCGGGACTGTTCCGTGACCACGCGATGGGAACCGCCCGCCATCAACCCGAGGCCACCACCCATCACAATGCCATTCCCCCAGATCACAATGGGCTTGGGGTAGGTGTGAATTGTGTAGTCCAGCCGGTACTCGTCCTCGAAGAACTGCTCGCTTTCATTTCTGGAAGACGATGCCTGGCCGGATTCAGTCATGGATCGGTAGAGCGCCACGATATCCCCGCCGGCACAGAAGGCCTTATCTCCTGCCCCCTCAACCCAGACGACAGCGATCTGGTCGTCGTTGGCCCACTTTTCAAGCTGGGGCTGAAGACGATGAATCATATCCAGCGACAGCGCGTTCATGGACTGGGCCGCATTCAGCCGCGCGACCCCCAGTGTCCAGCCACCGTGGGCGGTGTGTTCTTCAAACAATACAGAAGCATCTGACATAAGCTATCGGCTCACCGGTTCTTCCATTGTGGGGTGCGTTTTTCCAGAAATGCATTGACCCCTTCCTGTTGATCTTCGGTGCGGAACAGGTCTACAAACAGCTCCCGTTCCATGCGCCAGCCGTCGTCATGGCTACGGCCATCACGGGCGCTCATGACCAGTGCTTTGCAGCGGGCAACGGACGAGGGGCTCTGTTTTGCCGCCATTTCTGCCAACTCGAGGGCTTTGTCCAGCGCAGCACCCCCTGGCACCACTTCTTCCACCAGGCCAATACTCAGCGCCTTGTCAGCCTTGATACGCTCACCGCATAGAATCATCCGCTTGGCCCAGCCTTCGCCCACCAGCCAGGGCAGGTTCTGGGTGCCACCGGCACAGGGCAGCAGTCCAACCGTGGCTTCGGGCAGGGCCATCTGGGCGTGTTCCTCGGCGATGCGGATATCGCAGGCCATGGCGCATTCCAGGCCACCGCCCATGGCGTAGCCGTTCACAGCCGCAATAGAGACACCACGGAAGCGGCTGAGGGCACTGAATGCCCGACCGAAAGCCCCGCCCATCAACTCCGCGTTGGCGATATCACCATCGGCAAAGGTCTTGAGGTCGGCGCCGGCGGAGAAAAACTTCTCGCCCTGGCCCGTCACCACCAGCGCAAAGATGTTGCGGTCCGCGTTCAGCGCCTCGATGGTTTCTTCCAGCGCTTTCAGGGATTCCCGCGTCCAGGTATTCGCCGGGGGGTTGTTGATGGTGATGATCGCCGTGTGATCGCGTTTTTCCAGCTGAATCAGTTCACTCATGGGGTTATTCCTTATTATTGAATGGCCTTGGTTATTGAATGGCCTCGGCGACGCCTGGCTCCAGCAATCGGCGGGCCACAATCAGACGCATGATTTCATTGGTGCCCTCGAGTATCTGGTGGACCCTCAAGTCGCGCACATAGCGTTCCAGCGGGTATTCGCGGATATAGCCGTAACCTCCATGTAACTGTAGCGCGTCGTTGCATACGTCAAAGCAGACATCGGTCGCAAATCGCTTGGCCATGGCGCAGTGAAGAGTGGCCTCGTTATCGCCCTGGTCCAACCGATAGGCGGCCAGGCGAACCATCTGTCTTGCCGCAACCAGATTGGTGGCCATGTCCGCCAGCTTGAACTGCAGCGCCTGGAAGCCTGCCAGGGCTTGGCCAAACTGTTCACGCTCATGCATATAGTTGCGGGACCTGAGAAGGGCAGCGTGGGCACCGCCAATAGAGCAAGTCGCAATGTTCAGCCGGCCGCCGTCCAGGCCTTTCATGGCGATCATGAAGCCCTGGCCTTCGTCCCCCAACCGGTTGTTTACCGGCACGCGGACATTTTCAAAGGTAATCTGGCGGGTAGGCTGACTGTTCCAGCCCATTTTTTCCTCGGCCTTGCCGTAGTGAATGCCGTTGCTGTCAGCAGGTACGACAAAGGCGCTGATGCCTTTCGGGCCGCTGTCCGGCGCACCCGTGCGGGCCATGACTACCAACATCTGGGTGGCGCCGGCACCGGAAATAAAGACCTTGCTACCATTGAGCAGGTAGCTGTCGCCGTCCCGGGTTGCCTTGGTGCGCAGATTACCGGCGTCGGAGCCGGCACCCGGTTCGGTCAGGCAATAGGAGCCCAGCCATTCACCGCTGGCCATTCTTGGCGCGATCTGTTTACGAATATCCGCGCTGCCGAATGTCGCCACCATCCACGTGGCCATATTGTGGATGGTGATGTAGGCCGCTGTAGAAGGACAGGCCGCAGCCAGCTCTTCCACGATCACGCTGGTGTCGAGCCGCGACAGCCCCAGTCCACCCTCCGTTTCCGGGGTATAGAGGCCGCAGAAACCCATTTCTCCGGCTTCGCGGATCACCTCTACCGGAAACAGATGCTCGGCATCCCATTTCGCCGCGTGGGGCGCCATGGCCTTTTCTGCGAAGGCTTTGGCAGCCTCGCGGAAGGCCAGCTGATCTTCCGTCAGATCAAAGTTCATGGGTTCTCCTTACTTACCGCATACGGATGGAGAAGTTGGTTTCCGCAACCGCGTCACTGGTGAACCAGCGCGCCGTGATGGTCTTGGTTTCAGTGTAGAACTTCACCGCCTGCTTGCCGTAAGCGTGTTGATCACCGTAGAACGAGCCCTTCCATCCGGTAAATGAAAAGAACGGCAGGGGCACCGGAATAGGAACGTTGATACCCACCTGGCCCACTTCAATTTCATGCTGGTAGCGGCGTGCCGCTCCACCGGAACTGGTGAAAATGGAGGTACCGTTGCCATAGGGGTTGTCGTTCACCAGGGCGATCGCGTCCCCCAGGGTATCCACTTCCATACAGGCCAGAACCGGGCCGAAGATCTCTTCTTTGTAGACATCCATATCGGCCTTCACGCCGGAGAACAGAGTAGGTCCGACCCAGTTGCCATTCGGCAGGCCGTCTACGGTGCAGTTACGTCCATCCAGAAGCAGGTTGGCGCCTTCTTCCTCACCGCGGGTAATCAGTGATTCCACCCGCTCTCTTGCTTTCCGACTGATGATCGGGCCGTAACTGGCGGCCTTGTCGTTCCAGGCGCCAGGTTTGACGGCAGCCAGGGCTTCCTTCACTTCCGGAATCCACTCCTGGGCCGCGCCCACGAAGACGGCGACGGAAATGGCCATACAGCGCTGGCCGGCCGCGCCCACAGATGCGCCGACCAGTGCTTTGACCACCTGATCCTTGTCGGCATCCGGCAGCACCACCATGTGGTTCTTGGCGCCGGCGAAGCTCTGTACACGCTTCATATTGCGGGTGCCGGTTTCGTAGATGTAACGGCCAACGGGTACGGAACCCACAAAGGAAACGGCCTTGATGGCCGGGTCGGTCAGCAGCACGTCTACCTGCTCTTTGCCGCCGTGGACCACCTGCAACACACCCTTGGGCGCACCGGCCTGTTCAAACAACTCGGCGAGTTTCATCGGTGTCAGCGGATCCTGCTCGGAAGGCTTGAGGATAAAGGTGTTACCGCAGGCGATGGCCATGGGGAACATCCACAGCGGGATCATCGCCGGGAAGTTGAAGGGGGTAATGCCGGCACAGACACCCAGGGGCTGGGTGAAGGAATAGGTGTCAATCTCGCGGGCCACGTTCTCGACGGTTTCGCCCATCATCAGCGACGGGATATTGGCCGCGTGCTCGACAACTTCGATACCGCGCCAGACGTCGCCCTTGGCATCCTCGAAGGTCTTGCCGGTTTCACTGGAGAGAATCTCAGCGATTTCGTCGTGGTGTTCTTTCAGCAGTGCCTGGTAGCGCATCATCACCCGGGCACGCTCTGACACAGGCGTTTCTTTCCATGCCTTGAACACCTCACCCGCGTTGTCGATGGCACGACGCATTTCCGCATCGGTAGTGCAGGGCGCCTTCGCGATAACTTCATTGGTGGCTGGATCGGTCACGTCAATCCACTGGTCGGTCTGGCTCTGCACAAACTCGCCAGCGATATAGAGAGGTACGTTTTTCATAGCGGTGTTCCCTGTCATTTTTGTAGGTATTGGGGGCAATGCCCTCGGAATTACCTCAAGACTAGCATAGCCGTCTGGCGCTTCATGATTGACTAAATTTCGCTCATGCTGGACTATCTTTCGATTCCCGCGCATCAATAAGAGCGTTTATGACCCGCACCTCCCAATGGCCGGTTCCGCCGGACAGCATCCGCTACGTGATTCCTGCCCCGGTAATTCGTGAGCTTTCCCTGCATCCGCTGACCCGGGACCTTTATCCGCTTGCCTTCGGCCACTATCGTCGGGCTGAAGGGCACCATATGCACCGTGAGCAGCACCAGGACCACCTGCTGATTCTGTGCATTGAGGGCGAGGCCTACGTCAATATCGAAAACCACCCCTGCCTGGTAAGGGGCGGAGACCTGGTCCTGATTCCTGCCGGCGCTGCCCATCGTTACACGGCCGCCCCGGACAACCCATGGACAATTCATTGGGTTCACTACACCGGCCCTCTGGCTTCCTACTTTCAACAGCATATGGGGTTTACCGACGGGGTGAACGTTCAGCACATCGGGCGCCAACCGCGACTACTGATGGACTTCAATGGCCTGCTGTCGGTACAGCATGCCGGCTTTCGAACACCCGGCCTGGTCCATGTAGCCAACCGTCTGCGCCAGCTGCTGGCGGGGGTGCCACTGAGCCTGGACCAGACAGCCAGATCACGACAGCCGGATCTGGAGGTGATTCACAATTTCATGCGGGAACACCTGAACGAACGCATCACCCTTGGCGAGCTCGCAGAAATGACCGGGCTCACGCCAGCCCATTTCGCCACCCGCTACCGGGAGGCCACCGGCGTGTCTCCGATCCAGCATTTTCTGCATCTGAAAGTCGAACGCGCCTGCCAGCTTATGGACACTACCGATCATTCATTCGCGAGCATCAGCCGGTCACTGGGCTATGATGACAACTACTATTTCTCGCGGCTGTTCAAAAAAATCATGGGGCAGTCGCCAACAGACTATCGCCATACCCACCGACATTAGTGGTAAAGATTTCGGCGAGCGGTTGGAAAACGAAATCCAATCCTCAACTAGTGCGTAGTGAGTTCCTTCTTGGAGCGGCTTTTTAAACAACCCGCAAAGCAGCTCTCAAAGCAAACCATCTGAACAACCAGAGGAAGACCCCATGGCGAATGCAAAAGGTTACGCAGCTGAATCAGCCAATTCGAAACTGGCGCCCATGAGCTTCGAGCGCCGTGAACCGCGTCCGGACGATGTGTCGATTGAAATCGATTACTGCGGCGTGTGCCACACCGACATCCACTTTGCCCAGAACGACTGGGGCGTATCCCAGTTCCCGGTTGTACCCGGTCACGAAATCATCGGTCGGGTAACCGCTGTCGGACCCGACGTCATCAATTATAAAGTGGGCGATACCGTTGGCGTTGGTTGTATGGTTGATTCCTGCCGCACCTGTTCGTCCTGCGAGTCCGGCCTCGAGCAGTACTGTGCTGAAGGCATGACCGGCACCTACAACGGCGTGGACCGTCACGATGGTTCTATTACCTATGGCGGCTATTCTGACAGCGTCATCGTCAGTGAGCGCTTCGTGGTCAGAGTGCCAGAAAAACTGGACCCGGCAGCGGCCGCTCCGATTCTGTGTGCGGGCATTACTACCTATTCACCGCTGCGCCACTTCGGCGTGAAAGCCGGGCACAAAGTCGGCGTGGTTGGCATGGGCGGCCTGGGTCATATGGGCGTCAAATTCGCCAAGGCACTGGGCGCGGAAGTCACTATTTTCACCCGCTCAGAAAGCAAGGTGGCCGAAGCCAAGCGACAGGGCGCCGACCATGTGGTGATTTCAACAGACTCGAAACAGATGAAGGCCGCGGCTGAAACCTACGATTTCATGCTCGACACCGTGCCGGTTCAGCACGACCTGAACCCCTACCTGAATTGCCTGAAAGTGGACGGCACGCACATCATCGTTGGCCTGCTCGAGCCCATCGAGGATCCAGCGCTGCAAGCGGGCTCACTGGTATTCAAGCGCCGCGTACTGGCCGGTTCGCTGATCGGCGGCATGCCGGAAACCCAGGAAGTCCTGGATTTCTGCGCCGAGCACGACATCACCTGTGATGTGGAAATGCTGGATATCAAGAACATCAACGAAGCTTACGAGCGCATGAAAAAAGGCGACGTGAAATACCGTTTCGTGATCGACATGAAGACTCTGAAAAACGCCTAGTCCGATTGCCGCCGGGGGCGACCTCCGGCGGCTCTACTTTCCCCGTACCAAACTCTACATAATGTTCATAGACTGTTACCTTGCGCCCGCCCTAGTCTGATCTAAACGCAATAGTGTGTCCCAGACCATCATGACGTTTGAACTGCACCTGCCAACTCTGCTTCTGGTATCGGTTACGCTTAATGGCCTGATCGGCGCCTTGCTGTGGTGGATTTATCATTTGCGTGGCCGCCAGTCCTGCTTTCGGATCTGGGCCCTGGCCTGCGCGACCTTTGCCATCGGCAGCCTCCTCGCCGGTGCACGCTCGATCATTGACGCCCCGCTGATCACAATCTTCCTGGCTCATGGCCTGCTTGGCTTATCGCCGCTGCTCGTGCTGAACGGTCTGCAAGGATTTTCCCGACTGGCTGGCCGCCATCATCGCCGTTTCCGGCAAATAGCCATTGCCGGTTTTGGCGTCTATCTACTGTTGCTGCTGACCACCATGACGCAATCGCCTGTCATGACACGCGGCGTTACCGCCCTGTATTCTGCGTTGATTTTCAGCGTAGCCGTCTACCGGCTGACAGCCATTGGTGCCCGGGTGCAACTGCCGGTCAGGGTTCTGCAAGTTCTGTTCACTACCCACGGCATCCTGATGATGATCCAGGCGCTGGTTATTGCCGCCGATGTCGTCCTGGGCGTTGTTAATGATCTGGCATTGATTCTGCGGCTGATTTTGATCAACCACATCCTCCTGGCTACCGGCACAGCGCTGGCTCTGCCGTTAATGGCGTTTTCCCTGTCAGAACGCCGATTGCGCTCGCTGGCAGAACGGGACAGCCTGACCGGGCTGTATAACCGGCGTTCATTATTCCGGGAAGGCACCCGCGCTTTCAGCAAGTCAAAAGCGAGCGGTTCACCATTGGCGGTGCTGATGCTGGACCTGGATCATTTCAAACCGGTTAATGACCGATGGGGACATGCCGCCGGGGACGATGCGCTGCGGGTTGTTGCTCGAACACTGGAAAGTGAGGTACGCGACAACGACATTGTCGGGCGAATCGGAGGCGAAGAGTTTGTCATTGTTCTGCCGCTTTCCTGCGACGAAAACCTCTCAAACATTACCCAGCGGCTGTTGGCAGCCATCTCCGCTCAGGGCCTGGAAGTTAGCGGCCTGCCCATGAAGTTGTCCGCCAGCATTGGCGGCGTTGAACGCCATGCCGAACACAAAAGCTTTGCAGATATGATGTATCAAGCCGACTCCGCTCTTTACACCGCCAAGCAGAACGGTCGTAACCGGGCAGAACTGACTGACATGCCCGTTCTACCGGCAATCCTGTAAACGATTTTAATCCACGAAAAGTAATCCCGAATCAGTTGCTCGAAACGACCTGGTCCAGACTTGTCCGCAAGCTCTGGTCCTGGGGCGAAACCTGGCTGGAAAAACGGGCCACGACTCTTCCTTCCGAATTCACTACGTATTTGAAAAAATTCCAGCCCGGCGCGCTGCTCTGGCGGTTGAGTGCCGCAAACACCGGGTTGGCCGCATCGCCGGTCACCGACGTCGGCGCAATCATGGTGAAAGTGACCCCGAAATTTATGAAACACACCTTGGCTGCTTCCGCCTCGCTGTCGGCTTCCTGACGGAAATCGTCGCTGGCGAAGCCAACCACCACCAGACCCTTGTCCCGGTATTCCTGATGAACCTGCTCAAGCCCCTCAAACTGGCCGGTAAAACCACAGCGACTGGCGGTATTCACTACCAACAGTGGCTTGCCCGCCGACAGTTCACACAAGTTGACTGAATCCGGGGAATGCAACTTACGCAGATCGTGGTCCAGGAACGCCGGGCACTCGGCCGCCTGGGCAGGGGCCGATAGAAACAGGGCAATAACAGAAACAAGGCTGATCAGGGCTCGCATGGCCGCTTCTCCGTGAGGCATTTTGTCTGAGTATAAGTTACGCTCTGGACCCGTAAACAGTTTCGAATGCCGCTATCTGATGACTTTCTCCTCACCACCTGTAACCGCGGATCTGAATGACCCGCTCTATTACCGAACCAATTTCGAGACCGTGGCTCTGTGGGTACGCCAGCACCACAGCGATCTGCTGCTGGAAACAGAAAGAAGGCTGGTTGACGGGTTGATGACCCTGTCTGCGGATGCCAGAGCCTTGCTGGTACGAATGGTGATGCGCACGGGTGAGTATTTCCGAATCGAAAAACTTCATTATCCGGAGCTGACAACCACCCTGCCTGATCTGGTCACCGAGCTGATTGAGACTGACTGGGTGACGTCGACACCCGACATCACGGTCCACGAGCTGTTTCGATTATTTACTCTGCCGGAGCTGCGGCTGGCCATGACCAGCCGTATCGCCGGCCTTGGGCTTAAACCCTCCGCACCCAAAGCCCAGCTAAAGGCCGCCATGCTTGAGGCCTACCCGGACGCCGCCCCGCTCACTCACTGAGTGAATCAGCCAAAGGTTTCTAAAGTTACAAACCATATAGACCAACAAGCAAACCATTACTGCCCAAGTTTCCAACCAGTCCTTTGGTCTTTTTCAGGAGGATCGAGGAAAAGTGGTTTCTGAAGCCTCCCATTTTACGCACATTGGTTAATGGGGTCCGTGTCCGACGCCATCCGCCTATTGATGCTTCGAATTGCCGACGAACAGCGACTGCCGTTTTCGGTGCAAGTGCCCAATGCCAAAACCGTTAAGGCCATGGAAGAGCTGAAAGCTGGCAAGGGCAAGCATTTCAGTCACGGATACGCTCTGTTTGACGGTCTGGGGGCGTAATTCTGACGTCAGTGCAATCAACCCAGTACAAAAAAGACGTGTAGAAGATCAGCAAGCGGGGCAAAGACCTGGACAAACTAAAGGCTTTGATCAATCTGTTGATCCAACAGGCGCCGTTTAAGCTGACAACTCCAGCGCGGGGTCGGGCCTAGCTCCAGAGACGCCGGCATACCCGATCATTCTATTAGTCTTTCGAATCTGCCGCTGCCTTACTTACTTAAGGGCCTCACAATCGATCAGCCTAACATGGTGTGGTCGACTGATATCACGTATATCCCGATGGCCAGAGGGTTCGTCTATCTGGTGGCTGTGATCGACTGGTACTCTCGTCGCGTGTTGTCCTGGCGCCTTTCGAACACACTGAACGCGGCCTTCTGTGTTAATGCGCTCGAATATGTTATCGAAGCTTACGGGCCACCAGAGATCTTCAACACCGAGCGGAAACATCAGGCTTTGGATGACAGAGCGCCTGATGATGCTCATTATTCATACGCAGCCAAACTGGCCGCTTAACCGTGGAAGACACTTAGCGACCTGTCCGGTTTCCGGGGTCCATTTCTGTTAATCAGGAATAAACATGTTTCAGATTTACATGTGTCGAAAAAATAAGGACAAATTAGCGAGCATCAATAAAAAATGATAAAACTACCGGCTGAAGAAAACAACATCAGTACAGAAGGAAGTAGTAGATGAGAACCATGGAAAAGAAAGCACTTATTCGTTCAGCACCAATCGCAGCCGCTGTCTTGCTGGCAGCCTGTGGTGGCGGTGGCGGGGGTAGCTCAAGCGACAACATCGACTAGAGCCAGGTGCCTTCCTCACAACTGTTCAGTACGAAGACGGAGGAACCGCAGAGGCAATCACCTTCTTGAGTTCATCGGGCAAGTATGTCTCCGCCGTGGAACAAGATGATGTGACGTTGGGCAATATCTCATTTTCAGGAAGCAATACTCTCTCTGGGTCCGGCCAGAATGTATTCTTCCTGAACGGCTGGCAGTCGGTCCAGGGACAGCTGAACGGAACTGTCAACTCAACAGAACGGGCGACTATAAATGCCACTGCCCCTAGTTTTACCTCTGTTGTCACTCTTGAGCGGGACAATCAGTACAGCGATTCTGGTGCGCAGTTCTCACAAATAAATGGCACTTACACGATGCTTCAAGGCGGTATCACGTTTGAGCTGACTGTCGCTACCGATGGAACGATTACAGGCAGTGACTCGACCGGCTGCGCTGTAAACGGAGCAGCAACAATCCCAGATCCACAGTACAACATTCTCGATATTGAATTTACAGCGTCGAACTGTGGGCCGATTGCTGGTGAGGCAACTGCCGCTCAGCGAAACGGCGATTTTTCGGGCCTGGGTGCTTATGACCAAAGCCTCAACGAATTTCAGTTCGGTGGCACGAACGGTGATGTTGCTCTGGTCTTTGTGGGAACCAGATAGGGCGCACAAGTCTCAAAACTAAAATAAGGCTTAGCTCGGCACAGTGCGGGGCTGAGTCATTTGATTCGTGTTCCGGAAATTCAAAGCCCATCATCGTCCAGGGCGCTGCCTCTGAGTCGCT
>Ga0075105_1000449_pt1 | contig 21118 bp, 18 predicted proteins | sample AntDeeMetag02WF5_FD_69800 | JGI IMG/M metagenome (GOLD analysis project Ga0075105, IMG submission 69800) | Saline lake microbial communities from Deep Lake, Antarctica - Antarctic Deep Lake Metagenome 02WF5 | ecosystem: Environmental > Aquatic > Non-marine Saline and Alkaline > Saline | place... | reverse complement strand
TTAATAGTTGTGGATTACCGTGGAATATCCGGCCAGAGTGTCATCGGTGGACTGGTCAGCAAGTGTCGGATTCACGCCCGCCGTAAACGGCGGGATTCTCTCCTTGTGAAAAGATAGTATTGTTGACGCATCAGAGCCGGTAATGGGATAGTACAACCGCTCTCAGTGCTGCATATTTCCGACAACGCACTCGACGATACGAGTCCGGCGAGGACCCCGGATCGTATCAGCTCACTAGAGCGATCAGGAGGAACAGCGATGCGACGGACGCGAGCGTCGTGAGGAAGACGTTGAGCGAGGCGAACTCCGTGTCACCGCCGAGTTCGCCCGCGAAGACGAACGTCGAGACGGCCGTCGGCGTCCCCAGCATTACGATGCTCGCTGTGAACGTCGCCGCGTCGACGGCGAGCGCCGAGAAGACGGCCCACGCGAGCGCTGGCATCACCAGTATCTTCATCGCGACGACGGAGCCCGTCGCCGCGTAGTCGATGGCCGGCAGGTCGACGTCGAGAGACGCCCCGACGCAGAGCAGCGCCAGCGGGAGCGCGAGGCTCCCGACGACGTCGAGGCCGCTGGCCGCTGCCGCGGGCACGTCGAGGCCCGCGGAGCCGACGGCGAGGCCGGCGAACAGCGACACCAGCACCGGGTTCGTGAACAGCTGTTTCAGTTCGTGGTGGATGGGGACCTCGGCGTCGTTGACGCCCACGAGGACGAGTATCGTCAGCGGCACCTGGACGATGGATATGATACCGAGGACGACGCCCGCGATGGCAGTCACCGTCGCGTCGAACGTCGCGGCGACGAGCGGGAACCCGAGGTAGCCGACGTTCGAGTGGTACGACTGGACGATGGCGACGCTCTGGCGTTGCGTCTGCCCACTCCCCCGGTGGATGGCCCAGGCGACCGCGGCCACCGCGAGGAGTACCCCGACGTGGCCGACGATCAGCGCCGGCGTCAGTAGCCGGCCGACCGCCTGGTCGTACGTCGAGACGAAGATGAGCGCCGGGAGCGCGACGTAGTAGGCGACGGCGTTCAGCCGGGCGCTGCGGGACTCGTCGAGGAGGCCGACCGAGCGGAGTCCGGCCCCCGCCAGCAGCAACACGAGCAGCCCCAGCAGTCGACCGACCAGCTCCATGTCCCCGCCAGTCGGTACGAGGACTTCCGTGTTCGGGTCCGCCCGATACTTGCTCCAACCGCGGTCGGGCGATGGGGTCCTCGGAGAGACCAAGTGGCTGGTGGTCGTCAGGACGGCGACGGGGAACCCCGGCCCGGAGGGTCGTGGCGTTCGATGGCTCCGCGACTACGCGTCCCTCGACAGGTCGCCGGGCGTCGTCTCCGCACCAGCGTCCTGGGCAGTCGTCGCGTCGGGCGCCCGTGCTGTGGGCTGCCGGTCCGGCGCTGGAAGCGAGAAGACGAGGACGGCGCCGGCGAGCACGAGCGCGGCGGCGGCGCCGAACGCGGGCAGGTAGCCAAAGGTCGCAACCCACCCGCCGAGCAGGCTACCCGCACCGCCCGCGAGGGCGCCGAGGGCCGTGTAGACGCCGAGGGTCTCTCCGCGGAGACCGGGCGGCGCCAGGCGGGTGACGAGCGCAGTCCCCACGACGGCGATGACCGCCCACGTCACCCCGATGGCGGCGAGGGCGACGCCGGCGGCCCCGAAGCCAAGCGACGCCGTCCCGACGCCCCCGACGACGGCGACTGTGGGGAACAACAGGCCGCGGACCGCGAGCGCGCCCGACTGGAGGCGGCGGACGTCGTACCGGGCGGCGAACCGACCGGCGCCCTCGTACAGCACGGCCGAGGCGACGCTGGACGCGAGGTAGAGCGCGAACACTCGGCCGGCGTCGAAGCCGATGTCCGTGAGGAACAGCGGCAGCGGCGCCCAGAACGCGGCGAACCCCGTGAAGAACAGGACCGCGGCGACCAGGTAGGTCGTCAGGGGTGCATCGAGTCGGCGGTGGAGGCGTCGCAGGTCGAGCCCGCGGGTCGACCAGTAGAGCCGGTTCGGGGAGAAGGCGAACGTCGCCCCCCTGATGCCGCGCCGGGTCCCCGACAGCAGGCGCGCGATGCGCCGGGCCTCCCGCTCGCTCGTGACGTGGACTTCACCGCCGGTCCGCGGGAGCGAACGTGCGGCGCCGATGGAACTCACCGCGGCACAGGCGGCGAGCAGCCAGAACAGCGCACGGGTGACCGACCCGCCGCCGACGAGCCGGCTGCCGACGACTGGCCAGACCGCCCCGAGGACGAGGCCGACGGCCCAGCCGTACCCCTGGTACGTGTTGAGGCGCCCGATACATTCGTCCCAGGCGGACTCCGGGGCGTCGTCGACGACGAGCATCGTCGTCACGGGCGCGACCGACGACACCACGAGCCAGAGCGCCGCGTTCGCGACGACGACGGCGGTGATGCTGTCCAGCAGCGGCACCACTGCGAGCGCGGCGGCGACCGTCGCCAGCGTCGCGAGCACGAGCGGGCGGCGGTGGCCGACGCGGTTGGCGAGGCGACCGAACAGGATGGCGCCGGGCGCGCCGATGGCCGCGGCCGTCGCGGCGAGCAGTCCCAGTTCTACGGGCGACGCGCCGAGCTGGACGACGTAGAGGGGAACGAGCAGGGAGGCGCCGCCGAAGGCGACCGAGCCGAGCGCCCACGAGTAGAGCCATCGCTCCGTCATTGGGGGCAGTCTGCAGCCGAGAGGGTAACAACTACCGGTACGGAGCGTGGGGGCGACCCCATCGCCGGGCAGAGCGTTCGGAGAACAGTCCTCAGAAAAGGGACGGCGGCGGGGAGCGGGCTACTCCTCGGTGTCGGCGTTCGGCGCGTGTCGCTTCACGCTCTCGATGCCTTCGCGGGCGCGAGTGCGGTCGGCGTACCCCTGCCCGGCGTCGGCCAGGATGTTCCCGTTGCGGTGGCGGAGCCGCCAGCGGGCGTCGCCCGCGCTGTCCTCGAACAGTTCGAAGGCGGCGCGACCCACGTCCAGCACGGACGCCTCGGACGCGTACGTTTCGAAGCGCTCGACCGCGTCCTCTGCGCCGCCGCGGTCGGCGTACCCCTCGCCGGAGTCCGCCATGAGGCGGCCGTTCGCGCTCTCGAGGTGCCAGCGGTACTCGTCGCCGGCGTCCTCGTACACCTCGACGGTCATGTCGTCGAGGTTCGAACGGATGCGGTTGACCGCGCGGCGCGCGTCGCGGCGTCGGGAGTAGCCCTCCCCCGAGTCGGCGAGGACGTTGCCGTTCCGGTGGACGAGCCGCCAGCGCCACTCGCTGGCGCTGTCGCGGTAGATCTCGAAGCCCGTCGGGTCGAACTGGAGGTAGTCGGCCGGCCCCACGTACTCCTGGATGCGCTCGATGGCGGTCCTGGCGCCGCTACGGGACGTGTACCCCTCGCCGCCGTCGGCGATGACGTTGCCGTTGTCGTGGCGGAGGCGGAACCGGAACTCGCCCGCGTTGTCCTCGTACAGTTCGAACGACGCCTGGCTGGGGGTTTCCTCGACCGGCTCGAAGGACTCCTCGGCCTCGGGAAGGTCGGTCTCGCTTTCGACGTGTAGCACGGTCGCGCCGAGGGCGTTCCGTTGCACGCTCTGCATCCCCTTCTGGGCGTTGTGCTTCTGGGTGTACCCCTCGCCGCCGTCGGCGATGACGTTGCCGTTGCGGTGGCGGAGCCGCCAGCGGTACTGGCCACCCTTGTCCTCGTACAGTTCGAAGCGGGCCTGGCTCTGGCGGAGCGCGCGGAGCTGGGCCGCGAGGTCGGACTCGTCGGCCTCCGTGTCACTGACCGAGTGCCGGAGGTCCTCGGCTTCGGACTGCAGCGCCTCGTGTTCGTCCTCGCCCACAACGCCGGTCGTCAGCAGCGGGACGAACACGCCGCCGAGCCCCATCGCCAGCAGTCCCAGCGAGTAGAGGACGACGATGGTCGGCTGGCCTGTCTGCGGGCTCCAGTCGTAGGGGTACGCCAGGACGAACCAGGCGACTGCGACCAGACAGATGGCGGCGCCCGCGTAGACGAACAGTGTCGCCCCGCGTTTCAGTGGGAGCCGGATTATCGGCCCCGCGAACACGCAGACCAGCCCCGTTGCGGCGGCCACGACGGCCCACTGGCGGAGCGCGCCGGCCGACTCGCTGGGGACGAACAGCAGGATGCCGGCGACGCCGAGGACGACCCCGAGCGCGAACAGCCAGTACCCCCGCACCTCGTCGTCCGTCGTCGCCGTGCCGATTCGGCTGCGGTACCACCGATTGAGCGCGCCGTCTGTCGTGGATTCTGTCGCCATGTTATCGTCACGTACTACCTCGCGTGGCCACCACTTAACCATTGGTAACGAATGACAACCTCGTCGGGATGCGGCCCGCGACGTCTCGACAGCCACGCGTCTGCTTTTAACACCCCCGGCCCCGTACCCGATAGCAACCCCGTCATGGACCGATTCGCATCCCTCCACGACCGCCGCTGGACGACGATGGAGGGCCTCGCGTCGTTCGTCGCCGTCGCCACCGGCGTGACGATGGACCGCCGGAGCGGTGGTGCCCACTGATGGTAGTCTCCATGCACATGAGCTGGCGGCACGTCCTGTTCGCCAACTGGCCGGTCGACCCGTCGGTGGTCCGACCGCACCTCCCCGAGGCGCTCGACCTCGACACGTTCGACGGACGGGCGTGGCTCTCCGTCGTCCCGTTCACGAACGTCGACGTCCGGCCGACGTGGGCGCCGAAGGACCTCGGGTTCCGCCTGCCCGAACTCAACCTGCGGACGTACGTCACCCACGACGGCGACCCAGGCGTCTACTTCTTCAGCCTCGACGCCGAGGGAGTGTTCGGCGTCCTCGGAGCGCGACTGCTCCACTCCCTCCCGTACTACTACGCCCGCATCGACCTCCAGACCGACGGCGAGCGCGTGCGCTTCGAGAGCGACAGGCTCCACCCGGGCGCTCGCCCGGTCCGCTTCCGGGGGACGTACGAGCCGACCGGCGACCGCGTGTCCGTCGAACCCGGCTCGCTGGCCCACTTCCTCGTCGAGCGGGGCCGCTACTACACGGAGTCCCCCGCGGGCGAAATCAAGTACGCGACCGTCGACCACGAGCCGTGGCCGCTCTACGAGGCCGACGTCTCGATCGAGGCGAACACGCTGTTCCGCGCGAACTGGTTCGCCCACCCGGAGACCGACCCCGTCCACTTCTACAGTCCCGGCGTCGAGACCGTCGCGTCGCCGAGCCGTCGCGCGTAACCACTGCCGCGTAGGCCCGGGTTACCGACAGCCTGCGTCGCCGATACGTTCAAACGGGAGCGTCGCCTCTCTCCGTCTCTATGATGCTGCCGACGCACGCGCTCGCTGGAATGGTGCTGGCCCTCCCCGTCGCGCTCGCCGCACCAGAGTACGCCGGCGTCGTGCTCCTCGCAGGCCTCCTCGGTGGTGTGCTCCCGGACCTCGACCTCTACGTCGCCCACCGCAAGACGCTGCACTACCCGGTGTACTACTCGGTGGCCGGCGCTGGAGCGGTCGTCACCGCTGTCCTGATTCCGACCCCGACCACTGTCGCCGCCGCCGTCTTCCTGGTGGCCGCGGCGGTCCACAGCGTGAGCGACGTCTTCGGGGGCGGTCTGGAACTCCGTCCCTGGGAGGCGACCTCCGAGCGGGCCGTCTACGACCACTTCCGGGGCCGGTGGGTCGCCCCGCGTCGCTGGGTGGGCTACGACGGCTCTCTCGCTGACCTGGCGCTCTCCGTCGGGCTGGCCCTCCCGCTGCTGACGACCCAGACCGGGCTGCTCTGGTGGGTCGTCGTCGCCACGCTGGCGGTCGCCGGCGTCTACGCGGCAGTCCGCCGTGTCCTCCCCTCGCTCGTCGTCCGCGTCGTCGCGGTGCTCCCGGTGGAGACGCACGCCCACATCCCCGACCGGTACGTCGCGACGCAGGCCGGTCAGTCGCGGCGCCCCGGAGATGGGTAGCCGCAGTCGAACCGTCTTCCCAGTCTCTCCGAGCCACCCCCTCTACGCAATCCACATGTCGCGTCGGTGCGTGGGCAGAGAGGAACGCGGAGGTCCCACAGTCCGATGACCGAACTACTCGACGCCGCCGTGCTCGCGCTCAGAGTGGCCGTCGTGGGCACGCTGGTCGAGGCGCTCCGCCAGCGCAACGCCTCGGCGGCGGTCAACGCGCTCTTCGTTCTCGTCGTCGCCTTCCTGCCGCCCATCGCCGCGCTCGCCTCGGGCGGCGCTGTCGATGTCGACCCTGTGGTCGCGCTGTGGCTCGCGGCAGCCGGGTTCCTCCACTCGCTGGGCATGCTGGGGCTCTACGAACGCGACACCACGTGGTGGTGGGACCACCTGACCCACACCGTCTCGGCCGCGCTCTTCGCGGCGTTGCTGTACGCTGGCCTCCTCGTCGGTGTCGCGGGCGCGCCGGAGGTGGCCCTCTCCACGGAAGCCGTCGCTGGCCTGACCATCCTGTTCACGCTCGCCATGGGCGTCTTCTGGGAACTCGTCGAACTGGTCGCCCGCGAGGTCGGCGAGCGCTTCGACGTCGAACCCGTGCTCGTCCACTACGGGCGCCGCGACACCGCACTCGACCTGCTGTTCGACGTCGTGGGCGCGGTGCTCGTCGTCGGCCTCGACCTCAGGCTGTTCGTGCCGCTCGTCGAACAGTTTCCCGACGTGACCCGCCTGCTCGTGCTCTGGGGCGGCGGTATCGTGGTCGTCGGGTCCGTCCTCATGGCGCTCGGCGTCGGCCTCGGCGGCAAGGCGTGACGGGAGTACCGAGAGCGGTGCGCTCGGGGGATGCTTCCGTGTCACCCTGGTTTCAAATAACGATTTATACTCGTTCCACGAATCATCCACAGTGACCAAGGATTGTTCGGCAGAACCACGCGACTCCAGCGGATTCGATTCAGGTAACGTATCTGACCCGATTCCGAAAGAACTCCTTGAGTATTTGCATAACTCGATTGGTGCGAACCTGCGGTCCGTCGCCCACTACGACCGCGACACCGCGGTCATCGAGACGAACGACGACCTCGACGACCAGCCCGGCGAGGCCCGCGTCGAGGAGATCATCGACGACCTCCGCCTCCAGGACGTCGGCCGGACGAGACAGGAGAACCTCTACAGCGTGGGCGCGCTCTACTGCACGATCCGCGCCTTCGACGACGCGCTCATTCTCCACTTCATCCAGGGGGACGCACGCGGCACACTCGTCTCCCTCGACCCCGCGACCGCTCCCGGACTCACCGACTTCATCTACGACGTGCTCAACATCCTGCACAACCACTCCGAGCAGGGGATATCGAGCGCACCCCCGTGGTCTAGCGACGAAGAATAGCCCGCGTCACACATTCGTCGTTCCGCCGACCGCCGTCACGGATTTCTGACGACGCGCCGTACGTTCCGTGTGAACTCAGACCACGCTACTCGCGGGTCGGCCGACGAGGACGCCCCGACTGGTAGCCGTGGAGGGAGCGGTTCACGCCGCACGGTGCTCGGCGGTCTGGCGGCCGCCGGCGTCGCCACAACGCTCCCGGTCGGCCAGCGGCGCCTGCTTACGCGGCGTGGACGGCGTCGAGCAGTTCGTCGTAGTCCGGTTCGTTCGTCGGGTCGTCGGCGACCCAGGTGTGGACGACCGTCCCGTTCTCGTCGACGACGAACGTCGCGCGGTTGGCGACGCCGTAGAGGCCGAGGTCGGGGATGTCCATCTCGAGGCCGAACTGCCGGATGGCCGCCCCGCCCATGTCGCTGACGAGGTCGAACTCGATGCCGTGTTCCTCGCAGAACGCCCCCTGAGCGAACGGCGAGTCGACGCTCACGCCGAGGACGGTCGCGCCCGCGTCCTCGAACTCGTCGAGGTGGTCCTGGAGCGCGACCATCTCGTTCGTGCACGGCGGGGTGAACGCGCCCGGGAAGAACGCGAGGACGACCGGGCCGTCGCCGAGGTGGTCGTCCAGGTCGAAGTCCTCGTGGTCGCTCGTCCCGACCGTCGCGGAGAACGTCGGGACGCTGTCGCCGGTTGTCAGCATAGCCGAACATACGGCCCGGCCACAGAAAAAAATCCGGCGCGAACATGGACGCGGGCGGCGAGCGCCTACCCCAGGAGGTAGCGCGTCCAGGGGTAGCGCTCAACGAGCGCCTGGCCACCGACGTCGTACTGCTCGATGGCTGCGTCGAGGCCCAGGATGCGTCCGGCGCCGAACGCTGCGACGGAGAGGAAGACGAGCATGTACGCGAAGTCGCCGTTGATGTAGCCGTGGGCGATGTCCCAGTTGCCGAGGTAGAACAGGAGCATCATGAACGCCCCGAAGAACGCCGCGAGGCGCGTGAACGCGCCGACGAGGAGGCCGAGACCGATGAGCACCTCGCCCCACGGCACCGCGACGTTGACGAAGTCGACGAACCAGGGCGTGCTCCCCATCTGGACGAACAGGTCCGCGACCGGACTGCCGTTCGCTGGCGGCGCGTTCTGCAGGTAGCCTGCCGCGCTGAAACTTCCGGACAGGACCTTGTCGACGCCGCTCTGGAAGAACGCCAGCCCCACCATCAGCCGCAGCGCGAGGATGAACCAGACGCTCAGCGTGTGGAGGCGCCCCGAGGCGGTGAACCCGCCAACGGTGCTGTCGAGTCGCACCTCTTCTGCGGACATAATATCAGTTAGACTCGATGGGAGGAGTAAATAGCTGCCGGGCGCGGCCGGTCAGTCCCGGCCGACCAGGAACTGCTCGAGGACGCGGGGCCAATCCGAGGGTCAGTCTGTCCCCAACGTGTTGGGCGCCGCTAGCCGCTGGTGCTCTGGAAGCCACGCCGGACCGACATGGCGTGGGCGTAGTCGGAGTTCGAGAGCACGCCGACGAGGGCCCCGTTCTCCTCGACGAGCGCATTCGAACTGCCCGACTGGTTGAGCAGGGCCAGCACGTCGAAGGCGTCGTCGGTCGGTTCGACACGAGTCACGGTGCGAACGACGTCGCCGATACGGGTCGTCGCGCGGTCCTTACCGCGGACCGCTTTGAGGTCGTCGAGAGTCACCAGCCCGAGGGGGTCCCCAGCGTCGTCGACCACGAGGTGAACGGACTGGCGGTCGCGGAGCAGCTGGTCGCCGAACTCCGTGATGGTCGTGTCGGCCTGGACGGTCGCCGGGTCGCGAGTCATGATGTCGCCGACGGTGATGCCCTCGAGCAGTTCGTCGAGGAGGACCGTCCGCGACTCCGTCGTCGCCGCGCCGTAGATGAAGAACGCGAGCAGGAGGAGGATGACGTTGAAATTGAGGACGCCGACGATGGCGAACAGGAACGCGAACCCGACGCCGACCCGCGCCGCGATCCGGGTCGCGCTCCCGTACGGCCGGTTGCGCGCGAGGATGGCGCGGAAGATGCGGCCCCCGTCCATCGGGAACGCTGGGAGGAGGTTGAACCCGGCCAGCAGCAGGTTCGTCAGCGCGAGGTAACCGAAGACGAACCGCACGACGGGGAGTGACTCCGGGACGGCGAGGACGCCGACGTAACAGACCGCGCCGACGAGAACGCTCGTCGCCGGGCCGGCGATGGCGATCCAGAACTCGCGGTTCCACTCCTTCGGGAGCGCCTTCAGCGACGCGATGCCGCCGAGAATCCAGAGGGTGATCGACTCGATCTCGATGCCGTACCGCAGCGCCACCCACGAGTGGCCGAGTTCGTGGAGCGTGACGCTGACGAACAGCCCGACCGCAGCCGTGATGCCGATGACCCACGGTGTCGACCCGACCTGGAGACGCGCCAGGTCGAAGCCCGCGCCCGTGAACCCCTCGATGAGACCGGCGTACAGTTCGATCTGCTGACCACTCCCGATGAGCCACGCCAGAATCGGGAGGAAGATCAACAGCGACGTGTTGATCCGGATTGGGATGTCCCAGACCTCAGTGATAGTGAAACTCCGCATACCCACTGGTAGCACCCCGGCCCCTTAGGTGACCTGAAAACGGAACCCAGCAGCGACGACCGTCCGCGTCCAGTTCCCCGGAGACATCTCGCCCGCGAGTGTGTTTACGTCCCCGGTCCGAGGTAGCCCCACGCCTGCAGGCGGTCGCCCTCGCCGCGCAGCCACCGCTCGCCGATGTCGTCGCGGTAGTAGAGGTTGGGGATGACGATGTCGTCGATGCGGCCGTACAGTTGCTCCCTGGCCTCACGCATCGTCTCCCCCTTGCCGGTGACGACGATGGGCATCCCGTTCTCGCCGGCGACGCGCCACTGGCAGTCCTCGTCGGCTCGCGGGTCGCACGGCTCCCCGCTCGCCGTTCCTGTGTCGCGTACCGACACGCACTTCGCGTCCTCGATGTGGATTCCCTCGCGGCGCTCCGTCTCGAAGACGATGGCGGCGTTCCGGGAGTTCTCGTCGTACGTCTGCTCGTCGTCGAAGGGGAACGGCGGGAGCACGATGCGGGCGCCGACCTGGAACCCCTGGTGGACGGAGAGTTCGGGGTCGATGCCGTGGGCCAGGTCGTAGAAGAACGCCCCCGTGGGCGACTCGAAGGACTCCTCCTGGAGCGAGATGGTGGGGTAGCCGAATCGCGGCGTGAACTCCAGGGGGTAGATGCCCGAGGCGTTGACGATGCAGTTGACGTCGATACTGCCGACGTACCCCTCCTCGGCGAGCCACCCCTCGAGTTTGCCGAGCGTCTCCGTGAACAGTTCGTTGTGCCCACCCCAGAACATCGACGTCCCCATCTCTCCGGTCTGCGGGCCGACGTTCCCCGGGAACAGCTTCTTGTGCTCGAAGTTGAAGTTCACCTGGTCGATGAACGAGTCCCCGTCGAAGAACCCGCAGACGGCTATCTCGACGCCCTCGACCTTCCGCTGGAGCTGGAACCCCTTCATCCGGTGCCCCCACGCCTTCTCGTAGGCCCGCAGCACGTCCACCACGTCGCTGCCGTCGTCCTCGTTGCCGACGTAGAGCAGACGCTTGACGTTCTGGACCTCCCCCAGGGGTTTGATGACGTACGGCGCGGGGTGTTGCTGGACGAACTCGATGCCCTCGCCGAAGTCGTGGAAGATGTGGTGTTCGACGGTGTTGACGCCGTGGTCCTCCAGGACCTCCATCGCGTAGCCGCGGTCCTCCTCGAGGTGGTCGGTGTTCGGCGTCCCCCCGACGACGGCCTTGCCCTCCGCCCGGAGCTCCTCCGCGAGCCCGCCGGTCCCGATGTCGGAGCCAACCCAGATGTCGTCGAAGATGACGACATCGGCCCACTCGACGTCACTCCGCCAGTCGTCGGTCTTCGGGACGAACCCGTCCCCGATCTCCTGGTCGGATTCGGCCTCGATGTAGTACTTGACGTCGTGGCCCTCCCGGTGGACCTGCCAGGCGAGGTCCGTGACGAGGGCGGCGTCCGCAGAGACGAAGAGGAAACGCTTCGATTCCATGCGTAGTTACGAGGTAGTAGCGACTTGAAGGTGGCGTACTGCGGGGTCCCGCGGGACGCCGACGGAGTGGCTCCCTGGGTGTCGAGAGCAAGTAGAGGGCGGCAACTCCAACCGAGGGTTTTCGGGAGCGACACCGGTTCACCCTGACACTCGCCACGACCTGAACACCACGACCAGAATAGTCCGCCGCCGACCGACCACGGCTCGACGGAATTGGAGCCTCCGTTGCCTACCCATCATAATTCACTAGTTTAAGGTAATTTGCCACTTACGCGGGGTCGAGCCTCCACGAACGCGACAGGCGTCAGTCGCGCGACGTCACCGCTGAGCGGCGAGCGTGTTCACGACACCGCCCGCCCGTGGTGAGGAAATAGTCGAGCAGTTCGGGCACCGAGTAGCGTTCAAACGTTCGTGCAGTCACAGCCGCCCCGTTCGAGGAGGTCCGAGACGTCGTACTGCGTCTCGCAACGCTGGCAGAGCACCCGGAGGTCGAGGAAGACAGAGAACTCCGGGAGGTCGAGGCGCCCCGTCTCGCGGAGCTTCTCCACCCGGTCCTCGGTGACCGAGAGCGCCCGGTTCGAGAGGCGCTCGATGGTCTCCCGGTCCTTCCGGAGCTTCTCCGAGTCGGAGTACTCCCGGTACTCGGCATCCCGCCAGGACTGCAGGTACGACCGCACGGCCTGGTACGTGACGAACGCCGACTCCAGCGCGTCGACGTCGACGCCGTTCCGTCGCAGTCGCGTCCGCGTGTCGGTCCGGACCCCGGGGCTGACGTCGTCGTCCGTGAGGGCCTCGTACGTCGTCTCGACGTCCCGTTCGAGGACACGCATCCCGGCGTCGCGCAACGCCGCCTCCACCAGCCGCCGGTTGAACAGGTCCGCGAGGTCCCGCAGACTCGTTCGTTCGGCGCCCTCGCCGGTCCACCGCGCCTCTAGGTCGTCGCCGAGTCCGTCGAGCTCGTAGTCCGCAATCAGTCGCGCCACCTTGCTCGAGGGCCGGTCGTCGCGTGAGTCAGTCATGCGGAGTGGCTCAGATGTCGGTGATGCGGGTGTGTTCGTCCGCGAGCGCCGCGGCGTCCTCGTGGAGCAGTGCCACCACGAGGTAGTCCGCGTAGTCCGCGAAGTAGTCGACGAGGTCGGCGATGCGGTCGGCGTCGATGGCCTCCAGGGAGTCCAGGAGCATGAACGGCACCGACTCGTGGAGGTCGTGGACCAGGTAGCCCGCCAGCGCGAAGATGAGCCCGGTGACCTCGCGCTCGGACTCGCTGAGGTGGCGGACCGAGTCCTCGTAGGCCGTGCCACCCTCGGTGCTCCGGACGACGTGGAGGTCGAAGTCGACGCGCTCGGACTGCTCGCGACCGTCCCGGACCGTGCGCTCGACGCGCTCGATCCAGATGCGGTCGATGTTCTCGTAGCCGAGGACGTCGAGGATGGCGTCCATGTGGTCGTTGAACTGCTCCACGGCGGCCGACTCGATCTGTTCGATCTTCGTCCGTCGGTCAGTCAACTCCGCGAGGAGTTCTTCGCGTTCCTCCCGGAGCGCGTCGGCGCGTTCGACCTGCGACTCGATGGACGCTATCTCGGCCTCGACGTCCTCCAGGTCGGACTCGAGGCGCTCGATCTCGAACTCGAGCTGGTTCGCCTCCCGGTGGAGCGCGAGGACCTCGTCGAAGTCGCCCGTCTCGGAGTCCTCGACGGTCACCTCCAGTGCTTCGACGTCCGCGGTCAGGCGCTCGCGGCGGTCCTTCAGGCTCTCTATTCGCTCCCGGCGCCGGTCGAGTTCGTCCTCCAGTCCCTCGACGTCCGCCTCGAGTTCCGACCGGCGGTCGCGCTGCTCCTCGGCCGCGCGTTTTTGCTCCTTGCGCTCCCCGAGGGTCGACTCCACGTCGTTGAGTTCGGCCACCGTTTCGCTCTGCTGGTCTCGGAGTCGCTCGACGGTCGCCTCGATCTGGGACCGCTCGACCGAGGAGCCACACGTCCAGCAGACCACCGTCTCGTCGCCGACCAGCTGGTCGGTGACGTCACCGTCCCCCGCTTCCTCGGCGCCGAGGAGTTCGTCGCCGCCGTCCTCGAGTCGCTGTTCGTTGTACTCCACCAGGCTCTGGAGCTCGGAGATTTCGCCGTTGAGCGTCTGGCGGCGCCGCCGCAGTCGGTCAAGTTCGTCCTCGAGTTCGTCCGTGTCCGCGACCGGTTCGTCGCGCAGGTCCTCGAGTTCGGCCTCGAGCTCCCGGCGTTCCCGCTGCAGGGAGCCGATGCTCTCGTTCTCGTCCTCGACGCGCCGACGAACCTCCTCGAGGTCCGACCGGGTCTCCTGTAGTTCGTCGAGCGCGTCCTCGACGTCCGAGCGCTCGCTCCGGCGCGCCTCGACGTCGCGGCTCTGCTCGTCGATCTCCGACTCGACCTCCGCGAGGCGCTCGCGCTTCTCGTCGACCTGCTCCCGGAGCCCTCGCCGCCGCCGTTCGAGGTCCGGGAGGTCGCGCTTGCGGTTCTCGATGGTCGCGAGTTCGTCCTGGACCTCCCCCTTGCGCGCCTCGAGCTCCTCGATGTCGGCGACGATGGCGTCGACGTCGACCGGCCGCATGATGATGTCGCGCAGGTCGCCGTCCAGGGCGACGGCTCGCCGGGCTTCGTTCGTCTCCAGGAGGAAGGCGAACAGTTCGGCGACTCCGGGGTCCTCGAGGTAGCCCTCACCGGTGACCCTGAGGCTCCCGTCGGCCCGAGTGAGCGTCCGCTCGTACGTCTCCCCGCGGAACTCGAAGGAGACCCGCCCCTCCTCGGCGCTCCCCTTCAGTGTCACCCTGTCGCTGCCCATCGCCGCCATGATCGCCTGGAGAAACGACGTCCGGTTCGTCGCGTTCTGGCCCGCGAGGACGGTCACGCCGGGGGGTACGTTCACCGTCGTCTCCGTGATTCCCCCGACGTTCTCCACGTCGAGCCGAGCGGACGCTGTGGTCTGCGGTGACATGGTCGTTGGTTGGTGGTCAACAGTGGAAGGCATAAGTCCCTCGGCCGGAGCGGTCCTGAAAGACTACCAGCGTGCCTGAGACAGTCGAACGACGGCGGCGCGGCCCATTTACTGACCCAGGAGGGCGCGTGACTCCACCCGGTCGAACTCCGCTTCGATAACAGGTGTACACTTGTTAGTTCTACTCCTCCCGTCCCGTCGGTCCACGTAGTGAGAGTGTTCGACCCACGAGACCTAATGGTTTTTTAACTGGCAGGTTCACACTACCCTCTGAATTCGTACAATAGAGGACGACGCCAGTACGACGACCAGTCTCGGGGCGGAACGCCCCCACTATCCGGCACGGTGCAGACGAACGCAACCCGAGTGCTACATCGCGACGCACGATCACCCTGTCGACCTCGAGGTATCAATTGGTCTTGTCATATCGGTTCTCGTAGTTGCTCTCCGGACGGACGTGGGACGCGAGAGATACGGGTTCACGTCCGGTTCAGGGACTGCCAGTTGTCTAACAGCGCACTCCGTCGGCGTCGCTTCGATGGTCCACCGGGTCGGGCGCGGCCACGAGAGAACGCGCCCGTAGCCGCTATCGCGGCGGGCCCCGAGGCGGTTACCTCCAACTCACTACACCACTAATCAGCGTCGAGCAACAACTTGTTACCATGCACCACACTCGCCGCGGCGTCCTCCGTGGACTCGCCGCTGGCGGTGCAGCAGCGGTCGGCGGCTGCCTCGGCGGCGACACAGCGTCCGGTGACCCGAACGCCGTGGAGCCGTCGCAGCGTTCGAGCTCGACGACCGCCGGCGAGACGGCGGCACCACCGACAGCGGACGAGCCACGACACGTCGCCTACGACCACGCGTCCCTCCGTTCGAACGTCGTCTCCGGGGGCGTCCCGAAGGACGGAATCCCGTCTATCGACGACCCACAGTTCGCGTCGGCCGACGACGTCGACATCCCGGGCGGCGACCCGGTGTTCGGCGTCGAGCGCGGCGACGACGTCCGCGCGTACCCCCAGTACATCCTCGTCCACCACGAGATCGTCAACGACCGCATCGCGGGGGACCCGGTCGCGGTCACCTACTGTCCGCTCACTGGAACCGCCCAGGGGTTCGAGCGTGGCGAGACGACGTTCGGCGTCTCCGGCGACCTCCTGAACGCAAATCTGGTGATGTACGACCGCGGGACCGACAGCCGGTGGCCCCAGATGCTCGCGACGGCCATCGACGGTCCGCTCGCGGGAGCGACGCTCCAGGAGTTCCGCATCGTCTGGACCACGTGGCGGGCGTGGCGCGACGAACACCCGGACACCAGAGTACTGACAGAGGACACGGGGTACGTCAGGAGCTACGGCGACGACCCCTACGGCAGCTACAACCCCCGGAGGCGGTACTACAACAACGACGTCACGTTCTTCGACCCGCTCACGGAGGACGACCGGCTCGACCCGAAGGTGGTCGTCCTCGGCGCTCGCCTGGCGGACCACGCGGTCGCGTTCGACAAGCAGGCGCTGCTCGAGGACCGCGTTCTGGCAACCGAGGACGCGGAGACGCCGCTCGTGGCCGTCGCGGACCCCGATCTGCTGACGGGCTACGTGTACGCGAACCCCGACGAGCGCGAGGTGACCGCCGAGGACGGCGGCTACGCTGTCGGTGACGAGACACACGAGCCGGCCGCCCTGCCACTCGAGCGCGTGCTGGCGTTCGACTCGATGTGGTTCGCCTGGGCCGGCTACTACCCGGAGACCAGCTATGTCGAGTGAGTCGGCCCTCGGCACGGTCGCGACGCGTGGCGTTGCCAGCGGCCGCAACACGTGGCGAGCGATCCGTGGCGCGCTCGGTCGGCGGGACGGCGGGACGCTGTTCGTCCTCGCGGTGGTCGGCTACCTGGCGGCGTACCTCGTCGGCATCGGTCACCTCGACTGGAACACCGGCGGAACCGCGTTCGTCGTCGTCGACGACCCGCTGGCGCGTGCGACCGAACGGATGGCGCCCTACCAGTACGAACCCGTGGCGCTGGTCGCCGCCGGACCGTTCGAGTTGCTGGTCTCGCCGCTGAACGTGCTGCTCGGGCTGGGCCTGGGACTGCTCGTCGGCGCGAACCTCGCGGTGTCGTGGGTCGCGTACCGGAGCCCGGCGTCGTGTGGACTTGGCTCCGGTGCGGGCGTCCTCGCCGGCTTCCCCGCGCTCTTCTCGGGAATCGCCTGCTGCGGGCCGGCCTTCCTCGTCGTGCTCGGCATCCAGGCGACCGCCGGCCTCGTCGCCGCCTTCCAGTGGTTCGTCCCGCTGTCCGTCGCGTTGCTCGCCGCGACCCTGCTGTGGGTGGGTCGTCGCGTTGGCACCCAGGCGACGCGCCCCGACCAGGTGTAGGACGCTAGCGTCGGTGGCCGGCGGACAGCCTGCCCGCCCTGCCCAGAGGAATCTCCTCGTAACTCCACTGCGAACCAGGTCCTCGTCCGGGACACTACTCGGGCCGAGGACGACACTCACTCGTGGTGGTGGTGGTGGTGGTGTTCGTGGCCGGGACTGCTGAACTGCCCGGAGAACGCGCGCTGGACGACCTCGGGGAGCGCGGGGTGGACGTGGACCGACTCCCTGATGGCCCAGACGGACCCGGACCCGGCCTTCATCCCGACGACGACTTCCTGGATCAGCGTCGACGCGTCCGGTCCCACGATGTGGCAGCCGAGGATTCCGCCGTCGTGGTCGATGATGACCTTCACGAACCCCTCTGCGTGCATCGCATCGCCGCGCGCAATGTCCTCGTACCGGTACGTGTTCGTGGCATACTCCTCGCCAGCGGCCTGGAGGTCCTGCTCGCGGGCGCCGACGCCGGCGACCTCCGGGGAACCGAACACCGCGAACGGCATCGCCGAGTAGTCGGCGGGTTCCAGTTCGGGACCGAAGAGGTTGCGCGCCACCACCTCCGCCTCGTAGTTCGCGGCGTGTTTGAGGAGGAACTCGCCGGCGATGTCGCCGAGCGCCCAGACGCCCTCCGCCTCCGTCCGAAGGTACTCGTCGGTCTCCACGAACCCCTCGGCGTCCGTCCGGACGCTCGTCGCGTCCAGGTTCAGCGTGTCCGTGTTCGGGCGGCGGCCCGCCGCAACGAGCAGTTCGTCGCCCGTGACGGAGATGGTCTCGCCGCCCGCGACTGGGCCCGCGCCGTCGCCGTACTCGTACGCCATCGCCTCGACGGTAACGCCTCCGCCCGACTCGGAGACGGCGGTCGCCTCGAACCCGGTGTAGAGGTCGAACCGGTCGGCGACCCGGTCGGTGAACGCGTCGGCGACCTCCCGGTCCGCGTACGGGAGCAGCGTCGGCCGCCGACTGATGACCGTCACGTCGCTGCCGAACGCGCCGAAGAAGTGGCCGAGCTCGGCCGCGATGTAGCCCCCGCCGACCACGACCAGGTGGTCCGGCGGCGACTCCAGTTGCAGGGCCTCCGTGCTCGTGAGGTAGTCGACCGCGTCGATGCCGTCCATCGACGGAATCGCCGGGCGCGTGCCCGCGGCAATCAGGACGGTGTCCGCGCGGACCGCCGCGCCGTCGTCCCGGCCGCCGACGACCTCGACCTCGTGGTCGTCCACGAACCGAGCCTCGCCCTCGTACAGCGTGTGCTGCTCGGAGGACTCCAGGCCGCGGCGGATCGAGTCGGCGCTCTCCTGGACGTCCTCGTTGACCTCTCGGACCATCCCGGCGAAGTCGACGTCGTCGACGGTGACGTCGATGTGGAACTCGTCGGCGCGCTCAATGGTCTCGAGGACGTCGGCGTGGTAGAGCAGGAGTTTCGACGGGATACAGCCGCGGTTCAGGCAGGTGCCGCCCAGCGGGCCGCGCTCGACGACGGCCACCGACTGGCCCTGGGACGCCGCGACGGACGCGACATCGAGTCCGGACCCCGACCCGACGACGAGAAGGTCGACTTCTTCCATGCCGAACAGAGGTCCCTCGGCGTAATGAATCCCCGTCCGGGGGCGCGTTTACGCCTGACCAGCGCCGCACTCGCCGAGTCGCTCTGAGGCCCGTGCGGTCGCGGCTACAGAACACCGCGAACACGTGGGCCGGAGAGCGGGACAGCACGCTCCGAACCGGCGACCGTCCGACCGCGGAATTGACGGTCACCCGCGCTTTCGGTGGAGACATGCCCGACGATTCCCGGCCGCTGTTCGCCCTCGTCGCGGGGTCCACACTGACCGCGCGCATCGAGGGCATCAGCGCGGCCGGCGCCGACCCGGCGTTGATGGCGCACACACCGAGCGCGGACGCGGAGATTCTCGAGTACGGCCGTGCCGCCCGCGCACCGGTGGTCCCCGTCAGCCCGACGGGGTGCCCGACGCCAGCAGTCGTGACCCGCGCCGTCCGCGAACGCCGCGACTTCGACAGCGTCGTCGTCGACGCGGGCCTCGCGAAACCGACCGGCGCGCCGACCATCGACCTCGGCGCCGAGCAGGGGGCGGACGTGCGCGACCCGGTTGCCGTCCCGGACGCCGACAGCGTGTTCGCGGACGCACGGGAGTTCGGCGGCGACCTCGACGCCGACCGGCTGTTCCTCGCGGAGACGATTCCCGGCGGGACGACGACGGCGATGGCCGTCCTCGCCGCGCTCGGCGAGCAGACCGGCGTCTCCTCATCGCTCCCGGAGAACCCGGTCGACCTGAAACGCGATGTCGTCCGGGAGGGGCTGGCGGCGAGCGGCCTCGAGCGCGGCGACCTCGCCGGCGAGCCGACCGAGGCGGTGCATCGGATGGGCGACCCCGTGCTCGCTGCCGTCGCGGGCCTCGCCGTCGGCGCGCTCGAGGGCGACACGGACGTCGTGCTCGCGGGCGGGACGCAGCTCGCGACTGCCGGCGCGCTCGTCCGCCACGCCGACATCGAGGACCCACTCACCCTCGCCACGACGTCGTTCGTCGCGGGCGACGGATCCGCGAACGTCCGCGAACTGGCCGCCAGCCAGGACCTGGACCTCCGCGTCACCGACCCCGGCTTCGACGAGCGCAGCGACCACCCGGCGATGGCGGCATACCTCGCCGGCGAGGCGAAGGAAGGCGTCGGCATGGGCGGGGCGCTCGCGCTCGCCGACGACGCCGGCCTGGGGATGGCTGCCGTGCGCGACTCGCTGGCCACCGTCTACGAGCGCGTCACCGAACGAGCGGAAGCCACACTCTGAGGAGCGGCGTTCCTGTCGGTGTATCGGATTTGAGCCGAGCTGCTCGCCTCTCGTTCGAACAGGGCCCCCAATCTTTTTGCTCGACAGGTCCGTGGTATGCGTTATCGTGGGCCGGCCCCACGGGGAGTAACTCCCGTCGTCGACCAGGCGAGGGGGGAGGAACACACCGATGCCAGACATCACGCTCACAGTAAACGACCAGCGACACGAACTGACAGTGGAGCCGCGGACGCTACTCGTCACGGCGCTCCGCGAGAAACTCGACTACACGGGAGCCAACGTCGGCTGCGAGACGGGGCGGTGTGGCGCCTGCACCGTCCGGCAGGACGGCGACGCCATCAAGTCCTGCACGCGACTCGCCGTCCAGGCCGACGGCGCGACCATCGACACGGTGGAGGGACTAGCCGAGGACGACGAACTCGCGCCCATCCAGGCGCAGTTCCAGGAGAACCACGGCCTCCAGTGTGGCTACTGCACGCCGGGGATGTTGATGACCGCGGACACGTTCCTCCAGGACGCCGAGGACCCGTCCCGCGACGACATCCGGGACGCCATCGAGGGGAACCTCTGTCGGTGCACCGGCTACCACAACATCGTCGACGCCATCGAGGCGACGGCCGACCAGCTGGGTGGGAGCGAATGAGCGACGCCGAGGACGCCGCCGAAGCCGTCTTCGGGTCGCCGGTCCAGCGCCGCGAGGACGTCCCGCTGCTGAAGGGCGAAGCGACGTTCACCGACGACGTCTCGCTGCCGGGGATGACCCACCTCGCCATCCGGCGCTCGGACCACGCCCACGCCCGCATCGTCGACGTCGACACCAGCGAGGCGGAAGCGATGGACGGCGTCGTCGCCGTCTTCACCGGACAGGACGTCGAGGACAGCGGCGTCCCGAACGCCATCCCGACGGCGTGGGACCTCCCGAACCTCGTCCAGCCGCAGTACCGGATGCTCGCCGTCGACAAGGTGCGCCACGAGGGTGACGGCGTCGCCGCGGTGGTCGCCGAATCCCGACACGTCGCCCGCGACGCCGTCGAGCGCATCGACGTCGAGTACGAGGAACTCGACCACGCCACCCACCCGCGAGAGGCCGTCGAGGCCGACGTCCCAGAGGTCCACGAGGAAGCCGAGGACAACGTCGGCTTCGACTTCGAACTCGGCGACCCGGACGCCGTCGACGACGCGTTCGCCGATGCCGACCACACGGCCAGCGTCGACCTCCGCCTGCCGCGCATCATCCCGAACGCGATGGAGCCCCGGGCCGCGGTCGCCGACTGGGACGCGACGACCGAGGAGATGCGCATCTGGATGACCAGCCAGAACCCCCACCTCCACCGGATGCTGATGGCCGCGGCGACGCTCGGCATCCCGGAGAACAAGCTCCAGGTCATCGCGCCCGAGGTGGGCGGCGGGTTCGGCAGCAAGATCTACCACTACCCAGACGAGGCGGTGACCGGCTGGGCGTCGATGCAGGTCGAGCGCCCGGTGAAGTGGCAGGCCACCCGCTCGGAGAGCTACCGGACGGACTGCCACGGCCGCGACCACGACACCACCGTCGAGATCGCCGTCGACGACGACGGGACCGTGCGGGGGCTGCGCGCGGAGACGTACGCGGGACTGGGCGCACA